>Ga0210113_1000191_pt1 | contig 14591 bp, 11 predicted proteins | sample MayberryNW_Catta_5_FD_185523 | JGI IMG/M metagenome (GOLD analysis project Ga0210113, IMG submission 185523) | Wetland microbial communities from San Francisco Bay, California, USA, that impact long-term carbon sequestration -... | ecosystem: Environmental > Aquatic > Marine > Wetlands ...
GGCGCCACGACATCGAGGTGGCGCACGCCCACAAGGGCCGCGCGCGCACGCTCGCCGTCCTGGCCGGCATGCTGGGCGGGCGCACGCGCCTCGTCCTGAACCGCGGCGTGTCGTTCTCCGTCGCCGGCATCCGGCGCCTGGGCTACACGAGCCGGCGGGTGGACGCGATCGTCGCCGTGTGCGAGTCGATCAAGCGCGGGCTCGTCGCCGCCGGCGTCCCCGAGGGCAAGATCACGGTCATCTACTCCGGCACGGACCTGGCGCGCTTCCACCCGGGCGTCGACGGGGCGCCGGTCCGGCGCGAGCTCGGGCTGGGTCCGGAGCTCCGTCTCGTCACCCAGGTCGGCGTCCGCTCGTGGCGCGGCTGGACCGACGTGGTGGCCGCGATGGGCGCCGTCGCCGCCGGCGCGCCGCGCGCGCGGCTGCTCTTCGTCGGCGTGCCGGCGCCGCGGGTGGCGGAGATCGCCGCGCGGGCGCGCGAGGCCGGAATCGCCGACCGCGTGCTCACGCTGCCCGTGCGCGAGGACGTGCCGGCCGTCCTCTGCGCCTCCGACGTCGTCGTCGACGCCTCCTACGCGGGGGCCGGCATCACCGGCTCCATCCGCGAGGCGCTGGCGTGCGAGCGGCCGGTGGTGGCCACCGCCGTCGAGGGGATGCCGGAGCTGGTGCGCGACGGCGAGACCGGGCGGCTCGTGCCGCCGCGCCAGCCGGCCGCGCTCGCGGCCGCGATCACGGCCACGCTGGCGGACCCGACCGCGGCCCAGACCATGGCCCGCGCCGGCCGCAAGCGTGTCGAGGCGCACTTCTCCCTCGCCGCCAAGCTCGACGCGACGGAGGCGCTCTACCGGCGCCTCGCCGGCCCGGGGAGCCCTGCGTGATCGGCGCCGCCGTCGGCATCTACCGGCGCCTGTTCGTCTACCTCCGTCCCTACCTCGGCATCCTGGCGCTGGGCGGGGTGCTCGCCCTGGTGGTGGCCGCGATGGAAGGCGCCATCGCCTGGCTCGTGAAGCCGGCGATGGACGAGATCTTCATCCGCCGGGACGTGACGATGCTCCGCGTGCTGCCGCTCGTCCTCCTCGGCGCGTACGTCGTCAAGGCGGCGGCCCGCTACGGCCAGTCGTACCTGATGGCGTCCGTCGGCGAGCGCGTCATCGCCGCCCTGCGCGCGGCGCTCTACCGCCACATCCAGCAGATGCCGCTGTCGTTCTTCAGCGACGTCCACTCCGCCGACCTCATGTCCCGCGTCATCACGGACGTCAACCGGCTGGCCCGGGTGTCGTCCACGGTCATGGTGATGGCGATCCGGCAGGTCGCGATGGTGATCGCGCTGGTGACCGTCATGTTCGTCCGCGAGTGGCGGCTGGCCCTCATCGCGCTCGTCGTCTTCCCGTTCGTGGGCGTGGCCGTGCGGTCCATCGGGCGCCGCCTCTACCGGATCAACAAGCGTTCCCAGGAGAAGATCGCGGAGCTGAACGTCCTGCTCCACGAGGCGTTCGCGGGCACGAAGATCGTGAAGGCGTTCGGGCGCGAGACGCACGAGGCCGCGCGCTTCGACCGCGTCAACGACCGGCTGCTGGCGCTGGCGCTGAAGGACCACCGCACGGACGAGGCGACGGATCCCCTGATGGAGGTGCTGGCCGCGCTCGGCATCATGGGCGCCCTCTGGTACGGCGGTCACCAGGTGATCGCCGGCGCCATGACGCCGGGCGACTTCTTCTCGTTCACGGCCGCGGTGGCGCTCCTCTACGGCCCCGTGCGCCAGCTCTCGCGCATCGCGAACACCGTGCAGCAGTCCACCGGCGCCGTGGAGCGCGTCTTCGAGGTGCTCGACCGGCCGCCCGCCATCGTGGACCGGCCCGGCGCGCACGCGCTGGAGGCGTTCTCGCACGGCATCCGCTTCGAGCGCGTGTCGTTCCGCTACCCCGGCACCACCACGCCCACGCTGCGCGACATCGACCTCGAGATCCGCAAGGGCGAGGTGGTCGCGTTCGTCGGCATGAGCGGCGCCGGCAAGTCGACGCTCATGGACCTGCTGCCGCGCTTCCACGACGTGACGGCGGGACGCCTCACCGTCGACGGCCACGACGTCCGCGACCTCACCCAGGCCTCGCTCCGCGCGCAGATCGGCCTCGTCACGCAGGACACGTTCCTGTTCAGCGACTCCATCTACGACAACATCGCCTATGGACGGCCGGGCGCCGCGCGCGCCGACGTCGCGCGCGCCGCCCGGCAGGCGCACGCCGAGGAGTTCATCGCCGCCTGCCCCGGCGGCTACGACACGCTGGTCGGTGAGCGCGGCGTCCGGCTGTCGGGCGGGCAGCGGCAGCGTCTCGCCATCGCGCGCGCCTTCCTCAAGGACCCCCCGATCCTCATCCTCGACGAGGCGACCAGCGACCTGGACGCCGAGAGCGAGTTCATGGTCCAGCAGGCGCTCGCCGAGCTCATGCGCGGCCGCACCGTGCTCGTCATCGCCCATCGCCTGGCCACCGTGCGCAACGCCGACCGCATCGTGGTCGTGCACGAGGGACGGATCGCGGAGGTCGGACGGCACGACGAGCTGCTGGCGCACGACGGCCTCTACCGCCGGCTCTACGCGCTCCAGATGGAAGGGGTCAGCGGCTGAGCCTCCGTCGGGTGCCGCGTCTCTTCCGCCGGCGGACCACCCATCTCGTCGCGGCGGTCCTCGTCAGCCTCGGGGCGTTCACGCTCGCGGACCTCGTGTCCGTGCCCGAGCCGGTGCCCGCCAGCGACCGGCCGGCCCACCACGTCGCCCGGGGCTTCCGGAACCTGGATCCGCGCTACGCCTATCCGGTCACCGCGCGCGTCGCGCACGTCGTCGGGCGGCGCGCCGCCATCGACCGCGGTCGCCCCCTCGAGGTGCTGCCCAACGACGGCACGGCCCTCCGCGCCCGGGGAGCGCCGCGGCTGACGTGGATCGGCCACTCGACGTTCCTGGTGCAGCTCGACGGCGTGAACGTCCTCACGGACCCGCACTGGGGCACGCGCACGAGCCCGGTGGGGTTCGCCGGACCGCGCCGCCTGCTCCCGCCCGGCGTGCGCTTCGAGGACTTGCCGCGCATCCACGCCGTGGTGATCTCGCACGACCACTACGATCACCTGGATCTGGAGACCGTGACCCGCCTGGCCCGCGCACACCGGCCGACCTTCTTCGTGCCGCTGGGCCTCAAGGCGTGGTTCGTCGGCGGCGGCATCCGCGACGTGGTGGAGCTGGACTGGTGGCAGTCGAGCCGGCTCGGTCCGCTCACCATCACGTGCACGCCGGCCCAGCACTCCTCCGGCCGGTCCATCACCCTGACCGACCAGAACCGGCGGCTCTGGTCCTCCTGGGCCATCGCGGGCACCCGGCGCCGCCTCTACTTCGCCGGCGACACCGGGTACTTTGCCGGCTTCGCGGACATCGGCCGGCGGCTGGGTCCCTTCGACGTCGCCGCCCTGCCGATCGGCGGCTACAGCGACTATCCCGACCATCACCCCAATCACGTGAGCCCCGAGGAGAGCGTCCGCGCCTTCGAGGACCTCGGTGCCGGCCGGCTGGTGCCGATGCACTGGGGGACGTTCGAGCTGAACCGCGAGCCGTACGGCGAGCCACCGGCCCGCCTCCTGCGCGAGGCGCGGCGGCGGGGTGTGGCCGACTCCGTCTCGGTGCTGCGGCCCGGCCAGACGATTCGCTGGTAGCGTTTCGAGACCGCGGCGCTATGCTGAACGCACCGTGGCTGTGCGTGCGCTCGCATGCTGAGTCGGTGGGGTCGCGTGGTCCACCGCGTCCGCTGGTGGATCGTCGCCCTCGCCGTCCTCCCGCTGACGCCGTGGCTCTGGGTGTCTCCGGCCAGCCATCTCGACGAGTCCGTGGTCCCGCCCGGGATGGAATCGGTGCGCGCGGTGAGCCTGCTCGACGAGGAGCTGGCGCCGCGGCCGCCCTCCTTCGGCCTGATCTTCAGCCATCCCACGCTCGACGCCACCGAGCCCGCCTTTCGTGACGCCGTCGACCGCGCGCTCTCGCCGCTGCGGCACGACCCGCGCGTGAGCCGGGTCCGGGTCCCCTGGGACGCCGGCGATCCGCGCTGGGTGTCGCGCGACGGCCGCCGCGTGGTGGCGATGGTGGAGCTCCAGGGCCGGGCGCCGGCGTTCGCGTCGATGGTCGTGCCGTCGGCCCCGCCCGAGATCTACGAGGCGCTGTACGGTCGCGTCCGCTCCGACGCGCTGGAGATCCTCCCGTTCGGCCCGGTCGCGCTCAACCACGACTTCACGCAGATGGTGAAGCGCGACCTCCGGCGCGCCGAGCTCGTGGTGCTGCCGGCCGTCCTGCTGCTGCTCATCCTCGTCTTCGGCTCGGTGGTGGCGGCCGCCCTGCCGCTGATCGTCGGCGTGCTCGGCGTGGCGGCCGGCTTCGCGGCGACGGCCATCCTGGCGCAGCTCGTGCCCGTGTCGGCCTACGCGAACAACGTCGTGTCGATGATCGGGCTCGGCGTCGCCATCGACTACTCGCTGTTCGTGGTGAGCCGCTTCCGCGACGAGATGCGCAGCCGCGCGCCGGAAGATGCGCTCGCCCGCGCCATGGCCACCAGCGGGCGGACCGTGCTCTTCTCGGGCCTGACCGTCGCCATCGGCCTGCTCGGGATGATCCTGCTGCAGATGGGCAGCATCAGCACGATCGGCATCGCGAGCACGATCGTGGTCGCCTTCGCCGTCCTCTACAGCCTCACGCTGCTCCCGGCGATCCTCGCCATCCTCGGTCCTCGCGTGAACGCGCTGCCGGTCCGGCTGCTCGCCCGCGAGACCGGCCACGGCTTCTGGCCCCGGCTCGCCACCGCCGTGATGGCACGGCCGTGGGCGGTGCTGGTCCCGGTCGTCGCGGGGCTGCTGCTCCTCGGCGCGCCGTTCCGCCACATCCGGCTCGGCACGCCGGACATCTCGACGCTGCCCGAGCAGGCCGACAGCCGGCGCGGCCAGGAGCTGCTGAAGGCGCAGTTCCCCGAGGTGGACGCGAACCCGGTGGTCGTGGTGCTCCGCTATCCGGACACGGCGGGCCTCACGCCCTCCCGCGTCGCCGAGCTTCACGAGCTCAGCCGCTGGCTGGCCGCCCGGCCGGGTGTCACCCGCGTCGAAAGCGCCGCCAGCCTGGATCCGCGGATGCGGCTCGAGGACTACATGGAGCTGGCGGAGGCCCCGCGGGAGCTGCTGCCGCCGGCGTTCCAGGAGGCGCTGGCGCAGCTCGTGGGCCCGCGGGTGGCGGTGGCGGCGGCGCACACGGCGCTCGCCGAGGACAGCGACGCGGCCCGCGCGCTCGTCCGCTCCATCCGCGCCGAGCATCCGCGCGTCGAGGGCGAGCTCCTGGTCACCGGCCGGACCGCGTACGACGTGGACTTCATCCGGCTGGTGGCGATCGTGGCCCCGGGGGCCGTCGCCTTCGTGGTCGGCGCGACCGCCATCGTGCTGTTCCTGCTGCTCGGCTCGGTGCTCCTGCCGCTCAAGGCGGTGGTGATGAACCTGCTCTCCATCACCGCCTCCTACGGCGCGCTCGTGTGGATCTTCCAGGACGGGCACCTGGCCGGGCTGCTGAACTTCACGCCGGCGCCGATCGAGCCCGTGATCCCGCTCATCATGTTCTGCGTGCTCTTCGGGCTGTCGATGGACTACGAGGTGCTGCTGCTGAGCCGAACGCAGGAGGAGTGGGAGCGGACGCGCGACAACCAGCAGGCCGTCGCGGCCGCCCTCGGCTCCACGGGCCGGCTCATCACCGGCGCCGCCGCCATCATGGCCGCCGTCTTCTTCGGCTTCGGCGCCGCCAACGCCGTCATGATCAAGGAGATGGGCATCGGCATGGGCATCGCGGTGGTGATGGACGCCACCGTCGTGCGCGCGCTGCTCGTTCCCGCGACGATGCGCCTGCTGGGACGCTGGAACTGGTGGGCCCCCGCCCCGCTGCAGCGCCTCTACCGGCGCGTCGGGCTCGCCGGAGGCCAGGCGATCTGATTGATCTGGGGGGCTCCGGGCGCCCCCCAGGCCCCCCACTGGCGGCTCGGGGCACCCCGGCGGAGCCGTGGCGCCCCTCGGACGGGCGCGCGTTACTTCTCCCGGAAGCGGTTGACGATGGGGAGACGCCAGTCGCGGCCGAACGCCCGCGGCGTGATCTTCACGCCGATCGGGCCCTGGCGCCGCTTGTACTCGGCGCCGTCGATCATGCGGACGACGCGGCGCACCGTCTCCGGCGGCAGGCCCCGGGCGATGATGTCCTGCACGCCCATGCTCTCCTCGACGTGGGCCTCGAGGATCGCGTCGAGCTCCGGATAGGGCGGGAGCGAGTCCTGATCCTTCTGGTCCGGCCGCAGCTCGGCGGACGGGGCGCGCTCCAGGACCGACTCGGGGATGACGGGCTTGCCCGCCCGCGCGTTCACGTGACGCGAGAGCGCGTAGACCAGCGTCTTCGGCACGTCCTTGATGACGGCGAAGCCGCCCGCCATGTCGCCGTACAGGGTGGAGTAGCCGACCCCGATCTCGCTCTTGTTGCCGGTCGTCAGCACGAGCCAGCCGAACTTGTTCGAGAGCGCCATGAGCAGCGTGCCGCGGATGCGCGCCTGGATGTTCTCCTCGGTCACGTCCTCCTTCAGCCCCTTGAACGTCTCCGCCAGCGTGCGCTTGAACGCCGCGAAGACCGGGGTGATCGGCAGGCGCAGGAACTCGATGCCGAGATGCCGGGCCAGCCGCCGCGCGTCGTCCCGCGTGCCGCGCGAGGAGTACGGCGAGGGCATGGTGACCCCGGCCACGTTCTCGCGCCCGAGCGCCTCCACCGCGATGGCCGCCACCAGCGACGAGTCGATGCCGCCGGAGAGCCCGATCACCACCCGCGTGAAGCCGTTCTTCTGCACGTAGTCCCGCGTGCCGGTGACGAGAGCCTGGAAGACCTCGTCCACGCCCTCGAGCGGCGTCGCCACCGCGGCCGCGATCGCGTGCGGGCGCGGCGCGCGGGCCACCGGCGTCAGCGCGATCCGCGGCGGCGCCGCCTCCTGCTCGCGCGATTCCTTGCGCCGCCGCGAGTCCTGGAGCCGCGCGCGAAAGACGGCGTCCAGGTCGAGGTCCGCGGTGAGCAGCTCCGCCTGGAACTGCCGGGCGCGGGCCACCACCTCCCCGCGCGCGTCGACGATGACGCTGCCGCCGTCGAAGACGAGCTCGTCCTGGCCGCCCACCATGTTGATGAAGGCCAGGCACACGACGTCGTCGGCGGCGCGCGTGGCCACCATGCGCTCGCGGAACTGCGCCTTGCCCGCGTGGAACGGCGAGCCGTTGATGGTGACGATCAGCTCCGCGCCGGCCAGCGCCTGGCGGGTGGTCGGGCCGGTCGGATACCAGATGTCCTCGCAGATGTTGACGCCGAAGCACGTCTCGCCGAGCGTGAAGACGGGTGCCTCGCGGCCGGCCTGGAAGTAGCGGTTCTCGTCGAAGACGCCGTAGTTCGGCAGGAACTGCTTGTGGTACACGCCCGCCAGGGCGCCGTCGTGAATGACGGCGGCCGCGTTGTAGATGTCCTGGCGCTTGTCGACGAAGCCGACGACGGCGGTGATCCCGCGCGCGGCCTGCACGACGTCCCGCAGGCCGGCCAGGTTCGCCTCGATGAACGCCGACTTGAAGAGGAGGTCTTCCGGCGGATAGCCGGTGACCGCCAGCTCGGGGAAGGCGACCAGGTCGGCGCCGAGCGCCCGCGCGCGGTCGATGCCGTCGACGATCCGCCGGACGTTGCCCTCGATGTCGCCCACCGTGGGGTTGATCTGGGCGAGGCTGACGCGGAAGCGCCGCATGGCAGTATTGTAAACCGCATGGAATCCCGCCGCCGCGCCCTGCTCACGGCCGCCGTCGGCTTCGCCCAGCTCCGCCTCGAGCCCTCGCCGGCGCCGGTGGCGACGCTCCACGCGTGGCTCTCCACATGGTCGGGCATCGGACACGTCGCCCACGGCATGGCCCGCCAGGGCTACGACCTGAGCCTCACCCGGTACGACGGCCGCGGGTGGCGCGCGACCTTCTACGCCAGCGGGGTCGAGCACTCCGCCACCTCCGCCACCGGCAGCGCGTTCGAGGCGACGCCGTACCGGGCGGTGCAGGCCGCGGCGTGGCGCGCGCTCGCGATGCTATGATCGGGCGATGCCCGCGAAGGTCCCCTGGCTGCCGCAGGTGCTGCCGCCCGGCGCCCGGCCCGAGCGCTGCGAGGCGTGCGGCCGGCTCGCCCTCATCCCGTGGACCCTCCGCCGCGACATCCACACGAAGACCCTGATGCGCACGTGGATCTGCACCAGCTGCCAGTCGCTCCAGGAGCGGCCCGAGCCGGAATAGCGCACGCGCGGCCGGCGAGGCCGTGTCTCGAGGACATGTCGAGCGTGGTGGTCGCGCGCTGGGAGGACTGGGCGGGCCGGGGTCTCCAGCATCTCGTCCTCGCCGAGCGTCCGGACGGCATCGTCGCCGACGCCGTCTGCGTGGTGGCCGACGAGGGCGTCTTCGCCGCCCGCTTCCGCATCCGGTGCGACACCGGCTGGCGCTGCCGCGAGCTGGACGTCGAGGTCATCGGGGAGGACCGGACACTGCGTCTGCGCGGCGACGGCCTCGGCCGCTGGACCGACGGCGACGGCGCGCCGCTGCCGGCGCTCGCGGGCGCCGTCGACGTGGACCTGCCCATCACGCCGTTCACCAACACGCTCCCGATCCGGCGCCTGGGCCTGGCCGCCGGCGCCGCCGCCGAGATCGCGGTGGTGTACGTCCGCGTCCCTGCCCTGACCGTGGAGATCGACCGCCAGCGCTACACGTGCCTGACGCCGCTCCGGCGCTACCGGTACGAGGCCGTCGACGGCACCTTCACGCAGGAGATCGAGGTCGACGAGCGCGGCCTCGTCGTGACGTACCCCGGGCTGTTCCGGCGCCGCCCGGAGGCTACAGCGTGTTGATGAAGTCGATGAGCTGCCGCAGGCGCGCGTACGACGAGCGGTTGAACGGCAGGATCAGGCGTGGCCGGTCCGGGTGCTCGTTCTGCTCCCCGGGCAGCGGCCCGTCCGCGTGATCGACCGGCCCCTTCAGGATGTCCTCGAACCGCTGCTGGATCCGGGCCAGGTCGTGCTCACCGAGCGCGTGGTTGAGGCGGAAGACGAGGACGTCGCCCACGATGCGGGCGGAGTGGTAGACGCGGTAGAACGACGTCAGCTCGCGCACGGCGTCGTCGACCGTGTCGACGATGCGATAGAACGACGCGTCGTCGGGGTCGATGAGCCGCTGCTCGGCGAGCGTGCTGCGGATGAACGTGTCCCAGCGCCGCCAGTACGGCGTGTGGTCGGTCTCGACCAGCACCACCGGGATGATGGTCGCCTTGCCCGTCTGCATCAGCGTCATGACCTCGAACACCTCGTCCATCGTCCCGAAGCCGCCCGGGAACAGCGCGACGCCGTTCGCCTCCTTCACCAGGAAGAGCTTGCGGGTGAAGAAGTACTTGAACGTGATGAGCTTCGGGTCGGCCGCGATCCACGGGTTCGCCTCCTGCTCGAAGGGGAGCCGGATGTTCAGCCCGAAGCTGCGCTCGCCCCCGGCGCCCTCCTGCGCCGCGCCCATGATGCCGGCGCCGGCGCCGGTGATGACCATCCAGCCCTCGTCGACCATGCGCCGGCCGAAGGTGAGCGCCGCCATGGCCGCCGACGCCGTCGGCAGCGTCCGGGCCGAGCCGAAGACCGTCACCTTCCGCACATCCCGGTACGGCGCGAAGACCTTGTAGGAGTAGCGGAGCTCCTTGAGCGCCGTGTTGGTGATCTTGAGGTCGCCGGTGAGGGCGCCGTCCTCGTGGAGCTTCATGACCGTGGTGAGGAGGTGCTGGAAGTAACCCCGTCGCTCCGGCGGCACGCCGGCGGCATCGACCAGCTCGGCGATCAGGCGATTGGCGTCCTCGTTCTGGAGTGCGTATCGACGTTCGGCCACGAGCTCAGTGTACCGCACGGCCGCGCGGCCGCCGACATCCAGGCCCGGCGAGGGCGAAAGCGCGCCCGTCACGCCGCCGCCGGCGGTGGTGGGTCAGGCAAGGGTGTGCCGCACCATCTTGGACTCCACCATGTAGACGACCATCTCCGCGATGTTGGTCGCGTGGTCCGCCACCCGCTCGAGGAACCGCGAGATCAGGATCAGGCGGATGGCGCGCGGGATGGTGCGGGCGTCCTCCATCATGAAGGTCAGCAGCTCCCGGAAGATCTGCTCCTTGAGCGCGTCCACCTCGGCGTCCTCGGCGCACACGCGGCGCGCCAGCGCGGTGTCGCGCCCGACGAAGGCGTCGAGGCTCTCCTTCACCATGCGCTGGGCCTTCTCGGCCATGCGCGGCAGGTCGATGTAGGGCTTCAGCTGGGGCTCACGGCTCAGCTCCAGCACCCGCTGGGCGATGTTCACCGCCTGGTCGCCGATGCGCTCGAGGTCCGTCACGATCTTCATCGCGGTGGTGATGAACCGCAGGTCGCCGGCGGTCGGCTGGTAGAGGGCGAGCAGCTCGACGCACTTCTCGTCGACCTCGACGTCGTAGGCGTTCACCTGCCGGTCGCGATCGATGACCTCCCGCGCCAGCTCGCCGTCGCGCTCGAGGAGCGCGACCATCACGCGTCGGATCTGGTCCTCGACGAGCCCGCCCATGGCGAGCAGCGTCTGCTTGAGCGCGTCGAGCTCCTCGTGGAAATGGCGCTGCATGGCCGCCTCCTAGCCGAACCGTCCGGTGATGTAGTCCTCGGTCCGCGTGTCGCGGGGGTTCGTGAACAGCTCCCGCGTCACCCCGAACTCCACCAGCTCGCCCAGCAGCATGAAGCCCGTGTAGTCCGACACCCGCGCCGCCTGCTGCATGTTGTGCGTCACGATCACGATCGTGTAGCTGTTCTTGAGCTCCAGCATCAGCTCCTCGATCTTGGCGGTGGCGATCGGATCGAGGGCGGAGCACGGCTCGTCCATCAGCAGGACGTCCGGCTCGACGGCGATCGCGCGCGCGATGCAGAGGCGCTGCTGCTGCCCGCCGGAGAGCCCCAGCGCGCTGTCGTGCAGCCGGTCGGCCACCTCGTCCCAGAGGGCGGCCGCCCGGAGGCTCCGCTCGACGATGCCGTCGAGGTCGCCGCGGCCACGGACGCCGAGCACCCGGGGGCCGTACGCCACGTTCTCGAAGACCGACTTCGGGAAGGGGTTCGACTTCTGGAAGACCATGCCCACGCGCTTGCGGAGCTCGGTCACGTCGAGAGCGCGGTCGTAGATGTCGGTGCCGCCGATGCGGATGGTGCCCTCGATGCGCACGCCGTCCACGAGATCGTTCATGCGGTTGAGGCAGCGCAGCAGCGTGCTCTTGCCGCACCCCGACGGGCCGATGAAGGCGGTCACGCGCTGCTTGGCCACCGACATCCCGACGTCCTTCAGCGCCTGCTTGGCGCCGTACCAGAGGCTGAGGCGCTCGATCTCGACCATCGGCATCTCCATGATCGAGGCCGTGGTCGCCTGGGGATTGAGGGTCACCGCCATCGGATCCTCCTACACCGCCGAGGTGGCATATCGCCGGCGGAGCCGGTTGCGTGTCGCGATCGCGAACAGGTTCAGCAGCACGACGATCGCCAGGAGCAGGAGCGTCGTGGTGAAGACCATGGGCCGCGCGGCGTCGACGTTGGGCGACTGGAAGCCGACGTCGTAGATGTGGAAGCCCAGGTGCATGAACTTGCGCTCGAGGTGCACGAACGGCCAGAAGCCGTCCACGGGGAGCGTGGGCGCCAGCTTCACCACGCCCGTGATCATGAGGGGCGCCACCTCGCCGGCCGCGCGCGCCATGGCGAGGATGAGCCCGGTCAGGATGGACGGCATGACCGCCGGCAGCACCACCTTCAGCGTCGTCTCGAGCTTGGTGGCCCCGAGCGCCAGCGACGCCTCCCGCGTCCCGCCGGGGATGGCGGCCAGGCCTTCCTCGGTGGCCACGATCACCACCGGGATCGTGAGCAGCGCCAGCGTGAGCGACGCCCACAGGATGCCGCCGGTGCCGAAGGTCGGCGTCGGCAGCGCCTCGGCGTAGAAGAGGCGGTCGATCATGCCGCCGACGCCGTAGATGAAGAATCCCACGCCGAAGACGCCGAAGACGATCGACGGCACGCCGGCCAGGTTGTTGACGGCGATGCGCACGGCGCTGACGAAGGCGCCCTGGCGCGCGTACTCGCGCAGGTAGAACGCCGCCAGGACGCCGAGCGGCGTCACGACGATCGACATGATCATCACCATCATGACCGTCCCGAAGATGGCCGGGAACACGCCGCCCTCGGTGTTGGACTCGCGCGGGTCCTCGGAGACGAAGCGCCAGACCCCCGCCACGTAGTGGCCCACCTTCGCCGCCGGGCCCATCGTGTTCGGGAACGTCACGTCGAGCACCTGCGCCAGCGGCAGCTCCTTCTGCTTGCCGCCGTCCGCGACCACGACCATCGTGGTGGTCTGCCGCCCCCGCAGCGCCGCCAGCCGCGACTCCTGCGCCGCGTACGCCGCCTGCAGGCGCGCCGTCTCCGCGCGCAGCGCCTCCACCTCCGGCCCCGCCGTCACCCCGTGCGCCTCCAGCCCGCGCAGCCGCAGGCGGATCCGCTCCTGCTCGTGGTTGATGGCGCCGATGTCGCCCTTCTCGATCGCCCGGATCTCGGCGCGCAGCGCGGCCGCGGCCGGGAGGCGGCGCTCGACCTCCGGCCACGCGTCGGGGCCGGAGGCCACGACGGCGCCGTCCTCCTTCAGCGCGGCGATCCGGCCGATCAGGAGTCCCCACTCGGTGCGCTCGATGACGGCGGCGTCGGCGGGGCGCTCGCGGCGCGCGACGGCGGCCTCGTCCACCCACACGAAGTCGGCGCCGTACAGGTCGCGGTTCGCGACCTGGATCTTGACCCGCCAGGCGTCGGTGCGGCCGGGGATGCGCTCGCGCTCGGCCACGGACCCCGTCAGCACGGCGCCGTCCGCCAGCGTGTAGCGCAGCACGTCCGCGGGCCAGAAGAAGCCGATGGCGTTCACGACGATGATCGCGATGAGGCCGCCGACCATCAGGAGCGCGAGCGCGAGCGCCCCGCCCGTGAGCCAGATGAAGGGCTCGCCGCTGCGCCAGATCCCGCGCATCACAGGTACCGGTACTTGCGCCGCAGCCGCAGCCGGACCATCTCGGCGACGGTGTTGAGCGCGAACGTCAGGCAGAACAGCAGCAAGGCCGCGAGGAAGAGGACACGGAACAGCGTGCCCCCCTCGGGGGCCTCGGGCAGCTCCACGGCGATGTTGGCGGACAGCGCCCGGAAGCCGCTGAAGAGGTTGGCGTCCATCACCGGCGTGTTGCCGGTGGCCATCAGCACGATCATCGTCTCGCCCACCGCCCGGCCGAGGCCGATCATGACGGCGGAGAAGATCCCCGGGCTCGCGGTCGGCAGCACGATGCGCAGCGCCGTCTGCCAGCGGGTGGCCCCCAGCGCCAGCGAGCCGGCGCGCAGGTGCTGGGGCACGTTGGCCAGCGCGTCCTCGGCGATCGTGAAGATCAGCGGCACCACCGCGAAGCCCATCGCCACGCCGACCACCAGCGAGTTGCGCTGGTCGTACGTCAGGCCCAGCGCGGACAGCAGCCAGCCGCGGTAGTCGCCGCCGAGCAGCCGCTGCTCGACCAGGCCGCCGATTCCGAAGGCGAGCCATGCCCCGAGCACCACCACGGGAACCAGCAAAAACAGCTCGGCGCCCGGACGGAGCCGTCCGCGCAGCGTGGCCGGCACCGCGCGCCAGGCACCGTACGCGGCGAGGATGACGAGCACCTCGACCATCGGCAGCACGAAGAGGCCGGGCACGATGCGCTCGACGACCGGGGCCAGCCAGAGCCCGGCCAGGAAGCCGAGGACGACGCTCGGCAGCGCCGCCATGATCTCGACGACGGGCTTGACGTAGCCCCTGGCCGTCGGGTGCATGAACTCGCTCACGTAGAGCGCCGCCAGGAGGGCGAGCGGCACCGCGAAGAGCAGCGCGTAGAAGGTGCCCTTGAGGGTGCCGTAGATGAGCGGCGTGAGGCTCAGCTTCGACTCGAAGTCGTCGGTGCCGCCGGTGGACTGCCACACCCATTCCGGGCGGCTGTACCCCTCGTACCACACCTTGCCGAACAGCGTCCGCAGCGTCACCTCGGGGTGCGGATTGTGCACGCGCCAGTGCGTGAGCCGGCCGCCCTGGTCCACGGCGATCACGCCGTCGGCCTTGGGCGCGAACGCGAGGCCGCCGACCGGGCTGCCGTCGCCGCCGAACGTCGCCAGCGTCTCGCCCGAGGTGCCGTAGCGGAGCTTCACGTCGCCGCGCGCATCCGCCGTGACGAAGCCCTTGTCGCGCCGCGAGGCGCTCACCGCCGCGACCGCCCCGGCGTGCGGCTCGAAGTCGTTGATCCGCGTCAGCCGCGCGGCGCCTCCGGACGGCGGCGGGACCACCTGCCAGCTCGACACGTCCCCGGCCTGGCTGCCCACCACGAGCGTCCGGTCCCCGATGAGGAGCCCCAGCGTGGTGACCGGCGCGGCCCCCACCGTCACCGTCTCGGCGGCTCTCGGCTGCTCGCGGTCGCC
>Ga0210113_1000192_pt1 | contig 14583 bp, 13 predicted proteins | sample MayberryNW_Catta_5_FD_185523 | JGI IMG/M metagenome (GOLD analysis project Ga0210113, IMG submission 185523) | Wetland microbial communities from San Francisco Bay, California, USA, that impact long-term carbon sequestration -... | ecosystem: Environmental > Aquatic > Marine > Wetlands ...
CCGCGCGCAGTGCCCGGTCGACGCCGTGGAGCCGCCACAGGGCGAGCGCGTTGGCCGTGTTCCCGCCGGAGACGTAGATCACGTCCTGGTCCGCGAGCCGCTCGGCGGGACGCTCGGGCGTCCCGAAGAGCCGGAGGCAGCTCGGCTCGCAGTCCCGCGCGGAGAACGCCTCGAAGAACATCGCGATCACGGCGTCGTGGTCGCCAGCAGGGGTAGGGAGGAAGCACACGCGCGGCCGGCGCTCGGGCGAGAGCGAGAGGAGGTGATCGTCGAGCGGCGACGCGGGATCCATCATGAACCCCCCGCCGCCCATCGCAAGGACCTGGCCCGGCACCGGGACGAGTGTAGATTCCCCCGCAAATGCGCTTCGTCTACGACTTCGACGAGGACTCGGGGGGCGGCCGGGAGCTGCTCGGCGGCAAGGGGATCGGGCTCGCCGAGATGACCCAGCTCGGCATCCCGGTGCCGGGAGGGTTCACGATCACGACCGACGCCTGCCGCGCGTACCTGGCCGCGGGCGGGGAGGTCCCCGCGGGGCTCGACGACGAGGTCGACCGGCACGTTGCGGGGCTCGAGGAGCGCACGGGCAAGCGGTTCGGCGACCCGGACGACCCACTCCTCGTCTCGGTGCGGTCGGGCGCCGCGATCTCGATGCCGGGGATGATGGACACCGTCCTCAACCTGGGGCTCAACGAGGTATCGGTCGAGGGTCTCGCGGAGACGACGGGGAACCTGCGCTTCGCGCTCGACTCCTACCGTCGACTCGTCCAGATGTACGGGGAGGTCGTCGATGGCGTCGACGGCCACCGCTTCGAGCAGGCGCTCTCCGATCTCAAGGCCGACCGGGGCGTGTCGCAGGACGTCGATCTCTCCGGGGAGGACCTCCGCGAGCTCGTCCGGACCTTCCACGGGATCTACGAGGAGGGCACCGGCGGCTCCTTCCCCCAGGATCCCCGCGAGCAGCTGCGCCGCGCCTACCGCGCAGTCTTCGAGTCGTGGAAGGCGCCGCGCGCCCAGGTCTACCGGCGGACGTACGACATCCCCGACGATCTCGGGACGGCGGTGAACGTCGTGCAGATGGTCTTCGGGAACCGCGGCGACCGCTCGGGCACCGGTGTGTGCTTCACGCGCGATCCCGCGACCGGGGAGCGTGTCCTCTTCGGCGAGTTCCTGCTGAACGCCCAGGGCGAGGACGTCGTCGCGGGGATCCGGACACCCGAGCCGATCGCGCGCATGCGGGAGCTCCTGCCCGACGCCTACGACCAGCTCGTGGACACGCTCGACCACCTGGAGGGCCACTACCGCGACGTCCAGGACATCGAGTTCACCGTCGAGGAGGGGACGCTCTACCTGCTGCAGACGCGCACCGGCAAGCGGACGGCCGCTGCAGCGCTGCGGATCGCGGCGGAGATGGTCGACGAGGGCCTCATCTCGCGCGAGGAGGCGGTCGCGCGGATCGACCCCGGCCAGCTCGACCAGCTCCTCCATCCGCGCATCGACCCGGATGCCCACTACGAGGTGGCGGCGAGAGGATTGAACGCCTCGCCGGGTGCTGCGGTCGGCGCGATCGTCCTCGACGCCGACACCGCCGAGGCCCGAGGGAGAGAAGGCGAGGACGTCATCCTCGTCCGCTGGGAGACCACCCCCGACGACATTCACGGCCTCGTGCAGGCGCGCGGCGTCCTCACCGCGCACGGCGGGATGACCTCGCACGCGGCCGTCGTCGCGCGAGGGATGGGCAAGCCGTGCGTCGCCGGCTGCGAGGGGCTCGCGATCGACATGGCTGCGGGCACCGTCACGATCGGCGGGCACGAGCTGCGCGCGGGCGACGTGATCTCGATCGACGGGGCCAACGGGAGCGTCATCGTCGGCGCCGTCCCGCTCGTGCCGCCCGCGATCGACGAGAACTTCGGCACGATCCTCGCCTGGGCCGACGACCTCCGGCGCCTTCGCGTGCGCGCGAACGCTGACACCCCGGCGGATGCGGCGAAGGCGCGCGAGTTCGGCGCCGAGGGCATCGGCCTCTGCCGGACGGAGCACATGTTCATGTCCGACGAACGGCTGCCCGTCGTCCGCGAGATGATCCTCGCGCGCGAGGAGGACGAACGTCGCGCGGCCCTCGACCGCCTGCTCCCGCTGCAGCAGGGCGACTTCGAGGGGATCTTCGAGGCGATGGCCGGGCTCCCGGTCACGATCCGGCTCCTCGACCCGCCGCTGCACGAGTTCCTACCCTCGCTCGAGGAGGCGACCTCCGACGCGATGCGCGACCGCATCCGGCAGCTGCACGAGGCGAACCCGATGCTCGGCACGAGGGGCTGCCGCCTCGGGCTCCAGTTCCCCGAGATCTACGAGATGCAGGTGCGCGCGATCGTCAGGGCGGCGCGCGCGGTCGCGGAGCGCACGGGCGAGGCGCCGATCGTCGAGATCATGCACCCGCTCGTCGGCTTCCGCGAGGAGCTCGCGCGGCTGCGCGAGCTGACCGAGCGCGTCGCCGCCGAGGAGCCGACGGTCTCGTACCTGTGCGGGACGATGATCGAGCTGCCGCGCGCGGCGATCCGTGCCGACGAGATCGCGGAGGAGGCGGACTTCTTCTCGTTCGGGACGAACGACCTCACGCAGACGGCGCTCGGGTTCTCGCGCGACGACGCGGAGGGCAAGTTCCTCACCTTCTACCTCGAGCACGGGATCCTCGAGCGCAACCCGTTCGAGGTCCTCGACGAGGAGGGCGTCGGCGACCTGATGCGCTTCGCGGTCGAGCGGGGGAGGGGGACGAAGCCGACGATCAAGCTCGGGATCTGCGGGGAGCACGGCGGCGAGCCGCGCTCGGTCGCCTTCTGCCACCGGCTCGGGCTCGACTACGTCTCGTGCTCGCCCTACCGCGTGCCACTCGCCCGCCTGGCCGCGGCCCAGCGCTACGAGGACGCCGCCCGCCTGCGCGACCGGCTCGACGCGCTCGAGCGGGTGGTCGAGGATCTCGCGGAGCTGCAGCGGCTCCGTCGCGCCGAGCTCTGCCTCGTCGTCCCGGCGGAGGAGCCCGGGTTCGTGCGCGCCTACGCGGTCGCGGGCGGCCGGGTGGCGGCGTCCCGCCGGCTGCCCCGGAACGGCGGCGCCTCGGTCGAAGCCGGGGCGCTCGTGGCCGAGGCGCGCGGTCGCATCGCGGGCGGGCCCTCGTACGCGCCCGAGGCGGCCGACGAGCTCCTCCTGGTGGCGGGTTTCGTCCGCCGCCCGCCCCCGGAGCTGACGGTGCTCCCGCTCGACGCGGGGCGACTCGCCGCGGCGTGCACGGGAGTCGAACCAGCCGCCTGGGTCGCCTAGAGTTGGGGCATGGAGCAGGAGCTCGCGCCGAGCCCGCGCACGGCGGTCGCGCCGTTTGCCGACCGCGTCGCCGAGACCGTCGAGCGCAAGCGGAGCCAGCTCGTCGTCGGAATCGACCCGCGGCCCGAGCTGCTACCGGTCGAGTTGCGGGCCGGCGCGCACGCGGGACGCGCGGCGGCCGCTGAGGCGTGCGCCCGCTTCTCCTGCGGCCTCGTCGACGCCGTCGGTCCGTACGTCGTCGGCGTCAAGCCGCAGATCGCGTTCTTCGAGGCGCTCGGCGCGGACGGGATGGCGGCCTTCGAGGAGGTGTGCGCCTACGCCCGCAGCGCCGGGCTCCTCGTGATCGGCGACGGGAAGCGCGGCGACATCGGCTCGACCGCCCGGGCCTACGCGGAGGCCTACCTCGAGTCGCGCGAGGGCGACCCCCCGCGGGTCGACGCGCTGACCGTCAACCCGTACCTGGGGAAGGACTCCCTCGAGCCGTTCTTCGCCGCGTGCCGACGGTCCGGCACGGGCGTCTTCTGCCTCGTGAAGACCTCGAACGGGGGCACGGCCGACGTCCAGGAGCTCAAGCTCTCGGACGGCCGGCAGGTCTGGCACCAGGTGGCCGAGCTCGTCGCGGACTGGGGCGCCGACCTGGTCGGGGAGCGCGGACTCTCGAGCGTCGGCGCCGTCGTCGGGGCCACGTACCCGCGGGCGGTCGCCGAGGCGCGGAAGCTCATGCCGCAGGCGATCCTGCTCCTGCCCGGGATCGGCGCGCAGGGCGCGACGCCGGCCGACGTCGCGCGGGCGTTCACGAGCGGGCCCGCGAGCGCGCTCGTGCCGGTCTCCCGCGCCGTCATCTACGCGTTCCGGGTCGAAGGGGCCGAGTGGCGCACCGCAGCCGCCGCGGAGGCGGCGCGCCTGCGCCGCGAGGTCTGGTCGGCCTCCGGCTGGTAGCGGTGGACGACGGCGAGCGCAGCTTCCTGCACGCCTGGGGCCCGCGGGTCCTGGCGCCCCTGGCGTTCTTCGTCGCCGCCACGATCCTGATCCTGCTCGTGAACGATGCGATCGAGGACGGCTCGAAGCCTGCGTCCAGCTCCAACACCGCGCCGACGGTGACGAGCGTGTCGACGTCCGACGCCGCGACCGGGACGACGCCCAGGCCGGGCAAGCGCGCCTTCTATCGCATCAAGCCGGGCGACACGCTCGAGACGGTCGCGAACAAGAAGAACACGACCGTCGACGACCTGATCCAGCTCAACCCGAACATCGACCCGAACAACCTCCAGCCGGGCCAGCGGATCCGGGTGAGCTAGCTCCGGGCCTCGCGGATCGCCGCCCGGGCGGCGTGGACGCCGGCGAGCGCGAGCGTCATGAGCGGGTTCCCGAGCGTCCGGACGCGCACCGCCCCGGCCTGGAGCTCGCGCTCGCGCCGCTCGAGGTCGAGGCTCTTCGGCGGGCTTCCGAGTGCGACGATGCGCTCGCGCCCCGCCCGCTCGGCGCCGTCCCACAGGAAGAGCCGGGTCGGGCGCAGGTCGAAGCCGCCGAGCGGGCCGACCTGGATCTCGAGCGAGCGCTCGACGCCGCGGACCTGAACCGGCGCCCGCTCGTCCACGCGGGCCGGCTCGCGCGTCTCGTCGACCGACATGCCGTCGAGTGTAGTCGGGGTAGTGTTCGGCTCCGTGCGGCGAGGCTTGCCGGCCACCCTGATCGCGTCACTCGCGCTCGCCGTCGCCCCGGCCGCGGGCGCGCAGCCGGCCCCCACGGTCGACGCCGACGCGTACCTCGTTGCGAACGGCGCAACGGGCGAGGTGCTCCTCGCCGACCACGCCGACGCCCGCGTCGCGATCGCCAGCATCACGAAGCTCATGACCGCGATCGTCACGCTCGAGCACGCGCGGCCGAACGAGCTCGTGCGCATCACGCGGCCCGCGTCGTCCGTGGGCGAGTCGAGCGTCAACCTCCGCCCGGGAGAGAAGATCAGCGTCCGCGACCTGCTCGCGGCCGCGCTGATCCAGAGCGCGAACGACTCCGCGTTCGCGCTCGCCGCGCACGTCGGCGGGCCCGGCGGGGTCTCGGCCTTCGTCCGGCTCATGAACCGGCGCGCGCGAGAGCTCGGGCTGACGGAGACCCACTTCGTCCGGCCGGACGGGCTCGACGTGCGCGGCCACGTGTCCTCCGCGTCCGACGTCCTGACGCTCGCACGCGTCGCGATGCGCCGGCCGCTCGTCCGCGAGCTCGTCCGGAAGCGCACCGCGTCGATCGCCGGCGGCCGGCGGCTCTTCACCTGGAACGACCTCCTCGGCGCGTACCCCGGCCTGGTCGGCGTGAAGACGGGCCACACCGATGACGCGGGCTGGTGCGAGGTCGCGGCCGCGCGTCGCGACGGCGTCACCGTCTACGCGGTCGTGCTCGGGAGCCCCGAGCGCGGCGAGCGAAACGACGACCTCGAGGAGTTGCTCGACTGGGGCTTCGACCGGTACGCCCGGGTCGAGCTCGTCGAGGGCGGCAAGGAGTACGCGACCGCCGAGATCCCCTTCCGCGAGGACGAGCAGCTTCCCCTCGTGGCCGAGGAGGGCGCCGACGCGGTCGTCCTGCGCGGCCGGCCGCTCGTGGAGCGAATCGTCGCGCCGGCGATGGTGTCGCTGCCGGTCCGGCGCGGGCAGCGGCTGGGCGAGATCGTCGTGACCGACCGCGGGAAGGTGATCGCGCGGCGGCCGCTCGTCGCCGGGCGGGACGTCCCCGAGCCCGGCTTCCGGGAGCAGGCCGGCTGGTACGCTGGCCACGCGCTCTCCCAGGCCGGCGACATGGCCGGCGACCTCTTCGGGGCCATCCTGTGATCGTCACCGTCACCCTCAACGCGGCGATGGACCGCACGCTCCTCGTCCCGAGCTTCAACCTCGGCCACCGGCACCGCGCCAGCCAGGCGGTCGCGAGCGCGGGCGGCAAGGGCTTGAACGTCGCACGTGCCCTGCGCGGGCTCGGCGTGCCGGTCGTCGCAACCGGGTTCGTCGGCGGCCGCACCGGGACGCAGATCGGGGACGACCTGATGAACGAGGGGATCCTGAACGACTTCGTGCGCATCGAGGGCGAGTCGAGGACCTCGACCGCCGTGCTCGATCCGATCGCCGACCAGTACACGGAGATCAACGAGTGGGGGCCCGAGGTGAGCGCCGACGAGCTCGAGCGGTTCCGGGAGAAGCTCGAGTACCTGACGCAGGGCGCGGAGTTCGTCGTCTTCGCGGGCTCGCTCCCGCGGAAGGTCGAGCCCGATTTCTACGCCGACCTGATCCGCGATCTGAACCGGCGCCAGGTCCTCGTCGTGCTCGACACCGAGGGCGAGCCGCTCCGCCTCGGGGTCGAGGCCGAGCCGCACCTCGTCGCGCCGAACGTGCAGGAGGCCGAGGCGCTCGTCGGGCACGAGTTCAACGACGAGGCCGACGTCGCCGTGGGACTCGAGGAGATCGCCGAGCGGGGCGCGCGCAACGTCCTGATCACGCACGAGGGCGGCTGCTTCGCACTCGTGCGTGACGGCGGCGAGGAGCAACGCCTCCGCGCCGTCGCTCCACGGCTCGAGGCCGTGTCGACGATCGGGGCGGGCGACACGCTCCTGGCCGGCTTCCTCGCCGCGCGGGTCGCGGGAAGGCCGGCCGACGAGGCCCTCCGCAGCGCCGTGGCGACGGGCGCCGCGTCGATCCTCGAGCCGGGGCCCGGCCGCTTCGACCCGAAGGCCGTCTCGAGCGTCGCCGGCCTCGTGCAGGTCGAGCCGCTGAGCCCGGTCGCCCAGGACGCCTGAGCGCCGCGGGCCGACGTCAAGCGGCCTTGGTACGATCGCCCCGCATGAGAGTGGTGGCGGAAACGTCCGTCCGAGCGCCCAGGCGAGCACGGTCCCCCTGGGCGTTTTTCGTCGGGGGGCTCGATGGCTGACGTCGAGATCGGCCTCGGCAAGAAGGCCCGCCAGGCGTACGGTTTCGACGACATCGCAATCGTCCCGTCCCGGCGGACCCGCGACCCGGACGACGTCGACATCGGCTGGAAGCTCGGCGACCATCTGCTGGAGCTCCCGCTCCTCGCGTCCGCCATGGACGGCGTCGTCTCGCCGCAGACGGCGGTCCAGATCGGCAAGCTCGGCGGCCTCGGCGTCCTGAACCTCGAGGGCATCTTCTCCCGCTACGCGAACGCCGACGAGCAGCTAGAGCGGATCGCGAAGTTCTCGCCGCAGGAGGCGACCGCCGGGATGCAGCAGATCTACGCCCGGCCGGTCGAGCCCGACCTGATCGCGCGGCGCGTGCGCGAGATCAAGGACGGCGGCGTGCTGGCCGCCGGCGCGCTGACGCCCCAGCGGGTGCGCGACTACTACCCGCTCGCCCGCGAGGCGGGGCTCGACATCCTCGTCATCCAGGGCACGGTCGTCTCGGCCGAGCACGTCTCTGCGAACGGCTCGGCGCTCAACCTGAAGGAGTTCATCGCGTCGCTCGACATTCCGGTGGTCGTGGGCGGGTGCGCGTCCTACCACGGGGCGCTGCACCTCATGCGGACCGGGGCCGAGGGCGTGCTGGTCGGCGTCGGGCCCGGCGCGGCCTGCACCACGCGCGGCGTCCTCGGCGTCGGCGTCCCGCAGGCGACGGCGATCGCGGACGCCTCGGCGGCCCGCGCGCAGCACCTGCTGGACACGACCCGGTACGTCAACGTGATCGCGGACGGCGGGATGCGCACCGGCGGCGACATCTCGAAGGCGATCGCGTGCGGCGCGGACGCGGTGATGATCGGCTCGCCGCTCGCACGCGCGTTCGACGCGCCTGGGCGCGGCTACCACTGGGGCATGGCGACCTTCCACCCGACGCTGCCCCGCGGCGCGCGCGTCAAGGTGGAGCTGGCCGCGTCGCTCCAGGAGATCCTCGTCGGGCCCGCGCGGGAGAACGACGGGACGCTCAACCTGATGGGGGCCCTCCGCACCTCGATGGCGACGTGCGGCTACGAGAACATCCATGAGTTCCAGCGGGCCGAGATCGCCCTGGCGCCCTCGATCAAGACCGAGGGCAAGACGCTCCAGCAGGCGCAGAAGATCGGGATGGGCTAGCCGCGTGCCCGAGGCCGCCGTCGTGTCGCTGCCGGAGCCGCGGCCCGAGGAGCGGCCGGTGCTCGTGGTCGACTTCGGCGGCCAGTACTCGCAGCTGATCGCCAGGCGCGTGCGCGAGGCCCGCGTCTACTCGGAGCTCGTCCCGCACACGATCTCGCCGGACGCGGTTCGCGCGAAGCGGCCGCTCGCGCTCGTGCTCTCCGGCGGGCCGTCGTCCGTGTACGCGGACGGCGCGCCGCACATGGATCGCGCGGTCTACGCGCTCGGCATCCCGACGCTCGGCATCTGCTACGGCATGCAGCTCCTCGCGCTCGACCTGGGCGGCGAGGTGTCCCGGACGAACGTGTCCGAGTTCGGTCGCACGGACGTGCGCGCCGAGCGCGAGAGCGTCCTCTTCACGGGCCTCCCGGACGAGCAGACGGCGTGGATGAGCCACCGGGACTCGGTCACTGCGCCGCCGGAGGGGGCCCGCGTGGTCGCGTCCTCGGAGGCCGCCCCCATCTCGGCGTTTGAGGATCCCGAGCGTCGGCTGTACGGCGTCCAGTTCCACCCGGAGGTCGTGCACACGCCGTACGGGCAGGACGTCCTCAAGAACTTCCTCTACCGCGTCGCCGACGCGCCCCCCGCCTGGACGGCGGCGGCCGTGATCGAGGAGGAGACGGCGCGGATCCGCGCCCAGGTGGGCGACGCGCGGGTGCTGTGCGCGCTCTCGGGCGGCGTGGACTCCGCGGTGGCGGCCCTGCTCGCGTACAAGGCGGTCGGCGACCAGCTGACGTGCGTCTTCGTCGACCACGGCCTCCTGCGGAAGGACGAGGCGGAGCAGGTGGTCGAGACCTTCGCCGGTCACTTCCACGTCCCGCTCGTGCACGTCGACGCGCGCGAGCGGTTCCTGGCGCGGCTGGCCGGCGTGACCGACCCGGAGGAGAAGCGCCGCCGGATCGGCGAGGAGTTCATCCGGGTCTTCGAGGACGAGGCCGGCAAGCTCGGCTCCGTCAAGTACCTCGTGCAGGGGACGCTCTACTCGGACGTGATCGAGTCGGGCGGCTCGGCGGACGGCGTCGCGGCGACGATCAAGTCCCACCACAACGTCGGCGGGCTCCCGGAGGAGATGGACCTCGAGCTGGTCGAGCCCCTGCGGATGCTCTTCAAGGACGAGGTGCGCCGCGTGGGCGAGGAGCTCGGCCTGCCCGAGAAGATGGTCTGGCGCCAGCCGTTCCCGGGGCCCGGCCTCGCGATCCGGATCATCGGCGAGGTGACCGAGGAGCGGCTCGCGCTCCTGCGCGCGGCCGACGCGGTCGTCCAGGAGGAGATCCGGCGGGCGGGCCTCCTCCGCGAGCTGTGGCAGAGCTTCGCCGTCCTGCCCGCGATCCGCTCGGTCGGCGTCCAGGGCGACGAGCGGACGTACGCGTATCCGATCGTGATCCGCGCGGTCACGTCCGACGACGCCATGACCGCGGACTGGGCGCGGCTGCCCTACGACGTGCTCGAGACGATCTCGAGCCGGATCATCAACGAGATCCCCGGCATCAATCGGGTCGCGCTCGACATCTCCTCGAAGCCGCCCGCCACGATCGAATGGGAATAGCGCCCGCCCCGCCCGTGGACGAGCCGGCGCGAATCCGGCACGCGCGCGTCACCATCCGCGCGCTTTTCGCCGCTAGCGTCTGAAGCGGGGGGCGAGGGGCCGAAGGCCCCCGGGGGAACATGATCACGCGCGGGGACCGCTGATGCCGGCGGCGGACTAGCCGGCCTCGTCGGCGGCCTCCTCGGCCTCCTCGCCGAGCTCGACGATGTCGCCCTCGGTGAAGAGAACCTGCTCGAGGGCGGCGCGCCACTTCGGCGTCCGCCGCAGGAGGAACTCGAGGTCCATCGCGAAGTGCTTGAACTCCTCCTGCTGGGCGTTCTGCATGATCGCGCGCGCCTCGGGGTCCTGCTCGACGGCTAGCCGCTGCGCGTACCAGCCGATCGCCTCGGTCTCCTCGAGGAGCGAGGTGCAGATCCGCGCGAAGGTTCGCGCCTCCGCCGGGAGCTCGTCCGGCGGCTCGTGGTACTGGTCGAACGGCACGCCGGCTCCGTACCCGCACGGGGCCGGAGCCGAACCGCCGGTCGCTCAGCGGGCCGCGCGGAACGCAGCGACCAGGCCGGCCGCGAGGCCAAGCGCCGCCGCGGCGACGAACGGCCGCACGTCGAGGATCGGGCGGTACCGCGACTTGCCCTCGCGAAGCTCGATGTAGCCGATCGCGGTCGAGCGCGCGCCGCCGCCGCCGCCCTGGCCGCCGCCCTGCTCGCCCTCGCCCGTGCCGCCGCCGAACCCCCACGCGGTGCGCGCGACGGGGATGACCGTCACGCCGTCCCGCTCGACGGGCTCTCCGAAGACCGCGGTTGCGCCCGCCTTCGCGCCGAGGCGCTCCGCGAGGCTCTCGATGAACGTCGTCTCCATGCTCGTTCCTCCCTTCGTGTCACCGTCAGGATGGCACCGCCGCCGAGGAGCCGCGTCGGGTCTTGCCGAAGGGCGTTCGCGGTCTCCTACTGATCCTCCGGCGGCGCCGTCAGGTCGGCGGGGGGATAGAGCGCGCGGGACTCGTCGACGAAGGCGGCCAGGCGGTCGGCCAGCTCCGGGCTCTCGACCTCGACCACGTTCTCGGCGTTCTGCTCGCCCGAGCGAGAGAGGTTGTAGCTGCCCGCGAACACGACGTCGTCGGCGATCGTGACCTTCGCGTGCATGAAGTCGTGCACCCCGCCCTCGGGCCGCCACTGCTGTGACCGCTTGCCGGTGAACCCGCGCGCGAGCCCGCGCTGGAGGAGCGGCAGCTTCCAGAAGATGTTTCCGTTCTGTCCCCACTCGTAGACGACGCCCGCCATCTGCGTCTGGTCGACGACCCCGGCGAGGTCGACCCGCTCCTCGGAGGAGACCTGGGCGAGGGCGCCCAGCACCGGGCCCGTGGTGATCACCGGCGAGGCGATTCGGATCCGCCGCTTCGCCCGGAAGATCGCGCGCGCGATCCGCGCGGAGAGGTCCTCCCCGTTGCCGGGCGTGAACCAGACCCGGACGGCGGTCCCGTCGACGCCGAGCGTCCGAGGCTCGACGAAGCCGCTGCGTTCGACCTCGCCGGTCTCCCAGAGCTGTTCGAAATCCTCCGTGTACGCGGCCGCGACCTCCTCGGACTCGATCCGCACGACCACGTTCTCCTGACGGGAGAAGGAGTCGTCCGTCCAGTTCATCGAGCCGGTCCAGACGGCCTCGCCGTCGCGGACGACGTACTTGTGATGCATGAGGTCGGGCACGCCGGAGATCGGCTTGAACGGCACGTCGAACGACTCGATCAGGACGCCGTCGGGCTCGGGCGGGGGCGGCACCGGGATCGGGTTGCGGTGGTCGAGGTTGTAGAGGATGCGGACGGCGACGCCGCGACCGTGGGCCGCCCGGATCGCCCCGCCGACGAGCGCCGACGTCTCCTCCGCGAGATGGAAGTCGTAGTGGGCGAGGTCGAGTGAGCGCCGTGCCGCGTCCAGGAACTCCGCGATCTCCGTCGCCATCGCGGCCGCCGGCCGGCCGCCGTCGCTGAGCGTCTGCACCTCGATCACAGCGGCAACCTACCCGTCAGTCGGTTGCGAACCCCTGCAGGGACTCCGGCTCCTCGTCCGTCACGCGGACGCCGGCCACGTCGGCGAGCGGGGGCCCGGTGCGACAGGCCTCGACCAGCCGCTCGACCGCGTCCGGCTCGCCCTCGAACACCGCCTCGACCGTCCCGTCGGAGCGGTTGCGGATCGAGCCGGCGACGCCCTCCTGCTCGGCCAGGTGGCGGATCGTCTCCCGGAAGAAGACGCCCTGGACGCGCCCGCTCACGACCACGCGGCGCCGGATCACGCCGGCCTCCGGTAGCGGCCGTACCAGGGCGTGATCAGCACTGCGAGGGCGATCGTGAACGCGCACGCGAGGAAGAACGGGGCCCGCGTGTCCTCCCGGAAGAGGGGCAGGTAGATGAGCGGCGCGATCGCGACGCCGGCGAACTTGAACGCCGAGTAGACCGACGTCGCCCCGGCGCGGTTGTCCGGGAACGACTCGACCGCGATCGTGTTCAACCCCGCCCAGACGAACGTGCCGGCGCAGCCGATCCCGAGCCAGAGGAGGGCGAGCGTCCAGGCGCTCGGCGCGAAGGCGAGCGCGAGCACGCCCCCGGCGCAGGCGACCGAGCCCCAGAAGGCCGTCCACGGGCGACCCACCCGGTCGACGATCGTTCCCGCGTAGCGGCCGAACGCGATCCCGCCGATCCCGTAGCCCGCCACGAGGAGGCCGCGCGCGGCCGACCCGAGGCCGAACTCGTCGGCGGCGACGAGCGCGATCAGGAAGCCGATCGCCGTGAAGCCGACGTAGCCGAGCAGCGCCTTCGCCGAGAGCGCCGCGATCCAGCGGTTCAGCAGGCCCCGCAGGCTCACCGGCCGCTCGCGGCTCTCGAACGCGCCGAGTGTCCGCTGCGGGATTGCGAGGACGAGGGCGGCCACGGTCACCGACGCGAAGGCGAGCCGCCAGGAGATCTCGCCGAGCGCGCCGCCGAGCGCGGGCGCGAACGTGAGCCCGGCGGTCTGCCACGCGGCAAAGGTGCCCACCGTCCGTCCGAGCACCTCCGGCGCGACGACCTCCGAGAGCGCCGCGAGCAGGATCGGGGTGAGAAACGCGTTCGCCGCGCCCATCACGGCGCGGGCGCCGAGAAAGAACCAGATGCCGGGGGAGAGCGCGCACGCGAGCGCGGCGAGTCCGAAGACGACGTACGACGTGCGCACGACGCGGCGCGCGCCCAGGCGCTCGGCCAGGGTTCCGGAGACGAGCTGCAGCACGGCGAAGGGGATCATGTACGCGGTGATCGCGGCGCCGACGAGCGTGAGGGACGTGTCGAGGCCCTCCGCGACGTTCGGGATGATGGCGGTCAGCATCGCGCCTCCGAACGGGCCGAGGAACCCGCCGGCGTAGAGGGGGAACGTGAGCCGCACGGCGCACTAGGCTAATCGCGTGGACGCGCTCTCCGACGCCCAGCTCGCCCGTGTAGTCCGGCGCAACACGGTCATCCTGTCCGCCTCGACGACCGTGACCTCGGGGACGCTTCAGCTGGTCGCGGCGCTCGCCTCGACGACGTTCGTCCTCGCGACCGGGATCACCGGCCTCCTCGGCCTCGGACCCGCCATCTTCCTCGCGACCTCCGCGTGCGCCGCCCTTCCGGCGGGCCGGGCGATGGACCGCTTCGGCCGGATCCCGATCATCGCGATCGGGTTTGTCGTCGGGGCGATCGGGGGCGTCGTCACCGGGTTCTCGGTCGGCGCGGAGAACGGCCTCGGCGTCGTGCTCGGGTTCGCGCTCATCGGCGCCGCGAGCGGCACCGTCCAGCTTTCGCGCGCCGCGGGCGGAGAGATGTATCCGCCCGAGCGGCGGGCCCGCGGGATCTCGCTCGTCCTCTTCGGGGCCGTCTTCGGCGCCATCCTGGGCCCGGCCGTCTTCAGTCCGCTCTTCGCCGGCCAGGAGCTCGACGCCGACTCGCTCGTGACGCCGTGGATCGTGGCCGGTGGGCTCATGCTGATCGGGCTCGCGCTCGTCGTCTGGGTCCGGCCCGACCCGAAGCGGATCGCCGAGCGCTACGGCACTCCGGGCGCGCCCGCGGTCCCGGCGGCGCCGCTCCGCGAGATCATCGCCCGGCCGGGCGTCCCGTCGGCCCTCCTCGCGGCGATCACGTCGTTCGCGGTCATGGTCGCCGTCATGAACCTGACGGGCTACGCCGTCGTCCACGAGCACCACCACACGCAGCAGGACGTCTTCCCGATCATCGGCGCGCACGTCTTCGGGATGTTTGCGCTCGTCCTCGTCGTCGGCCGGATCGTCGAGCGCGCCGGCGGGACGCGCACGCTCGTCGCCGGGCTCGCCGTCGAGGCGATCTCGTGCGCCGGGCTCGTCTGGGCGGAGAGCGTCGTCGCGCACGCCGTGCTCCTCTTCGGGCTCGGGCTCGGCTGGAACCTCGCGTTCGTCGCAGCGACGACGACGCTCGTCAACCGGGCCGCGCCCAGCGAGCGGGGCAAGCTCGTCGGCTTCAGCGACCTCATGTCCGGCCTGACGGGCGCGTCGCTCGCGCTGATCGGCGGGTACGCGCTCGAGGCGGTCGGGGTCGTCGCGCTCGGCGTGGGCGCCGCGGCGCTCGCGCTCGTCCCCGCGCTCTGGATCG
>Ga0210113_1000195_pt1 | contig 14512 bp, 13 predicted proteins | sample MayberryNW_Catta_5_FD_185523 | JGI IMG/M metagenome (GOLD analysis project Ga0210113, IMG submission 185523) | Wetland microbial communities from San Francisco Bay, California, USA, that impact long-term carbon sequestration -... | ecosystem: Environmental > Aquatic > Marine > Wetlands ...
CTCTAAATCACCTAGAATTCACAAAATAATTGTATCTTTTTTCAACTTCCTTATTGTCTCCTTTGAGAACAAGCATCGACTCCTTCTGCAATAAATCTCTTGCGCGCATTTTGAACTTTTCACCTTCGGGGGAGTTGGGGAATGTAGATAAAGTATATTTAAAATGGTTCATGAATTCAACCACCTTGTTTCTGAATTCATCTCTTGTCGGATTCAATTGACCTTCTATCTTAAACCAACTGCTAGCGCAGGAACATGCATACAATTTTGCCAAGTCCTCGATCAACCTGTCTATTTCAAAGTAATCCAACGCCAATATTTTGTGGTAATTAGGAGATAAGACTGTTACTGGGTATTGCCGGAGCAAGGCGATTTGTGAGTTGCTACCCCTATGTAGTAATGGACTGACTTGCGTTCTTCGCTTTTCTGAATCTTGAAATGAAAAAAACGTATCGCTTTCACGATATCGGTTAGCGTACTGAATAAGCTGGACACTCCTTGGAACCGCTTTGATGGGTGACTGTGTGGTATTTCAAAAGGCCCATCTTTGACCCAAAAAGAAAAGTCTTAGTTAGGCGAATAAGAAGAAGCAGTAACAGACTTGAAAATAAATTTGGAACGCAGCGGAGGTATCATGGGTTCAGTCTCTTCTCGAACTATTGATACTGACAAGCTTAGCAAGTCACAGGCTACTGAACTGAAGGAACTTCTGACGCACTCTGATTTCTTCAAGTTATCTTCTTTGAGATCAAATGTGGCAAGCCAGAAAGGCGCAGCTGATTATTACACCTATAATATTACGGTTGAAGATGGAGCAAAGAAACACTCCGTCAAGTGCAGCGATATTGCCATGACTAAGGAGCTCAGGCAGCTGATCAGCTCTTTATCAAAGGTAAAGAAATAAATTTTCTAAAAGCTTTCCCGTATATTGGCTCAGTTTGCAATGTAGATTGTAGTTATTCGATCGTGTATTCCACCAAAATGTACACGCTGACTTCGGCATTCCATAGTTCAAGGTAAATATGCCATTATTATGTTGCACAAGACTGACCCATTCATGAGTGATGTACTTAGTAGGTCCACTTTATCCCAAAATGAATCAAAGTCGAGCTTTAGAAGGAAAAGGATGACTACAGCCTTACAAATCTTGCCTCTTTTATCATTTAACTCTACGTATCACGCTCCCTCATCTGTCAAGATAATTTATGTCTATTCCATTTTCCATTCTCTGTTGATCTGCTCAAGTAACTACAAAAATATCTATCTTTCATTATGGCTGTTCTTTTGAGTTAGCATATCACATTGCATCAGATTTGCCGTACGTTCAAATACTTTGGTTATATCTCTGTTCCGGCAGTGAGAAAACATCTATAGGATACACAGCATAGTGAGTGAAAGGCCTAGCGTAAGCAAAGGACTTATATCACCTTTAATGATCCGGGATTCGACGAGATGTATTTATTGGTAGTAAGCTGCTTCTATGATATGTGGGATCAGAAATAGTAATATACTTATCCCCTGGTCCATTATTTAGACATGCATTTCCATAAAAAGGGAAGATTACCCTGCAAACGTGACAATCACATTTGTTTCATCCTGCCGGAGTACGTGAACAAGCGTATCGTTGAGAATGGTTCAGATGAACAGAAACGTAGAGCGTGGCAGAATCTTATCGCAACGGAACAGCTTAGAGGTAGAAGAAATATTGTAGGGGGCCTGTATAGCATGTTTCCCACTTCAGATAAGCTTTATAGGAGCATCTTTAATGCGGAAAATGAGGAGAATCTTCCAGGAAAGCTCGTTCGAGGGGAGGGGGCTACTCGAAAGGGTGGTGCTTCAATTGATGAAGCTTATGACTATTCTGGAAATACATACGAGTTCTTCAACAAGATTTTCGATAGGAGATCTATAGACAATAAAGGAATGAGACTCGATTCTACGGTGCATTACGGGGAGGACTATAACAACGCTTTTTGGAATGGCAATCAGATGGTGTATGGCGACGGCGACGGGGAGATGTTCAACCGTTTCACAATTTCCCTTGATGTAATAGGACACGAGCTTGCGCATGGTATTACTCAGTACGAGGCAGCCCTCGAATATAATGGTCAGCCAGGCGCACTGAACGAAAGCTTTTCTGATGTTCTAGGTTCTTTAGTAAAGCAATACGTACTGAAACAGAATGCAGATAAAGCTGATTGGCTTATCGGTGCCGGTCTTTTTAAGAGAAAGGTAAAGGGAACAGCTCTTCGTTCCATGAAAGAACCTGGGAGTGCATATGACGATCCTGTCATTGGAAAAGATCCTCAGCCAGGACATATGAAGGACTATGTAAATACTACAAGTGATAACGGAGGAGTGCATATAAACTCCGGAATTCCAAATCGTGCATTTTATCTGACTGCAATTGAACTGGGTGGAAAAGCATGGGAGAAGGCAGGAATGATCTGGTACGTTACTCTTAGAGATCGTCTGAGAGAGAACTCTACTTTCCAGGATGCTGCTAAGCTAACGTATAGCGTAGCTGGAAATTTATTTGGTAAGGGTAGCCCTGAACAAAGAGCTGTCGCGAACGGATGGTCGGGCGTCGGATTACAAATTAAGTCAGCTGAAGGAGTAGCCAGAAGGCGGGCTTAGTCCTCTTCTGCACTTCCAATATGGACAATTAGACACGCTTGTAGGGAATGTTAAGTTAATTCAAAAATTAATTTTTTTTTCATGACTGAAATTATAGTATGAGAGTAGTCGGCTGAATTCATGTGTTGTTTGAATAATCTTATAGATGTCTTAACTAACCCTGTGTGTGTTGGTTACCTGTGTTTCCGAGGTAACAGTCATTTCTAGATACCATGTCTGACCGGACTGTATGGCGATGAATAATAGTTCTAGCATTGAAAATGGATTTTCGCATGACCGACCTTTGAGATATATGACAATTGCCGTTAGTTATTCACGGGGTTTAGGTATTAGAGCGCAAATTTGAAGTATTCTGGAGGACCAAATATTATACACATTACTATGAGTGGAATTACTGAGCCAGTCAGGGGAGGCACTATATTTTAAAAAATAAAATCCGAACGTATCCTGCTATAATTAGGCCCCAACTTACTATGAAAAGCCAGTTATAAATCCCAAGATTGAAGCTATTGGCCGCTATGAAGAGGTCGTCCTCGCGTATATCAGGGTTATCTAAGGTAACAATACTATTTACCAGAAGAGAGGAGGCGATGAATAGTATGAATGGGACAAAGAATAGGACAAGCTGAACTGGCTGCTTCCTCTTGGGGATAATTGGGTCAATCCACAATGATGAAAGCATGGTTATATGACGATCTATTCTTGTAATCCCTCTTGGATCGTTTCGTGCTTGCATGAGAGTGTGGAGCTCCTTCTTAATAGTCATAGTCTGTTGAAGTATATGAGAAAAGACAAAGAATCCCGCAGCCAGGAAGAACGGGAACCAAACTATCGCCTCATTCAGGCCCAGAGGTATATTTCCTAATGGTGATTCGAACTGGTTGAATCGTCCTTCGAGCCTTTTTATTCCATCTACTACAAATGAAACGCCCGCCTCGAAGCCATTTCTGAATCTCTCCAGCTCTGTCCTGAACTGGATGATTTTTTCCCTCGTTTGAGGACTCAAAGCCTGAGTAAACTCCAATACGCCAGTGCTAGGGGCTGAATAAGTTCTTAGATTGCGCAACTCATTGGTAACGTTCGAAAGATAGGGTGTTGGTCCCAAATCCGTAGCGATCTGAGCAATTGGAGGTTGAACGAATGGCAAAGTTAGTGTCGAATTAGATTCCTGATTTGCCGATATTGATTTAGCCGATAGCTCTTTCCGTATGTTTCCAATGAGACCTTCTACCTGTTCAGCATCGGAGACCAACTGTGACTGTATTGGAGTAATGGCGCTAAAGGTTGAGGAGTAAAGGTTCTTAATAGTGAACGCTGACTGATTATTTTTGACCTGAAGATTACAATCTACCCATTCCCTGCTTATTGGCGCTAGTGGATCACATGCCGGGTTTAGTGGAATCTGCTCAATCAATCTCTGAATGCCAGCGTCTCTGATTTCAATGCCTGTCCTATTCAAGAGGTAATGTATTTTATTGAGAGAGGCAGCATAGGTCTCTACGTCTTCCTTGATCTTTGCATGTTCAATATTGAATTGATTAGACTGCTTCTCTATACTTGTAGATTGGTTTATTATGTCATTTAAAAGACCTATCACGACGGAGGTATCGTCTAAAAGCCAATCTGATCTTGACAAACGCTCAGACTCTAGCTTTAACGAATAATACGGTAAAAGCAGCAAAAAGAAGAAGAAAAGTCCAACACCAACAAGTATTATAAAGGAACGCTGCAAGTCAGACGATCTGTTCTCAAAGGTCTTTTGTATTTCATTAATCTTGTCTTCTTCTCCTGCTCTGTTTCGTTCTGCCATTTCAACTCCTCTTCTTGTTTGAACTTGATCCATTACCACATGGAATACTATTTCAATCTAGCTGAGATCAAGATGCAACCTACCTCTAGTAGTGTAACCACTTCTTCTAGCCAGCCAAATTTCTTCTGTTTAGATCAAGCACAAGATTATTAAGTTCTAATCAAGGAGATTCTCCTACATTGAATTCATACATTAAGAAGGGAAGGTCATTACTTCGATCTCTTATATTTCTCCTGCCTATGTTTTTAATGGCTTCCCTGTTTCCGGTTGCTTTAGCTCAGAATGATACTTTGTCTGTTGCTATTGTACCTGGATCATCCTCTCCATTTAATGGGCAGTTTTACGTCCCCAATACTATTACCGTTTCGCCTAATTCATCTCTCAGTTGGGTAAATCAAGATACCAGTTCACATACGGTTACTTCAGGTGATTTCACTACAGGCCCGTCTGGTCAGTTTGATTCGGGATTGCTTAACACAGGAGCGACATTCACGCACCAATTCACGGCATCAGGCGTGTATACATATTATTGTACCATATTTCCATTCATGTCGGGGGTAGTGAATGTCACGGAACCGTGAGATAAATTGGAACCTAACCTAAATCTTCAAAATAGCTTATTTTGCTCACCTAATGTATTTCGTATTTTAGCGAGCCAGACTGGAACTCAAACGTGGTATCATCAACCAGGAACCAAAAGAGCAACGTGGGAAGAGTATGAACTCGAAAGCTAGTTTCAACGCAATATTAACGAGCCAAATCCCGGCACTCCATGCTACTACTCCTTGCCAGTACCGCCAAACCCGAATTCCCCTAAATCCAACCATTCTTGTTTTATGATCGTCCAAATGTCGTCGGCAAGAGGGGCATCTGCGTTTTCCTGCTTTACAAAGTATTTCATCGGGATCCAACCGTAGCCTCGTTCCCCCCAATCTGTTCCCCAAGAATTCTTTATTAGAAATGCTCCTCCTTCGCCCTTTTTCTCATCATAACCAACAATAGTAACAGCATGACCTCCTTGCACTGAATCTGTGGGCTTGGGATACGGGATATAACCACCGTTTGTTGCAGCTTCCTCGAATGAGTCAAAAACCGTAAATCCCATTCCAAGGCAAAAGCCCTTAGCTAAGTATTCTTTCATTCTCGCAGTCAGCTGTTCGTTCGATGGAATTCCTTTGTCCAATCTAAAGTATTTGGTGACTTGAAAGGATTGAGCGAAACCAGCGTTAAGTACATCGGGTGTATCGTCAAATTTTGATACGTCGTACGGGTAGTATTCTTCTGGAGGAGCGCCGTACACTACTAAAGCACCTAATGCGCTCCTAATGTATGCACCAGTATCTCCTGTCAAATGAAGGAGCCATCGTGTCGTCTTATAAATAAAGAGCCTTGACAGTTCTACGTAACTGCTTTTGCCTCGTTTGCTCATGTATTCATACATGTTTGCAGCCATGTTTGCAGTGCAACTACCCAACTGGCCCTGATCCTTAACAGGAGAGCAGTGTTTCCGATTGTCAATCTTACCTGGAAACCTTTTTATCTTCGATGTCTTGCCTGTTCCTTGTAATACGGATTTGACTTTAACGTCCTTTCTTTGGTTATTTGATCGAAGTTCTGATATCAGCTTTTTTTCAGCCTCTTGAGGTCCGAAATCCCTAATCGATGGATAATCCTTTAGCCAACCAAATCTCTTGATCTTATACCCAAAATCTGGCATCAAGTGGAGTCCACCGCTTCGATTCTTTTAAACATTCCCTCAAGTTTTCTGAAGGAATCGCGTCCTTTTGTGTTGAGGCAAATGATGAGGCTACTGATAATCATTGACTGATTCCACCGCCAGAATCAAATTTACAAAACGCCGACGCGATTTTACAAAAATCTAGTTGTGGCACGGAACAAAATCCCTTACCAATTTATTATCTCAGAAAGATACTGTAGAAGCATTAACTCATGGACTTCAAAAATGAGGGTACTGAGCACATACGGAGGTCCCTCCTCTCAATTATTCTAATAACCTAGTCATGCATGTGTTGTGTTCTGCAATCAGTTCAAAGTCCTTGTAGTATTGTTCGGCCGAATGGAAATAAGCATCGGAGGAAAAAACTTTTTTCAGTTTGAATATTCATCTAAACTGACATCTTATTATATATTCAAAGATCTGTTCACCAATATCCACTGACCGAAAGTCAAACCGTATGGCTTCGACTCAATTGGAAATAGCGAAACCGATGTAGATTGCATGTATCTTTACTCCATCTTTACTCCATTTCCTAATATCTCGTGGTATTCACAATCTTTCAAAAAACCAGCGTGCAATAGCCAGAATAACTTTTTAGGTTTAACTAAGCCCTAGTAACAATGGCTGAGTAGATAACTTTGGGTTATGAAAACCAGAGATATACAATTCTCCTCGAATCATATCCGACAAAGTGACAAATTCACTTTCTATCTGATCTTGGCTTGAATCGATCTTCATTCATGTCGAAGACCTTTGCGTATGCAGTCATCTTCAAAGTTCACCAAAGCCATTAACTCAGCAAAACTGATATGAGTAATATACTTTTCATTAAAGGCTGTTGTCAAAGCCCTCCCAGCCACTTTTATCTTTACACCTCAAAAGTACAAAGAAATATAGCTATGAGAATGGTTTGTTGACAAGAATAAAGTCAGCTGAGGATACGCTTGCTGACATTATACCGATCTCTAAAAAAATTGGTGTAACACGGCTTTCTGATATTACCCATTTGGATAGGTTGCATGTACCTAACTTTTCGGCAGTTCTGCCGGGCACGAATGACTCAATATGGGTTTACAGTGGAAAAGGACCAACGAGAGCTCATGCAAAAGCAGGCGCCCTGATGGAAGCAATAGAACGGTATTCTTCTATTTCGAGTACTCATTCTAGGCGCTTTATTCGGGGAACCTATTCAGAGTTGTCAAAATGTTACGATAAAGTGTTACACCCTGAAGAGGTAGTAGAACCTATCAAACAAGGTTTTAGCAACAATGAATCTATTCTCGATTTCTTGTTAGGCTTCGATTTGCTAACTAAAGAAGAAGTTCTAGTTCCAGCGCAACTCGCCTTATCAAAATATTCTGCGCAATCTCCGGTTGAGTCCCCATTTCTATTTTCTCATACTAATGGAATCGCATCCGGCAATGTATTGGAAGAAGCGATATGTCATGCATTGTGTGAAGTTATTGAACGTGACGCGGTTAGTTTAGCTGATTTATGTGCTTCCTGCATACCGTATACAATCTTAGAAAAAATTAAGAATTCATCAAAAATAAACATGGCTTTTGAATCTGTTGCTGCGAAGCTAGAAGATTTATTCGTGGATGATTCGAGTATTTTTCCAGATGTAGATATTTCTGAAATCGGGGAAAAATGTGAGCCAATCAGATTGTTAGTAAAAAGATTCGCTAATTCTGGTATCCCATTACTGATAAAGGACATAACACAAAAAGACATCGGTATCCCTTCATTTGTTGCAAGCAGCATTGAGTGGTTAACTGATAGCTATGGATATTTCTCTAAAGGTTTTGGAACAAATGCTGATGCCAAAATTGCATTAGTACGAGCAATAACAGAGGTCTCTCAAACTAGGGCAGTCAACATACAAGGCGCACGAGATGATCTGAGAAAAATATATTATAAGCAAAATGACGAAATATATAGAAGAAAATGGCAATTTATCTGTGCATCCTCTTTTCCAAAAAGAACCAGCAAGAACAGCGTGAAATTTTCTCAATTAAAGACCTACGTAAACAAAGACATTCTGACTGATATTAAATTAATCTTAAATAGACTAAAGTTAGCTAAATTAAAAAGAGCGATCATAGTTGACCTAACAGATCCCAGTGTGGGAATACCGGTTGTAAGAGCAATTGTACCTGGACTCGAGACGTTTGAGGTAGCGAAGTTATTTACACAGAACGAATTGCTGATGGGAATGAGGGCAAAGAAACGATTTATGGAAATATATGGGTTGGGCGAATTGTGACGTCAACCCCAAATATTTAATCCCACGTTGCCTATTAGATATTTATCGAAAAATAAAAATAACTTTACGTACTACAGTGGGCATTTAGTTATGCCCAACATCTGTCACCTCGCCAGGCGTTTTCGAAACGGGCATTTTGCCAACAAATTCAATCGATACTACGTCTTTAACTAATGCTTTAATCAGAGCAACAGATTTGTGCATAAATTCCTCATATTGTCGCACCTAATAAGAGTTTCGGTACGAGAACTAGAATCTGGGAAAGTCTCATTTGTATTTTGGACATATGTACGTTTCTCTACAATCCACTGAATCATCGAAACTCAACGAGGCGCTACCTCCTTTGACACATTAGTTCAGTTTATCTAACGGATTTCGGTACAAGTGAAGTCGGAATCCATAGATGCTAAAAATGCTTAGGACCCTCGGAAGGCGACATTGGATGAGCAAAAATAATGTCGCCTCATGTATCAGACTTTGATTCCTGGCACCATTAACTGAAGGAATATTTTCGTGGTCACCTGGATCCAGCTTCACGAGGCCAAGGTATCCGGGTGATTCAAGGTAGAAATATGTCTCGAGCATTTATTGGAGGAACAACGTAATCTGCAATCGAATCATCTAATGAAGAAGACGAAATGCTTACATGAAATAAATATGGATGCGATAGGCAGAGTATAAAATTTTCTCATAAAGAATCCGTTACTGCAGATCTACTAGAAAAACATATCAGAGCAGAATTAAAATAGATAAAACATATCAGAGCAGAATTAAAATAGATAATTTCAGAGTTACTTACAATATCAAAAAAATACGTGAGATCTTCTATGCCAATGTGCCGATGTGGGGCTACAATTAGGTTTTTTACACGCAAGTTATCGTTTAGCGTACTCAAAACTAAAGTGATGTGTATTCATAGCCTAAAGTTCAATTACTTCAGCCTCGTTCTACTGCCGGAGCAGAGGTAGTTCGAATAGTCGATCTGTCTCAATAATGGTAAATCACATTTTTGAATACTATAGTTTTTTCTGTGACGAACACGGAAACCAAATAAATTAACTAAACTTTAATCAACAGCTTTTATAATCGGGCGAGTACCATTCATGTTGACGAATACATTGTCGTGACAAGTGCTAGTGGTAGTCGCCGTCATAAAAGAGGAGACCCCGCCTACAAAAAAGGAGTAACATAACACTTTAGAATGCCCACTAGGGGATCAGATCCACCAGATTCGTATAATTTAGGAGTTCTTCGACTCAAAAACGGATGGTTTAATAGGTTAGAATCTTAGAATCCCTAATGATTTTTTCGCTAAGACCCTATGCAGAGGGCAGACTTATACACATCCACAAGGGGTTATTGTCCTCTGATCAGGTAGTCTTTGTATTATATCTGAGACAATCATCGGTGTACTGGTTGATGTTGGAATTATCAGTATCCGGTTTTATAGGTACCCGTGACGTAAACCAGGAGACCACGATCGCTTTCGGACTGGGAATCTTTTGTGTTTTTATCCAATTAATTATTTTGAACCATGTCCGTAATAAAGTAGGCAATCTTACTTTCTCGTAATCATATGCAGGCATCCTAAATTATAATTTCCTTAGCATTACCTATGGGCTCTTCTACTATCTGCGGATCGTGAGACGTCGATTAAGCCGAAGCATCACATGACCATACTATAATAAAAATGAAAATTAATAAACACAACAGAATAAATCGCGACAGTTGGGTTTGGGTCTACAATAAGCAGAGATGATTCTAAATTTAAGGCTCGTGATTTCAATCACGAGGATCAAGAGGGATTGTTCTAATTTAGATAATGCCTTTCGAGGGATATGCAGAATAGTCGCTAATATTTTATGCTTTTTTAATGAAGGGAATAATGAGCTTCTATAGTCGACGACTCCACTCTTGGTACTTCCACCTGGAAAATATCATTATATTAGATTAGGGATGGTAAAATCTTTGCGGAATCTCGGATTATCTAAAAAAAAGAAAATAGCAGACTATATCTACTGGAGGTTACGGATACACGGCAGAATGTAATATACCTACTAGAGGGACGATTGTAAGACATGGACGGCGTTAGAACTTGGACATACAACTAGCAATAGGCCTACATCTAGATGTCGGAATTTGGATTCACTCTGAAAAGAGATGAAGCCTCGTCTAACCAACACCTTAACTATCCTGTGGATGTGTTTAGCACGAAATATTCAATTGACAGTTAGATCCCATCTTTTATCCTACAAATAAATTGTAATTCACTCCTATATTAGTTACACCTGAAGAGCATGAACCAAATGAAGATATTATTGTGTCAGTCTCCAGTGATTTGAGAAATAGCCAGTACCCATCAGATATTGCTCGTCTCATTCCAGGACTAGATGCAACGATATTATCTCGAGGCAACCAAATCTCAAAACATGGAGAAAGAATCCTGTATTCTTCGAGCCCGTTTTTTATACGAAGTCCATCAATCGTTATTTCTAAATTTGCTACTACATCCATCTTTTTATTGGCAGTTTCAGTTAATTCTTGGTCGGTTTCTCCATCAATATGTAATATGGAAATCCAATTTATGATTGGCATAAATATAGATGTACCTTTCGGTATTGTAACCGCCCGGGTCGGGGTATGCGGTACGGCGTTCTCATTAGTTTGGCATAGAAAGAATACATTCTGGTATTTTTGATTATTGTGTGCATTAACGCCAGTTGAATCGTCCAAAGGGCTTTTTGATTTAGGAATTGATAGTAACCATTGCCACCATCTGGCACTCCATTCTCCGTATGTATGGCCGAATGGTTTTGAATCTATAGGATATATTGGGATCGGTACATATCGCATTGTCTATACTAAAATCAGTATCAAGTACTTATATTTAGTAGGTTGGGGGGGGGTAAAGATTATTGCAATAAGGCTGGGAAAAAATATCAGGCTATATTACGCCAACTTTGAGAGTAGAACGTGCTAATTGTTTTCTCCGCTTTCTATGCATTGGTGGAATACGGATTTACAGGTCTGGTCGACAAAAATCAGACAACCGCACATCGAAGATGAAAATAAGTTACGTGACCAATGAATGATCATATCCCTTTATCCATGATCTTCTCTGGGGAGTTTATCTTTTGCTTTTTGAAGTAAATCTTGATCTATATGCCACACTTCTCCCAATACTTCATTAATATAACCTTGAACGTCGGTGGGTTCAGAAGATATGGCAAATAATTTATCTGTTTGAATTTTGTCGTGCACTAGTTTACTGATACTATTTACCTTGTCTATTACCATGCGTTGCGACTCGGCATGGCCTAACGCCTTTAAAATATCATGCTCCTTTTGTGACGATGTAGCAATTATTCTTCGCAATGAAGAATCTGTTGCCAGATAGAACGCTGCAGAGTCCAAACCAACCAATAAAGAATACGAGCCTATTATCAAAAAAGTCATTGAGATAACACCCCATGGCGGATAGGTAGCCATTATTACGAGTGACGTAGTACTTGCACCAAACAAAAGAATTAATCCAACTCCAGCCATAACTATAGATCGCTGTAGTTGACCGTGCATAATGGTTCTAGAAAGTAGGAAAAATGCAATACCAAACATTATCCCACCTGCGGCTTTAACTGTATTTAATAAATAGTTGTACGAATAAGCATATGTAGGAATATCCTCGATTCCTAATTGCTCAAGCAAATTTTGTTGTTGTAGAAATGGTATTAGGTATAAGCTTGCAAAGTATACAAGAGGAATACTTACTATAGTCCAATATTTTATCTTTTTAGATTTTGAAGCATAACGACTTGTCAAAAATATGGTGGCAACCCACAAACTTAAAAATGACATAATCGCTGTGAATTGGTATGCAAAAACAACAGCAGGCGATGCTGTTGGAGAGTATGAAATCCATGGATTAAAATAAGGTGTTATGTAATCAGGTTTTCCTTGTAGAAAGTTGTCAACATATGCGAAGGCGATAATACCACTCAGCGAAAGAATAGCAATAGCTATCGAGTAAGCCAGTACAACTTTACTGGGAGAGTTCACATAAGTACGCACAAATCTTGATGATAAAATTGCTAATAACAAACTGGAAGTGATCAGGCTTATTCCTACTGTTATTTCCAAAAGATTGACGTTATATTGTGAGGTGAAAAGAGCCTCGAATAGAATTATTACAAGAAAGCCAGCTGCAGAATACTGAAGTAAAGTTGTGATCACAAGAATAATCTGTCCGAGCCTAGAATTGGACCTTTCTACCTTTATCGATTTCCTTGTGTTTTCAAATAACACAAATTGCATCGTAATGGAAACTAGAACCATCAAGCCAAAGACCATTAGACTAGCCTGCGGATCAAGTGATATTGTTAAAGTGTTACCAAAAGTTTTGTCCAATACCTGAAGTATAACAGTTACAGCAACTACTAAAAGAATTAACAAACGACTATCAATGCTACCAGCATGAAATGAAAATTTCATATCATTTGACCTTCAATAGCAGATCTAAAAGGGAAAACCTCATTAGCTAACGGGCAATATGTTCCGTAAGTGTGATATATCATTTTCGGGTAGCTAGATTCTGTTTATAACCTTCAATCTCGTAAATTGAAAAATCGGCTACAGTTCTAGACATAATACCGACATTAATGGGCAACGCAACCCAATTAAGTACTTGACAAACAGTCATCCCATAATTCTAACAGTATCCGTTTTGATTATTAGTACAAACCCATTATTTCCTTCTGCCTTGAAATCCTTAATAATGCCTTATAAGTAACGATAGAATACAAGAATTGAAAAATTCCATGATGCCGATCTGCCTGATTGCAATACTTTCATTAATCATTTTGACGCCATCTTACGTTAATGCTTCTAATAATGCTACTCTGCCCTACCAAGTGGGTTCTTCACCTCATGGGACACCGTATTCGGAGTGGCTTAAGAATTGGTGGCTGTGGTGGATAGGCATTCCAAATGATGAACATCCGTTTCCAAACTACGACCCTAAAACATGCATGGTACATCAACAGGGGCCTGTGTGGTATCTACCTGACGTTGAGCCAACAGGTCCAGTACCAACAGCCTCAGTAGAGTATTCCTGCGAAATTCCAAGGGGGAAAGCAATATTTTTTCCCCTCTCCATATCCTCATGTTGGTTAAACAACCCAGAATTTAATAAATATAGTAACAAGTTGGCAGCTGACCCCGAGGCTGATGAAGCTCTTAAAAGATGCGCTGTTGATCCCCAGGATTTTAATAAATCGGTCGTTAAGATAGATGGCAAACCCGTGGATATAACTGAAGAAAAAAATAGGGCTACAACAAACTTTTATAATGTAACAGTACCACCAAACTCCGTTAAAGGTCTCTTTGATTTTGGACCCCCTGGCACATCTAGAGGAATAACTGATGCATATACTCTATTCTTGCCTCCTCTGCCTGTAGGAGAACATGTTATAGAATTCAGTGTCACGGATCACCTCGCTGGTCCTACATCTGAACTGATAAAAAGAGATGGAAAATATACTGTATTCATAAAGTGAATAGATTGAAAATAGTTTGTTAAATGATCGATAGTTCTAAATCCCTATTTCTCATTTAGCCATGCACATGGGCCGAGCATTATTTGGAAATAAGTTCCTTATATGAGACACATTTACGTCAAAATGATCTGCAAGCACAAAATTGATTTATCCATATTATCAGATGCTAGTCTTCATTATGACTTAATTGTGTCGACACCCTGAATTACTTTGAATTACTTTGATTTGGAATAGGCACCCTAAAATTGTACTCATCCTACGACAGAATGGGATAATTGCCTTAAAATCCTCTGGCGGAGTCGCATCAAGCTCTGACTGGCCTGCTGATCCTTCCTCTCAGATATTATGAGCGTCCGGGACATCCACCACTTTTATTTTATCCATCAAGATTTTATTATCCAATTTAAAAGCATCCAAAGGATCCCAGATATACTCCTTTATTGGTCTCCTTCTAAAAAGCTAAATTTTAGCACCGGTCTCTACAGCAGAAGTTTCAAATGATGCTGACT
>Ga0210113_1000196_pt1 | contig 14507 bp, 9 predicted proteins | sample MayberryNW_Catta_5_FD_185523 | JGI IMG/M metagenome (GOLD analysis project Ga0210113, IMG submission 185523) | Wetland microbial communities from San Francisco Bay, California, USA, that impact long-term carbon sequestration -... | ecosystem: Environmental > Aquatic > Marine > Wetlands ...
CAAGCTATCTGCGGCCGATCGGACGTGTCAAGCTGGAACCGCCGATGTGGGTCTCGCGCCGAGCCGACTACGCCAGCCGAGCCGTGCTGGCGCTCGCCGTGGCCGAGGGCGGCCCGCTGAAGCTGGACGAGATCGCGGCCGAGACGGACGCTCCCCGGTCCGTGCTCGAGCAGGTGATGCCGACGCTCCGCTCGGCGGGCATCGTGCGCTCGGTGCGCGGCCCCGGCGGCGGCTACAGCCTGAACCGCCCCGCAGCCGAGATCACGCTCGAGCGGGTCGTCCGCCTCTTCCACGGCCAGCTCGCCCCGATCGGCTACGCGACCCGGCGGAACCCGGACCCGGCGCCGGACCTCGTCGCCCGCTCGCTCCGCCCCGTGTGGGAGGAGGTCCGCGACGCCACGATCGAGATCCTCGAGCGGACGACGTTCGCCGAGCTCGCGGCGGCCGCGAAACGCGGCGCTTGAGCCGCGCGACGTCGGGGTAGTCGCACCCCGACACACGACGAAGGAGGAGATCGTGGGCCAGAAGGTCGAACAGGCGATGACGACGAACGTGCGGACCGTTGCGCCGGACGCGAGCGTCGTCGATGCAGCGCGAATCATGCGCGACGAGGACACGGGCTCCGTGCCGGTGGTCGACGACGGCCGGGTCGCAGGGATCGTGACCGACCGCGACATCGTCCTCCGCGGCGTCGCCGACGGGCGCGACGTGACCGCGCTCGACGTTCGCGAGGTCTGCTCGAGCGACCCCGTGACCGTCGAGCCGGGCCGGGACCTGGACGAGGCGCTCCGGCTCATGGCGCAGCACCAGGTTCGGCGGCTCCCGGTCGTCGACGGCGATCGGCTCGTGGGCGTGCTCGCACAGGCCGACGTCGCGCGCGCCACGGACGACCGCGCGACCGGCGCGCTCGTGGACGACATCTCGCAGCCCGGCCGCACCACCTAGCCGAGCCGACCGTCGAGGCACGGGCCCGGCGCCGTACGCCGGGGCCGCGCCCAAAGCGGGCGAGGGGATCTGGACCCGTCGAGGCAGGCCCATGCCTTGAGGTTTCGGGCCGAAGGTCGCAAAGTACGCGCCGGTGGCATCGGAGGTCATCGGCCGCGAGCAGGAGCTCGGCGAGCTCCGGGCTGCTCTCGCCGCCGTCGACGAGCTCCCGGCCACGTTCCTCGTCGAGGGCGAGCCCGGCATCGGGAAGACGATCCTCTGGAGAGCAGGCCTCGAGCAGGCGTCCCGGAACGGCTACCGGGTCCTCGGTGCAACGCCTTCGACCGCGGAGACCCGGCTCTCGTTCGCGGCCCTCGGGGATCTGCTCGAGCCCGCGCTCGCCGACACCCTCTCCGAGCTGCCGGCGCCTCAGCGCCGCGCCCTCGAGGTTGCGCTCCTGCTCGAGGACTCGGAGGGGCTCCCGCCGGATCACCGAGCCGTGTCGCTCGCGTTCCTGGGCGCGCTGCGGGCGCTCGCGGGCGCCGCCCCGGTCCTCGTGGCGGTGGACGACGCCCAGTGGCTCGACGGCCCGTCGGCGCTCGTGCTCGAGTTCGCCCTTCGGCGGCTCCGCGAGGATCGCGTTCTCTTCCTCCTCACCCGACGCGCCGAGGGCGACCCCGCGCCGCTCGCGCTCGTCCGCGCCCTTCCCGAGGATCGACTCCGGCGGCTGACGCTCGGCCCCCTCAGCCTCGGCGCGCTCCACCGGCTCGTGCGAGAGCGACTCGGGCTGGTGCTCGCGCGCCCGATGCTCCGTCGTCTTCGCGAGATCTCGGGCGGGAACCCCTTCTACGCGCTCGAGCTCGCCCGGGCCGTGGAACGTGGGTCGATCCGGCTCGCAGCGGGTGAGCCCTTGCCGGCCAGCCTGGGCGCGCTCGTCCACGAGCGGCTCGAAGGACTCCCGGCCGAGACGAGGGCGGCGCTCCTCGCCGCGTCGGCGTTGTCCGAGCCGACGCTCGGCCTCGTGCAGGACGCATCCGGCGACGCCGAGGGAGCAGCGTTGACACCCGGGCTCGAGGCGCAGGTCATCGAGGTCGAGGACGATCGCATCCGGTTCGCACATCCTCTCCTCGCCTCAGGCGTGTACGGGGCCGCGCTGATCGACGAGCGCCGCGCGTTGCACCTTCGGCTGGCCGAGCTCGTTCCCGACGCCGAGGAGCGGGCCAGGCACCTCGCGCTCGGCGCAGACGGGCCGAATCCGGACGTCTCGGCGGCGCTCGAGGACGCGGCTCGGCGGGCGCACGCGCGCGGCGCGACGCCCACGGCGGCCGAGCTGGCCGAGCAGGCGCGGCGGCTGACGCCTGCCGATCTGGACGAAGAGATCCACCGCCGGACGATCCAGGCCGCCACGTACGCCTTCGAGGCGGGTGACGGCGCGCGCGCGAGCGCCCTGTTCGAGCAGGCCCTCCCCGCCTCGCCGGCCGGACCGCGGCGGGCCGAGGTGCTCGCCTGGCTCGGGACCCTCGAGGAGTACCACGGCGATCTCCATCGCGGCGTGGCGCTCTTCCGTGAAGGGCTGGAGCACGCCGGCGACGACCTCGGCCTCCGAGCGCAGATCGAAGACTGGCTCGGCGACTCGCTCTTCCTCATGCGAACCGAGCTCGTGCGCGCGCTCGAGCATGCTCGATCCGCGGTCGCGCTCGCCCAGCAGATCGGCGATGCGCCTCGGCTCGTCAGCGCCCTCTCCGGGGAAGCGTTGGTCGCCGCTGCCGTCGGAGACCCGAGCTGGCGCACGGTGCTCGACCGGGCCGAGGACGTCGAGCGCGATGGAAACCCCGTCCCGGTCATGGTCAGTCCCGCCTTCCACCGCTCGATCATTCTCATGTGGCTCGACGAGCTCGACGATGCGTCTGCACTCATGCGCTCGCTCTGCGAGCGCGCCGAGGAGCTCGGCCAGGAGAGCGCGCTTCCGTTCATGCTCGCGAACCTCACGCTCATCGAGCAGCTTGCCGGCCGTTGGGAGGCGGGCGCTGCCAGCGCCGGCGAAGGGATCGACATGGCCGCCCAGACGAACCAGGAGGCGGCGACTCTCCGCGCGCTCGGGGCGCGGGCCGTCGTCCGGGCGTCGCTCGGCGACGTGGACGGAGCCCGGTCCGACGCGAACGCCACCCTTCCGCAGTCCCGGAAGCGTGGGGTGATGATGGCCACGATGGCCGCCGCCTCGGGGCTCGGGCTCCTCGAGCTCTCCCTCGAGGATCCCGAATCGGCACACCGAGAGCTGGGCCCGGTCGTCGAGGAGATCGAGGCCGGCGGGGTCCGCGAGCCCGGGGCCGCCCGCTTCGTCTTCGACGAGGTCGAGGCGCTCGCCGGGATCGGAGCGCTGGCTGACGCCGGGGCGCTCCTCGACCGCTGGGAGGAGCGCGCACGGACGCTCGACCGGGCGTCGGCTCTGGCAGCGTCCGCCCGCTGCCGGGGGCTCCTCGCGGCCGCCCGCGGCGATCTCGAGGGCGCGCTGGCGTCGCTCGAGGAGGCGCTCGCCGAGCACGACCGGGCGACGCTCCCGTTCGATCGCGCTCGCACACTGCTCGCGCTCGGGGACGTCCAGCGCCGAGCCCAGCGACGTCGAGCGGCACGGGAGACGCTCGAGAAGGCCCTCCGCGAGTTCGAGGCGCTCGGTGCGCGGATCTGGGCGGCTCGGGCCCGGTCGGAGCTCGCGCGCATCGGTGGCCGCCGCGCGAGTGGAGACGGCCTCACCGCAACCGAGGAGCGCGTCGCCGAGCTGGTCTCGCAGGGGCTCACGAACAAGGCGGTCGCCGAGAGGCTCTACGTGACCGATCGCACGGTCGAGGGCCACCTTTCGCGCATCTACGCGAAGCTCGGGATCCGCTCCCGAACCGAGCTCGCGAGCCGCCTCGCGGTCAAGAGCTAGAGCGAGGCAAAGTCAGGGGGTTTCCACGTAGCGCCCCCGGCGGCGGCGTCCTAGCGTCGAGCGGGACGATGAAGAGCTACCTCGTCGAGCTGTACAGCCCCGCGGGCTCGGAAACCGGGCCCCAGGGCGTCGAGCAGATACGGGCGGCCGCCGCCGCGCTGGCGGGCGAAGGGACGGATGTGCGCTACCTGCGCTCCTTCTTCATTCCAACCGACGAGACGTGCTTCCACCTGTTCGAGGCGGCCTCGGAAGAGGCGATCGCCCAGGTCAGCCGACGAGCCGCATTCGACTACGAACGCATCGTGGAGGTGCTCCCGTGACGGCAAGGCAGATGAGCTCCTTCACGTGCTCCCGATCGACGCGCAGCTTCGGCTGCTCCGACGCTTCCCGCAAGGAGGGATCATGAGAACCCGAGGTCCGATCACACCGAAGCGGCACCTGGCCATCATGTTCGCGGCCTGCCTCGTTGCCGCGTGGGCGTTCGCGCCGAGCGCATCCGCTCAGGTGCAGGCCGGAGACATCCTCGTCGTCGATCCCGACGTCCCTCCCATCAGCACGGCGGCGCTCTTCGGGGTCGACCCCGTGACCGGCGCCCGGACCGTGCTCAGCACGTTCGGCCCGACCAACCCGACCGCGGTCGCCGTCGAGGCGGACGGCGGAATCCTCGTCACCGACACCGACGCGGGCACCGACCCGAGCGGCGGAACGAGCGAGTGGGGCGTTCTCTACCGGCTCAGCCCGGACCCCTCCACCGGCCAGCTGACCCGTTCCGTTCTGACCGACTTCGGAGTCGGCCCGAACACGGGGCGCACCCCGCGGGCGGTCACGGTCGAGCCCGACGGGCGGATCCTCGTGATCATGGCCACCATCGGCACGTCGAGCAGGGGGCTGCTCGTCCGGGTCGACCCGGTGACGGGGGCGCGCGCAATCGTGAGCGACTTCGCTAACAGCGGTCAGGGAGACCTGGGAGTCGAGCCTCGCGGCGTCGCAGTCGAGGCGAGTGGGGCGATCGTCGTCATCGACGCGCAGGCGGGACAGGGGGAAACCGGCAACGCGCAGGGCGTGCTCTTCCGCATCGATCCGCAGACCGGCCTCCGCACGGCCGTGAGCAACTTCGGCGTCGGCGCCAGTCAGGGATCGAACCCCACGTCGCTCGCGGTCCAGGCGAGCGGGCAGATCGTCGTCACCGACGAGGGGCACCCCAGCACGACGCCGCTCGGCCTCCTCTTCGGGGTCGATCCGCTGACCGGCCTGCGCACGACCCTGAGCGACTTCAACACGGGTCCGAACACCGGCAGGGAGCCGGAAGGGGTGGCGCTCGAGCGCGACGGACAGATCCTCGTGGTCGACAAGCACGCCGGTCCGCTGACCAGGGGGATGCTCTTCCGGGTCGACCCGCAGACGGGCGCCCGCACGATCGTCAGCGACTTCGCGGTCGGGCCGAACGGCGGAGGCGACCCGCTCGCGCTCGCCGTCGTGCCGCCGACCCACGGCACGCTGATCGTGATCCACGAGGTCGTCAACGACAACGGCGGCACGGCCGCCGCATCCGACTGGACGCTCCTGGTCAACGGTGGCAACCCGTCGCCCACGAGCTTCCCCGGGGCCGGCCCGCCCGGAACGACGGTGGCGCTCGAGCCCGGTGCCTACTCGGTCCTGTCCGTCCGGAGCGTCCTCGGCTACGCGATCTCCCCCTCCTCCGTAGGGTGCGGCGGCACGATCGCCGCCGGCGAGACGAAGACGTGCATGCTCATCCACGACGACCTGCCTGCCTCGCTCAGGGTGGTCAACGAGGTCGTCAACGACGACGGCGGCACCGCCCAGGCGTCGGACTGGGCCATGACCGTCACGGGGTCGAATCCGGCCCCCTCCGGCTTCCCCGGCGAGGGCGGGCCGGGCACGACGGTGACCCTCGACGCCGGCATGTACGCCGTGGCGGGAACGGGTCCCACCGGCTACACGCAGACGCCCTCCCCGGGCTGCACCGGCACCGTCGCGATCGGCGAGACGAGGACCTGCACGATCACGAACGACGACCGGCCGGGAACGCTGGTCGTCGTCGTCGAGATGGTCAACGACAACGGTGGCACCGCCACGGCATCCGACGCCACCATCAGGGTGCGGCAGAGGTTCACCGGCGTCCTACTGGCGAGTTTCCCGGGTGAAGGGGCGCCGGGAACCACGGCGACCATCTCCGCGGGCCCCTACGCCGTCGAGGTCACGTTCCCGGGCGGTTACGACGCCACGCTGTCCGCCGCCTGCGCCGGAACGATGGCGATCGGCGAGACGAAGACGTGCACCATCACCCTCGACGACGTTCGAGCCTTCCTCTTGGTCGGTTCGAAGGTTGTGAACGACGACGGCGGCACCGCCGTCGCGGGCGACTTCACCGTGACCGTGACCGGCGCCGACCCGTCGCCGTCGACCTTTCCCGGCAGGGAGTTCCCCCCGGCCTTGGTCCGGCTCGACGCCGGTGCGTACTCGGTCAGCGTTTCCGGGCCACCGGGGTACACCAGCACGCTGTCGGCCGGCTGCGCCGGAACCCTCGGCGTGGGCGGGGGCCAGGATTGCCAGATCACGAGCGACGACCAGCCGGCGACGTTGGTCGTGGTCAACGAGGTCGTCAACCACGACGGCGGCACGGCACAGCCCTCCGACTGGACGATGACGGTCACGGGAACCAATCCCGTTCCACCGAGCTTCCCCGGCGCGGCCTCCCCGGGCACGACCGTTGCGGTCGACCCGGGTGCCTACTCGGTCTCCGCCGGCGGACCGGCCGGTTACGGCAGCACGGCCTCGGCCGACTGCATCGGGACGATCGCGCTCGGCCAGACGAAGACCTGCACGATCAGCCACGAAGACCAGTCGGCGCTGCTCCGTGTGGACGTCGACGTCGTGAACGACAACGGCGGCACCGCCGCAGCCTCGGACTGGACGTTCACCGTCCTGGGCCAGAACCCGATCCCTGCCACCTTCCCCGGGAGTGCGCAGACGAACGTGACGCTCTTCGCCGGCGCGTACTCGGTGTCTCAGAGCGGCCCTGCCGGCTACAGCAGTACGCTCTCGCCCGGGTGTTCCGGCACGATCGCCCCGGGCGAGACGGCGACGTGTATCGCCAGCTTCGACGACCTTCCGCCCGCCGTTCCCGCCTGCGACGGCAAGCCCGCGACCATCGTGGCCGCGCCGGGTCAAGCCGTGGTGCAGGGGACGCCCGGCGACGACGTGATCGTCGCCCTCGTGGGGAGTCACAGCGTCCGGGGCAGGGACGGGGACGACACGATCTGCACCGGCCCCGGCGCCGATCTCGTCGAGGGCGGCGCCGGCCGCGACAGGATCATCGACGCCGGCGGCAAGAACACCGTTCGAGGAGATGGAGGCAACGACACCATCGTCACGGGCTCGGGGAGCGACGAGATCGCCGGCGGCAACGGCAACGACACCGTCTACGCGGGGGGCGGCGACGACCAGGTCGACGGCGGCAGCGGACGGGACACCATCACCACCGGCGCCGGGAGCGACCGGATCGACGCCGGCGCGGGGAGCGACACCGTGAACGCCGGCGGCGGCGACAACCGCGTCAGCGGGCAGGACGGCGACGACAGGCTCATCGCCGGCGCCGGCAACGATTGGATCAACGGCCAGCGGGGCTTCGACGTCTGCGCCCCCGGCGCGGGCTCGAACACGGTCATCGCCTGCGAGGCGATCACCTAGCCGAGGGCGCAGCGAGGCCGGAGGACACGGGATGGGCCCGCGCCGGCGGGCCTATCCCGCTTCGCCGTTGCAATACCGGCGGAAGCGGAATGAGGAGAGCGCACCGTGGGACCTCGAGAAGCGGGCGACGGGACTCGAACCCGCGACCCTCAGCTTGGAAGGCTGATGCTCTACCAACTGAGCTACACCCGCGTGCGGCGATCGTAGCGGTACGGTGCGCCGCATGGCGCCCTCGCCCTGGAGCTTCGATCCGGCGCCGGGGGAGATCGCGCTGGTCGTCGGGCTCGCGCTCGCCTACGTCCCGCTGGCCCGGGCCTACGACGCGTCGCGGGCGCGGATCGCCGCCTACACGGCGGGAGTCGCGCTCACGGCGATCGTGCTCCTCACGCCGGTCTCGACCGTCGCGCTCCACTACCTCCTCTCGGCGCACCTGCTTCAGAACGTCGTCTTGGCCGAGTGGGCGCCGCTCCTGCTCGTGATCGGGATCCCGCCCGCGCTCGCCGCCCGCGCGGGGGGAAACGGCGTCTGGCGCGCGCTCACGCACCCGCTCGTCGCGCTGCCGCTCTGGGTCGCGACGTACGCCGCCTGGCACGTGCCGGCCGCCTATGACGCGGCACTCCGCAACGGAGCGCTCCTGGACCTCGAGCACCTCTCGTACCTCGCGGCCGGGCTGCTCCTCTGGTGGCCCGTGGTGCAGGACGCCCCGCACGAGCTCCACTCCGGGCGACGTGCCACCTACATGTTCGCGGCGTTCATGATCGCGAGCCCGATCTCGCTGCTCCTGACGCTCCTCCCCGATCCGATCTACGCGTTCTACGAGGAGGCGCCGCGCCTCTGGGGCCTCTCGCCGCTCACCGACCAGCAGATCGCCGGCGTGATCATGTCCGGGTCCGAGGCGATCGTCTTCTTCGCGGCGTTCGCGTTCTTCGTCTTCCGGTTCTTCGCCGAGGAGGCCTAGCCGCTACCCTGGCGCGCGTGCGAGGGGTGCGCGCAGCCGTCGTCGTGGCCGTGGCCGTCCTGCTCGCCGCCCCCGTGGCGCAGGCGCGGGTCGTGGACGGGAAGCGGGGCAAGGCGTTCGCGACCCGGCTCGCGGCGCTCGGCCCGCGGGTCGCGGGGACCGCGAACGAGCTCCGCGCCGCGCGCATGATCCGCACCCGCTTCGAGTCATTCGGCCTCCCGGTCGTGATCCAGACGTTCCGCCTTCCGAACGGCAACCAGTCGCGGAACGTGGTCGCACGGACGCCCGGGCGCCTGCGCACGATCGTCGTCGCGCACATGGACGGCGTGCGCGCGGGGCCGGCGGCGAACGACAACGGCTCCGGCGTCGCGGCGATGCTCGAGGTCGCCCACGTCCTGCGGGACACCGAGGGGATCCTCTTCGCCGCCGTGGGCGCCGAGGAGCGGCAGATGACCGGGTCGAGCCTCCACCTGGGGACGGTCCGCCTGCTCAAGAGCATCCCGTACGTCGTCCGGCCGCGGATCCGCTTCGCGATCTCGCTCGACATGGTCGGCGTCGGCCCGACCCTCAACGCGCGCGGGATCGAGTCGTCGCCGAACCGCTCGGCCCGGCGGGCCCTGAACCAGGGGCGCACGCTGGGGCTGCGGCCGTCCTACCTGCGCGACACCGGCGTGTCCGACCACGCGGAGCTGACGCGCGCCGGCATCCCGGCCACGCTCCTCACGTACCGGTGGGACGCCTGCTGGCACGAGGCCTGCGACCGCCCAGGCCGGCTCCGGCCGGCGAAGATCGGCAACGCCGGCCGCCTGGCCGTCGCCGCCCTTCGCGCGACCCTTCGCTAGCTCCGCGGCACGGGTCCCCGGGCGCGGGCCGCGCCGAGCGGATACAACCTCCAGCACGTGCGCGCGAGGCTCGCCAACCTCCGCCGCCACGCGACCGGCGGCATCCACCTGTTCGTCCTCTCCGCCTTCGCGGTCGCGCAGCCACTCTACGACCTGCTCGGGGACACGCCCGAGTTCTTCGTCGTCCGCGGCTCGACCTCGCTCGACCTGGTCGCGTTCACGCTCGGCATCCTGCTCGGCCCGCCGCTGGTCCTGATCGCGGCCGAGGTGATCGCGGGGCTCGTGCACCCACGCGCGCAGGAGGCGCTCCACCTCGTATTCGTGGGCGCGCTCACCGCGCTCGTCGCGCTCCAGGCGCTGATCCGGCTCGGGGACGTCGCGACCTGGCTTGCCTTCGCCGTCGCGGCGGCCGCGGGCGCCGGGCTCGCGGCGCTCTACGCCACGCGCCGCGGCATCCGCACGTTCCTGACCGTCCTCGCGCCCGCGCCGCTCGTCTTCGCCGCCCTCTTCCTCGTCAACTCACCGCTCGACAAGCTCCAGCTCGAGAACAAGGCCGAGGCCGGAAGCCTCGCGCCGATCGCCGCCAGGACGCCCGTCGTCCTCGTCGTCCTGGACGAGCTGCCGGTCAGCTCGCTCATGGCGCCCGACGGCCGGATCGACCGGGTGCGCTACCCGAGCTTCGCGCGGCTGGCCGGGCGGTCGACCTGGTTCCGGAACGCGGCGACCGTCCACGAGCACACGACCGAGGCGGTACCCGCGATCATGACCGGCCGCGACCCCGAGCCCGGCCGGCTCCCGCTCCTCGCCGATCACCCGGACAACGTCTTCACGTTCCTCGGCGGCTCGTACCGGATGCACGTCCTCGAGCCGGTCACCCAGCTCTGCCCGAGCAACCTCTGCCCGCGCGACCGGCAGTCGTTCGCGGCGCGCATGAGCTCGCTCTACCAGGATCTCGCGGTCGTCTACGGCCACGTCGTGCTCCCGGCCGGCGTGAGCCGGCGGCTCCCCTCCGTGACCGAGACGTGGCAGGACTTCGGCAAGGAGCACGCGGACGGCGACAGCGGCGGCAAGCGCCTCACCGTGCGAAACGACGCCGACGTCGACCGGGCGGTCGGCGAGGAGCTCTGGGCCGACCAGCGCTCCCAGGTGGAGCGGTACGTCGACTCGATCGAGCCCACGAAGGATCCGACCCTCTTCCTCGTCCACGAGATGCTCCCCCACTCGCCCTGGCGGTTCCTGCCCTCGGGCCGCCAGTACTCGGACGCGCTCGGCATCGACGGGATCGCCGACGACCGCTGGGGCACGGACGAGTGGCTCGTCGAGCAGGGCTGGCAGCGGCACCTGCTGCAGGTCGGCCTCGTCGACCGGCTGCTCGGCCGCCTGATCGACCGGCTGGAGGAGACCGGGCTCTACGACCGTTCCCTCGTGATCGTGACCGCAGACCACGGCGTCTCCTTCCGGGCCGGCGACCGCCGCCGCGGGATCACGCCCACGAACGTCGGGGACATCGCCCCGGTGCCGCTCTTCGTCAAGCGCCCCGGGCAGCGCGAGGGAACGATCGTCGACCGCCACGTCCGGACGACCGACATCGTCCCCACGATCGCGGAGACCCTCGGGCAGCCGCTCCCCTACCGTGCGGACGGGGTCTCGCTCTTCAGCCCGGCGGAGGACCGGACGGAGGTTGCGGTGCACCAGCGGGTCGGCGACGTCGTGACCGCGCCCGTCGACGAGGTGGAGCGCCTCCGCGACGAGACGGTCGCGCGGAAGGCGGCGATCTTCGGGTGGGGCGACCGGCGCGGGCTCTACGCGTTCGGCCCCGACGCGGACCTCGTCGGATCGGCGGCCGCGGACCTCGAGCAGGCGTCCGCCGGCGACCTGACGGCCGACGTCGACAACGAGCCGCTCCTCGCGGACGTCGACCTGACCTCGGCGCTCTCGCCCGCCCATGTCACGGGCCACCTCGACGGCGGCGGGGCTGCGCCCGGCCTCCACCTGGCGGTGGTCGTGAACGGGACGATCGCCGGCGTGACGCAGAGCTTCCGCACGGGCGGGACGGTCACCTTCTCGGCGTACCTGCCGGAGTCCGCGTTCGACGCCGGGGCGAACGACGTCGAGATCTTCGCGATCGACCGGCCCGAGGGCCGAACGGTCCTGACGCCGCTCGGCGGCAGCTCGGCCGGGCGCTACGCGCTCGTCTCGGAGGACGGGACCGCGTTCGTCGTCGACGCGCGGGGCACCCGGGTGCCGCTCGCCGCGGGCGCGGTGGACGGGCTCGTCGAGGACTGGTTCGTCGAGCGGGACTCCGTCCGCTTCGGCGGCTGGGCCGGCGACGTCGAGGCGCGCCTGACCGCCGACCGCGTGCTCGTGTTCGCGGGCGACGAGCTGGTCGGATCCGGCACGCCGCGCGTCGGTCGGGCCGACCTGGGCCAGCGCTACCCCGGCCTCGGGCGCTCGGGATTCGTGTTCGATCTCCCGCGCGACCGGGTCGGGGAGGGATCCGAGACCACGCCGCTCCGCTTCGTCGCGATCCGCGGCGACCGCGCATCCGAGCTCGGCTACGCGCGCGGGTTCCCCTGGCGGGACGGCTGATGCGCCACAGGCTGGCCGCGGCGGTGCCCGTCGTCCTCTCGCTCGCGTTCCTCGGGATCGTCGTTTGGTGGGCGCTCGGCCAGGAGCCGCCCGAGCTGCCGCGGACGCAGAACGACCTCCTGGCGCTGGTCGGCGCGCTCGGCTTCTACACGCTTGCGACGCTCCTGCGCGCGGAGCGCTGGCACCTGATCGTCCGGCGGGCGGCGATCGCCGCGACGCGCCGCGACACGTACCCGCTGACGACGGTGGGCTACATGGGCAACAACGTGCTCCCCGCGCGGAGCGGCGACCTCCTGCGCGCCTTCCTCCTCGCCCCGGTCGCCGGGACGCGCAAGCGGGAGGTGCTCGGGACGGTCGTGGCCGAGCGGCTCCTCGACGCGCTCGCCCTCGGGCTCGTCTTCGCCACCGCCGCGCTCGTGCTCGTGCGCGATGCCGGCGTGCCGCAGGGACGCGTGGTCGCGGCCGGCGCCGCCGCGGTCGTGCTGCTCGCCGTCGTCGCGCTCGCCGGGATCCTCTGGGCACGCCGGACGGGGGCGCTCGAGCGGCTGCGCGACGCGCTGCGCCCGCTGGCCGCTCCGACGCGCGCGCTCCCGAGCCCGCACGGTGCCGCGCTGCTCGTGATCTCCCTCGCCGTCTGGACGCTCGAGGCCGCCGCCTACCTCGGCGTCGCGCGCGCGGTGAACCTCGACCTGAGCCCCGCGGAGGCGCTCTACGTCATGGCCGTGACGAACCTCTTCGCCCTCGTCCCGGCCGCCCCCGGCTACGTGGGGACCTTCGACGCGGCCGTCCTCTTCGCCGTCCACCGGCTCGGCGCGCCCGGATCGACGGCGGTCACGTACCTCGTCCTGCTGCGCTTCGTCCTCTTCGTCCCGATCACGCTCGTCGGGCTGCTCTTCCTCGCCACCCGCTACGGCGGGTGGTCGCAGATCCGGGGCGCCCGCCTCGGCGCGACGCCCGGCTGACCCGCCTCCGCGCGCGCGGTTCCAACTATCGTGGCCGCGTGGCCACGCAGGTTGTCGAGCGACGCCGGGCCCTCTCCTGGCCCGATGCGCGCGCCGCGCAGGTCGTCGCGATCGTCGCCGGGCTGACGCTCCTGATCGTCCTCTCGCTCTACCTGCGGACGCGCGCGGTCCGGTCGGGCTTCTGGATCGACGAGGGGCTCTCGGTCGGGATCGGCTCGTTCCCGCTGACGGAGATCCCGGGCGTCCTGCGACAGGACGGCTCGCCGCCGCTCTACTACATGCTCCTCCACGTCTGGATGGACGCCTTCGGCACGAGCGAGGAGGCGACTCACGCGTTCTCGATCGCCGCCGCGCTCGCGACCATCCCGGCGGCGCTCTGGGCCGGCTGGAGCCTCTTCGGCCGCTGGGCCGGCTGGATCGCGGCGCTCCTCGCCGCCTGCAACCCGTTCCTCACGATCTACGCGCAGGAAACGCGGATGTACGCGCTCGTGATCCTGCTCAGCCTCGTCACGACCGCGTGCTTCCTCCACGCGTTCGTCTTCCGGCGTCGCGCGTACCTGCCCGCGTTCGCGCTCTCGCTCGTCCTCCTCCTCTACACGCACAACTGGGGCCTCTTCTTCGGGCTCGGGACGCTCGCCGCGCTCGCCCTCGTGGCCCGTGACAGCCCGAACCGCCGCGGGCTCCTGATCGACGCGGCGCTCGCGTACGGCGCCGCCGCCGTCCTCTACGCACCGTGGCTCCCGACGCTCGTCGACCAGGCGCTCCACACGGGCGCCCCGTGGTCGGACACGCCCTCCGCGGTCCAGCTCTCGGGCGGCTTCATGGTCGTCCTCGCGGGCCAGGGTGCGATCGTCGCGATCATCCTGGCGGGGCTCGTGGGCCTCAAGCAGTACGTCCTCGGGCCGGACACGCGCCCGCGGACGGCCGTCCTCGCGACGATCGCCCTGGCGGTCACGACGCTCGTCTCGGCCTGGCTCTTCTCGCAGTTCACGGCGGCGTGGGCGACCCGCTATCTGGGCGTCCTCGTCGGGCCGACGCTGCTTGTCGCCGCGGCGGTGCTCCCACGCGCCGGCCGGCTCGGCCTCGTCGCGCTCGGATTCGTGGCCGTCTTCTGGATCCCGTACACCGCACCCGTGTCGAAGTCGAATCCGAAGCAGCTCGCCGCGCTCTTCGGCCTGACGGCCAAGCCGGGCGACGTCATCCTCTCGACGCAACCGGAGCAGGTCCCGGTGCTCGCGTACTACTTCGGAGACGTGCCACGGTATGCCACGCCGCTCGACGCGTCGCCCGACACGAGGGTGATGGACTGGCGCGACGCCGTCGACCGCCTGGACGCGGTCACGCCGGAGGAGACGCTGTATCCGGTCCTCGACTCGATCCCGCTCGGGGGCAGGATCCTCGTCGTCTATCCCGTGTTCGGCAACACCGACCAGTGGCGAGCACCGTGGACGAGCCTGGTCCGCCGGCGGAGCACGAGGTGGCGGACCCGGATCTCGATCGACCCTCGCTTCACCCGGACGCAGCAGTACACGCCGCCGTACACTGGTCGGGCCTTCCGCCTCCCGCTCGCCGTCGAGGTCTACGAGAAGACCGGC
>Ga0210113_1000197_pt1 | contig 14474 bp, 14 predicted proteins | sample MayberryNW_Catta_5_FD_185523 | JGI IMG/M metagenome (GOLD analysis project Ga0210113, IMG submission 185523) | Wetland microbial communities from San Francisco Bay, California, USA, that impact long-term carbon sequestration -... | ecosystem: Environmental > Aquatic > Marine > Wetlands ...
CCCGGCCGGCATGGCTCTGGAGGAGGAATGCCTGAGCATCGCCGCCAAATATAAGCTGCGCCTGCTGGGACCCAACTGCATCGGCATGTTGGATACCCACCTGCCGCTGGATGCCACCTTTCTACCCCCACCCGGCCCTCTGCCCGGCGACGTGGCCTTCATCTCCCATTCCGGCGCCATCTGCGGCACGGTCATCGTCGGCGGCGCCCTGATGGCGGCGAGATGAGTCCCTAGCGGCGGGCCGCCACCAGCTCGGCGATCTGCACGGCGTTGAGCGCGGCACCCTTGCGCAGGTTGTCACCGACGACGAAGAACGCCAGCCCGCGGCCGTCGGGAACGCCGGGGTCCTGCCGGATCCGGCCCACCAGGCTCGGGTCGGTGCCGGCCGCGGCCAACGGCGTGGGTACGTCGGCCAGCTCGACACCCGGCGCCGCCGCGAGGAGCTCGGTCGCGCGGGCGACCGAGAGCGGCCGCTCGAACTCGACGTTGATCGACAGCGAGTGACCGGTGTACACCGGCACCCGCACGCAGGTGCCCGAGACGAGCAGCCCCGGGATGCCGAGGATCTTGCGGCTCTCGTTGCGCAGCTTCTGCTCCTCGTCGGTCTCGAAGGAGCCGTCGTCGACGACCGAGCCGGCCACCGGGAGCACGTTGAAGGCGATCGGCCCGACGTACTTCTCGGGCTTCGGGTAGGGCACCGCCGAGCCGTCGTGCACCAGCTCGGTGGCCCGGTCGACCACCTGCCGGGCCTGCTTGTCGAGCTCGTCGACGCCGGCGCCACCGCTGCCGGAGACCGCCTGGTAGGTACTGGCCACCATCCGGGTCAGTCCGGCCTCGTCGTGCAGCGGCTTCAGGACCGGCATCGCGGCCATCGTCGTGCAGTTGGGGTTGGCGATGATGCCCTTGACCGCGTTGGCCACCTCGTCGCCGTTGACCTCGCTGACGACGAGCGGGACCTCGGGATGCATCCGCCACGCGGACGAGTTGTCGACGACGACCGCACCGGCCGCGGCGTACCGCTCCGCGATGGCCCGCGACGTCGTGGCGCCCGCGGAGAAGACCGCGATGTCGAGGCCGCTGACGTCGGCAGTGCTCGCGTCCTCGACGACGACGTCCTCGCCACGCCACGGCAGCGTGCTGCCGGCCGAGCGGGCCGAGGCGAAGAACCTGATGCGGGACAACGGGAAACCGCGCTCGTCCAGCAGCCGCCGCATGACGGTGCCGACCTGGCCGGTCGCGCCGACGACCCCGACGGTCAGACCCGCACTCATCGGGGCCCCCGCGTGATCGCGAGCGCAGCGAGCGATGTCGTGGGGACAGTCATCGTCCGGTGCCCCCGTAGACCACGGCCTCCGTCTCGGCCGCGTCGAGGTCGAACGCGCTGTGCACCGCCGTGACGGCGGCGTCGACGTCCTCGCCGCGGACGACGACCGAGATCCGGATCTCCGACGTCGAGATCATCTCGATGTTGACACCGGCGTCGGCGAGCGCGCCGAAGAAGGTCGCGGACACGCCGGGGTGCGACCGCATGCCGGCGCCGACCAGGGAGACCTTGCCGACCTGGTCGTCGTAGAGCAGGTCCTCGAAGCCGACCTGGCCCTGGATGCGGCTCAGCGCGGCCATCGCGGTCTGCCCGTCGCTCTTGGGCAGCGTGAACGAGATGTCGGTGCGGCCGGTGGCGGCGGCCGAGATGTTCTGGACGATCATGTCGATGTTGATCTCGGCGGCGGCGATCGCGCGGAAGAGCACCGCGGCCTCGCCGGGCTTGTCCGGCACGCCGACGACGGTGATCTTGGCCTCGGAGCGGTCGTGCGCGACGCCGCTGATGATCGCATGCTCCATCTGGTCGACCCCTTCGTCCTCGTCGGTGACCCAGGTGCCCTCGCGGGTCGAGAACGACGACCGCACGTGGACCGGGATCGAGTACCTGCGGGCGTACTCCACGCACCGCAGGTGCAGCACCTTGGCGCCGCACGCCGCCATCTCCAGCATCTCCTCGTACGAGATGCGGGGCAGCCTGCGCGCGGTGGGCACGATGCGCGGGTCGGCGGAGAACACCCCGTCGACGTCGGTGTAGATCTCGCACACCTGCGCCCCGAGCGCGGCGGCCAGGGCGACCGCCGTCGTGTCGGTGCCGCCCCGGCCGAGGGTGGTGATCTCCTTGGTGTCCTGGGAGACCCCCTGGAAGCCGGCGACGATGACGACCGCGCCCTTGTCCAGGGCGGAGCGGATGCGGCCCGGCGTGACGTCGATGATGCGGGCCTTGCCGTGCGTCGAGTCGGTGATGACACCGGCCTGGCTGCCGGTGTAGGACCGGGCCTCGTAGCCCAGGTTGGCGATCGCCATGGCCAGCAGGGCCATCGAGATGCGCTCACCGGCGGTGAGCAGCATGTCGAGCTCGCGGCCAGGCGGCAGCGGGCTGACCTGCTTGGCCAGGTCCACCAGCTCGTCCGTCGTGTCACCCATCGCGGAGACCGCGACGACCACGTCGTTGCCGGCCTTGCGGGTGTCGACGATGCGCTTCGCGACGCGCTTGATGGAGTCGGCGTCGGCGACGGAGGAGCCTCCGTACTTCTGCACGACCAGGGCCACGACCGCGCTCCTTCGCTCGCTCTCGTCCGGGCTGGGCGTCCCAGTCTAGGGAGAGTCGGGCTGGTGACCCGGGAGCGTCCGGCACCCGGTCACCGGCGAGGAGGAGCGCCGGTGCCCGGGCCGGCGACTACGGGTGCTGGTGCGCCTCGGCGACCGTCTCGGCGAGCAGCCGGTCCTCGACCTTGATGGTCTCGTCGAGGTCGGCGTCCAGCCGGACGTGGGACACGACCGAGTGCAACGCGCGGAGCACCGACGAGGCCGTGCTGCCCCAGTTGCTCAGGTAGGAGAACTGCCACCACCACAACGCCTCGGTCGACCGCCCGGCCCGGTAGTGCTGCAGGCCGTGCAGCAGGTCGCTCATCACGTCGGTGATGTCGTCGGAGAGCCGGCTGGTGAAGAGCTCCGGCTCGCTGCCGTAGGGGTCGAAGAGCGCGGCGTGCTCGTCGATCGGCTCGAGCAGGTTGGCCAGCGACGAGCGCAGCCCTTCGAGGTCGGGGTCGAAGCCGGCGTCGGGCTCGAACCGCTCGTCCGGCACGACGTCCGAGATCGCGCCGAGACGGCCGCCGGCCAGCAGCAGCTGCGACACCTCGAGCAGCAGCAGCGAGATCGCGTAGTCCGGGTCCTGCGCGGCCGCGATCTCGCGCACCGCGACCACGAAGCTCTCGACCTGGTCGGCGATCTCGACGGTGAAGTCGGACAGGTCGTCGGTCGCTGTCATGGGCACATCCTCACCACTCGGTCACACATCGAGCAACCGCCTGCCCTCGAAGGCCCGGCCCAGCGTGACCTCGTCGGCGTACTCCAGGTCGCCGCCGACCGGCAGGCCGCTCGCCAGCCGGGTCACGCGCAGCCCCATCGGCTTGACCAGCCGAGCCAGGTAGGTGGCGGTCGCCTCGCCCTCGAGGTTGGGGTCGGTGGCCAGGATCAGCTCGGTCACCTGACCGTCGGCCAGCCGGGTCATCAGCTCGCGGACCCGCAGGTCGTCGGGCCCGATGCCCTCGATCGGGCTGATCGCGCCGCCCAGCACGTGGTAGCGCCCGCGGAACTCGCGGGTCTTCTCGATCGCGACGACGTCCTTGGGCTCCTCGACCACGCAGATCACCGTGAGGTCGCGGCGCGCGTCCCGGCAGATGCGGCACTGCTCGTCCTCGGCCACGTTGCCGCAGGTGGCGCAGAACCGGACCTTCTCCTTGACCTCGGTGAGGGCGGAGACGAGACGGCGTACGTCGGCAGGCTCGGCGGCCAGGAGGTGGAACGCGATGCGCTGCGCCGACTTCGGCCCGACGCCCGGCAGCCGACCGAGCTCGTCGATCAGGTCCTGGACGACGCCTTCGTACACCGCGCTCCTCGCCTACAGGCCCGGCAGGCCAAGGCCGCCGCCCATGCCGCCCAGCCCCTCGGCCAGCGGGGCCATCGTCTGGTTCTGCAGCTCGCGCGCCGCCCGGTTGGCGTCGCGGATCGCGGCGACCACCAGGTCGGCCAGCCCCTCGGCGTCGTCGGGGTCGATAGCGGCCGGGTCGATGCGCAGCCCCACGACCTCACCGCCGCCGGTGACGGTCGCGTGGACCAGGCCGCCGCCGGACGAGCCGGACACCTCGGCGCGGGCCAGCTCCTCCTGCGCGTCCAGCAGGCGGGCCTGCATGGCCTGGGCCTGCTGCAGCAGGCCGGCGAGGCCGGTGTCGGAGAGGTCGGAGCCGGGGGCGTCGGAAGTGCTCACCCGGGGAGCCTACGGCCCCGGGGTGACGCCGTGTCCCCTCACCGGCCCTCAGCTGGCGTCGTACTCGCCGATGACCTTGGCGCCGAGCTCGCGGGCGAGCAGGTCCTGGGAGGTCAGGCCGGTCTCGTCGGCGTCCGGGTCGTCGGCGGACGGGGCGTCATCGGCGGACCCGACCGGGTTGCCGGTGGCCGCCGCGGCCTCCTCGGCGACGGCCGCCATCGCGGCCGCCCGGCCGCTCGGGGCCGCCGGGCGCTTCGGCTGCGGTGCGGCCGGGCCTGCCTCGGCGCCCGGACCGGCGGCTGGAGAGGTGGCGGCGGGTGCCGCGGCGGCGGGCGCACCCGCGGCGGCCGGGTCGGTGGACGGGTCGACGACCGCGTCGACCTTCCAGTCCACGGCCAGCACGGTGATCAGCGCCTGCCGCACGATCTCGTCGCTGCCGCTGCTGGTGAAGCTGTCCCGTGCCCCGGCGTTGACCATCGCCAGGGTGAGCCGGCCGTCGGCCACCCCGGCGACCTGGGCGTTGTGACTGAGCAGCGTCCAGGTGAAGCGCCGCATGCCCTTGACCACGTCGAGGACGTCGGGCCACATCCGGCGGACGGTGATCAGGTCGACGCCGCCGGCCGGGTCGGGTGCGGGTGCGGGGGCCGGCTGGGTGCCCGGTGCGGGCTCCGCTGCGGCGGCGCGCTCGGCGCCGGCGGGCTCGGCGCCGGCGGGCTCGGCGCCGGCTGGCTCGGCCGCTGCGACGGGCTCGGCGCCGGTGGGCTCGGCCGCTGCGACGGGCTCGACGGGTGCGGCCGGCGCGGCGGCGGTCGCGGCCGCCGGCGCAGCCGGGGTGGCCGCAGCCGCCGGGCGGGTCGTCGACGGCGTACCGGCAGAGGCCTCGCCCACGCCGACGGAGCCGGTGGCGAGACGGCGCTCGAGCCGGTCGAGGCGGGCGGCGAGGCCCCGCTCGGCGTGGTCGGCGGCGGGCAGCAGGACGCGGGCCACGATCAGCTCGAGGTGCAACCTGGGGGCGGTGGCGCCGCGCATCTCGGTGAGGCCGACGTTGACGACGTCGGCGGCGCGCGAGAGCTCGGCCTTGCCGAAGTGCGCGGCCTGCTGGCGCATCCGCTCCAGCTCGTCGTCGGGGTGCTCGCCGAGGATGCTGCCCGCGGCGTCGGGCACGGCGTCGATGACGATCAGGTCGCGCAGCCGTTCGAGCAGGTCCTCGGTGAAGCGGCGCGGGTCGTGGCCGCCCTCGACGACCCGGTCGACGATGCGGAAGACCGCCGCCGCGTCGCCGGCCGCGAACGCGTCGATGGTGTCGTCGAGCAGGCTGGCGTCGGTGTAGCCGAGCAGCGCCGCGGCTCCGGGGTAGGTCAGGCCGTCGGCGCCGGCGCCGGCGAGCAGCTGGTCGAGGACGCTGAGCGAGTCGCGGACCGAGCCGCGGCCGGCCCGCACGACCAGCGAGAGCACCGCCGGGTCGACCGCGACCTTCTCCTGCTCGCACACCCCGGCCAGGTGGGCCTGCAGCTCGGTCGGCGGCACCAGCCGGAACGGGTAGTGGTGGGTGCGGGAGCGGATCGTCGCGATGACCTTGTCCGGCTCGGTGGTCGCGAAGACGAACTTCACGTGCTCCGGCGGCTCCTCGACCAGCTTGAGCAGCGCGTTGAAGCCCTCGCGGGACACCATGTGCGCCTCGTCGATGATGTAGACCTTGAAGCGCGACGACGCCGGTGCGTAGAACGCGCGCTCCCGCAGGTCGCGGGCGTCGTCGACACCACCGTGGCTGGCCGCGTCGATCTCGATGACGTCGAGGCTGCCGGCGCCGCCGGTGCCGAGGTCCTGGCAGGACTGGCACCTGCCGCACGGAGTCGGGGTCGGGCCCTTCTCGCAGTTGAGGCAGCGGGCCAGGATGCGGGCGCTCGTCGTCTTGCCGCAGCCGCGCGGGCCGCTGAAGAGGTAGGCGTGGTGGGTGCGGTCGGAGGACAGCGCGTTGCGCAGCGGCGTCGTGACGTGACCCTGCCCGATGACCTCGTCGAAGGTCGAGGGCCGGTACCTGCGGTAGAGCGCCTGGGTCACGCACCGACCCTAGCCGGGTCCACCGACCCTCGACCGGCGGTCTCCACCGGCGCGAAAGGACCCCCCGCACACCCGCCAGAGCCTGCCTACCCTTGCTGCCTTCCGGCCCTGGGGGAGTTCAGCGGGATGACGCCGCACGAGGGGTCGGCGCCCAGTCTAACCGGCCACCGCTGACCACCCCGACGGCCACCTTTGTGGACGCCGGCACACCACAATGGCGGCGGGTCTGGTGCGGTGGCGTCCACAACGGACCGGGCTGCGGCGACGTTCGGGCGGGCGTCGACGCTCCGGTACCCTGCTGCGCGGAGGACTCGCCTAGTGGCCTAGGGCGCACGCTTGGAAAGCGTGTTGGGGGCAACCCCTCGCGGGTTCGAATCCCGCGTCCTCCGCCAGACCGGTCGCTCCAGAAACCATGGCCTTCGGCCCTGGCCCGGCGATGTCGCGTCGCGTCACCCTGGGGTGGAGGACCGGAGGTGTGCCATGGTCGTCGTGTCGGCACCGCCCCAACCACCGTCGTCATCACGCCGGGCCCGGGTCCCTGTCGCCGTGCTCGCCCTGCTCGCCGTGGTTGCCGCGCTCGTCGCCGGGGCCGCCCTGGTCGTCTCCCGCAGCGACGGGGGCCAGATCGTCGGCTCCGGGGTGTCCGCGACGGACCGACGGGTGACACCAGCGTTCTCCGCGGTGGACCTGGCCGGCTCGAACCGGGTCCTGGTAAAGGTCGGCCGGCCCTGGTCGGTGGTGGTGCGGGGCGACGACAACCTGCTGTCCCGGGTCTCGACCTCGGTGCGTTCAGGCGTCCTCGTGATCGACACTCGCGGGAGCATCCGGACGAGGACCGCCATGACCGTCGTCGTGACGGCTCCCCGGGTCACCGCCGTCACGCTCAGCGGCAGCGGCACGATCGCGGTGGACGGGGTGCGCAGCGACCGCCTGACGGTGAGGCTTCTCGGGAGCGGCACCGTGACCGCCTCCGGCGCCTCCCACGTGCTGGCTGTGCGCCTGACCGGGAGCGGTGACGTCGACCTGGGCCGGCTGTCCGCGCGGGACGCGACCGCCGAGCTGGCTGGCAGCGGGCGGGTCGTCGTGCACGCCACCCGGTCGTTGCACGCAACCGTCTCGGGCACCGGGTCGGTCCTGTACTCGGGGAGGCCGCAGGAGGTCACCCGCGAGGTGACCGGCACCGGCAGCATCACCGGCGCCTAGTCGAGCCAGTGCCGGTCAGCGGCGGCGGGTGCCGAAGATGCTGCGGGTGATCTCCCGGCCCAGCACGGCGGCCGCCGACCGGGCCATCTGCCTGAACGCCGACGACTCGATCACCTTCTCGGCGGTCGACTTCTCCGGCGTCTCCCGCCGAGGAGCAGGCGTACGTCGCGGCCGGTCGCCCGCGGACGGCTTGCCGCTCTGCGGCGACCCGGCCGGCCCGGCCGCAGCCGGCTTCCGCAGCCGGGCGGCCAGGCGCTCGTACGCCGACTCGCGGTCCACCTGCTCCGCGTACTTCGCTGTGAGCGGCGACGCCTCGACGGCCGCCGTCAGCACCGACGGGTCGGCCGGCGCCATCCGCGACTGCGGTGCGCGCAGCCGGGTCCACGCAACCGGCGTCGGCGCTCCCCGCTCGGACATCACCGTGACGACGGCCTCGCCGATGCCGACCTGGGTCAGCACCTCCTCGAGGTCGTAGGCCGACATCGGGAAGGTCGAGGCGGTCGCCTTGAGCGCCTTGGCGTCGGCCGGGGTGAACGCACGCAGCGCGTGCTGCACCCGGTTGGCCAGCTGGGCCAGGACGTCGGCCGGCACGTCCTTGGGCGTCTGGGTCACGAAGAAGACGCCCACGCCCTTGGACCGGATCAGCCGCACGGTCTGCGCGATGGCGTCGAGGAACTCCTTGGACGCGTCGTCGAAGAGCAGGTGCGCCTCGTCGAAGAAGAACACCAGCTTGGGCTTGTCGACGTCGCCGATCTCGGGCAGCTCGTCGAAGAGGTCGGCGAGCAGCCACATGAGGAAGGTCGAGAAGAGCCGCGGCCGGTCCTGCAGCCGCGGCAGCTCCAGCAGGGACACCACCCCGCGCCCGGACCCGTCGACCCGCATCAGGTCGGCGGTGTCGAACTCCGGCTCGCCGAAGAAGGCCTCGGCACCCTGGTCCTCGAAGGCGACGAGCTCGCGCAGGATGACACCGGCCGTCGCCCGGGACAGCCCGCCGAGAGCCTTCAGCTCCTCCTCGCCCTCGTCGCCGGCGAGGAACTGGATGACCGCCCGCAGGTCCTTGAGGTCGAGCATCGGCAGCCCGGCCTTGTCGGCGAAGTGGAACACCAGGCCCAGCGAGGACTCCTGCACCTCGTTGAGGCCGAGCACCTTCGAGAGCAGGGTCGGGCCGAACGACGTCATGGTCGCGCGTAGCGGCAGCCCCTCCCCGACACCGCCGAGGGCGAGCAGCTCGACCGGGCAGCCGGCGCCGGACCAGGTCTGCCCCACCTCGGTCGCCCGGGCGGTGACCTTGTCGTCGGCCTCCCCCGGCTGCGCGATGCCGGAGAGGTCGCCCTTGATGTCAGCCGCGAGCACCGGCACACCCGCCGCGGACAGCTGCTCCGCCATCAGCTGCAGCGTCTTGGTCTTGCCCGTGCCGGTCGCCCCGGCGACCAGGCCGTGCCGGTTGACCATGGCGAGCGGGATCCGCACCGCCGCCTCGGGTCGCGCCGTGCCGTCCTCGACGAGGGCACCGAGCTCGATCGCCGGGCCGTCGAAGGCGTAGCCCGCCGCGACCTGCGCGACCCGGTCCGTCTCCGCACCGCTCCCAGCACTGCTGCCCGGCATGGACGCCTCCCTGCGGCGGCTCGACGAGGCGGCCAGCCTATGCTGGCGAGGGTGATCTTCAAGGCGGTCGGGGACGGGCGGCCCTACCCCGAGCACGGTCTGAGCCAGAGCCAGTGGGGCGACCTGTCTCCGACGCAGGTCCGCATCGACGAGCTGATCACGACCAAGCGCGAGATGGATCTCGACCGGGTGATGACCGAGGACTCGACGTACTTCGGCGACCTCTTCGCCCACGTCGTGCAGTGGCGCGGCGAGCTCTACCTCGAGGACGGGCTGCACCGCGCGCTGCGCGCCGCCCTGCAGCAGCGCCCCATGCTCCACGCGCGCGTGCTCGAGCTCGACGACTGAGGTCGGCCTCCCGTGTCCATGTTCACCCCGCGCGGCGAGGGCGCTCGGCCCCTGCGCCGGCGCGGGGGTCGCGGCGGTGGACGCCGGGTCGCGGCGGTCACCGTGACGCTGCTGCTGCTCGTCACGCTCGCCGTACTCGCCTGGCAGTCCACGAGGGGCGGCGACGAGCCGGACGTCCGAGCCAGGCCCGAACCGACCTGCCCGACACCCTCCACGCTGCCGTCGGCGCTCGCGCCGGCCAAGGTGCGCGTCAACGTCTACAACGCGACCGACCGCCGCGGGCTGGCCGCCAAGGTCGCGGGCCAGCTCGAGCGCCGCGGTTTCGACGTGCGCAAGGTGGACAACGACCCCTTGGGCCGGACGGTGACCAGCGCGGCGGAGGTCCGCCACGGCGACGCGGGTGCCGCGGCGGCCAGGACGGTCGCGGCGCAGGTGGGTACGGTCGTCGCCGTCCCGGACGGCCGTCCCGGCGGGTCGGTCGACCTCGCGCTCGGGGCCGGCTTCACCGCGCTGCTGCCGCCGGCCGAGGCTGCGGCGGCCCTGTCGCCGTCGCCGTCGCCCACACCTGCCGGCTGCTGACCCGAGGAGACGATCGTGCGCCTGCCCATTCCCGGACCGGGTGCCGTCATCGGCGGCGCCGCCGCAGCGGCCGAGGTGGTGGAGACCGCGATCGGCCTGGTGCCCCGGGCCGCCGACGCGCTGACCCGGGTCGAGATGCTGCTGGACCGCGCCGAGGGCATCGTCGGCAGGGCGGAGGCCGTCGCCGGTCGGGCCGACGCCGTCGCCGGTCGGGCCGACGCCGTCGCCGACGAGGCGGCCGAGTCCACCGCGAAGGTCCGGGCCGCCGTCGACGCGGTGGCCGTCGTCACCCGCGACGCGGGTCGCCGGGTCGACGCAGCGGGTGGTCTGGTCGACCGGCTGGACACGCTGCTGGGCACCTGGGAGCCGGTGGGTCGCAGGCTCGCACCGCAGGCGTCCCGGCTCGCCGACAGCCTGTCCGGTCACGAGGTGGACTCGGCGATCGCGCTCATCGACCGGATGCCGGTCGTCCTCGAGCACCTGGACAGCGACCTGCTGCCGGTGCTCAGGACGCTCGACCGGGTCGGGCCGGACCTGCACGAGCTGCTCGAGGTCGTCGAGGACCTGCGCCGGGTGGTGACCGGCCTTCCGGGAGTCGGTCTGCTGCGCAGACGGGGCGACGACGAACCGACGGACGACGTCACGGACTGACCCGCCGGCCGGTGCGTACGCCGCTGTCAGACCGGCAGCGACGTACGACTATCCTCTGGGGCACCTGTCGTGGGTCACGGGTCCAGCAGAGGGCCGACCAGCATGCTCCTGCCCGTGAGGTTGAGCCCACCTTGTCCACCGAGGACACCGTCGCAACCGACCCTGCCCGCAGCCGGCCGACCGACCGCCGGTCCGACGCCGCCGCCCGGATCCGCCAGCTCGAGGAGGCTCTCGAGTCCCACGCCCTCGTCGACCAGGCGCGCGGGGTGCTGATGGCGACCCACCGCATCGACGCCGACGCCGCCTGGGGCCTGCTGGTCCGGGTGTCCAGCCACCAGAACATCAAGGTCCGGACCCTGGCCGAGGCGGTGATCACGCTGGTGACGTCCCCGGTGCCGGCCGAGCCGTCGCCGGCCACGACCGCGGCGATCCGCTACCTGTTGCCGCGCAGCTGGCCCGACGGCGGCTCCTCCTGACCCTGGTCGCTGTATCCACGTGACCTAGGCCCCTTCCGACGCAGCACTCCGGGGCCAACACTGTCCGGGAGAGGGCAGAGGGAACGGGGAGATGTCTCCCTGTCCGCGTGCGCTCCGCACGGAAGGACCCGAGCGCGATGACGACGAACCCGACGAGCGGGTCGACCGGCCCGCAGCCGCCCAGGATCATCCAGGGCGGCATGGGCGCCGCCGTCTCGAGCTGGCGGCTCGCCCGGGCGGTCTCCGCCACCGGCCACCTCGGAGTCGTCTCCGGCACCGCGCTGGACGTCGTGTACGCCCGACGCCTCCAGGACGGTGACCCGGAGGGACATGTCCGGCGGGCCCTGGCCGCGTTCCCGGTGCCGGAGGTCGCCCAGCGGGTCCTGGACACCTACTACCTGCCGGCCGGACGACCCGCCCGCCGGCCGTACCGCGACGTCCCGATGTTCACGCTGGCGCCGCCGGTGGCGCTGCAGGAGCTCACGGTGGTCGCCAACTTCTGCGAGGTGTTCCTCGCCAAGGAAGGCCACCCCGGGGTGGTCGGGATCAACTACCTGCGCAAGATCGAGCTGCCGATCCCGTTCGCCGTCCTCGGGGCGATGCTGGCCGGAGTCGACTACGTCCTCGTCGGGGCCGGAAGCCCGGCGGAGATGCCCGAGCTCGTCCGACGCCTGGCCCGACGGGACGGCGTCGCCATGTCCGTCCGGGCGCAGGGCACGACGAGCGCGGACGGAGAGTTCGCCGTGCGGTGCAGCCCTCGGGCACTGCTCGGCGCGGGGCCGCCGCTGCACCGACCACAGCTGCTCGCCATCGTCGCCTCCACCGACCTCGCGGCCGGACTGGCCGCAGACCCCCTGACCCGACCGGACGGGTTCGTCATCGAGGGCCACACCGCGGGTGGGCACAACGCGCCGCCGCGGGGGCCGCGACGCACGTCACCGACCGGGGAGCCGGTGTATGACGACCGCGACACCGTGGACCCCGAGGCCATCCGGGCGCTCGGGCTGCCGTTCTGGCTGGCCGGGTCCCAGGGCAGCCCGGAGGGTCTGCGGGCGGCGGTGGCGGCAGGCGCCGCCGGGGTGCAGGTCGGCACCGCGTTCGCGTTCTGCGCCGAGTCGAGTCTCGCCGACCCGCTGAAGCGGCAGGTGCTGCACGCCGTGGCCCACGGCGACGTCCGCGTCTTCACCGACTGGCGGGTGTCACCGACCGGGTTCCCGTTCAAGGTGCTACAGGTGCCCGGCACCCTGTCCGACCCCGACGTCACTGTCGGGCTCGGGGATCCCGGTGAGCTGTCCGGCCTGCAGCCACAGAACCGGCAACAGACCACGAAGCCAGTTCGTGGTGTCGGGCCCGCCTTCGACCTGGCCCGAAGAAGCAGGAGCATGAACGGTGTGGCTCAATCTGGCTGTGCCGACGTCGTGGTCCAGATCGGCGCGAAAGTCGAAGATCAGTTGCCGGGTTCCGTCCTGGAGAACGTGCTCCAGGCGGTCGGGCAGGGACCACTCGCCGGGAGCGGCCTCTTCGATTCCCAGGCGAATGTGGATAGGGCCGGGGCGGCCGTCGTCGCCGTGATGGAAATGGACGGGCGTGAGCTTCTCCCTGGAGCCGGGTGCACCGAGGCTCAGCAGCAGCGCTTCAATGATGCTGGTGCGGCCCGAGTCGTTCTCGCCGAAGAGAACCGTAGTGTCAGCAAAGGTGACCCTGGCCCTGGCGATGGCTCGATAGTTCTCGACTTCGATCCACCGCAATGGCATCCCTACACCGAGCGTTCCACGAGCTGGGCACGAATCGCCGGTGGTATTCGATCGAGGATCACTTCCACGGCTTCCTGGGCCACAGCCGGTCCCACTCGGCTCGATCCAGGGCGCCGCGCGGTGACGTCAGCGGGTCTCCCGATGCACGGTGTGCTGACGACACCACCGGCAGTACTTCTTCATCTCGAGACGGTCGGGAGTGTTGGTCTTGTTCTTCGTTGTGACGTAGTTGCGACGCTTGCACTCGGTGCAGGCGAGCGTCAATGGCGGTCTCTTGTCGCTTGGCATGCCTGGGTCCTACTTGACGATCTTTACGACTCGGCCGGCGCCGACGGTGCGGCCACCTTCCCGGATAGCAAAACGGAGACCCTCGTCCATGGCGATCGGTGCGATCAATTCCACCATCATCTCCGTATTGTCCCCCGGCATCACCATCTGAGTCCCCTCCGGCAGTTGGATAGCACCGGTCACATCAGTAGTCCGGAAATAGAACTGGGGTCGATACCCAGGGAAAAACGGGTTATGCCGACCCCCCTCCTCCTTGGTCAGCACATAAACCTGAGCTTCGAAATCAGTATGCGGAGTGATCGACCCCGGCTTGGCCAAAACCTGACCCCGCTCCACATCATCCTTACCCACACCCCGCAACAGAACCCCCACATTGTCCCCGGCCCGACCCTCATCCAACAGTTTGCGGAACATTTCGATCCCGGTCGCCACCGTCTTATGAGTAGGACGGATCCCCACGATCTCCACTTCCTCATTCACCTTCAAAATCCCCTGCTCCACCCGACCAGTAACCACCGTCCCCCGACCCGTAATCGAAAACACATCCTCGATCGACATCAAAAACGGCTTATCCGTATCCCGATCCGGCTCCGGCACATAAGAATCCACAGCCGTCATCAACTCCATGATCTGATCAGAAGAAGCCACATCCCCATCCAACGCCTTCAAAGCCGACCCCCGGACCACCGGAACCTCATCCCCCGGAAACTCATATTCAGTCAACAAGTCCCGAACCTCCAACTCCACCAAGTCGAGAAGCTCCTCATCATCAACCATGTCCACCTTGTTCAAAAACACGACAATGCTGGGCACACCCACCTGCCGGGCCAACAAGACATGCTCCCGAGTCTGCGGCATCGGACCATCAGCCGCCGACACCACCAGAATCGCCCCATCCACCTGCGCCGCACCCGTAATCATGTTCTTGATGTAATCAGCATGACCCGGCATATCCACATGCGCATAATGACGAGCCTCAGTCTCATACTCCACATGAGCAATCTGAATCGTGATCCCCCGCTCACGCTCCTCAGGCGCCTTATCAATCATGTCAAACGACGTCATCTGATTCGAACCACCCACCCGCTCCGACAAAACACGAGTAATCGCAGCCGTCAACGTCGTCTTCCCATGATCAATATGACCCATCGTCCCCACATTCACATGCGGCTTCGTACGCTCAAACTTCGCCTTCGCCAT
>Ga0210113_1000198_pt1 | contig 14467 bp, 16 predicted proteins | sample MayberryNW_Catta_5_FD_185523 | JGI IMG/M metagenome (GOLD analysis project Ga0210113, IMG submission 185523) | Wetland microbial communities from San Francisco Bay, California, USA, that impact long-term carbon sequestration -... | ecosystem: Environmental > Aquatic > Marine > Wetlands ...
TCAACACAGGTTGGGAAGGCGTGCTCGTCGACGACATCCTGGCGGAAGCCGGCACCGAGCCGCCGACGGACTACTTCCTCGCGCACTCCTTCGACGATTACACCACGAACGTCCCCGTCGCCGACCTGATCGACGGCACGATGGCCCGGATGTCCGAGCGGTCCAGCCGCTGGGGCGCCTGGCTGGACTCGACGCTGGACCGGGTGGGAGACGCGGCGGTCTTCGGCGGCATCGCGCTCTGGTACGCCGGCGACGGCGACGACCTGCTGCTGTGCGCGCTGGCGCTCTACGGGCTGTCGGCCGGGGCGGTCGTGTCCTACGCGCGAGCCCGCGCCGAGGGCCTCGGCATGACCGCTGCGGTCGGCATCACCGAGCGGGCCGACCGGCTGGTCGTGGTGCTGGTCGCGACCGGGCTCGAGGGCCTCGGCGTGCCCTACGTGCAGGCGCTCGCGCTCTGGTACGTCGCGGTGGGCAGCACGGTGACGATCGTCCAGCGTGCGCTGGCGGTACGTCGTCAGGCGCTCGCCGAGAACCCCTGACGTGCGGGCCGCTCTCGTCGCGAGGCTGTCCTACCGGCTCTACGCCACCGGGTGGTGGCTGGTGCGCCGGATGCCCGAGCGGGCGGCGTACGGCCTCTTCCGCCGGGGCGCCGACCTGATGGCACGCCGGGACGGCCGGTCGGTACGACAGCTGCGCACCAACCTGCGGCGGGCCCGCCCGGACGCCTCGGAGGCCGAGCTGGCCGCGCTGACCCGGGACGGGCTGCGGACCTACCTGCGCTACTGGTGCGACGCGTTCCGGCTGCCCGACTGGCCGGCCGACCGGGTGGTGTCGAGGGTGCGGGTCGAGGGCGAGGACCACCTGCGCGCCAACACCGGCGAGGGTGGCCGCGGGCTGGTCGCGGCGCTGATGCACATGGGCAACTGGGACCACGCCGGCGCGTGGGCCACGCTCACCGGGGTGCCGGTGGTCACCGTGGCCGAGCGGCTGCGCCCGGAGCGGCTCTACGAGCGCTTCCTGGCGTACCGGCAAGGGCTGGGCATGGAGATCCTGCCGCTGACCGGCGGGGAGGGCGACCTGCTCGACACCCTGTCGGCCCGGCTGCGGGCGGGCCGCCTCGTCCCGCTGCTCGCCGACCGCGACCTGCGGGCCTCGGGGATCCAGGTCGACCTGCTGGGCGAGCCGACCCGGATGCCGCCCGGGCCGGCGATGCTCGCGCTGCGGACCGGCGCCGCGCTGCACCCGGTGAGCATCTGGCACGAGCCGGTGCCGGCGGCTGCCGGCCGCGCGGGCCGTGCCGGTGATGCCGGTGACCGGCTGGTGATCCGCTTCCACGACCCGGTCGGCGCCCCCGCCACCGGCACCACGCGTGAGAAGGTCACCCGCATGACGCAGGAGGTCGCCGACGTGTTCGGCGACGCGATCCGCGCGCACCCCGAGCACTGGCACATGCTCCAGCCGCTCTGGCTGGCCGACCTCGCCGACCTCCCTGACCGACCCGACCGCCCCGCGGCCCGCCGGTGAGCACCTGATGCGCGTCGGCATCGTCTGCCCGTACTCGTGGGACGTGCCGGGCGGCGTGCAGTTCCACGTGCGCGACCTCAGCGAGGTGCTGCTGGAGCGCGGGCACGAGGTGTCGGTGCTGGCGCCGGCCGACGACGACACGCCGCTCCCGCCGTACGTCGTCCCGGCCGGCCGGGCCGTCCCGGTGCCCTACAACGGGTCCGTGGCGCGGGTGAACATCGGCCCGATCTCGGCCGCCCGGGTGCGTCGCTGGGTGCGCGACGGGCAGTTCGACCTCCTGCACATCCACGAGCCGGCCACCCCGTCGCTGTCGCTGCTCGCCTGCTGGGCCGCGACCGGGCCGATCGTCGCGACCTTCCACACGTCCAACCTCCGCTCGCGGGCGATGCTCGCTGCCTCGTCGCTGCTCGAGCCGGCGCTGGAGAAGGTCGGCGCGCGGGTGGCGGTGTCCGAGGACGCCCGCCGCACCGTCGTCGAGCACCTGGGCGGCGACGCGGTGCTCATCCCGAACGGCGTCTTCGTCGACCGGTTCGCCGGTGCTCAGGCGGAGCCGGCCTGGCAGGGGGAGGGCGGGACGGTCGGCTTCATCGGCCGCCTCGACGAGCCGCGCAAGGGTCTGCCGACGCTGCTGGCCGCGATGGAGTCGGTGGTCGCGCGGCGGCCGGGCGTGCGGCTGCTCGTGGCGGGCCGCGGTGACCAGGAGGAGGCCGTCGAGGACCTGCCGGCGAGCGTGAAGGACACCATCACCTTCCTCGGCGTCGTCAGCGAGGCCGACAAGGCGAGGCTGCTGGCCAGCGTCGACCTCTACGTCGCGCCGAACCTCGGCGGCGAGAGCTTCGGGATCATCCTGGTCGAGGCCATGTCGGCCGGGGCTCCGGTGCTCGCGTCCGACATCGACGCGTTCCGCCGGGTCCTCGACGAGGGCCGGGTCGGCGAGCTCTTCCCGACCGGTGACGTGCCCGCGCTGGCCGACGCGGTCGTCGGCCTGCTCGCCGACCCCGGTCGCCGGGAGCGGCTGCGCGCCGACGCCGGTGCCTGGGTCCGCCGGTTCGACTGGTCCGTGGTGGCCGAGGAGCTGCAGGCCGTCTACGAGACAGTCACGGCCGGTGCCGACGGCGTCGCCGAGGAGGAGATCCGGCCGTGGCGCGACCGGCTGCGCCGCGGCATGGAGAGCGAGCGCCTGCGGCGCGGCGGCGGGAGTCCCTAGCCACCTACGCTGGGCCGCGTGCCCACCCCGAGCCTGCCCGTGCTGCTCGCGATCGGGTTCGTCGTCCTCGTCGCGTGGTACCTCACCTTCTCCGCCACCCGGCTGGACCGGCTGCACGCCCGCGTCGAGGGGGCCCGCAGCGCGCTGGACGCCCAGCTGGTCCGGCGGGCGTCGGTGACCCTGCAGCTGGCCGCGTCGGGCCGGCTCGACCCGGCGACCTCGCTGCTGCTCGCGGACGCCGCCCACGAGGCCCGCGAGGCGGACACCGACGGCGCGGCCGTGGACGGCGCGGCCCTGGACGGTGCGGCCGTGGACGGTACGGCCGTGGACGCCGTCACCCGGGAGCAGGCCGAGAGCGACCTGACCGGCGCGCTGCGCGCCGCGTTCGCCGACCCCGGCCTGGTCGAGGACCTGCGGGCCGACCCGCTGGGCCGGGAGCTGCTCGCGGAGCTCGCGTCGGCCGGGCTGCGGGTCCAGCTGGCCCGGCGGTTCCACAACGACGTGGTCCGCTCAGCCCGGGTGGTGCGCCGCAAGCGGGTGGTCCGCTATCTCCGGCTTGCCGGACATGCCCCGTGGCCGCAGACCGTCGAGATCAGCGACACGCCGCCGGAGACCCTCGCCGCTGGCGCCGTGACGTCCGACGCGTACCGTCGGTCCACGTGAGATCCCCCCTGCCGCACCGCCGTTCCCGCGTGCTCGTCGCCGGCCTGCTGGCCGCCGGGCTCGCCCTGGCCGCCTGCTCCTCCGACTCCGAGCCGCAGACGAAGGCCAAGCCGTCGCCCTCGCCGTCGGCCACCGAGTCGAGCACCCCGCCACCGCCTCCGGAGCCGTCGCTGCTGGCCGGCCGGATGGGCGTCCCCAACGGCCCGGTCTACGCCGTCAAGGTCGACAACACCGCGAAGGCGCATCCCCAGGCTGGTCTCTCCAAGGCCGACGTCGTCTACATCGAGCAGGTCGAGGGCGGCGTCACCCGGATCGCGGCGATCTACTCCAGCCGCTACCCGAAGTACGTCGGGCCGGTCCGCAGCGCGCGCATCACCGACGTCGACCTCCTCCGGCAGTACGGCACGGTCGGGCTGATCTACTCCGGGTCGCAGAACCGGCTGGCCGACAACCTGCAGGCGGCCGACCTCAAGCTGGTGTCCTTCGACCAGGACCACACCGGCTACACGCGCTCCGGCAGCCGCCCGATGCCCTACGACGTCATCGGCACCTTCGACCGGCTGCGCCAGCGCGCCGGCAAGATCGGCGAGCTGAAGGCGCCGGGCTACTCGTTCGGCGACCCGCCGGCCGGCGGCAAGAAGGCGACCACCTTCACGGTCAACTACCCGATGGCGCGGGTGACCGGCACCTGGGCGCCGAAGAAGGGCGAGTGGCAGCTGTCCATGGACGGCGTGCCCGCGATGGCCGCCGAAGGGGGTCGACTCACGACCTCGAACTTCGTCGTGCAGTTCACGACCGTACGGCCGTCGGTCTACCACGACGTCAACGGCGCCAACACGCCGCTGACCGAGACCGTCGGCAAGGGCAAGGCGCTGTTCTTCCGCGACGGCCAGGTCTACGAGGGCGCGTGGGAGCGGGACAAGTCGTGGCAGCCGACGACCTGGACCATCGCCGGCGAGGAGGCCGTCCTGGCGCCGGGCGAGGTCTGGATCTCGCTGCTCGGCCGCGACCGCCAGGTCGACGTCCGCTGACGCCAACCCGGACCGTCGGGGGATCCGCATGGTCATCGTGCGGAATCCCCGACAGTCCGGCGTTCTACCATGGGGTGACAGCCGTCTCCGTCGTCCCGTGAGGTCCACCGTGTCCACCGCCGCTGAGTCCAGCACCCCCGTCGAGCCCGGCGCGCCCGGCACCGGCACCGCGCGCGTCAAGCGCGGGATGGCCGAGATGCTCAAGGGCGGGGTCATCATGGACGTCGTCACGCCCGAGCAGGCCACGATCGCCGAGGACGCCGGCGCGGTCGCGGTCATGGCACTCGAGCGGGTGCCGGCCGACATCCGGGCCCAGGGCGGCGTCTCGCGGATGAGCGACCCGGACATGATCGACGGCATCATCTCGGCGGTCTCGATCCCGGTCATGGCCAAGGCGCGGATCGGGCACTTCGTCGAGGCGCAGGTGCTGCAGGCGCTCGGTGTCGACTACGTCGACGAGTCCGAGGTGCTCACCCCGGCCGACTACGCCAACCACATCGACAAGTGGGCGTTCACCGTGCCGTTCGTCTGCGGCGCGACCAACCTGGGCGAGGCGCTGCGGCGCATCACCGAGGGCGCGGCGATGATCCGGTCCAAGGGCGAGGCGGGCACCGGCGACGTCTCCAACGCCACCAGCCACATGCGCCAGATCGGCGGCGAGATCCGCCGGCTCGGCTCGCTGTCCGAGGACGAGCTCTACGTCGCGGCGAAGGAGCTGCAGGCGCCGTACGACCTGGTGGTCGAGGTCGCCCGCGCCGGCAAGCTGCCGGTCGTGCTCTTCACCGCCGGCGGCATCGCCACGCCGGCCGACGCGGCGATGATGATGCAGCTGGGCGCCGAGGGCGTCTTCGTCGGCTCCGGCATCTTCAAGTCGGGCAACCCGGCGCAGCGGGCCGAGGCCATCGTCAAGGCCACGACCTTCTACGACGACCCGGACATGCTGGCCAAGGTGTCGCGCGGCCTCGGCGAGGCCATGGTCGGCATCAACGTCGAGGACGTCCCGGCGCCGCACCGCCTGGCCGAGCGCGGCTGGTAGGACCCTCCTGCACCGAGCGCTCCCGACGCGCCCGACGGTGCGGCGTGTCGCGTGCTTCTCAGCAGCGCTCGCGAGTGGGACGGCCCCCGAGGACACCATGACGCGACCCACGATCGGCGTGCTGGCGCTGCAGGGCGACGTGCGCGAGCACCTGGCCGCGCTGGACCGGGCCGGTGCCGACGGCCGGCCGGTGCGCCGGCCCGAGGAGCTCGCCGGGCTGGCCGGGATCGTCCTGCCCGGCGGCGAGTCGACCACGATGGACAAGCTGGCCCGCGCCTTCGGCGTCCGGGACCCGCTGCGCGCGGCCCTGTCCGAGGGGCTGCCGGCCTACGGCTCCTGCGCCGGGATGATCCTGCTCGCCGACCGGGTCCTGGACGGCCCCGCCGACCAGGAGACCCTCGGCGGCATCGACATGACGGTCCGGCGCAACGCCTTCGGCCGGCAGGTGGCCTCCTTCGAGGGCGACGTCCAGATGGAGGGGCTGGACGGCCGGCCGGTGCACGGGGTCTTCATCCGCGCCCCCTGGGTCGAGCAGGTCGGGCCGGCGGTGCGGGTGCTCGCCCGGGTCGAAGGGGGACCCGCCGACGGTAGGATCGTCGCCGTTCGCCAGGGCTCGCTGCTGGCCACGTCGTTCCACCCGGAGATCACGGGCGACGGACGGGTGCACGAGCTCTTCGTGTCGATCGTGAGGGACTCCCGATGAGCGGCCACTCCAAGTGGGCCACCACCAAGCACAAGAAGGCGGTCATCGACGCCCGCCGGGGCAAGATGTTCGCCAAGCTGATCAAGAACATCGAGGTGGCCGCGCGCACCGGCGGTGGTGACCCGGCCGGCAACCCGACGCTCTACGACGCCATCCAGAAGGCCAAGAAGTCGTCGGTGCCCAACGACAACATCGACCGCGCGGTCAAGCGCGGTTCGGGGGCCGAGGCCGGCGGCGCGGAGTACCAGACGATCATGTACGAGGGCTACGGCCCCAGCGGGGTCGCGGTCCTCGTCGAGTGCCTGACCGACAACCGCAACCGGGCCGCCGCCGAGGTGCGCACCGCCATGACCCGCAACGGCGGGTCGATGGCCGACCCGGGCTCGGTCTCCTACCTGTTCAACCGCAAGGGCGTGGTCATCGTCCCGAAGTCCGACGGGCTGACCGAGGACGACGTGCTCGGTGCCGTGCTGGACGCGGGCGCCGAGGAGGTCAACGACCTCGACGAGGCCTTCGAGGTGGTGTCCGAGGCGACCGACCTGGTCGCCGTGCGCACCGCCCTGCAGGACGCCGGCGTCGACTACGACTCGGCCGAGGCGTCGTTCCTGCCGTCGGTCAGCGTGCCCCTGGACGAGGACGGCGCCAAGAAGGTCTTCCGGCTGATCGAGGCGCTCGAGGACTCCGACGACGTGCAGAACGTCTACGCCAACTTCGACGTCAGTGACGACGTGATGGCGGCCGTCGGCTGACGCGCCCCGGCCTGGACGGCTCAGCTCAGGCCGCCCGGCGCAGGTCGAGGACGGCCTTCCGTACGTCGCCGGGCTCGATCCCGAGCCCGGCGAGCAGCCGGGTGGCCGCTCCGTCGGCGCGCACCAGGCCGAGCACCACGTGCTCCAGCGCGATCTCACGGGAGTCGAGGCGCAGCGCCTCGCGCAGCGCGAGCTCCAGCGCCTTCCTGCCGTCGGCCGAGAACCGGGGCCGGACCCCGCCCGCGCGCGGCTCGTCGTCGGTGCCCCGAGGGCCGGTGCGGCGGCGTCGCCACCAGCGGTCCGGTGTCTCGTCGAACGGCCGGTCGAGCGCGCCCGGGCCGAAGACCTCCTCCGCCCGCCGCCGGACGGCGTCCAGGTCGATGCCCAGGTCGCGCAGCGCGTCGGCCGGCGGGGGAGCGACGAGCGCCGCCCGGACCCGCTCGGGTGTCAGCCCCAGCGATGCCAGTGCCCGTGCGACCGCCGTGTCGTCCTCGACCACGGCGAGCAGCATGTGCTCGGTGCCGATCCAGCGGTCCCCGCGGGCGACTGCCAGCGCGCGGGCGCCGGACACGACGTCCCGGGCGCTGTCGGTGAACCGTTCGAACATCGCTCAGTCCTCTCGTCGCGCGGGCCGGCCGACCAGGCGGGTCGTCCGCGCGTGCTTCTTGTGCACCGCCTGCTTGCTGACGCCGAGCACGGCCCCGATCGCGTCCCACGACCAGCCCTGCGCCCGGGCGTTGCCCACCTGGAGCGCCTCGAGCTGGTCGGCCAGTCGCCGGAGGGCGGCCACCGCGCGCAGCCCCACGGCCGGGTCGGGGCTGGTCGCCTGCTCGGCCACCTCGGTCTCGGTCGTCATGCCTGTCAACGTACGTTGACACCGCCCGCCTTGTCAACCCACGTTGACGCCCGCCCGGGTCGTCGACCGCCGGCTGGCGGGTCAGCGTCCGGTTCTACCGGTCGGAGACCCGCCGGCCCACGACGAGGTGGCGCGCCGACGTAGCCGGCCGGCCGGTCGGCGCGTCGGTGCTCTGTTTCCGTCGGACCGAGCGCTACGTTCGTCCCGAACACATGTTCGGACGAGCGGAGGTGCGACGGGTGCGGGTGCTCGGTGTCGACCCCGGCCTGACCCGGTGCGGGCTCGGTGTCGTCGAGGGCACCGCCGGCCGGCCGCTGCAGCTGGTCGCCGTCGACGTCGTGCGCACCCCGCCCGGCGACGACATCGGCACCCGGCTGCTGGCCATCGAGCGTGCGGTCGAGGCCTGCCTGGCCGAGCACCGGCCGGACGCGGTCGCCGTCGAGCGGGTCTTCAGCCAGCACAACGTGCGCACCGTCATGGGCACCGCCCAGGCCAGCGCGGTGGCGATCACCGCCGCCGCCCGGGCCGGCGTGCCGGTGGCGCTGCACACCCCCAGCGAGATGAAGGCGGCGGTCACCGGCAGCGGCCGCGCCGACAAGGCCCAGGTGGGAGCGATGGTGACGAGGATCCTGCGGCTCGCCGAGCCGCCCCGGCCGGCCGACGCGGCCGACGCGCTCGGCCTGGCGATCTGCCACGTCTGGCGCGGCGCTGCCCAGTCCCGCCTCGCAGCGGCGGCGCTGGCGGCGGGGGTGCGCGGGTGATCGCGTTCGTGGCCGGCCGGGTCGCCGCGCTGGCCCCCGACGGTGCCGTGGTCGAGGTCGGAGGCGTCGGCCTCAGCGTGTCGTGCACGCCGACGACGATCGCCGGGCTGCGGATCGGCGAGAGCGCGCACCTGCCCACGTCCCTGGTCGTGCGCGAGGACTCGCTCACCCTCTACGGCTTCGCCGACGAGGACGAGCGGGTCGTCTTCGAGCTGCTGCAGACGGCCAGCGGGGTCGGCCCGCGCCTGGCCCAGGCGATGCTCGCCGTCCACGGCCCCGACGCGCTGCGCCAGGCGGTCGCGACCGAGGACCTCGCGACGCTCACCCAGGTGCCCGGCATCGGGCGCAAGGGCGCCCAGCGGATCGTGCTCGAGCTCAGGGACCGCCTCGGTGCCGTACGCCGTGGCGGGTCGCCCGGCCCCGCGCCGGCGCTCGCGGGGGGCTGGCGCGACCAGCTGCACGGTGCCCTGGTCGGGCTCGGCTGGTCGGCCCGCGAGGCCGACGAGGGGGTGGCAGCCGCAGCGCCGACGGCCGACGAGGCGGTCGCCGCGGGTGACCAGCCCGATGTCGCCGCGCTGCTCAAGGTGGCCCTCCGCTCGCTGAGCCGCACGTGAGCGGCGAGCGGCTGGTGGACCCGGGGCTCGGCGTCGACCTGCCCGGCCTGGAGGACGAGCGCCAGGTCGAGGCGGCGCTGCGGCCGCGCACGCTCGGTGAGTTCATCGGGCAGCACCGGGTGCGCGAGCAGCTCGGTCTGGTGCTCGAGGCGGCGCGCGGCCGCGGCCGGGTGCCCGACCACGTCCTGCTGTCCGGGCCGCCCGGCCTGGGCAAGACCACGCTGGCGATGATCGTCGCCGCCGAGCTCGAGCAGCCGCTGCGCATCACCAGCGGCCCGGCCATCCAGCACGCCGGCGACCTGGCGGCGATCCTGTCCAGCCTGGCCGAGGGCGAGGTGCTCTTCCTCGACGAGATCCACCGGATGTCGCGACCGGCCGAGGAGATGCTCTACCTGGCGATGGAGGACTTCCGGGTCGACGTCATCGTGGGCAAGGGGCCCGGTGCCACGGCCATCCCGCTGGAGATCCCGCCCTTCACGCTCGTCGGCGCCACCACCCGGGCCGGCCTGCTGCCGGGTCCGCTGCGCGACCGCTTCGGGTTCACCGCCCACATGGACTTCTACGAGGCGGCCGACCTCGAACGTGTCCTGGCCCGGTCCTCGGGCCTGCTCGGCGTGCACCTCACCGCCGACGGCGGGTCCGAGGTGGCCGGCCGGTCCCGCGGCACGCCGCGGATCGCCAACCGGCTGCTGCGCCGGGTCCGCGACTTCGCCCAGGTCCGCGCCGACGGCGTCGTCACCCTCGACGTGGCCCGTGAGGCGCTGCTGGTCTACGAGGTCGACGAGCGCGGCCTCGACCGGCTCGACCGGGCGGTGCTGCAGGCCCTGGTGGGCCACTTCGGCGGCGGCCCGGTCGGCGTGTCGACGCTGGCGGTGGCCGTGGGCGAGGAGCGCGAGACGGTCGAGGAGGTGGCCGAGCCGTTCCTGGTGCGGGCCGGCCTGCTGGCCCGCACCCCGCGAGGGCGGGTGGCCACCCCGGCCGCCTGGGCCCACCTGGGCATGACCCCGCCCCGGGCGACGGGGGCCGGCTCCGAGCCGCCCGGCCTCTTCGACACCGACGGCGAGCCCGGCGGCGGCTGACCGGCCCGACGTCCAGGTTCGTGCCAGCCGGGGCCTGTAGACTCCCGCCCCGTCTCGCCGGGCTCCCGGCACCCCACCCTCCGGAAGGACGTCTCAGACCTGTGGACGCCGTCAGTGGCCTGCTCCCCTTCGTCCTCATCCTGGTGGCGTTCTACTTCCTGATCGTCCGACCGGCCCGCAACCGGCAGAAGGCCGCGCTCGAGCTGCAGCAGCGCCTGGCGCCGGGCGTCGAGGTGATGACGACCTCCGGGATCTACGGCACGGTCGTCGCCGTCGACGACGCCACGATCCAGCTGGAGGTCGCCCCGGGCACCACGCTGCGCGTCGCCAAGCCGGCCGTCGGCCAGGTGCTGGCGGGCGACGACGCGGACGGCACGGACGCGCGCGACCACGGCACGCCGGGAGACCTCGGGACGAGCCAGGACGACGACGCGAACGGCTCCCGAGACGACCGCAGCACCCGCTAGCGCACCTTCCCGGCGCGCTGTCGCCGGCCGACCCGAGAAGAGCTCCTCGTGGCACCACCCACCCAGTCACGCCCTGGCCGCACGCTCGCGGTCCTGGCCGTGCTCATCGGCCTCCTCTACGGGTTCGTGTGGCTGGCGGCGCCCACCGCGCTCGGTGACGACCAGCTCTCGGCCGGGCAGCGCTACCAGCCGCGGCTCGGTCTGGACCTCGAGGGCGGCACCAGCGTCATCCTGACTCCGCGCCGGGCAGAAGGCGCCGGCCCGGTCCCGAAGGACTCGCTCAACCAGGCCGTGTCGATCATCCGCAACCGCGTCGACAGCTTCGGCGTGGCCGAGTCCGAGGTCACCACCGCAGGCGACAACATCGTCATCTCCATCCCCGGCAAGCAGGACAAGTCGATCCTCGACACCGTCCAGCAGACGGCCGAGCTGCGGTTCCGCCAGGTGCTGCTGAGCGGGCCCGGGGTCGCGACCCCGACCTCCACCGCGTCTCCCAGCGCCGCCACGTCGACGCCGTCGGCCAGCCCGGAGCCGAGCACCTCGGGCAGCGCCTCGGGCAGCGCGTCCCCGTCGCCGACCGCCTCCACCGACAACCGCGCGGTCCCGCGTGCCCTGCGGGCCAACAGCAGCCCGTCGGCCTCGGCCACGGAGACCCCTGCCACGACCTCGACCCCGGCGCCGACCGCGTCCGCGCCGCCCGGGACCGGGCAGGCGGCGATCACTCCGGAGCTCCAGCAGGAGTTCGCCGAGCTCGACTGCACCGACCCCGAGGCGGTCCGCCAGGAGCTGCGCACGCCGGGCCGCGACAACCCGAAGAAGCCGTTGGTCACCTGCGACGAGGACGGCGCCGAGAAGTACATCCTCGGGCCGGCCGAGGTGCTCGGCACCGACGTCGACACCGCGACCGCGGACCTCGCCATGAACAACCAGGGCGTGGCGACCGGCGGCTGGGTGGTCAACCTCAAGTTCACCGGCGAGGGGAAGAAGAAGTTCGGCGACGTGACCCGGCGCCTCTTCGCCGAGCAGGGCGACCTCAACCGGTTCGCGATCGTCCTCGACGGGCTCTCCGTCTCGGCCCCGACGACCAACGCCGTCATCACCAACGGCGAGGCGACGATCAGCGGCAACTTCACCCAGGACGAGGCGCGCGACCTGGCCAACGTCCTGAAGTTCGGGGCCCTGCCGCTGACGTTCGACCCGGGAGAGGTGCAGGAGGTGTCGGCGACGCTCGGCGGCGAGCAGCTGCGGGCGGGCGTGATCGCCGGCGCGATCGGCCTGGCGCTGGTCGTCCTCTACTCGCTGCTCTACTACCGCGGGCTCGGCCTCGTCACCGCCGCGTCGCTGCTGGTCGCGGGCGTCATCACGTACGGCATGGTGGCGCTGCTCGGCTGGCAGCTGGGCTTCCGGCTCAGCCTGGCGGGCGTCGCCGGTCTGATCGTCGCCATCGGCATCACGGCAGACTCGTTCGTCGTCTACTTCGAACGGATCCGCGACGAGGTGCGCGACGGCCGCACCCTGCGGGTCGCCGTCGAGACCGGCTGGGCCCGGGCCCGGCGGACCATCCTCGCGGCGGACTTCGTGTCGTTCTTCGCCGCAGCGGTGCTCTACCTCCTCTCCGTCGGCGGGGTCCGCGGGTTCGCCTTCACCCTCGGCCTGACCACCCTGATCGACATCGTGGTGGTCTTCCTCTTCACCAAGCCGCTCGTCACGCTGCTGGCGCGGACCACGTTCTTCGGCCAGGGTCACCCGCTCAGCGGGCTCTCGCCGGACCGGCTCGGCGCGCCCAGACGGACGCTCACCACCAGACCCCCCTCGCGGCGCCCCGCTGTCGCAACCCGCATCCCGAAGGAGGCGTCGTCATGAGCCGTGTGGGCACTGTCGGCGCGCGGCTGTACCGCGGCGAGGTCTCGTACGACTTCATCGGCCATCGCAAGCTCTGGTACGTCGTCTCGCTGGTCCTGATCGCCGTCTCGGTCGTGTCGCTGCTGGTCCGCGGGCTGACGCTGGGCATCGAGTTCCGCGGCGGCGCCGAGTTCCGGGTCGCCGCGCCGTCGGCGAGCGAGGAGTCGGTGCGCAACACGGTCTCCGACGTCGTCGGCGGCGAGATCGTCGTGCAGCGCGTCGGCAACAGCACGATCCGCGCGCAGACCGAGACACTCACGAGCGACGAGCTCGAAGAGGTGCAGACCGCGCTCGCCGAGCGTTTCGACGTGTCCAGCGACGAGGTCAGCACGCAGTTCATCGGGCCCAGCTGGGGCGAGGACATCTCTCGCAAGGCTCTGCGGGCGCTCGTGTTCTTCCTGATCGGCATCGTCATCTTCCTCTCGTTGTACTTCGAGTGGAAGATGGCCCTCGCCGCGATGATCGCGCTGTTGCACGACCTGCTCATCACGGCCGGCTTGTACTCGTTGGTGGGGTTCGAGGTCACGCCGGCGACGGTCATCGGCTTCCTGACCATCCTCGGCTACTCGCTCTACGACACCGTCGTGGTGTTCGACAAGGTCCGTGAGAACACCGCCGGCCTGTCCGGCGGCAGCCGGATGACCTACAGCGGCGCGGTCAACCTGGCCGTCAACCAGACCCTGGTGCGCTCGATCAACACCTCGATCATCGCGCTGCTCCCGATCGGCGCGATCCTCTTCGCCGGCGTGGTGCTGCTCGGCGCCGGCCCGCTCAAGGACCTGGCGCTGGCGCTGTTCATCGGTGTCGCGGTCGGCGCCTACTCGTCGGTGTTCATCGCACCCGCCGTGCTCGCCGGGTTCAAGGAGCGTGAGCCGGCGATGCAAGCCCTCGCCAAGCGGGTCGCCGCCCGGCAGGGCAAGGCCGCGACGCCCAGTGGCTCGCCCGGCGCGTCGCGCAAGGCAGCGGGGGTCCCGGCCGACGCGGAGCTCGACGAGGCGACGGACGAGACCCCGGCGGAGCCGGTGGGGGCGGCCAGCGGGGCGGCGGCCGCCAGGCCGCGTCCGGGCGACCGGCGCCCGGCGTCACGTCCCCGACCGCAGCAGCGCAAGGGCGGACGTAACCGGTCCGGCGGCAAGAAGAAGCGATGACCGACCACGCGGAGCGGGCCGAGCGCCTGCTCGCCCGGGTCCGTGACGTCGCGGACTTCCCCAAGCCGGGCATCGTCTTCAAGGACATCACCCCTCTGCTGGCCGACCACACCTCGTTCACCGAGGCGGTCGACGGGCTGGCGGACCCCTTCCGCGCCGCGGCTGTCGACACGGTGGCCGGGATCGAGGCGCGCGGGTTCGTGCTCGGCGCCCCGGTAGCCCTGGAGCTCGGCGCCGGCTTCGTGCCGGTGCGGAAGAAGGGGAGGCTGCCCGGCCAGACCGTCTCGGCGTCGTACGACCTCGAGTACGGGTCCGCCGTCCTCGAGGTGGCCTCCGACGCGTTCCTGGCCGGGGCGCGCGTCCTCGTCGTCGACGACGTGCTGGCGACCGGCGGCACGGCCGCGGCCACCGTCGAGCTGGTGCGCCGCTGCGGGGGAGAGGTCGTCGGGGTCGCCGTGCTCATGGAGCTGGGCGCCCTCCCCGGCCGCGAGGCGCTGGCGGGCGCCGGGATCGCCGACCCGCACGTGCTGCTCCGGGCCTGAGCGCCGACGTCCTGCGGGCGGTGACCGCACGGGCCTAGACTCGTGGGACCACCTTCGACCAGCAGGAGCGGCTCGTGGCCGACGCCCCCACGCCGAGTCCGGTCGACCTGGAGACGGGTTCGCCGGACGACGGGGCGGGCGCGCCTGCGCCGGGGCTGACCGCGACCGCGCCCCCGTCGCGGCGG
>Ga0210113_1000204_pt1 | contig 14289 bp, 14 predicted proteins | sample MayberryNW_Catta_5_FD_185523 | JGI IMG/M metagenome (GOLD analysis project Ga0210113, IMG submission 185523) | Wetland microbial communities from San Francisco Bay, California, USA, that impact long-term carbon sequestration -... | ecosystem: Environmental > Aquatic > Marine > Wetlands ...
CCCCGCGGCCTGGGCCTGCGCGTCGCGGCGGCGCGCTCCAGCAGCCGGTCGACGGCGGCCGGATCCACCGCAGGCTCGCCTTCGTCGTCCTCCTCGAGCCAGGAGCGGTTGCGGTCGAGGACCAGGCGGACAGGTGCGAGCTCGGCGAGCTCGTTCGCCGTTACCTCCGCGACGCCGACGGAGCGCTCGCCCGAGGGCAGCGTCGCGCTGACGACGTACGTGCCCGCCGGCACCTCGACCTCCTCCCCGCAGGCCGGGGAGGCGATGAGCTCGAGCGTCGTCGAGTCGATCACGTTCACCTGCTGGCGGACGTACGGCCCGGCGGTGTCGAGCTGCACCTTCAGCGTGCCGGTCGCGCTCACTGGTCCTCCCCCACGGTCAGTGTCTCGGCGTACGCGGGTGGGAGCGCGGGGACGACGAACGTGGACACGTCCTTGAAGGGCGGCGTCGGCGGCTGCAGCCGGACCTCGAGCAGATAGTTGCCCGCGGGCACCTCGCGCGCGATCGTGGGCGCGAACGCCTCGCCGTCGAAGAGGTCGCCGGCCTGCGGGTCGAACAGGCGCCCCAGCGCGACCGCGGCCGCCCCGTCGGGCGCCAGCCCGACCGCGATCGGCACCTGCGGCTTCCCCTCGAGCGTGTGGAAGGGGACGTCCTCGAGCTGCCCGCCGGTGGTCGCGGTCTGCTCGGCCCCGAAGGTCTCGGCGAGCTCCCGGACGCGCTTCGGGAGCGAGCTCACGAGCGTCGTCGCGGTCACCGCCCACGTGCGGTCGGGCTGCACGTGGTCGTCGACGCCGAGCGCCGTGTCGAGGCACTCGACGAGCGCCTGCACGAAGAGCGTCCCCTTGCCCGGGGCGCCGAGCGCCTCGGTGCTCGGCGTGGCCGCGAAGTAGACCGCAGACACGCGGGCCGTCCCGGCGAACGGGTTCGGGAGCCCGACTCCGGAGCCGAGCGTCTGGAAGCGGAGCGCGGCCTCCGGTCGAACGCGGCAGGCGTCGACGAAGTAGAACTGCCGCTGCGCCATCGTCGGCCCCGCCATCCCCTTGCGCACGGCGCCCACGTCGAGCGAGAAGTCGAGGACGCTCGGGAACCTGGCAAAGTCCTCGAGCAGAACGATCCCGCCGTCGTCCGGGGACATCTGGATCCCGTGCCCGCTCGCGTACAGGATCGCGACGTTGTCCGCGTTCGTCGAGCAGGCGGCGAACCACTCGGCGACGGCCTCCTCCACGTTCGCGCGCGTGGCGGGGATCGCCTCCACCGGGATCTCGGCGAGGTCGGGGACGTTCTCCTGTTCCCACTCGGACGGGGACAGGAGAAGGCGGATCGTGCCGAGCGGCGCTGTCGGGCTTCTGTACGTGGACTCGAGCCAGCGGGCGAAGAGGTACGCGGAGGTCGCGGGCGTCTTCACCTGCTGCAGCCCGAACGTCTCGCGCCCGCCTGGGCCGGGGGAGCCGTCCTCGGTCAGGAACTCGTAGCGGCTGACGCCGACGACGAGCGCGTGCGTGCAGGGATCGCCGCTGCCGTCCGTGGCCGGGCCGCGCTCGATCCAGGGCTTCATATCGCGGTCTCCGGGTACGGCAGGCCGGCCGGCGGCGGCGTCCCCGGCCGGACGTGCTTGCGGATCGCCGTGTCGCAGATCGCGTAGCCCCAGTTGACGAGGCGCTCCTGCGTCCGCGCGTCGAGCTTCTTCAGTCGGGTCGAGACGTGGGCGAGCTCCTTCGCGCGCGCGTCGGGGGCGTCGAGGGCGTCGGCGAGGCGGAAGTCGGCGACCTCGCTCCAGATGCTCCAGTACGCGCCCTCGCGGGCACCGGCCGCGAGCCCGCCGATCACCTGCCGCTTGCGGAGGGCGCGCACCTGGCTGTCGATCGTCCCGATCACGCGGCGCGTCTGGTGAAGCCAGTTCGCCTGCACGTCCGGCTGCGGCTGGTACTGGCCGCCGCCGTCGCTGACGAGCACGGTGTCGTAGCGCTTCCAGGCGGTCTCGAGGCCGAGGTTGTCGTACACCCCGCCGTCCGTGAGCATCGGCCGCCGCCGGTACTCGTCGGCCGTGAGCGTCCCCTGACCCGCAGCGTAGTCCCCCGGCTCCAGCCTCGGCCGCACCGGGGAGAGGACGGGCGGGAACGCCGACGAGGCGGCGACCGCGAGCGCAAGGCGTGTGGTGGGGCGCTCGACGGTCCCCACCCGGTAGTCGGCCATGAACGGCTTCGAGAAGCGCCAGAGGACCCCGGACTGGAGGTTCGTCGCGTTGAAGACGAAGCGCGGCCGGTCGGGGAGGTCCTGCAGCGTCGACTCGCCGAAGAGGTGCCGTGCGTAGGAGCCGGCGAGCCGGTCGCCGATGCTCCCGGGCAGGAGCGCGCCGAGGAGGACGACCGGGATGTCGACCGTGCGCCCCGCGAGCCCGCGCACCGGCTCGACGACCGCCGCGACGAACTCCCGGGCGATGCCGCGCTCGTCGAGGTCGAGCCGCGACCAGCCGTGCCCGAGCGCGCCGGCGGTGATCGAGCCGCCCGAGACGCTGGAGACGCGATCGAGGCGGGGGAGGAAGCCGAGCTCGTTCAGGCGCCAGAGCGCTCCCAGGTGGAAGAGCATCGCGCGATATCCGCCTCCGGAGAGGCAGAGCGCGAGCCCGGGCTGGACCCTGCGGCCGTCGCCGATGTCGCGGACGGGGCTCGCTGCCTCGGCGATCGCGGCCTGGGGGCTTGCGGGGGTGGCGGCCGGCTCAGACACGAAGTCGATCCTCCCGAGCGGGTCGGCGGTGCTGTGCTCGCTTCGTCCACGCGGTGGGTGCTTCGGCGACCACGTGCCTCCTGACGACGGGCCAGATGATCAGGCCGGGCCGCCGAGGTGTCAAGGAGAACGCAGTGAGAGAGCCCGGTGCGGCGAAGAGCCGAGACGCTAGCTTTCGTCGTCGGCGAGACCGCGGGCACGCAGGGCCGCGTCGACGCGGGCGCGGATCCTTTCCTCCAGTGACGCTGAGCGGGCGACGAGGTCCTCGACGTCGGTGTCCTCGTCCGGGATGCGCGAGGGCAGGGACTCGAGCTTCTCGAAGGCGCGCTCGAGCCGCTGCGTTACCTGCTCCTGGATGCCGGCGGCGAGGCGCTCGCCGAGGTCGTCGAAGCGCCGCTCGATCTCCTGCTCCGTCGCCTTCGGACCCGGCCCCGGCGGGCGCGGAGCCGCGGGTGGGGGAGGTGCCGGCGATGCAGACGCCTCCGCGGGCTCCGCCTCTTCCTCCGTCTCGACGCCCTCGATCTCGAGCTCGTACACGCGCTCCGGCTCTTCGATCCCCTTCAGGTGGCGCTCGCCGAGCGGGTACACGGAAACCCCTTCGGGGAGCGCGGACCCGAGCAGCGCGCGCGTGGTCTCCGAGAGCAGGACGTGACCGCCCTGCGCGGCGGTGCAGATCCGCGCGGCGCGGACGACGTCGAGCCCGACGTAGCCCTCGTCGTGGAGCGCCGGCTCGCCCGTGTGCATGCCGATGCGCACGCGAACGGCCGCGTCGTCCGGCCACTCGTGCCCGGCGTGCGCGCGCTGCACCTCGACCGCCGCGGCCACGGCCTCCCGCGCGCGCGGGAAGGCGTAGAAGAAGGCGTCTCCCTGCGTGTCGATCTCGACGCCGTTCGCGCCGAAGGCTTCACGCACGATCTTGCGGTGCTCCGCGAGGATGCCCGCGTAGCCGTCCCCGAGGCGCTGCAGCAGCGCCGTCGACTCCTCGATGTCGGTGAACACGAACGTCACCGTTCCTGAAGGCAGCGAGGGCATCACGGCATCCTAGGGGGCCGCACCCGGTGCCCGTCGCACGCGGGCTCGCGGCCGCTCAGGCGCTCGCGGCGAGGCGGTCGGCGAGCTCGCGCACGCTGACCCGGAGCTCGTCCGGCTCCTCGACGGTGAACGTGCAGCCGACGCCCGCGAGCACGCTTGCCATCCACTCGAGCGAGCTCACGCGCATGTGCAGCCGCGTCCCTCCGTCCGCCTCGGCGAGCTCGGCGAGCGTGGCCGGGAGCCGCTGGGAGGCCTCCTCGAGCGGGAGGTGGAGCAGGACGACGACGTCGTGCCGCCACGGCGTCCGCGCGAGCGAGCGGCTGACGTACGTCACCGCATCGAACCCCTCCGGGGCCGGGACCGCCTCCTCGCGGGTGAGCGTCGGGCGCCGCATCCGGTCGACGCGGAACGTGCGCATGTCGTCCCGCAGGTGGTCGTACGCGGCCAGGTACCAGCGGCCGGAGTGGACGACGAGCCCGAGCGGGCTGAGCTCGCGCCTCGTCTCCTCGCCCGAGAACGCGCGGTAGCCGGTGCGGACGCGCCTCCGGCCGCGGATCGCCTCGGCCAGGAGCAGGACGCGCTCGCCGGTGACGGGCGCGCCGGCTGGCGCGCTGCGCGTGAAGTCGAGCGTCGACTCGAGGGCCTCGACCCGGCGCCGAAGCCCGTCCGGGAGGACGCGGTGGATCTTCGCCAGCGCCGTGTCGACCGACTCGGCCGACGCCGTCAGTCCGAGCTGCCCCGAAGCGACGACGCCGAGCGCGACGACGACCGCCTCGTCGTCGGAGAGCATCAGCGGCGGCAGCCGGTACCCCGGCCGGATGCGGTAGCCGCCGCCGACACCCCGCTGCCCCTCGACCGGGATCCCGAGGTCCTGGAGCGCCGCGACGTAGCGACGCACCGTCCGCGCGTCGATCCCGAGCTGGTCGGAGATCTCCCGCCCGGTCGTGAGAGGGCGTCCCTGGAGGAGCTCGAGGAGCTCCAGAAGGCGGGCAGTGGGGGTCAGCACGAGGCAGAGTCAAGCAGAGATTGAGGGCAAGAACCGCCCTATTTGCGCGGTAGGGTCGAGCGATCTCGCGAAGCGACTTCCAGGGGGTGGCGATGCAGGCAGAGGCACCGACGCAGGCTCGCGTGCAGGGCACGGCACGGGACTTCGACTTCCTGATCGGCTGCTGGAACGTGCACAACCGGCGCCTGCGCGAGCGGCTGGCGGGCACCGACGAGTGGGACGAGTTCGAGGCGTGCGTGGTCTCGCGGCGCATCCTCGCCGGCACGGGGAACCAGGACGTGTTCCGCACCGACCACGACGGCGGCTTCGTCGGGATGTCGTTCCGGTTCTTCGACCCGGCGACGCAGCTGTGGTCGATCTACTGGGCAGACAGCCGCCGGCCGGGAGTGCTCGACCCGCCCGTGCTCGGCTGGTTCGACGGCGACGTCGGCGAGTTCGAGGGCTCCGACACGTTCGAGGGGCGGCCGATCCGTGTCCGGTTCACGTGGTCGCGGGTGACGACGGCGGCGCCCCGCTGGGAGCAGGCGTTCTCCGAGGACGCGGGCAGGACGTGGGAGAGGAACTGGGTCATGGACTTCACACGCGAGGGGGACGATTCATGAGCGCACTCGAGCAGGTCACGAGCTACGAGCACCACGCGAAGGTCGCGCGGCCGCAGTCGAGCCTCACGCTTCGCAGCACGGTTCTCAAGTGGTACGAGATCGCACCGGAAGAGGCGCCCGTGCCGCTCGTCATCCGTGCGCTCGCGCGGCGGAGCCTGCGCGACGCGTCGAAGTGCGGCGACCTCCAGCTCGGCGGCGAGTTCGGGTTCGTGATCCTGCACCGCTGCGGCGAGGACTTCTACTTCCTCCTCGTCTCCACCTGGCAGAACGAGAACGAGCTCTGGGAGACGGTCTGGGCGAAGGACGGCAACGAGTCGTTCGCCTTCCGGCCGTGGCCCGTCGAGGGTACGCACCGGCCGACCTTCTGCGTGTGGGAGCTCGGCGCCGTCTGCCACGAGCGGCAGGCGTGGAGCGAGTACCTGCGCTCCCCGCGCGACGCGACCGCGAAGGGGACCTATCTCGGCTCGCTCTACGAGGGCGAGGTGTGACCGCCGGCTACCGGCCGGTCACGCTCGAGGTGTCGCGCGCGAACCGGAGCACCGCGTGCGTGAGCGCGTCGCCGAGCTGGTCGAGCGCTCTCGCGCTCACGTTGGCGAGCGTGTCGCACGGCCGGTGGTAGCAGGCGTCGTACGGCTGGCCGGCGCGGCCGCCGAACGCCGCGGCCTCGTCCCCCGACTTGCGGCCGTCGGCGCCGGTGAACAGGCCCCCGACAGGGATCCCGGCCGCAGCGAACGAGGCATGGTCGGAGCCGCCGCCGAGGCCGGTCTCCCGGTACTCGAGCCCACGCGAGCGGAAATAGCGCGTGAAGACGCGCTCGATCGCAGACGACCCGGACGGCGCTCCGTTCGCATCGCCGTCGTAGACGAAGCGGACGAAGTTCGGCGAGCCGACCATGTCCGCGTTCAGGTAGAGGGCGATCTGCCGCCGCGCGGCCGGAGAGAGGCGTTGCACGTGGTGACGCGAGCCGAGGAGCCCGAGCTCCTCGGCGCCCCACCACGCGAACCGCAGCCGGTTCCGCGGCTTCGTGCGGGCGATCTGCTCGGCGACCTCGAGGATCACGGCCGAGCCGCTCGCGTTGTCGTTGATCCCCGGCCCGCGCTGCACGCTGTCCAGGTGAGCGCCGACCGCGACGACGTTGTCGGCTCGCCCGGTCCTGCTCTCGGCGATGACGTTCCTCGTCCGTCGCCGCTCCGCGACCATGTCTGCGGAGAGCTGGACGGTGAGCCCTGTCGGCCCCGTGCGCACCCCGCCCCGGAGCTCGTCGCCGAGCGCGAAGCTGGCCGCGAGGGCCGGGATGCGCACCTGCGGCGTGCCGAGCGTGCCCGCGACCAGGTCGCGACGGCCCGCGTTCCCCTCGTTGAACACGACGACGGCGCGCGCGCCGGCATCGATCGCGTTCGCCACCTTCGCCCTGAAGGTGCAGGTGCCGCGCTGGAGGAGCGCGACCGCGCCTCGTGGGAAGCCCGCGAAGTCGGCGTCCTCGCAGCCGCTCGTGGACGCGTTCGGCTCGGGGCTGGGGACGACGAGATTCACAGCGACCACCTGTGCCTCGACGCGGCCGCTGCCGGAGTAGCCGAGCGTCGCGAAATCCCGGCCCGCACGGTAGGGCCAGGCCGGTGCCTGAACGGGCCGCAGCGTCGGCGGCGTCCGGTCGAGGACGAACGGCACGACGAAGTCCTGCAAGCGCACGCGGTAGCCGGCGGCGCGCATGCGCCGGGCGACGTAGCTCGCGGACTCGTCGTAGCCCCGCGTCCCCGCGAAGCGGTTCCCGCCGTTCCTCCTCGCGATCGCCTGGAACGCCGCCAGGTGCTCGCGGATGCCGGCGAACGAGACGCCGGTCGCAGGCGTCTGCTGGTGCGCGCGAGCGCCGGTGTCGATCGCCGCGGCCGACGCGACGAGGATCATCAGGCCCGCGAGGCCGAGGGCGGCAGAGAGCCGGAGCGGGCGCGACACGTCGTCCACAAGGTACGTGTAGCGTGGCGCGCCGGATGACCAGATTCGTCGTCGACTGCGGCGTTGTCCTCGAGCTCGCGCAAGAGGACTTCGAGCTCCCGGCCGGGCACGAGCTGCTCGCGCCGACGCTCCTGCGCTCGCAGACGCTGTCCAGGCTGCACGAAGCCGTGCACGCGGGCGAGCTCGAGCCCGAGGTCGCGCGCGAGCGGATCGCACGCGTCAACGCGCTGCCGATCCGCCTCCTCGGCGACGCGGTGCTCCGGCGCCGTGCGTGGGAGGTGGCGGACCAGCTCGGGTGGGCCGAGACCTACGACGCCGAGTACATCGCGCTCACGCACCTGCAGGCGGACGCCTTCGTCACTCTCGACCCCGAGCTCGCGCGCACGGTGGAAGGAACCGTCGCGCTCGCGACGATCGACGCCGTCAGAACCGCCGGGTGAGCCCCGGCTACGCGGCGGCGGGCTCCGCCACGGCAGCCGCTCCTCGGAAGACGGCTCGCGCGAGGATGACCAGGCCGATCCCGGTCAGCAGCAGCGCGATCCCGACGACGATGCTGAAGATCGAGAGCATCTCGGACATGAAGCCCATGTCGAGCGCGGTCGCCAGCGCCGTCTCCGTGACCCAGATGGTGCGGGCGCCGTTCGAGATCGGCTGACCGCTGTCGTCCTTCGCGGCCTCCGCCTCGTCGTTCGTCCCCGCCGGGTCGTCCGGGTTCGCCGCCGACTGGAAGCGGCCCATCTCCGCATAGGTCAGCCCGCCGGTGTCCGAGAGCGTGTGCTCGCGCATGATCTCGGCCTGGGCGAGCGCCTTCCTGCCCGTGTCGACCGGCTCGCCGGCCCAGTCCGGAGCGTGCTCCGCGACCGCAGGATCCTCGATCGACCCGAAGCTGATGCCCTCGCGCTCGATGTGGTCGCGGGTGAATGCGAAGCCCCAGACACCGAGCACGATCACGGCGATGCCGAACGCGATCAGCACGCCGCCCGAGAGATACCCGCCGATCCGCAAGCCTCGTCCGTGTGTCATCTCGTCCTCCTCCGTCGATGGGCACCGCCCGGCGGGGCGGCAGAGACAGCGCGGCTGATGTTGCCGGATCTCGTGCTGGGCGGCTAGGGCGTCGGGTTTCTACGGACCGCGACGGACGACGGTCAGCGTCTGCACCGATGGCGGAGGACGGGGTCGGGTGCAGGCTTGGGGTCGAAGGAGGTGTGAGATGTCGACGATCTCCCATCCGCCGACAGGGACCGTGTCGGACACCCGGCACTGGTCCGCGCGGGTCGTCGTCACCGAGATGTGGGCGTCGCTCGCCATCGTCGCGATGTGGGTCTCCGTGGCCGTGGCCACGGTGTGGGGGCCCGACTTCGTGTCGAGCGACGGCGCAGGCACGAACAGCACGACGATCCCCTCGGGGGTCGCGATCGCGCTGTTCGCCGCCATCGGGACGTGGTTCGTGGCGAAGTACGGCTTCGGTCGCCGCCCGACCGAGAACGACTGATCGGCAAAGCGGTCTCCGAGACCGTAGGAGGCGATTCACATGAGCACCCTGTTGCACGCGGGGCCGACCGCCCTGCCGTACTGGGCGCGGCACGCCGCCTGGTTCGCGCTCGCCGCGGGACTGGCGTTCGCCGTGCCGTTCCTGGGCATCTCCGTTCTCGACTTGCAGCACGACTTCTTCTACCTCGTCTACTTCGTCGTGACCGCTCTCCTCCTCGTCGGCTACGTGCGAGTGGAGAACGTCGACGTTCGCCGCATCGCGAGCCACGCCTGGCCATGGAGCCTCGGGCTCGGCATCGTGGTCGGCCTGGTCGAGGTCGCCAACGTCCTCGGCCGCGACGCGACCGATCGCCCCGCAGGCGCGTACTTCGCGTTCGAGATCCTCTGGCGCGGCGTGACGTACGGGGTCGTCGACGCGCTGCTCCTGAGCGTGCTGCCTGGCCTCGTCGCGTACGGCATCCTCCGCGGCCGGGTCGGAGGTCTCGTCGGGAAGCTGCGCTTCACCGCCCTGGCACTCCCGCTCGTCCTCCTGATCACGGCGACCTACCACCTCGGCTATCCGCAGTACCGGGAGGACGGTGTCGGGCAGCCGGAGATCGGGAACACGCTGATCTCGGTGCCGATGTTCGCGACGGCGAATCCCATCGGCGCGGTGGTGGCGCACGCCACGATGCATACGACCGCGGTCGTGCACAGCTACGAGACGGACGTCTTCCTCCCGCCGGAGACGGAGGCACGGTAGGTGACTGAGGCCACCCGCTGAACGCGCGGGCCGAGTGCGGTGGCGCGCCGAGCCCTGAGCTCCAGGGCCTCCTCGCCTCGAGCCGCCACCGCTGCGAGACGACGAGCGGGTGCGCTACCGCGTCACGACGAACGTGCGGGTTCCCAGGAGCTTGCCGTAGCGCGTCGCCGAGCGAGGCCCGAAGCCCGGCCAGACGTACCAGCGGTAGAGGCCCGGCGTGAGCCGGTACGTGCGACCCGCGAACTTCCACGAGCGGTCGAGGCGGAACGACGTCGTGCCCGGCCAGACGGTGAGGATCTTGCGTCCCGCGCGGTAGAGCTGGACGTTGTAGTACGTCGCTCTCGGCACGGCCCGCCACGCGAGGACCGGAGGGGCCGTGACGCGGGCGCCGAGGGCCGGTCGGGTGAGCGCCGGCCTCGCGGCCGGCTTGTTCGTGGCCGGCTTCGTCGCCCCGGCCTTCGCCACCGAGCCATCTGGCTTGACCAGCAGGCCCTTGACAGCCGCGTTTCCTGCCTCGTCGTAGGCCGCGACGGTGTAGTGGTACTTCACGCCTGTCTTCGTCCTCCGATCGGTGAACGCCGCCGCGCGACCCGCGTAGACGGTCGTCGGCTTCGATCCGCGCAGCCCGGGCCGGCGCAACACCGCGAACGAGCTCGCATCCTTCGACGCGCGCCAGCGGAGCGCGACCCCGCCCCTCGCGATCTCGGCTCGGATCCGGCCGAGCGCCGGCGGCTTCGTGTCGTACCGCAGCTCGAACCCCACGTCCTGGCTCCGGTTCGCGGCCTTGTCCTGGCAGCTGCCGGCGAGCGACGTCTTCTCGACGTCGGGTCCCTGGTAGCGCACCGGGGCCGCGCACGACTCCACCCCTGAGGTCGCGTCGGCGCCGACGAACGCGACGGTGACTGCCCGGCGGTACCAACCGTGGCCGTCGGGAGGCCGGTCGGGCTTCGCCTCGACACTCGGTGCCGTGGCGTCGTACTTGAGCTCGTACCCTGTCGTGCCGCGGTTCCCTGCGTTGTCGACGCAGCTGCCGCCGACGCTGGCGCCCCCCGTGTCCGGGCCGCTGTAGGTCTCGCTCGTGCACGACGCCACACCGGACGTCCCGTCATCCCCCTCGAAGCCGATCGAGACCGCGTGGTTGTACCAGCCGTTGTTGTCAGGGCCACGTTCCGCGGACGCCCGTACAGACGGCGGGGTCGCGTCGCGGCGGACGATGACCGAGACCGTGATCGACCCCGTGCCGTCGGAAACGGTGCAGGGCACCGACGTGGCGCCGTCGGTCGTGATCGTGACCGAGCCGCATGCCCCGCCGCTCCAGGACACCGTCACGTTTCCGGTGTGCCACGCCCCGCAATCCGCAGGGCCCGGCGAGCAGCTCGGCTGCGGAGTCGGTGGGAGCGCTTTCGTCGCCGAGCTCGCAAATGCGAGCGTCGTGAGCGTCACTAAGAGGGCGAGGAGCGGTATGCCTCTGCGGATCATGCTCGCGCTCCCGAGGTTCGCACGAGGTAGAGGAGGCTGAAGCTCGCGAGCACGAGCGAGACGAGCGCCAGGCCCGCGAGACCGAGCAGACGCCCGTCCGTGGAAGGCGCGGCCGCCGCAGCCGCAGGGGCGGCGACCGATCTTGTCGTGTGCGGCTTCTTCGGTGTCTGCCGGGACGGCGCCGCACCGGTCGGCTTCGGCTTCGGGGCAACGCTCGAGCGGGCACGGCGCTCGGTCGTCCGCGCGGCCGCTTTCTCACGAGCGGCGGCGGTCGTGCTCGGCTCGTTCGTCGACGCGCCCGACGCCGCCGCCGTGCTCGAGGAGGCGTTCGTCGTCGCCGAGCCCGACGAGGCCGGCGCGGGCTGAGGCGCCGGAGCCGCCGTGGCGCCGGACCCCGAGCCCCCCCGCGACGGGTACGGATCGGGCGCCGGTGCCGAGCGCGTTGCCGGGTACGGGTCGGGGCTCGGTGAGGACTGTCCGTGCGCGGCAGCGGAGAGCGCGGCGAAGATCACCGCGAGGGTTGCCGCTGGCAACCGAGGCGACGCGAGCACGCTCACACGGCCCACGGCCCACGGCGCTCGGCCGGGCAGACGTCCCCTCCGCAGCTGACGGTCCCTGTTCTTCGCTGCCACGAGCCCCCCGCAGCCCGCTGCGTCACTCGGTGTCCTCGTCCTCGTTGCCTTCGTCACGCAAGCTACTCCCTGTTGTCGAGCCCGTCAAACCCGGCTCGGGACGGCAAGTGACGACCGCCGGCCGCATGCGGCCGGCGGTCGTCTCGAGCCTGCTAGTCGGTCGTCCGCATCACCTGCCTTCGACCGTCTTCGCGTCCATCCCGCGGTGCTTCACGGGCGCACGCTTGTCGTGGCCCTTCACGAGCACCGGATTGGACCGGTTCGACGGGTCGCGCTGCAGGGTGAACGCCAGGCCGAGCGCGAACTGCTCGTTCTCCGACTGCTGGCCGATCACCTGCGTCCCGTCCTGCTTCGCGCACCGACAGCGAGTGGCCTCGATCTGTGACGCGGACTGCTTCCCCGCGTTCAGATTGATCGCCTTCGCGCCGGAGCTCGCGACGTTCGCCTGCTCGACGGAGCCGTCGCCACCGTGACTCAGGACCCGAACCGGCGTGTTCTCGTTGCCGAACGACGGGTCCTTGCACTTGCACGGCTGCTTCGAACCGAGCTGGAACGTGGCAGCGACGGCGGCCGCGCCCTGCTGGTTCTTCGACGACTGGCCGATTGCCTGGAGGCCATCCCCGCACTTGCAGGAGTCGCCCCGCTGGATCTGCTCGGCCTTCTGTCCGGTCAGGTTGACGTTCGCGGCCGTCGCGTCCGAGGACGCGACGTTCGCCTGCTCGACCGAGCCCGAGTCTCCCTTGCTCAGGATCCGGACCGGCGTGTTCTCGTTCTCTGCTCCCTTCTGGACGGTCAGACCGAGGGCGAACGCGCCCTGCTCCGACTTGGCCGACTGACCGATGGCCTGGATGCCCGAGCCGCCGCCCTGCGCCTGCTCGGCCTTCTGGCCGGTCAGGTTCAGGTTGCCAGCGAAGGCGTCCGAGGAGGCCTCGTTCGTCTGCGAGACGTTCCCGTCGTCGCCCTTGCTGAGCACGCGAACCGGAGTGTTCGAGTTCGACGGCTTCTCCTGGAAGGTCGCGGAGATCGCCGCCGCCTCCTGCTCCGACTTCGCCGACTGCCCGATGGCCTGGATGCCGCCCCCGCACTTGCAGGAGCCGCCGGCCTGGGTCTGCTCGGCCTTCTGCCCGGTCAGGTTGACGTTCGCGGCCGTCGCGTCCGAGGACGCGACGTTCGCCTGCTCGACCGAGCCCGAGTCGCCGCCGCTGAGGACGCGAACCGGGATGTTCTCGTTCGAGGCTCCCTTCTGAGCGGTCAGCCCGAGCGCGGAGGCGTCCTGATCGTTCTTCGCCTCCTGCCCGATGGCCTGGATGCCCGAGCCGCCGCCCTGCGCCTGCTCGGCCTTCTGGCCGGTCAGGTTCAGGTTGCCCGCGAAGGCGTCCGAGGTGGCCTCGTTGGTCTGCGAGACGTCACCGTCGTCGCCCTTGCTGAGGACGCGGACCGAGATGTTGCTGTTCGACGGCTTCTCCTGCTTCGTCGCCGCCAGCGCAGCAGCATCCTGATCGTTCTCGGCCGACTGCCCGATGGCCTGGATGCCGCCCCCGCACTTGCAGGAGCCGCCGGCCTGGGTCTGCTCGGCCTTCTGTCCGGTCAGGTTGACGTTCGCAGCCGTCGCCTCGGACGAGGCGATGTTCGACTGCGACACCGAGCCCGAGTCGCCCGGGCTGAGGACGCGAACCGAGATGTTGCTGTTCGACGGCTTCTCCTGCTTCGTCGCCGCGAGCGCAGCTGCATCCTGATCCGACTTCGCCTCTTGCCCGATCGCCTGCAGGCCGGACCCGCCGGCCTGAGTCTGCTCGGCGTCCTGTCCGGTGAGGTTCAGGTTGCCGGCAGACGCGTCGGACGACGCCTCGTTGGTCTGAGTGACGTCACCGTCGTCGCCGGGGCTGAGGACCCGAACCGAGACGTTGCTGTTCGACGGCTTCTCCTGCTTCGTCGCCGCGAGCGCAGCAGCATCCTGATCGTTCTCGGCCGACTGCCCGATCGCCTGCAGGCCCGAGCCACCGGCCTGCGTCTGATCGGCGTCCTGCCCGGTGAGGTTCAGATTCCCGGCGACCGCATCCGAGGACGCCTCGTTCGTCTGTGAGACGTCACCTTCGTCGCCGGGGCTGAGCACCCGCACCGCGGTGTTCGTGTTCGACGGCCGCTCCTGCTCGGTAACCGCGAGAGCTGCCGCGTCCTGCTCGTTCTCGGCCGACTGGCCGATGACCTGCGTGCCACCTCCGCACCCGCAGTGCTCCACGGGCTTCGCGTCCTCGCGCAGGAGGTCGCTCGCCGCGGGCGCGGCTGCGGTGCCCTGCGTCTGGTCGGCGTCCTGGAACGTCAGGTTCGCGTTCCCTGCCGTGGCGTCCGACGAGGCCTCGTTCGTCTGCGAGAGGTCGCCGTCTTCGCCCTTCTGGACGTCGAGCGGGGTGGTCTCGTTCGCTGGTTCCTGTTGCGCCGTCCCTGCGGCGGATCCGGCACCCTGGTCGCTCCCGGCCAGCTGGGCCAGGTCCTGGGTCACACCGGGGTCCGCTGCGGCCGTTCCCACTCCTGCGACGAGCAGGAGGAGGAGGGCCACGGGCAGCGCGAGGAAAGCACGTTTCATACCGTCTCCCTTCGAGCTGTCGGTGGGACGCCGTGCCGGTGGAT
>Ga0210113_1000205_pt1 | contig 14282 bp, 15 predicted proteins | sample MayberryNW_Catta_5_FD_185523 | JGI IMG/M metagenome (GOLD analysis project Ga0210113, IMG submission 185523) | Wetland microbial communities from San Francisco Bay, California, USA, that impact long-term carbon sequestration -... | ecosystem: Environmental > Aquatic > Marine > Wetlands ...
CCCGCGCGCGGCGGCAAGGTCGTCTGGTTCGAGGTCGGCCGCCCGGACGAGCGGGCGTGGTCCTTCCTCGCCGAGGATCTGCTCGCGGAGGGCGTGCCGCGTGACCTCTGAGTCGAGCGGTGCGGGGGAGCCCGGCCTGACCGACAGCGGGGCGAGTGACGCCGTGCTGCACGGAGTCTGGCTCCGGCGCTACCCTCTGCGGCTGGGCACCAGGGCCAGTGAGCACTACGAGTCGGTCTACCGCGAGCTCGCCCTCCTCGCGTCCTCGGACGAGGGGGCGCCGGTGCCCGGGACGCTGCTCGAGCTGCTCGAAGAGATGGACCGCCGCTCCGCGCGCAACAACGCCAGCGAGCAGGTGCGTGACGAGGCCCTGGCCCGGGGTGAGGACAGCCTGGACATCGAGCTGCACGTGCCGGCCGACGTGGTCGGGGTCGCCCAGCGGGTCGAACAGCTGCTCGACGAGGCGGACGCCTTCTGCCGCGACGGCACGCTGTTGACGCTCGAGCCGTCCGGAGACGTCGTCGAGTTCCGGCGGTGGTACATCGACGAGCTGGTCCGCCAGATCGCCGGCGAGCCCCCACGGCCGTGGTCCGGGGAGCTGCGCTGAGCGCCCAGGCGGTCGACCGTCCCGACGACACCCGCCTACCCTCCACGGCCGTGCGCGTGCTCCTCGTGGAGGACGACGAAGGTGACGCGTTCCTGGTCCGCGAGCTGCTGCTCGACGCCGGGTCGGAAGTCACCTTGAGCCGGGCGCGGACCCTGGCCGAGGCGACGCTGGCGCTGCCGGGCGACGTCGACTGTGTCCTGCTCGACCTCGGGCTGCCCGACTCCGACGGCCTCGACGCGCTGCGTGGGGTCCTCGACGTCGCACCCTCGATCGCGGTGCTCGTGCTCACCGGTCTGGCCGACGAGCACCGGGGCACCGAGGCGGTGGCCGCCGGCGCCCAGGACTACCTGGTCAAGGGAGCCATCGACGGCCAGCTCCTGACCCGGGCCATCCGCTACGCGGTCGAGCGCAAGAGGGCCGACGAGTCGGTGCGCCGGCTCTACGCCTCGGAGGTCCGGGCGGCAGAGAACGCGCGGCTCGAGCGGGGCCTGCTGCCGCAGCCGCTGGTCCGGGACCCTGGCGTCGAGGTGCACCGGCTCTACCGGCCCGGCCGGCACCAGTCCCTGCTGGGCGGCGACTTCTACGACGTGGTCGAGTGTGCGGACGGCGCCGTGTTCGCGCTGATCGGCGACGTCGCAGGGCACGGCCCCGACGAGGCGGCGATCGGGGTGTGCCTGCGCATCGCCTGGCGCACCCTCGTGCTGTCTGGCGCCGATCCCGACACGATCTTCGCCGCCATGCACGAGGTGCTCGTCAGCGAGCGCGACTCCGACGAGGTGTTCGCGACCGTGGCGATGGTGCGGGTCGACGCCGGCCGGTCCCGGGCGCGGTTCTGGCTCGCCGGGCACCCGGTCCCCCTGCTCGTCGAGGAGAGGGCGGCCCGCCGCGGTCCCGACGGGCGCTCCGGGCTGGCCCTCGGGGTGCTCGACGGCGCGGTGTGGGACAGCGCGGAGGCGCCCGTGAGCCAGGGACGCACGCTGCTGCTCTACACCGACGGGATGATCGAGGGCTACAGCGGCCAGGCGCCCGGCCAGCGTCTGGGCGAGGACGGCATGATCGAGCTCCTCGGGAACCTGCTGCAGAGTGGCCTGGCCGACGGGGAGCTGGCCGACGCGCTCCTGCGGGAGGTCCAGCAGCGCAACGGCGGCGACCTGACCGACGACGTCGCCCTGCTGCTGCTGCGGTGGTGACCCGGATGGCCGTCGGTGGCCTGCGCCGCAGGCTCGCACTGCTCTTCGCGGTGGCGGGGGTCGTCGCCGCCCTGCTCGCCGCGCTGACCGTCGGTGCGCTGGTGCAGCTGGAGCGGGCCACGACCGACCGGGTCGAGGTCTTCGGCCCTGCTCTGCTCTCCACCGAGACCCTCTTCCGCGCCTACAGCGACCAGGAGACGGGCCTGCGCGGGTTCCTGCTCGCCGACGGGCGGGAGGAGTTCCTCGAGCCCTACGAGATCGGCCGCGCCAGCGAGCGCGAGGCGGTCGCCGACACCGCTCGGCTCCTGGAGGGTGAGCCCGGGCTGCTGGCGCAGCTCGCGCAGGTCCAGGCGACGGCCCGGGAGTGGCACCGCCAGGTCGCCACGCCCGCCATCCGGGAGGCCCGGTCGGCGGACGGGGTCTCCCGCGACACGATCGCCGACGTGGAGCAGGGCAAGGAGCTCTTCGACGCGATCCGCGAGGAGCTCACCGCTCTGCAGGAGCCGGTGCTGGCCCGGCGCGATGGCGCGAACGACGACCTGGACGACGCCCAGCGTCAGCTCCAGGTGGTGCTCACCGCCGCACTGGTCGGGCTGCTGATCATCGCGGCCGGGACCTGGCAGGCGCTGCGCCGCTGGGTGACCGACCCCCTGGCCCGGCTCGGTGCCGCCGCCGACCGGGTCGAGGCCGGGGAGCTGTCCCGCAAGATCGAGGTCGAGGACGCGCCGGCCGAGATCGCCACCCTGGCCGCACAGGTCGAGGGGATGCGGATCCGGATCCTGCAGGAGTTCGCCCTTGCCGAGCAGTCGCGGCAGGAGGCGTTGCGGGCGCGCGAGCTGATCGAGGAGCAGGCCGAGGATCTGCGCCGGTCCAACGCCGAGCTCGAGCAGTTCGCCTACGTCGCGTCCCACGACCTGCAGGAGCCGCTGCGCAAGGTGGCGAGCTTCTGCCAGCTCATCGAGCGTCGCTACAAGGGCCAGCTCGACGAGCGCGGTGAGCAGTACATCGAGTTCGCGGTCGACGGCGCCAAGCGCATGCAGCAGCTCATCAACGACCTGCTCGCCTTCTCGCGGGTCGGCCGCTCAGGGACCGACCTGGAGCTGGTCGACCTGGAGCAGGTGCTCGCCCAGGCGTTGCGCCAGCTGGCCGCGCGGGTCGAGGAGAGCGACGCCGAGGTCACCCACGACCCGCTGCCGACGGTCCGCGGTGACTCCAGCCTGCTCGTGCAGCTCCTGCAGAACCTCGTCGGCAACGGCCTGAAGTTCCGGTCCGAGCAGGCACCCCGCGTGCACATCGGGGTGCGCAGGGTCGCTGGTGCCGAGGGCGACGCGGCAGACGCCGGCATGTGGGAGTTCACCTGCAGCGACAACGGCATCGGCATCGACCCGCAGTACGAGGACAAGATCTTCGTGATCTTCCAGCGACTGCACGGGCGCGACTCCTACGGCGGCACCGGCATCGGCCTGGCGATGTGCAAGAAGATCGTGGAGCACCACGGCGGCCGGCTCTGGCTGGACGCCGAGCGGCCGGGGCCCGAGGCCACCGGCGCCACCTTCCGGTGGACGCTGCCGGTGGCGGACGAGGAGCCGGCCGGCCCCGGGACGCCGCCGACGAGCAGGACCGACGACACGACGACCACCGAGGACGAGACGGAGAGGACGGCGGATGACGCTGCAGCCCGAGCGACAGGTTGAGATCCTGCTCGTGGAGGACGACCCCGGGGATGTCCTGATGACCCGCGAGGCGTTCGACGACTACAAGGTCCGCAACCAGCTGCACGTCGTCAGCGACGGCGCGGACGCCATGGCGTTCCTGCGCCAGGAGGGGGAGCACGCCGACAAGCCGCGGCCCGACCTGGTGCTGCTGGACCTCAACCTGCCCCGGATGGACGGGCGGGAGGTGCTCGAGGCGATCAAGTCGGACCCGGAGCTGTCGTCGATCCCGGTCGTGGTCCTCACGACCTCGGAGGCCGAGGACGACGTGCTCCGCAGCTACTCGCTGCACGCGAACGCCTACGTGACGAAGCCGGTCGACTTCGAGCGTTTCATCGAGGTCGTCCGGCAGATCGACGACTTCTTCGTCACGGTGGTCCGGCTGCCAGGGCGGTAGTGGCTGGGCGCCGACCGGACGGCGCTAGGACTCGTCGCGGTCGCCGACGGTCCATCGCTCGAGGCGCTCCATGCCGAGCAGCACGGCGAGCAGGCCCAGGGGCAGGAGCAGGACTGCGAACATCATGACTGAGACCACCTTCCGCCGCTGGTCGTTGCCGCGGGGACGACGGCGAAACCCCGCGGCGGTGATCAGTATCGGTTCCCGGGACCGCCGTCTTGACGACGGCGCGCGCGGCGGGTGACGCGAGTCACCGCGTTCCGGGCGCTTCTGACACGATCTGGCACATGGCGACCCAGCCCAGCATCTCCTACTCCATCACGGTCCGGCTCGAGGTTCCGGCACGAGGCAACGCGGTCAGCCAGCTGACCCACGCGGTCGAGGAGGCCGGCGGGGTGGTGACGGCGCTGGACGTGACGGGCTCGGGCACCGAGTCGCTGCGCATCGACGTCACCTGCGCGGCCAGCGACACCGACCACGCCCAGCGCCTGACCGATGCGCTGGCGTCGGTCGACGGCGTCAGCATCGGCAAGGTCTCCGACCGGACGTTCCTCGTCCACCTCGGAGGCAAGATCGAGATCCAGCCGAAGGTGCCGATCCGCAACCGCGACGACCTCTCCATGATCTACACGCCAGGCGTGGCGCGGGTCTGCCTGGCGCTCGCGGACAACCCCGACGACGCCCGCCGGCTGACCATCAAGCGCAACACGGTGGCCGTCGTGACCGACGGCTCGGCCGTCCTCGGTCTCGGCAACCTCGGTGCGATCCCGGCGCTGCCGGTCATGGAGGGCAAGGCCGCGCTGTTCAAGCGCTTCGCCGGCATCGACGCCTTCCCCATCTGCCTGGACACCCAGGACGTCGACGAGATCGTGCGCGCCGTCGAGATGATCGCACCGGTGTTCGCCGGCATCAACCTGGAGGACATCTCGGCCCCGCGCTGCTTCGAGGTGGAGGAGCGGCTGCGCGCCAGCCTCGACATCCCGGTGTTCCACGACGACCAGCACGGCACGGCCATCGTCGTGCTCGCCGCGCTGCTCAACGCGCTCAAGGTCGTCGGCAAGACGCTGCCCGACGTGCGCATCGTCATGTGCGGGGCGGGCGCGGCCGGCATGGCCGTCCTCACCGTGCTGCTCGAAGCCGGTGCGCGGCACGTGGTGGTGGCGGACAAGGACGGCGTCATCCACGCCGACCGTGCGGACCTGTCGCCCGAGCTGGTGTCCGTCGCTCACCGCACGAACGCGGCCGGCGTCACCGGCGACCTGCGTGGCGCGCTCGTCGGTGCCGACGTGTTCATCGGCGTCTCGGCGCCGAACCTGCTGACCGGCGACGACGTCGCCACCATGGCCGACGGCAGCATCGTGTTCGCGATGGCCAACCCGGTGCCGGAGGTCGACCCGCTGGCCGCCGCCGAGCACGCCAGCGTGGTGGCCACCGGGCGCAGCGACTTCCCCAACCAGATCAACAACGTGCTCGCCTTCCCCGGCGTCTTCCGCGGCCTGCTCGACGCGCAGAGCCACTCGATCACGGTGGAGATGCTGCTGGCGGCGGCACGGGCCCTCGCGGCGGTGGTCACGGACGACCAGCTCAACGCGAGCTACATCGTGCCCAGCGTGTTCCACCCCGACGTGTCGTCGACGGTGGCCGCCGCCGTCAGCAAGGCGGTGCGGGCGACCGGGTCGAGCGTCCTGGCCGAGGACGACCTGACGCTGGCGGGCCACGAGGAGGGACTCGCGGCCCCGTGACCTCCCGGGGGGGCTGGGACCGGGCGCTGCTCGCGGTCACCGTCGCGGTGCAGCTGGCGGTCCTCTACTGGCCGCGCCCCGCCGGCGAGGGCCTTCCCTACGCCGACAAGGTCGTCCACGCGGCGGTCTTCGGGGCCGTGGCCTGGGCCGGCTGCCGGGCCGGCGTGCCGCGCCGAGTGCTGCTGCCGCTGCTGGTGGCGCACGCCCTCGTCAGCGAGGTCGTCCAGGCCCGGCTGCTGGCCGGTCGCAGCGGCGACCCGGCGGACGTCGTCGCCGACCTGGTCGGGACCGGACTGGGGCTGCTGCTCGCCCACCCGCCGGGCACGCCGCGCCGACTGCGGGCATCATGGCGGGCATGAGCGCGCACGACTCCGCGCTGCCTCCCGGCGCGCAGCCCGAGCTGGCCGGCCGGCTGCTGGTGGCGACGCCCGAGCTGGGCGAGGGACCCTTCGAGCGCAGCGTGGTGCTGCTCCTCGACCACGACGAGAACGGCGCGCTGGGTGTCGTCATCAACCGGCCCACCGAGGTGGACGTCTCCGAGGTCCTGCCCTCGTGGCAGCCGCTGGCGAGCGCGCCCGGCGTGCTCTTCCAGGGCGGCCCGGTCGCGCTCGACTCGGCGCTGGGCCTGGCGCTCGTGCCCTCGGCCGCCGAGGACGAGGAGGAGCCGCTGGGCTGGCGCCGGGTCGTGGGCCGCCTCGGCCTGGTCGACCTGGACACGCCGCCCGAGCTGCTGGCCGCCGAGCTCACCGACCTGCGGATCTTCGCGGGCTACGCCGGCTGGGCGGGCGGCCAGCTGGAGGACGAGCTGGACGAAGGTGCCTGGTACGTGGTCCCGGCCAGTGCCGACGGCGCCTTCGCCGACGCCTTCACCACCGAGCCGGACCGCCTCTGGCGCGACGTCCTCCGCCGGCAGGGCGGTGACCTGGCCATGGTGTCGACCTACCTCGCGGACCCGTCGCTGAACTGAGTGCCGCCTAGACTGGCCGACATGACGCAGTCATCCCCGGGGCTCGAGGTCATCGAGCAGACGACCCCGCAGACCTCCAACGACGACGGCGACCACGAGCGGTTCGCGCACTACGTCAAGAAGGAGAAGATCCTCGAGTCGGCGCTCTCCGGCGACCCGGTCGTGGCGCTGTGCGGCAAGGTCTGGGTCCCGGGCCGCGACCCGGGCCGCTTCCCGGTCTGCCCGACCTGCAAGGAGATCCTCGGCCAGCTGCCGCCCGGCGACGACGGCGACGACGGCGAGGGCTAGAGCACCTTGCTGCCGTACATCTCGCCGAGGGGGTCGGCGAGCAGCTCGAGCCGGGTGCCGTCGGGGTCACGGAAGTAGATCGACACCTTGCTCTCCAGCAGGTACTCGACGCCTGCGTCGTCGAGCTTGCGCCGCAGGTGCCCCCACTGCTCGGGCGTGACGGAGATCGCGATGTGGTGCAGCCCGCCGAGGACCTCGGCGTAGGGGCCCACGCCGAGGCCCGGGAAGTCGAAGAACGCGAGCAGGTTGCCGTTGCCGACGTCGAAGAAGAAGTGGTTGGAGCCCGGGTAGTCGCGGTTCTCGAACATGTCGGTCAGCGGGAGCTCGAGCAGGTCCTGGTAGAACCGCACGGTCCGCTCGACGTCGGAGCAGACGACGGCGAAGTGGTGCAGGCCGCGCGCTGACGACGGCGGTCGCTCACCGTCCGGCCGGAGGTACGTCGCGCGGATCCGGTCGCGCTCCCTCTCGATCGCGGCGAGCTCGGTGTCGGACGGACCGGTCACGACTCTCCTCGGTCGGCGGCGAGCACCAGGACCTGGAGGTCCTGCGGGGCAGTGTTGGCGAACCCCCCTCTGTTCCAGACCGGCTCGCTCGGCTGCGTACGGCCGGTCGCGTCGGTGGCCCGCGCCGAGACGACGTGGCGCCCCTCCGTCGCCGTCCACGGCAGAGACCACGAACGCCAGGCCCGCGGGTCCGGCTGCGCGCCGAGCTCGGCCTCGACCCAGGTGGCGCCGCCGTCGACGCTGACCTCGACGGACACCACCTCGGCCCACCCGGACCAGGCCCGGCCGGTCAGCAGCTGCGGGCCGGCCCGCACGACCCGGCGGCGGGACAGGAAGTCCGGGAAGCCGGGCGGCTGCACCAGCGCCCGGGGGGCGATCCGGGTCACGCGCTCGCCCTCCTCCTCCGGGGCCTGGCGCAGGGAGTAGGCACGCATCTGGTAGCCGTCGAACACGTGGTCCACGACCTCGACCGACCGCAGCCACTTCACCGACGCCATGCCGTACCAGCCCGGCACCAGCAGCCGCAGCGGGTGGCCGTGCTGCGGGGGCAGCTCGACGCCGTTGCAGGCCCACGCGAGCAGCACCTCGGGGTCCGTCGCCTGCTCGACCGTGAGCGAGCGCTGGTAGTCCTGCTCGACGCCCCTCTCGACCCCGTGGTCGGCGCCGGTGAACACCACGTCGACGGCGCCGTCGAGCGGTGCCGCGTCGGCGAGCACACCGGCCAGCGGCGTGCCGGTCCAGGTCATCGCGCCGACCGCCTCGTGCAGCCAAGGCTGGCTGACCGGGCGCGGGCTCAGCCGAGCCCGGCCGTTGCCGGCGCACTCCATCGTCACGGTCCGGGACACCACCGGGCGCGCCTGCAGGTCGGCGAGGGACAGGGACAGCGGCGAGCGCACGAGGCCGCCGACCTCGAGGGCCCAGGTCGTGGCGTCGGCAAGGGGGATGTCGTAGTGGGTGAGCACGTAGTGCGCCCCGAGGGGGGTGACGTCGTGCGCCAGGAGCTCCAGCGGCATCCCGTGGTTGCGGGCGGCCAGCCCGATCTCGTCCAGCCCGACGCCTTCGCCCTCGTCGGCGACCCGTGCGGGCCGGCTGAGCCCGGCGAGGGCAGGGTTCGAGGTCTCGGTGGTGGTCACGCTCCAGGTGTATCCGCAGCGGCCTGGTCGGACAAGGCGTGTCGGCACGGCATGATCGGGGGCCGTGACCTCCGAGCCCGGCGTCCCGCCACGGGCGGACGCCCGCCCCGACCTGGGGGAGCCGGAGCTGCGGCTCTTCGCGCCGGAGTACCGCGCGATGGTCGTGGGCGTCGTCGGGGTGGTCGTGGCGGTGGCCTTCGAGGCGATCGCAGTCGCCACCGCGATGCCGGTCGCGGCGCGCGAGCTGGACGGCCTGCGCGTCTACGGCCTGGCCTTCTCGGTGTTCCTCACGGCCAGCCTGCTCGGGATGGTCGTGGCCGGCGACGTGTCCGACCGGCGGGGGCCGGTCCGGCCCTTCGCCGCGGCGGCAGTGACCTTCGCCGCGGGCCTGCTGCTCGCCGGGCTCGCAACCGAGATGTGGGTCCTCGTCCTGGCGCGGGCTGTCCAGGGCTTCGGCGCCGGGCTCAACATCGTCGCGCTCTACGTGATCGTCGCGCGGGCCTTCCCGTCGGCGTTGCGGCCGCGGGTCTTCTCGGCGATCTCGAGCGGGTGGATCCTGCCGTCACTCGTGGGGCCGCCGATCGCCGGCCTGCTGGCCGACCACGTGTCGTGGCGCTGGGTGTTCCTCGGCGTGCTGCCGCTGCTCGCCGGCGCGGCGCTGCTGGTCGGCCCGCACCTGCGGGGGATGGACGGCCCGGTTGCCGGCGACGACGAGCAGCCGGCTGCCGAGGCAAGGGTCCGGCGCAGCAGGGTGCCGGCGGCGATCGTCGCGGCGCTCGGCGCCGGCCTCCTGCAGTACGGCGGGCAGCTGTTGACCGACCACGCCGAGGCCGCCGTGGGGCTGCTCGTCGTCGGCCTGGCGCTCCTCGCGGCCGGTGTGCCACGCCTGCTGCCCCGCGGGTCCTTCCGCCTGGCCCGCGGGCTGCCGACCGTGGTGGTGCTGCGCGGGGTGATGGCCGGAGCGTTCTTCGGCGCCGAGACCTTCATCCCGCTGATGCTGGTCGAGGAGCGGTCCCTGGCCACCACGCTGGCCGGCCTGTCGCTCACCGGGGCCGCCCTGACCTGGTCGCTGGGCGCCTGGCTGCAGGGCCGACCCACCCTGCGCACCCCGCGCTGGGTGCTGCTCACCGTCGGCTTCCTCCTGGTGCTGGTCGCGATCGGACTGGTGGCGCTGACGGCCACCGGCCGGGTGCCGGCGGCGACCGCCGCCCTCGCCTGGACGGTCGCCGGCCTGGGGATGGGCCTGGGGCTCACCTCGCTCAGCGTCCTGGTGCTCGAGCTGTCCGAGCCGCACGAGCAAGGCGCCAACGCCGCGTCGCTGCAGGTGAGCGACGGGCTCGGCTCGATCGTGCTCATCGGCGCCGCCGGTGCGATCTTCGCGGCGTACGCCGGCAGCGTCACCGAGCCCGGCGCGGTCGGCGCGACGCCGTACCTGCTGATCGACCTGGTGATGGCCCTGGTCTGCCTGGCCGGCGCGCTGGTCGCGCACCGGGTCGTGCCGGCCGACACGCGATAGCACGACCGGCCGTGATCTCCGAGCTTCACCCCACCGTCCGCATGTCGTCGCACCGACCTGGCTAGCCTCGCCGGACCGATGAGTACCAGCGCCGCCTCCCACCTGTCCCCGGCCTTCCCGATGCGTGCCCCGTGGGGCACCGCCAGCGCCCTGCGCGCCTGGCAGGAGGAGGCCCTGTCCGCCTACCTGGCACGGTCCGGGCCGGCGGCCCGCGACTTCCTCGCCGTGGCCACGCCCGGCGCGGGCAAGACGACGTTCGCGCTGCGGGCCGCCAGCGAGCTGCTCGAGCGCGGAGTCGTCGACGCGGTCACCGTGGTGGCGCCGACGGAGCACCTCAAGCACCAGTGGGCCGACGCGGCCGGCCGGGTCGGCATCGCTCTCGACCCCCAGTTCCGCAATGCGCACGGGGCGGTGGGCGGCGACTACACGGGGGTGGCCGTGACCTACGCCCAGGTGGCGGCCCACCCGGTGCTGCACCGCCGCCGGACCGAGGTGCGGCGGACGCTGGTGATCCTCGACGAGGTGCACCACGGCGGCGACGCGCTGTCCTGGGGCGACGCGGTGCGCGAGGCGTTCGAGCCCGCCGCCCGCCGGCTGGCGCTGACCGGCACGCCGTTCCGCTCCGACACCAGCGCGATCCCGTTCGTGACGTACGCCGTCGGGCCTGACGGGGTGCGCCGCTCGGCGGCCGACTACTCGTACGGCTACGGCCGGGCCCTGGCGGACGGGGTCGTGCGGCCGGTCATCTTCCTGTCCTACAGCGGGGCGATGCGGTGGCGGACCCGAGCCGGCGACGAGGTCGATGCCGTCCTGGGCGAGCCGCTCACCCGGGACGCGACGGCCCAGGCCTGGCGGACCGCGCTGGACCCGCAGGGCAACTGGATCCCGCAGGTGCTGGCGGCCGCGGACCGGCGGCTGACCGAGGTCCGCAACGGTGTGCCGGACGCGGGCGGGCTGGTCATCGCCTCCGACCAGGTGTCGGCCCGGGCCTACGCGGCGCTGCTGCGGGAGGTCACCGGCGAGGCCCCGACCGTGGTGCTGTCGGACGAGCCCGGGGCGAGCGCCCGGATCGACGAGTTCGCCCGCTCGGACCGGCGGTGGATGGTCGCCGTGCGGATGGTCTCCGAGGGTGTCGACGTCCCCCGGCTGGCCGTCGGCGTCTACGCCACGTCCACGGCGACCCCGCTCTACTTCGCCCAGGCGGTCGGGCGCTTCGTGCGGGCCCGGCGGCGCGGCGAGACCGCGTCGGTCTTCCTGCCGTCGGTGCCGCTGCTGCTGCAGCACGCGGCCGAGATGGAGGTCGAGCGCGACCACGCGCTGGACCGCTCGCCCGCCGACGCCGACGAGGAGCAGGGCCTCTTCGCGCCGGAGGACGCGCTGGTGGCGGCGGCGAACCGCACCGGCACCGAGGCCGGCGAGGGCGACGCGTGCTTCGAGGCGCTCGAGGCGGAGGCGCACTTCGACCGGGTGCTCTTCGACGGCGGCGAGTTCGGCCCGGCCGACGGCTTCGCGGCGGTGGGCTCGCAGGACGAGGCCGACTACCTGGGGCTGCCCGGTCTGCTCGAGCCGGACCAGGTGGCCACCTTGCTGCGCGCACGGGCCAGCGAGCAGGCCGGCCGGTCGACCCGCCGTCGGTCAGCTGCGGACCGGGCGGCCGACGGGGTCGACCCTGTCGACCCGGCGCGGGAGGCGGCGACGCACCGGGTGGTCCCGGCACTGCGCAAGCAGCTCAACGGGCTGGTCGGCGCCTGGCACCACCGGACCGGCCTCCCGCACGGGGCGGTGCACACCGAGCTGCGCCAGGCCTGCGGCGGGCCTCCGGCCGCGCAGGCCAGTGCCGAGCAGCTGCAGGACCGGATCGACCTGATCCGGTCCTGGGCGCTGCGCCGCCGCTGACCCGCCCGGGCGGTCAGCCCCGGGTCGTCGGCGCCTCGTCGACGGTCTCGTGGATCGTGAAGGTCTGGTCGAGGCCGGTGAGCGTGAGGATCTTGCGCACCGACCGCGAGGCGCCGGCGACCGCGAAGGACCCGCCGGCCAGGTCGGCCCGGCGCTGGATCGACAGCAGGACCTTGAGCCCGGTCGAGTCCATGAAGGTGACGTCGGTCAAGTCGAGCAGCACGTGGGGCGACACGTCGCGCAGGGCGTCCAGCGCGTGGTCGCCGAGCTGGGAGGCGGTCTCGAGGTCGACCTCTCCGCCCACGGAGACGATGGCCAGGTCGTCGACCTGGCGGGTGGACAGCACGAGATCCATGCACGGTCCTTCGGCAAGGGGACGTGAGGTCGGCCGGGTCTGGACCGTCCTGTACGGCTGGGCTCATCCTAGGCCGGAAACCGGACAGGTCGGGCGCACCAGGGGGGCCGGCCTCGGCCCGCGTGCCCCGCCCGTCACGGACCGCAGCCGCTCACCAGCAGCCGGTGACCGTCGTGGCCAGCCGGTCGACCGCCCGGCGGGTGGCCAGCGTGGACGGGACGCGGTTGAGCAGGAACGAGAACACCTTGAGCCGGCCGTCCGCGCCCCGGGCGTAGCCGCTGAGCGTGACGACGCCGCGCAGGGAGCCGGTCTTGGCCTGGACCAGCCCGACCGCGCATCGGGTGGGAGCGGTGACGTAGCGCAGGTAGTCGGGGGCCAGCGTCCCGCTGACGCCGGCCACCGCGAGGGAGCCCTGCTGCAGCGACGCCAGGGCCGGGTGGGCCGGGTCGAAGGCGGCACGCAGCACCGCGACCAGGTCGAGCGGGCGCAGGCGGTCGGCCCGGGAGAGCCCGCTGCCGTCGTACACCGATCCGCTGGGCAGCGTGATGCCGAGCCGCGCCAGGCCGGCGACCTGCGCCGCGGCCGCGCCCGGCCAGGTCGGCCGGAAGCCGGTCTGCAGGGCGACCAGCCGGTGCAATGCCTCCGCGACGTCGTTGTCGCTGGTGCGCAGCATGTCGGCGACCGTGGCGGCGAGGCCGTCGCCGTAGACCTCGCCGATGGTCGCCGCGCCGGCCGGTGCCGTCACCCGGGTCACCGAGCGGCGGACGTCGAGGCCCTTGCGCTCCAGGACGTCGGCGAAGACCCGGCCGGCGTCGATGCTGGTGTCCCAGCGCCGGTGCTGGTCGACGACGAGCGCCCGCACCGGGGAGACCTCGGAGATGAGGTACTCGGACCTCCAGCCGCGCGCCGGCCGGGGCCCGGGGAACAGCGAGTCGTCGACGTCGACCCGGACCCAGCCGGTGCCGGTGGCGGTGGCCGCCGCCACGGTCTGCGTGGCCAGCCGGCGCAGGTCGGCCCGGGACAGCGACGGGTCGCCGCTGCCGACGAGGACGACCCGGTGGCTGGTCGCGCCGGCGACCACGGTGGTCCGGAACCGGTGGTCCGGGCCGAAGGCCTCCAGCGCGTTGACCGCGGTGAGCAGCTTGACGTTGCTCGCCGGGAGCTGGCGCTCGGCCCGGTGCGCGGCCCAGACGGTCTGGCCGGTCCCGAGGTCGGCGACCAGCCCGGCCAGGTCCGGGCCGAGCCGGCTGTCCCCCGACCGGGTCGTGAGCCGGTCGTGGGTCCGCTGGTCGGTGGCCGACAGCGGGGCGCTCGCAGCGACCGCCCCCGCTGCGGGAACCAGCACGCCCGCGACGCCCACGGCACCGACGACGACGGCGCTCGCGAGGAGCCGGAGGGCGGAGGCGCGGTGCACCGTCCGATGGTGCCGTGCCTCCGGGCCGATACCGGGCACGTTTACGGCGCCTTTGCCCGTGTCGCGTCGGCGACGAGGGGCAGCAGCCGCCACGGGATCTGGGTGTCCAGCGCGATGACCGTCGACGCGCGGACCACCCCGTCGGACGCGAGCACCCGGTCGATCACCCGCTGGAGGTCGGCGTTGGACCGGGCGACGACCCGGGCCAGGACGTCGCCGGGCCCGGTGATCGTGTGCGCCTCGAGGACCTCCGGGACGGTCGCGAGGTGCTCGGCCACCGTGTCGTGGGCGGCCCGACCGCCGGCCGGGTCCCGCTCGTCGGACGGGTGCTGACGGATCTCGAGGGTGACGAAGGCGGTGACGGTGTAGCCGAGCGCCGCCGGGTCGACCTCCGGCCCCCAGCCGCGCACGACGCCCTCCCGGGACATCCGGTCCAGGCGGGCCTGCACGGTGCCGCGGGCCACTCCGAGCCGGCGCGAGCACTCGAGGACGCCGACCCGCGGTTCGGCGGTGAAGAGCGCGACGATCCGGGCGTCTAGCTCGTCGATGGGCACGCTGTGCA
>Ga0210113_1000206_pt1 | contig 14160 bp, 18 predicted proteins | sample MayberryNW_Catta_5_FD_185523 | JGI IMG/M metagenome (GOLD analysis project Ga0210113, IMG submission 185523) | Wetland microbial communities from San Francisco Bay, California, USA, that impact long-term carbon sequestration -... | ecosystem: Environmental > Aquatic > Marine > Wetlands ...
TGGCGAGCCCCGCCTGCCCCGCACCGACGACCGCGATGTCGTAGTCCGGACGCCGTTCCATGCTCACACGCCTTCCCCTCCGGCAACCCGTCAAACACGGCCCGAGCGTTCGAGGACGAGGAGGAACATCGCCACGTCTCCCTCTAGCAGGCGCTAGGTTCGCTCTCGTGACGGAGCTGGTGCGCGAGCTCGATGCGATTGCGGCGGAGACCGGCTTCTCCGGCGTCGTCCGTGTGGACCGCGGCGCGGAGGTCGAGGTCGAGCGGGCGTACGGCGAGGCCCATCGAGGCGTCGGCATCCCGAACCAGCCCGACACCCGCTTCGCGCTCGCGAGCGGCACCAAGGGGCTGACGGCGCTCACGGTGGCGAGCCTCGTCGAGGACGGTGTGCTCGGCCTCGACACGCCCGCGCGCTCGCTCCTCGCGGACGACCTGCCGCTCGTCGGAGACGACGTGACCGTGGAGCACCTGCTCGCCCATCGCTCCGGGATCGGGGACTACCTCGACGAGGACACGGACGTCGACCTCTCCGCCTACCTCATGCCGGTACCCGTGCACGAGCTCGCGGCGACGGAGGAGTACCTCGTCGCCCTCGACGGGCACGCGCCGAAGTTCGCGCCGGGCGAGCGGTTCTCGTACTCGAACAGCGGGTACGTCCTGCTCGCGCTGCTCGCCGAGCGCGCGAGCGGCGTTCCGTTCCACGAGCTCGTCGTCGAGCGCGTGTGCCGCCCCGCCGGCATGCTCGACACGGCCTTCCTGCGCTCGGACGAGCTGCCCGGCCGCGTCGCCCTCGGCTACCTCGAGGTCGACGGTGCCTGGCGGACGAACGTCTTCCACCTGCCCGTCCGCGGCTCCGGCGACGGGGGCATCTACTCGACCGCGGCGGACATCCGCGCGCTCTGGGTCGCGGTCTTCGCCGGCAGGATCGTGCCGCTCGACCGCGTCGCGGAGATGACGCGCCCGCACAGCGAGGACGGCGCGCGCCGCTACGGGCTCGGGTTCTGGCTCGACGGCTCCGGCGACCTCGTGCTGCTCGAGGGGATGGACGCGGGCGTCTCGTTCCGCTCGGTGCACGACCCGCGCTCGGACCTGACGCACACCGTGCTCTCGAACACGACGGACGGCGCCTGGCCTCTCGCCCGCCTCCTCAGGGATCGATTCGGCGGCTGAGAGCGGTCACGGGCGGCCCCGTGCCGCCCACGCCCGGGCGGTGAGCTGGAACGGTGGATCGGGGAGGGCCTCGCGGCAGCGCTCGCGCAGCTCCTCGCGCCGCGTGGGGTCGAGGCCGGCGACGTAGGCACCGGCCGGCCCGACGCCGAGCGTGTACGGCTCCCACCACTCCTCGAAAGTCGAGTGCTCGACGCGCACGGAGACGTCGCCCTCCTCGACGTCGCGAAGCCCGGCGGCGGTCAAGAGCTCGGCGAGATGACCCTCGCGCGACCCGGGCAGCCCCGACTCGTCGGAGGCGTCGTCGAAGTCCTGGACGATCTTCCAGAAGGGGCTGAGAGGCCCGTCGTCGCCGGCGTGGTTCCAGACGCAGGCGGCGACGACGCCTCCTGCCCTCGTCACGCGGCCCATCTCGCGGAGACCCGACACGGGGTCGGCCATGAAGTGGACGACGAGCTGCGCGAGGGCCGCGTCGAAGCCGTCGTCGGGGAAGGGCAAGTCCTCCGCGGGCGCCTGCCGCACCTCCACCTCGGGGTGCCGTTCGGCCATCGCGGCGACGAAGGGCTCGGAGGGGTCGACCGCAGAGACGGAGGCAGGACCGACCCGACCGACGAGCTCGGCAGTCAGCGCGCCCGGGCCGCACCCGACGTCGAGCACGCGCTGACCGAGTGAGACGCCCGAGAAGTCGGCGAACGGGCGAGCGAGCGGCGCCGAGTACCGTCCCATGAACCGGTCGTAGGCATCCGCGGCGACGAAGAAGCTCACGGGCGGGAATCTAGACGTCTTCTCGTCGCGCTCCCACGTCACTCGCCCCGTGGCAGCTCGAAGCGGGCGATGATCCCCTCGTCTCCGCCATCTGGCACCGGACGCTCGGGATGGCGCGTGGCAACCCAGGCAACGCCCCGCTCCGGGTAGGCGACGACGTCGGGGAAGCGCTTGGTCGAGATCCCGAGCACGCGCGCCGGCTCGGCCGTCGGGTTCGAGAACGTGTGCAGGCCGTCCGGGCCCTCCGGGAAGTAGACGACGTCTCCGGGCGAGAGCTGCTCCTCGCCCTCCGGCGTGCGAACGCTCGGCGTGCCGCTGAGCACGAAGAACATCTCCTCGACCCCGTAGTGCAGGTGCAGCGGACCGCCCTCGGCTCCCGGCAGAAGCTCGGTCAGGGACGCGCCGAGCAGGTCGGTGCCGAACGGGTGTCCGAACCACCGGCGCCGAACGTCGTCGTCTGCCTCGTCCCAGGGTTCGTCGTCCAGGAAGTTCAAGCGTCGCATGCGAGCCCCCGTTTCGTCGATCGTTACGGCCTGTACATCTAGCGGAGCTCGCCGGGCCACTGCTGGTGCCGGAGCTCGTCGTCGGAGAGCGACGCGAGCTTCTTCGGCACGACCATGCGCCACGCGTCGAAGACCAGCTCGCGCAGCTCGTCCTCGTCGATGGCCTCGAGACGGATGACGAGCCACTGGAAGCGCAGGTCGGACGGCTTCGGGCGCAGGAACTTGTCCGGGTACGTCTCGAGTGCCGCCTCGCGCTCCTCCTTCGGGAACGCGAAGCCCATCAGCGTCTCGTCACGCGAGAAGGCCAGGTAGACGATCTGTCCGACGCGGAACTTGACGCGGCCCCTGACGAACACCTCGTACGACCGCGGCAACCCGGCTGTCAGAGCACGCACGTCGTCGATCGTCACGCCGGCCACGTCGTCCCTGATCCTCCCTCACCGCTGTCGATCTCGGCCCTCGAGCTTTGGGATCCCGGTACGTGCTTCTCCACACCCGGGATCACGGGACGCTCTGATGGCCGGGTCTCGTCGACAGACAAGACTTGGTGTGCACCCAAGCGGAGGTCGACAGTGGCAACAGCGCTCGAGGACCGCGTCACCACGCGCAGGCCCGGGCCCACGACGACGCCTCGCCCGGGCACGCCGAGTCGGGGCACGACCCCCCACGTTTCGCCAGAGCAGCACTCGCTCCCGCGTTCGATCGCGCTCCACCTGGCGCCGGGGGCCGCGCTGTTCGGCTTCGTTCTCATCGCGGCCGTGCTGGGCATGCCCGCCATCCTGGCGTTGCTGATCGGAATCGCGCTCGTCGTCGTTCCGATCGAGCTCGGCTACCTGCTGTACCAGGGACGGTCGAAGACCGGACGGTGGTCGGTGTGGGCGGTCGTCGACTACCGGGATCCGATGCCGGCGCGGCGGATCGCCCGGTGGACGGTCCCGCTCGTCGCCTGGTTCATCCTGATGTTGTCCCTGTCCGTCGCCGTGCTCGACGAGAGGATCGCCGACGGTCTGTTCGCCTGGTATCCGGAGTCGGTCCGCGAGTTCGCGTCCTTCGAGGGAGGCGGCACGTACGCGACCTGGGTCGTGATCGTCGTCTTCGCGGCGGCCGTGGCGATCAACGGCATCCTCGGCCCGGTGGTCGAGGAGCTCTACTTCCGCGGCCATCTGCTTCCGCGGATCGACCGCTTCGGCCGGGGCGCACCGGTTCTGAATGCGGTGCTCTTCTCCCTCTACCACCTCTGGACGCCGTGGCAGAACATCGGTCGGATCCTCGGGCTCGTCCCCTGGATCTACACCGTGTGGCGGAAGCGGAGCGTGGCGCTCTCGATGGCGGTTCACATCTCGGTGAACTGCATCTTCCTGCTGCTCGTGCTCGCGGCTGTGACAGCGGACTGAACGCTGTCGCGTCACTACGATGCGCGGTCCGGTGGGCGACTTCTCCCTCGAGCGGCTCGATCACGTGTCGCTGAACGTGCGCGACCGCGGCGCGTCGATCGCGTGGTACCGCGACGTGCTCGGCCTGGAGCAGCGGAGCGAGCCGCGGCAGGACGACTGGCCGGTGTTCATGGGCGCGTTCGGCGCCTGCATCGCGCTCTTCCAGGCAGAGGTCGAGTCGTCCGAGCGCGGCCGCGAGTCCACGGGCCTTCGGCACGTCGCCTTTGCCGTCTCACGCGACGACCTCGAGGCCGCGCAGGCGCATCTGCGCGAGCGCGAGGTCGAGTTCCGCGCCGAGGATCACGGGAGCTCGCGCTCGCTGTACTTTCGCGACCCGGACGACAACGTCGTCGAGCTGACCGCGTACGTGTGACCGCGGAAGAGGCCGTCGAGATCCGCCGACTCGACGCGGCCGAGGCGCGGGAGCACCTCGACGGCCTCGCGGCCGTCCTCGTCGACTGCGTCGACGGTGGCGCGTCGGTGGGCTACCTGGCGCCCTTCTCGCAGGACGATGCCCGGCGCGTCTTCGACGGCTTCATCGTCGAGGTCGAGCGCGGCAGGCGTGTGCTCCTGGCCGCGTTCACGGAGGGAGCGCTCGTCGGCACCGCCCAGCTCGTCTTCGCACCGCACCCGAACCAGCCGCACCGCGCCGAGGTCGCGCGCGTGCTCGTCCACCGCTCCGCGCGGCGGCGAGGCATCGCTGCCGGGCTCATGCAGCGGGTGGAGTCGGAGGCTCTCGCGGCGGGTAGGACGCTCCTCGTGCTCGATGCGGTGACCGGCGACGACGCGGAGCGGCTCTACGAGCGCCTGGGCTGGGTGAAGGTGGGCGTGATCCCGGGCTACGCCCTCTACCCGGACGGGCGCCCGTGCGACACGACCTACTTCTGGAAGGCGCTGACCCGATGACGCTCCGTCGCGCCCTCCTCGGGCTGGGAGTGCTCGGAGCCGTCTACTTCCGGCTCCTGCGGAGGCCGATCCTCACCTGGGGTGCCACCGACGAGGAGGCGACGGCGACGCTGCCCGGCGACGAGCTGCTCGAGGACGCCGACGGCGTCGCGACGCGGGCGATCGACGTCGACGCGCCGCCGAGCGCGGTCTGGCCGTGGCTGGCCCAGATGGGGCCTGCCCCGCGCGGAGGCGCCTACACCTACGACTGGATCGAGAACCTGCTCGGCCTCGACATGCACAGCGTCGAGCGCGTGCTGCCCGAGTTCCAGCATCCGCAGGTGGGCGACACGATCGGCCTCGGCGCGAACCGAATGCGCTACGAGCGCGTCGAGCCCGAGCGGGTACTGTCGTCCCGCTCCGAGGACGGCAACTGGGTGTGGACGTTCGTGCTCGAGGAGCGCAGCGACTCGACACGCCTGATCAGCCGCAACCGGTTCCGCCTGCCCACCCTCGCGTCACGCATCGGGATGCTCCCGATGGAGCCCGCCTCGCTCGTCATGGAGCGGAAGATGCTCCTGGGCATCAAGCAGCGCGCCGAGCGTCTCGTCCGCGAGGCCTGAGACTCACCCGCCCGCGGTCGTCCCGAGGATCACCTGCGCCGTCTCGAGGGGCACGTCGAGGTGGGGGAGGTGCCCGACGCCCTCGAGCTCGACCCAGTCCGTGTGCGGGAAGCGGTCGCGGTAGCGGGCGGCGGCGCGGGGCCAGGGGAGGATGCGGTCCTCGACTCCCCACACGATTCGCAGCCGGCACTCGATCCGCTCGGCGTCGAGTGGCCAGCCGACGCGGTGCGCCACCTCGATCAGCGGCAGGCCGGCCTCGCAGGCGGCGGCGCCGCGGAGCTGGTGCACGAGCAGCTCGACCGGAATGTGCTCGTAGCGCACGGTCGTGTAGAGGGTCGCGCGGCGGCGGCTCTTCGACGAGGCGAGGATCGCCTCGGCGTGAGGCGCGGCTGCCCGCACGGCTCCGAGCATCGCCTCGTGATACTCGAGCGTCTGGCGCCAGGCCTCGTCGCCCTCGCCGAACCCGCCGGACGGCGCCAGCGCGACGACGCTGCGCGCGCGGCCCCGGGCGGCGAGCTGGAGCGCGACGTAGCCGCCGAGCGAGCTGCCGACGACGTGCGCCGTCTCCCAACCGGCCTCATCGAGGGCACGCTCGACGTCGTCGACCAGCACGTTCTCGTCGACGACGTCGTCGATCGGCGGCCGTCCCGCATGCCCGGCGAGCGTCGGAGCGAGGACCTCGTGCTCGCGCTCGAGCAGCGGGAGGACGAGCTCCCAGGTGCGCCACGTGTCGGCGAAGCCGTGCAGGCAGAGAAGCGGCGGCCCGGAGCCGCCACGATGGAGCGGCGTGAACACCGTCGCCACGGCTAGCGCAGCGCCGGCGCGACCTCGGTCGCGAAGCGCTCGAGCTGCTCTTCGGGCTCGTCGTTCGCCCAGAACAGGAACGTGTCGAAGCCGAGGTCACGCGCGAAATGGGTCAGCGTCTCGCCCCAGTGCTCGGGCGGGCCGACGAGGAGCTCGCTCACGCCGCCGTCGACGATCTTCCCCGACACGTTGAGGAGCCGGCGGATCTCGCCCGGGTCGCGGCCTGCGCCGCGGGCACCCTCGTCGATCGCCGCCATCATCGGCGGGACGAGCTCCGGGCGCGCCCAGGTGAGAGAAGGCACCCAGCCGTCCGCCGCCCGGCCGAGGAGCGCGAGCCCTCGAGGCTTGCCGACCCCGAGCCAGATCTCGATCGGATGCGCCGGCGGCGGGCCCGGGTGGAGACCCTGCACGCGATAGTGCCTCCCCTCGAACGCGATCGAGCGCTCGCCGCTCCAGAACAGGCGGATGATCTCGATCGCCTCCTCGAGCGACTCGAGCGCCTCCCGCGGCGAGCGCACCGGGCCGCCCATCGCGCCGATCGCGTCCCAGAAGGCGCCGGAGCCGAGACCGAGCTCGAAGCGCCCGCCCGAGAGCACGTCGAGCGTCACCGCCTGCTTCGCGATCATCGCCGGCACGCGCAAGGGCAGGTTCGCGACGTCCGGGAAGAAGCGGATCCGCTCCGTCCGTGCGATCAGGTCCGCGAGGAGTCCCCACGTCTCCAGGTACCGGCGCTGGTACGGGTGATCCTGGATGCCGATCAGGTCGAGCCCGAGCTCCTCGGCGCGCCGGGCCTGCGCGCGCACGAGCTCGAGGTCGTCGGCATTCGGGACGGGGAAGAGGCCGAGCTCGAGCTGCCTTCCGTAGCGCGACTCCACGCCGGGACGCTAGCGGCGCGGGTCGGAGGCGTGGGTGGCCACGCCGTCCATGCGTGCTCGACGCCCGTGCGCTTTCGGGCGGCAGCCGGCGCGCGAGCTCCGGTCCGACGACGAGCCCGACGGACACGAGCAGCCAGGACCAGGAGCAACGTGAGAGACTCCGCGCATGCCTGAGCTGCGCCAAGGTGTCTGGCATTGGCAATCGCCGCATCCCGACTGGGACGGAGAGGAGGCGTGGCCCGAGCTCGTCTCGTCCTACGGCATCGAGCTCGGCGAGGACTTCGTGTTGTTCGACCCGCTCGCCGTTCCCGACGAGCTGCGCGAGCGCGCGACCGCCGTCGTCCTGACCGCGCCGTACCACGAGCGCGACGCCCGTCGGCTCGGCCTCCCGGTGCACACCCCGCCGGCAGACACCTGGCAAGACTGGGTCGAGAAGTTCGGCATCGACCCCGAGCGCGTGCGCGGGATGGAGAGTGAGGATCTCGCCTGGCTGCGGGCCGGCGAAGGTGAGGGGCACTTCCACGGCCCTGGAGCGTGGCCGTTCGGCATCACCGCGTACGCGGGCCGCGAGGACAACGATCTCGTCCTCTGGCTGCCGTCGGTCAACGCGATCGTCACAGGCGACTCGCTCTCCGACTTGGGCCAGGGACTGGACATCTGGATCGGCGAGCGCAAGCACGTGACGCGCGACGATGTCGTCGAACGGCTCCGTTCGCTGCTCGATCTACCGGTCGAGCTCGTACTCCCCGCGCACGGCGAGCCGACGAATCGGGCGTCGCTCGAGCGCGTGCTCTCCTGACCGCTGCGACAAGACCCAACGCCGAGGCGCCACCCGACGTACGGCGATCGCTCGAGTCGTCCCCTCGCGGATAGATCCGTCAATCAGCTCGACGTCACGCGCGAGGACGCAAGCGTGTCCAAGTGTGTGCGGGAATGTCGCTTGAAGCGAGCGCGGCTCGACAACACCAGCCGGCTTGACGCGATCATGGTCGAAAGGGACGATTGCCGCCCGCGCTCGCGAACCTCGAGGAGGAACGGTGAACTATCAACTCGCCTATCGGATCGGGTTTCATCCTTGGGAGGACGCGGAGGGCCACGTTCCGTTCGTCGAGAAGTTCGCCGAGCTCCTTGGTGAAGAGGAACACGGGCGTGACGCGCCGTACGGGGCGGCGCTCGACCTCGGCACGGGCAGCGGGATCTGGGCCATCCAGCTCGCGAAACGAGGCTGGCAGGTCACGGGCGTCGACCTCGTCGACAAGGCCTTGCAGCGAGCCCGCGAGAGAGTGGACGCCGCGGGCGTGGAGGTCGAACTCGTTCGGGCAAACGTGACAGCGATTCGGGAAAGCGGCGTTGGCTCCAACTTCCGACTGCTCTTGGACACGGGAACCTTTCATGGACTCAAGGATCACGAACGTGTCGCGATGGGCCGGGAGGTGGACGCAGTCGCTGCAGCCGATGCAACGATGCTCTTGCTTGCCTGGCCGAGGCGTAGAAGGCCTCTCATCCGGGGCGTGGATCCAAGCGAGATCGAGGAAGCGTTCTCTGGCTGGACTGTGACCGACGTCGGTCCATCGCACTTCAAAGCGCCGAAGCCGATTGAAGTTCTCCTGAGACCAGACGAACACTGGTATCGGCTTCGGCGCGCCGCCTAGCTCAACGTCGGCGGCACTGTCATGTGCGAGCGTGCTGTCGTTGGAGACGAGCGGTCCGAGCAGACCGTCTCGCGCGCGTCGTTCACGAACGCGCGCACCGCCCAGCCAGGCGAGCAGCCACTTCCTCATGGCTCCAGGCTCGAGGCCGCTCGCCCGGCCGATGGGCACGCCCCGATCCGGACGGCGGGGATGTACGTGCTCGGGCCCGACAGCGGTGTGAGCGGAGACCCGGCGTCTCCGCTCACCTGTCGACCGCGACCTGCCTTCCTGCTACGGCGAAGTGCGTCCGGGGCCGAGCAGCGGACAGTGGAAGTAGTGATCGCTCGCGTCCTGGACGCCGTTGGCGTTCGAGTCCTCCCACCAGCGGCCACCGAGGTACCCGGGATCACCCGGCCCGAACTCCGTCTCGCCGTTCTCGAGGAGCTGGAAGGGGCCGGTCATCGGAATCGGATCCCTGGTCACGAACGTGTCGTAGTACAGGCCCTGGCTCGTCACGTAGACGACGCCCGTCGTGCCTGCGCGCCCCCCGGCGGCACTCACGTTGGCCGCGACCACGAGTGCCGAAGCAAGGACGCAGACGACGAGCAGTGCGCGCTTGCGAAGCATGCTCTCTCCCTTCGTCGGATCACTCGACCATAGGGGGCGTTCCTTGCACCGGTCTGACGCGCAGGTGAACGTCGTCTGAATTCATCTCCGCGCAATCCCTGCGCGTGACAATGTGCCTATGACCACGGTTCTCGTGGTGGACGACGAGGACATCGTCCGGAGCGTCGTCGTCCGCTATCTGAAGAGAGACGGCTACGAGACGCTCGAGGCAGGCGACGGCCTGCGTGCGCGGGAGCTCATCGAGCGCGCTCGGCCGGATCTGGTGATCCTCGATGTGATGGTGCCGGGCGTCGACGGGCTCGAGCTCTGTCGCTGGATACGCTCGAGCTCCGACCTTCCGGTGATCATGCTGACGGCCCGTGGAGAGGAAGCCGACCGCATCGTCGGGCTGGAGCTCGGGGCCGACGACTACATCGGAAAGCCGTTCTCGCCGCGAGAGCTCGCCGCCCGCGTACGCACTGTCCTGCGTCGGGTCGCCGCGAGCCCAACGCCGGCCGAGGCGCTTGCGTTCGGCGACGTCGTCCTCGAGCGCTCGACGCGCGAGGCGAGGAAGGCGGGTGAGGAGGTGCAGCTCACGGCGAAGGAGTTCGATCTCATCTGGTTCCTGGCGAGCCATCCCCGGCGGGTGTTCTCACGCGATCAGCTCATGACGAGCGTCTGGGGGTACACGCGGGCGATCGACACCGGCACGGTGACCGTGCATGTCCGCCGTCTGCGCCAGAAGCTCGAGAGAGATCCGTCCAGTCCCCGCCACGTGCAGACCGTGTGGGGCGTCGGCTACCGGCTCGTCGAATGATCGAGGCGGCACTCGTCGTCGCGCTCGCGACGCTCGCGGTCGGTCTTGCGCTCGCCCACGCGCTCAGAGCCCTTCCCACGATTCGCCTGCAACTCGCGGGCCTCGCGATCCTCGCGGTGGTTCTCCCGCTCGCGGCCGTCCTCCTCTCGGGCTGGGTCATGTTCCACATGGGAGACGATCTGAAGATCCTCGCCGTCGCCGCCGGCTCGGCCCTGACCGCCATCGTCGCCGCGCTCGTCGTGGCGCGTTCGATCGCCGAGGCCGTCGACGATGTGCGAGCGGCTGCGGCGGACCTCGCTTCCGGAGACCTGCAGGCTCGCGCGCCCGAGGACGGGCCGACCGAGATGGCGCAGCTGGCCGTCTCGTTCAACGAGATGGCGGAGGACATCGAGCGTCTCTTCGACACGCGCCGCGAGCTCGTCGCCTGGGCGAGCCACGACCTGCGCACGCCGCTCGCGAACATGCAGGCAGTGCTCGAGGCGTTCGAGGACGGCCTGGCCGAAGCCGACGAGCTCGTCCCATCGCTCCGCGAGCAGGTTCGTGTCCTTGCGCGCCTGATCGACGACCTCTTCGAGCTCGCACGAATCGATGCGGGCGAGCTAACCCTCGAGCTGGAGCAACTCCCCGTCGCAGGGGTCGTCTCGAGGAGCCTGCTGAGCGTCGAGCCGGAGGCGCGACTGCGCCAGATTCGTCTCGTCGCCGACGTGGACGAAGCGGCGACCGCGGCCTTCGCACCGGAGAAGGTGGAACGGGTGCTGATGAATCTCCTGACGAATGCGCTCAGGCACACGCCGAGCGACGGCGCGGTCGCGGTCCGGGTCGCGGCGCTGGAGGACGAGGTACGCGTCTCGGTCGAGGACACGGGCGACGGCCTCGGTGCCGAAGCACAGGCCCGGATGTTCGAGCCCTTCTGGCGAGCGGATCAGTCGCGGTCGGGAAGGCGAGCAGGCCTCGGTCTCGCGATCGCGCGGGGCCTCGTCGAGGCTCAGGGCGGCCGTATCTGGGCGGAGGAGCGATCGGGGCGCGGCGCCTGCATCTCGTTCACGCTGCCGTCAGGCCAAACGGAGGCGGAGCTCCGGCGAGGCGAGCAGCCATCGGTTTAGGCCTGGGGACGCGAGATCTCGGGGTGCGGCCGACTCGAGGGCTCTGGTTCATCTGCGGCATCGACCCGTCCCCCGGGACGTCAGCGCCGGGATGACGTCCGGAGCCACGAGCATGAGCAGGCCGAGAGCGGGGAGCACAACCCGCTGTTCCGAACGTCGCCACGCCACGCCACGGGATCAGCATCTCGAAAGCGATCAGCCCGGCGATGACCGCCATCCAGACGACGCTCATGACGCCGAGGGCGAACAGCGACGCCATCAGCGCCCAGCAGCAACCGACGCACCAGGCGCCATGCCGCACTCCCATTCGCGTCGCGCCCGAGAGCCCGTCTCTCCAGCTGCCGAGCAGGAAGCCGAGCGGCGTGCGGCACTTTCCGAGGCAGACGTCCTTGAGGGGAGTCAGCTCGTACGCGGCAGCAGCGAGCAGCGTGGCGCCGCCAACCCAACGCCCCGCCCTGTCCCACGCGAGCACGTCACCGAAGAGCTGGCTTCCGACCCGAGCGAGCGCGTAGGCCAGGAGACCGACGGCGCTCCACACGAGGAGGTACCCGGCTGCGAAGAGGAGTGGCGCGCCGAGAGCCTGCGTGTTCTTCAGCTTCGAGTAGAGAGCCACGGTCGGCGCGACCGAGGGGAACATCATCGCGGCCATCATCACCACCCAGACACCGAGGAACCAGGCGACGGTGCCGAGCTCGCTCCACGGCCCACCGTCCATGTCCTGCATCTCGCGCGCGGTCCACCACCAGCCGACGGCCGCGAGTGCCAAGAGCAACGCGATCAGCCCGAGCCGTGCCCGCGCCGCCGCATAGGCAGGAGTGAGCCCGCCTCGCTCCAGAGCCTGCTCGTGCGCGGTTGCGGTCACGTCCTCAGGCGGCCCAGGAGAACGCCGACGAGAGCGCCGACTTCCCCTCGTATTCGATCCCGAACGCGCTGATCTTCGAGCGCTTCGCCTCGGCAGCGGTCAGGTCGGAGCCAGCAGGATGGAAGATCCCCGTGAGCCGCGCGGGCTCGCCCGACTCGATGCCGAACGGGACGATGTCCTCGACCTCGAAGTCGATCGCATCGCCGATGCGGACGCTGTGGCTGAGCCCTTCCTCCACGACCTCGATCGGGGCCCGCTCGACGCCGAGCACCTCGCCGATGAGCGGTGCGAGGCCCGCCATGGGGCCTCCCAGCTGGCCGCCGAAGACCGCCGTGAGCTTCTCCGTCTGCTCGTCCGAGGCGCCGTCGTCGACGAACATGCCGAGACGCCAGTTGCCCTCGGTCATGACCTTGGGCGTGTCCGCGATCACCGCGAGCGTACGCCCGCCCACGTCCGTCCCCTCGATCTCGCCCTGGCGGATATCGAAGACCAGCGTGACGCGGCAGTAGTCGTACGTCGCGCCGTGGTCGAAGGAGAGATTGCACGGGCACATGAGCTCGCAGGAGCACGTTTCGAAATAGGTTCCCTCGATGCTCCAAGACATGCCGTCCTCCTCGTGCGGAGTGGGCGAAAGGTCGATTCTTGGCGCCGAGGGCGGTTCTGTCAACCGCACGGCCGCACCTTCGGAGCGGTCGTAGGATCGCGTCGTGGGCCGGCGCCGGCCAGGCAGCGTCGTACGACGGTGCGACTCGCACCGGGCACGCTCGGCGTCGTGATCGCTCTCTCGGTCGCCGAGCTGACCTCCAGGAGATTCAGCGCCTTCACCGGCGATCACGCCCTTTCGTAGGCTCGACCGATGAGATCCGCGTCTCGCCGGGGTCATGAGGGTTGCCGGCGTCTTGAGGAGGAACGATGAGCAAGCTCAGGTGTGACATCTCGATCTCGGCAGACGGGTTCGTCGCCGACGGTCGAGGCGCGGGGTGTCATGCACGTCGAGTACAGGGGGACGACATGACCTGTGTCGAAGCGACAAGACGACAGGAGGCAGGCCCGTGACGGTTCGACGGATGGACAACGTCGGCATCGTCGTGGAGTCGCTCGAGACTGCGATCTCGTTCCTCGGCGAGCTGGGCCTCGAGCTCGAAGGGCGGTTCATGATCGAAGGGGACTGGTCGGGGCGCGTCACCGGACTTCGCGACCAGCGCGTCGAGGTCGCGATGATGCGGATGCCGGACGGCCACGGCCGGATCGAGCTCTCGCGATTTCTCGCGCCGCCTGTGGTCGCCGATCACCGGAACGCCCCCGTCAACGCGCTGGGCTACCTGCGCGTCATGTTCGCCGTCGACGACCTCGACGACACGCTCGCCCGCCTCCGGAGGCACGGCGCGGAGCTCGTCGACGAGGTGGTCCAATACGAAGACGTGTATCGGCTCTGCTACGTCCGGGGCCCCGAGGGCATTCTCATCGGGCTGGCCGAAGAGATCGGCTGAGGGTCGGGCCAGCGCGTCGCGCCCGTCGCGAGGAGGACTCTTGATGCGCAGCGTGATCTATGCGATGAGCGTCTCGCTCGACGGATACATCGCGGGCCCGGACGGCAGCTTCGATTGGGGGACGCCCGACGAGGAGATCTTCCGCTTCTGGACCGATCAGACGCGGAAGCTTTCCGCGCACCTGCTGGGCCGACGGCTGTACGAGACGATGCTGTACTGGGAGACGGCCGACGAGAGTCCGTCGCTGGACTTCGACGATCGCGAGTGGGTCTCGGTCTGGAGGCCACTCCCGAAGGTCGTGTTCTCGCGGACGTTGTCGGCCGTGGAGGGGAATGCCCGGCTCGCCTCCGGCAGCCTGGTCGAAGAGATCGAGCGGTTGCGGGACGAGCCGGGAGGCGGTGACATCGGCATCGGTGGTGCCTCCCTCGCCGGCGAGGCCGCCCAGCTGGGCTTGATCGACGAGTTCCGCTGTGTCGTCTACCCGGTGCTGGTCGGCGGCGGCACCACGTTCTACCCGCAACGCGAGCGTCGGCTCGATCTCGAGCTGATCGAGTCTCGGACGTTCGGCTCGCGGGCCGTGTACCTGCGCTATCGCGT
>Ga0210113_1000207_pt1 | contig 14114 bp, 11 predicted proteins | sample MayberryNW_Catta_5_FD_185523 | JGI IMG/M metagenome (GOLD analysis project Ga0210113, IMG submission 185523) | Wetland microbial communities from San Francisco Bay, California, USA, that impact long-term carbon sequestration -... | ecosystem: Environmental > Aquatic > Marine > Wetlands ...
CGTTCTTGACACAGTTGGCCGGTCTTGCCAGGCCATTCACATCGCGCAAAGAAAGGAATTTTTATGGCGGAGAAATCCACAAAGACGGTTCCAGTTTCGAGCGGCGCCGAAGCGTTTCTGGCTCAGATGAAAGAACTCGGGTCGGTGCGCTATATGTTCGCCAATACCGGAACCGATCATGGACCCCTGATCGAAGCGATGGCGAAAACCGCCAAGGAAGATCCGCGCGATATTCAACCGATCGTCGTGCCGCACGAGCAGGCGGCGGTCTCGATGGCGCATGGCTATTACAATGTCACACAGAAGCCGCAAATGGTTTTGGTGCATACGCTGCCGGGCACAGCCAACGCGCTCGGCGGCGTCATCAATGCGGCGTCGTGCAACGTGCCTCTGTTTCTCGTCGCCGGCAGGACGCCGATCACCGAGGGCGAGCTGCGCGCCGGCAAGAGCCAGAATATTCACTGGCGCCAGGAGTCGCGCGACCAAGGGAATATCGTGCGCGAATTCGTCAAATGGGATTACGAGATCCGCACCAATCAAAACCTCGCGGCGGTGGTGTCACGTGCCTACAAGATCGCCATGAGCGAGCCGCGCGGACCGGTTTACATGACCCTGCCGCGAGAGTGGCTGTTCGAAGCGATGGAGTCGACGCAGTTGTTATCGCCTGAATCGCTGGCTCCGGCGAGCAAGATGCAAGCGGACCAGGCGTCATTAGAGAAAGCGGCCGACTGGCTGATCGCGTCGGATAGCCCGCTGATCGTGACCAAATATCTCGGACGCAATCCCGAGGCGGTCGGGTTTCTCGTCGAGTTGGCCGAACTGTTGGCGGTCCCTGTGGTGCAGCAGCTGAGCTATGTCAACTTCCCGACGGATCATCCGCTCAATCTCGGCACGCAAACGATCAAATACGTGCGCAACGCCGATGTGCTTTTCTTCATCGACACCGACGTGCCGTGGGAGCCGCCCAACCGCAATGTTCTGCGCGACGGCGTAAAAATTATTCACCTCGAGCGCGACCCGATGTTCACGGCGATCCCCGGTTGGGGGTTTCCCGCCGATTTGCCGGTGACAGGCTGCTCGGAAGTTTCGCTGCCGGTGCTGACTTCGATGATCAAAGCGAAGCTCGCAACCGGCGCGGCGGACAAGAACAAAATCGAAGAGCGCAGAAAGAGGACCGAAGCGGAGCATAAGGCAATGATCCGCGAGTTGGACGCGAGCATCGATGCGGTGAAAAATCAAAAGCCGATCAGTCCCGCATGGCTATCGAAATGCATCGGCGACGCCATGGATGACAAGACGATCATCGCCAACGAAACGGTCACTTCGAAGCTCGCCGACGTCATCCATTTGAACCGTCCCGGTTCGATGTTCAACACGCCGCTGGCGGGTCATCTCGGCTGGGGCTTGGGCGCAGCCATCGGCATGAAGCTTGGCGCGCCGGATGCGACCGTGATCGCCGCCGAAGGGGACGGCTCCTACATGTTCTGCGCGCCCACCGCGTGTCATTTTACCGCGCAAAAATATCAGATCCCGTTTTTGACCGTGATCTACAATAATCAAGTGTGGAATGCGAGCTTGAATGCCGCGCGCGGCTTGTATCCCGACGGCGTGGCCGCGAATACGCGCAACTTCCCGGGCACCGACCTTAGCCCCTCACCTAACTTCGACCTCACGGCACAAGCCTGCGGCGCGTACGGCGCACGGGTCGAAGAGCCGGGCGAGTTGCCCGACGCGCTGGCCAAGGCGCTCAAAGTCGTGAAGGAAGAAGGACGGCAAGCCCTGCTCAATGTGGTGTGTAAGAATCCGTTGGGGTAAGGAAGACTGGAGTGATGGGTTGGGAATAGGAAGATTGGACCGCAGAGAACGCAAAGTACACAAACGGCGAAAGTTGTAAATTTGGGGATTCAAGAAGTTCAAGCCGTTCAAATTGTTCAAGTCGTTGACTGAAAGGCAATACGCTTTGGAGGCAAGAGTCAGTATGCAGACGTATCGCGAGCAAATTGTCGTCGACGCTAGCCGGATGAATCTATTCATCGCGCGGCCGGATAATGATAAGCCGCTGCCCGCCGTGGTCGTGATTCAGCACCAGTACGGCGTCGATCAGTTTATGGAAGAGATGACCGCGCGCACGGCAGCGGCAGGATATTTCGCCGTGACGCCGGATCTCTATCATCGCGATGGTGTGGATTGCAAAGACGACGGTCCGACGCGGCGCGGCCGCGCGCGCGACGTGAACATCATCAAAGACGTCAGCGCGACGGTCGATTACATCAAAGCGAGCAAGTTCGCCGACGGCGGCAGGGTGGGTATCCTGGGCTTTTGCATGGGCGGTCGGGTCGCATACTTGATGGCCGCCGCGAGCAAAGATTTCAAAGCCGCAATCACCTGGTACGGCGGCAGTTGCTTTCGCCGGTGGGGCGAGAGCCCGACACCCTTCGAGCGCACGGCGCAGATCAATTGCCCGATCCAAGGGCACTTTGGCGAGACCGATCAGAATCCGACGCTGGAGGACATGGAGCAGCTCGATGCCGAGTTGACGAAATATGGGAAGGAGCACGACTTCTACGTCTATAAGAATACCGGACATTCGTTCATGGACCCGCACCATCCCGACAGATACGTTGCGGAGTCCGACCGGGTGTCGTGGCAACGGGGAATGGAGTTTTTGAAGCAGCATCTGGCGGTTTGACGTCATTATCGATTTCCCGTAACGGCGCGTAGGGGCGGGTTTCAAACCCGCTCCTACAGGATCCCAGAAAGACTTGGAACAATTACGCGGTTGCGTATGGCAGTTAAACCCAAAATAACATTCAGCACCAATCCCAACCCGCGCAACAAAGCCTTGATCGACGGTTCTGTTCAGATCGACGGCTATGATCTCCAATACGTCGGCGACAAATACACGCCGGGCGAGATGCACTACCGCTTCGTTCGGGGGGAATTCGATCTGGCCGAAATGTCAACCGCGACGCTCATGCGCATCAAGGAAAAAGGACAACGATTTCGCGCTTTACCGGTGTTCTTCCAGCGCGGCCCGCGACAGAGAAATATCTTCTACTGCGAAGGCAAACTCCACCATCCCAGCGAGCTCAAGGGCAGACAGATCGGCTGTTTTCGCTACGGTGCGACGGCGGTCTCCTGGGCGCGCGGTTTTCTTTTGGATGAATACGACATCAAAACCACCGACGTGGCCTGGTTCGTTTCAGGAAAAGAGGTTTACATCGGCAATGAGTTGCCGGTGAAGCTCGAGCGGCTCGATCCGCCGCCGCCTTTTGGGCAGGAAAAGGCGGCCCTCTCGCGGCTGTTAAGCGAAGGCAAGCTCGCCGCGGCGCTGGTTGCCGGCGACTCCGGATATCCCGCGTTGTTCGGCGGCGGATCTCTGCCCGCGGTCATGGGCAAGTTTCCGGGAGTCAAACCGCTTTTCGAGGACACGGACGAAATTATCCGTTACGTGAGGCGCACGCAGATCTATCCGATCATTCACATTATGGCGATGAAGGAAGAGACGGCGGAACGATATCCCGATATAGCCGCAAAACTGATCGAAGCGTTCCGCGAAGCAAACAAGCTCGCGCCCAAATATTTCACGCCGAAGGACGCCGAAGGCTATGCCAAGGAACGCGACTTATTGGGATATGATCCCTACGATTGCGTACTGACCGATTCGGACAAAAAAAGCATTCAGGCGCTCAACCGCTATCAGATGGAGCAAGGTCTGGTAAAAAAGGAAATTCCGTCGGAAAGCTTGTTCGTGAAAGAGGCGTTCAGGATGTGAAGAATGGAATGATGAAATGTTGGAGTAATGCATTGATGGAGGCCGGAAAAACGCAGTACTCCAGTACTCGATCGCTCCAATACTGCGGTTCTCTCCATTGAGGGACTTTATGGCTACTTCATCTGACCTATTTCCCGCGCATCGCTCGACCCGCTTGCCCGGCGGCTACATGGGCAAGATCCTGCGCGTGGATCTCACCAGCGGATCGATGAAGGATGAAAATCTGCCGGAAGAGCCAGCGCTAAAAAAATTCATCGGTGGGCAAGCGTTGGCGCTGTATATACTCATGTGCGAGTTGCCGCTGAACGTCAGGCCGTACGATCCAGACAGTAAAATGGTGATGATGACCGGACCGCTCACCGGCACGGGCTTGACGCCCGGCGGCACGAAAGTGTGCGCGGTTTTTCTCAGCCCCATGACCAATTACTCGCTCGGACGAGGGGCGGCGAGCGGCCACTGGGCGGCTTACCTCAAGCAGGCGGGTTACGACGGCGTCATTCTCGAAGGCGCGGCGAGCAAACCAACGTATTTGTTTATCAACGACGGCAAGCCGCAGTTGCGCGACGCGGGAAAGTTTTGGGGCAAGGGCGCGCGCGATACCGAGGATTTTTTGCGCGCCGAAGTCGGCATCAAGGACGCGAAAGTGATGGGCATCGGTCCTGCGGGTGAGCATTTAGTCCATGCGGCGATGTTGTGCAACGACTACAATCATTCGGCATCGCATAGCGGCGGCGCAATCTTCGGCTCGAAGAAGCTCAAAGCGATCGTGGTGCATGGCACCAAGCGTCCACCGATTCACGACAAGGCGGCGTTGATCGAGGCCGGACTGAGGTGGCGTAAAACGCTGCAGCAATATTCCGTGGCCGATCGTTACACGGTCGGTCATGCGCGCCATCTCGAAGCCCTGCCCAACAACAACATGCAGAGCAGCTTGATCGGCGACCACAACCGCGGTTTCGATCAGAACCGAATAACTCAGCGGCCCTGTTTCCAGTGCGCGCGCCTGTGTCCCTGGGACGTGGAGATCGGCGAGGGCGAGTTTAAGGGCAAGGTCGGGCACTTCAACGCCGGCGCCGAGTGGCTCGACACGTTTTGGAACCTTGGCGTCAAAGGCAACGCGACGCTGTATCTCGCCGAAAGGATCAACGATCTTGGCATCGAGTGCGGCCACTTTTCTTTCGGGGCAGGAGTCCTGTTCGAGGCATATGAAAAAGGGTTGGTGACCGAAGCGGATTGCGACGGATTGCGTCTCGAATGGGGCAATGTCGAAGCGATCGACAAATTATTGGAGATGACGGCGCGCCGCGAAGGCAAGTGGGGCAACTTGATCGCCGATGGGCCGCTGGAAGTCGCCGAGGCGATCGGCGGCGACGCGATTCAATGGGTCGTGCACACCAAGCGCGGTGTCCCCGCCATGCACGATTGGCGGCCCCATTTTAGCAATATGCTGCGCGAGGTCGTCGCCAGCGGCGGCATGAAACCGCAGGGCGGCGGCGCGGCCAATCCGCCGCCGGATCTCAAGTACAGGGAAAAATGGGGGCCGCTGGACCGCGACGATCCGAAAGGCTGGCCACAGTCGAATGTCATTGCCGAGCAATACCGGCAATTCGTCGGCCTGATGGGCGGCTGTTGGTTTGCGCAAATGCATTTGAAGCCGGACGGGCTAAACAGCGTGGTGGATTCGTTCAATGCGACCACCGGCTGGAATTTCACGATGGACGAGGCCCTGGAGGCCGGCTATCGCAGCGCGATCTTGCAGAGCATCTTTGCGACGCAACGGGGATGGGTGGCGGATCACGATTGGCAGCACGTGGGGCAGCGTTTTCTCGATCCGGTGCCGGACGGAAAGTACAAAGGCTTCACGATCGCGAAGTGGTTGCCCGAGATGGTGCGCGAATACTATAGGCGCTCCGGCAGGCATGAAAAAACCGGCCGGCCTTACGTTGACACTTTGAAGAAGCTGGGTCTGGAAGAATTCGGCGATTGGGCGCAGCTCGATTAAACGACCGGGTTCAAGCGGTTCAAAGCGTTCAAGTTCGTTCAAATCGCCAGCGCGGTCTCTGATTACGAAGATGGTAGCAAGGGCTGCGCTCGCGCAGGATGATGGCCTTCGGGGAGCCCAGCCGCCGGTGATGCCGTCGGACGGATTCGTGGGGCTGGCTAACGAGGCGAGCGGATTTCCAGCTCCAATCCGTTCGGATCTTTGACAAAGATGGTGGTCAGTCTTCCCGACTCGTCGCGATTCTCGCGCAGGATCTCGGCGCCTTTTTCTTTAAAATCTTTGGCCGCCTGATCGATATCGTCGGTAACGTAACCGTAATGGTGCACGCCGGTCTCACCGCCGGACTCCATCAATTGTATCGAGGGCGCACCCGCGATCCTGACGAAACAGAAGCCGTAGCCGGCGCTGCCCTTTCTGATCGGCGTGGGGTGCCCGCCAAAGAATTTTTCGTAGAACTTGATCGATTCGCCGATGTCCTTAGTGTAAATCGCGACGTGCTCCAGTTGATAATTCATCGAACCCTCCGGTTGTTGGCAGGAGAGACCCTGCGGTCATGCCCACGTGTCTCGCGGAACTCGATCGTGAGTCAGCTTAGATTGATCACCGCCTTGACCACCGAGTAACTTGCCATCGCCGACATTGCTTCGTTGATTTGGTCCAGCGTGTAGCTCTTGCTGATCATTTGCTCGAATGGAAAAGTATCTCGCCGTGTGGCGAGAAAGTCGATGGCTTGGAGCCAATGGCGTGGCTCGGCGGAGCGCACTGTGATGAAAAGCATTTCCTGCGGAATCTTTTCCACGGCAATGTTGGCTTTGCCGCCGGCGCCGATGTTCAAATAGCGACCGCCGCCGCGCAGCAAGGTGAGGCCCTCCGGTACCGCCATGTTATTGGCGACCTGAATGACCACGTCGGCGCCGCGCCCGTCGGTATGATCGCGCACCCAGCTGCGCCGGTCTTTTTCATCCGTCACTTCTTCGAGGTTGAGCACTGCGTCGGCCCCCATCCGTTTTGTCACTTCCAGGCGGTTTGCCGGCGCGCCGATGACCAGCGCCTTCTTGGCGCCGTGATCTTTGGCCACCGCCGTGGCAAAATTACCGAGGGGACCGCTGCCCTGGATCACAACCGTTTCGTGACTTTTGATCGCGCCCAGGCGGTCAAATCCGTGCATGACGGTCCGATAGGCGCACGCCGAAGCAGCCGCCGACGCGGAGGTCACCTCATCCGGAACTTTGATGATGAGACACTCTTTGGGCACGTACATATATTCGGCGCAGCTACCGAGTAAATAAGGATGCTGATCACTACGATTGTGTCCCCAGGAGGCGCGTCCGGGACAGATACAAGGCTGCAACGCGACGGCGCAGTAGTAGCAAGAGCCACAGGCGACATAGCTCCATACGATCCGGTCGCCGCGTTTGACCGGTCTGCCGAGAATGTCGGTGCGCTCGCCGGCGATGTCTTCGACGTGCCCGCACGGCTCGTGGCCGGTAATGATCGGCAAGGTGTCACCGTCGCCCAGCGGTCCGTGCCAGCGGTGCACGTCGGTACCGCAGAGTGTCGAGGCAGTGATTTTAACCAGCAGGGATCCGGGATCGAGCTTTGGGATCGGTACTTGCTGGATCGTCAGCGGTTTGTTGTGCTCGGTGATGACGGCGGCGCGGCAAGTTTCCATAAAGTCCTCTACAATTGACGGCTATCGAGTTGACGGCTTGAACGATTTGAACTCCGCCGTTTGTCAGAGCGGCAGCTTGTAAAACGTCTCGGCGTTGCGCCACAGCAGGGCCGCCTTATCATCCTCGGTAATCTCGTCGCTCTCCAGAAGCTCGCCGATGTCGTGCTTGCAGCTTTCGTGGGTGACTTCGTGGGGAAAGTCCGACGAGTAGAGAAACGGTTTATTGCCGACGGTCTTGATCGCAAATGGCATCGTCAATTCTTCGGTTTCGACGCCGAGATAGAGGCGCCCGTCTTTGATTAGCTGCTTCATCTGCTTCGCCGGATCCTGGTCTTCCCGCACGCCGAACTCGCCTTCAGGGATGTACTGGAAGTGAGTTTCATGGGAAGCATGGAGCCGTTCGAGGAGCAGCAGCAACCAGGCGACGCCGCCCTCGAGAAAGGCGATGCGCACGCGCGGAAAGCGCTCGAAGATGCCGTTGTAGAGAATATCGGCGCAGTTAATTGTCAACCCCCACGGATGGCCAAGGGCGTGCACCGGCACGTACATGTTCATGTGGTCCATGCCGAATCGATCGTGGGCGCCGCCGTGTACCGCCAGACAGCAACCGAGCCGGTTGGCCTCTTCATAGATAGGCCAGAACTGTTTTGCGCCCAAAGGCTGAGCAAGCCCGTTGGAAGGCATCATCGCGCCGAGCATTCCAAGCTCGGTGACCGTGCGGCGGAGTTCCTTGGCCGCTTCTTCCGGGTCCTGCATGGGAATTATCGCCATGCCTTTGAAGCGTGGATTGAATTTTGTGTACGTCTCGGCCATCCAATCATTGTATGCTTTGCAGACCGCCACCGCGTAATCGCGGCTGACGATCTTGCCGTAGGAGAGAGCAAGAGTCGGATACATTACCGTCCATTCGATCCCTACGTCGTCGAGAAATTCCAGCCAGCCGCCAGGTCCTACCGGAGGGCGTTGATCCCGTTGGGGTGGTGTCTCAACGGCCCGTGCGGAGTGCAGGTGATCCAGCGGCGGAAAGCAAACTCCCTTGCGCGATGCGATATCGCGGTAAGCACCTTGCATATGAGCAATGATACCCGCGTTGTCTTCCATGATATGACCGTCGCCGTCAATGATTCGGCTGTTGAGCGACATCTCCAGACCTCCTAATTCCTATTTAGTGATAATTTGTTCTGCCCAGGGTACTCCAATCTTATAGTCTGACTTTGTAGGGACGATCAAGTGAGTGACAGCCTTCGGTATAAAGGCGATCGCTGGGCCGGCTGAATTTCGCCAACTCCATGCCAACTGCTGTAATTCCACCACAAAATGAAATATCGTCGAATGCAGTGGGTATCGCTAAGCGCGATGCTTGTTGACTCGAATTTCGGAGGAATCATGACCGAAGAAACAGCGGAGCAGAAGTTGGCGCGCTTGGAGGCTGAAAACAGAGCGTTAAAAGAGCAGATCGATCAGCGCAAGCCTGGCGAACTGCGTATGAAGATCAGTGAAAAAGGAGGTCTTTCGGTCTATGGACTGGGAAGATTCCCCGTAACGCTCTACAAAGAGCAGTGGGCACGGTTGCTTAGCCATGCCGAGGAAATCAAGAAGTTCCTTCAGGAAAACGATCGGAATCTGAAGGCAAAGCAATAGTTGGTCTTGATCCGCCCCTTCCAAGGCCATTACCCACTTACACTCCGTCGTCGGGCCGATAGTAAGTTCCGGGTGGCGCAGCTTCACGGCAAATCCGGGGAGATTCCCGAACAAACGGCAAGAGCGCGTTTGTCGTTGCACGGTGGTGCGCTCTCGACACGTGGGTACCGGGCTGGGGGCTGAAATTTCGATAATTTAGAGGCCTTTTGGAGGAGAAATTGTCGGGCCAAAATTGCTTGGCAATTTTCGCGCGAGAAGCGTAAAATAGGCAGCCATCCGGAGGCTGCGGCGGTTTCGTGCCCACTGGCGGTGTAATTTATATACCAACAGCGGTGTAATATCCTATGCGAACAAAAGAGAAAATCATTTTTTTGCTGGTTGGGGTGACTCTTGTTCTGGGTGCTCTGGTCTTTTTTAGCTTCCAAAACAATGAGCTCGATGCCAATTATTTTCGTTGGCTAATCGCCAACAAGCTCGACTCCGCCTCGTCCTCCCCGCTCCAATTCCTTTCCGATGAATTACCCGCCGGCACTTTTTTTTATGGCGGCTTGGGGATTTTTGCCGTGGTGATGACCATCGTCGTCTTAAAGATGGTCCGCGACGGCGAAATCCAAGCGCTCAGACGTCGTTTGACGGATTTAAGTTCGGAGAAGCATGCAACGGAAAGTCTGCTCCAAGAGCAAGTTTGGAAGGGCAAGCACGAGCAGCAGGCAAAAGACTCGGTCAGGCGAGATCTCGAAGCCAGCATCGACAAAATCGAATTGCTGCTCAGCGACCTGAATGAAAAGGAGCGCGAATTAAAAACCCGGGACGCCGAATTGATGTCGCTGAAATCGAGCGCTTCGGTGGATTCGACCTCCGTCTTTTCCAGGACACCGATCGAACGCCGGCTGCGTGAGGAAATCAATAAACAGAAGGATATTTTACAGGCGAAGGATGCCGCGGTTAGAGATCTCGAACAGCGGCTGAACGCACAAAACCGGCTCTGGGAAAACCAGTTGCGGGAAAAAGACGGTATCTTGAAAGAACGCGAGAACGAACTGGAAAGCTCTCGGGCGGAACTCAGCGATCTGAACAGCCGCCTGAATCAGCTGGAAGGTGCAAAGAAGCGCGCGGAAGGCGTCCTTCAAGAAGAGCTTCGCAAAAAGAAGGAGGTTCTCGAAGCGGAGGCGCTCGCGAGAAAAGCCGAGGAAAAACGTTTAGGCGAAAATATCCGGAATCTGGAAACTCAGCTTGGCGAGCGCGACAAAGCGCTCCGCCACCGCGAGTCAGAGATGAACGGCATTCGCCGTCAGCTGAAAGAATTGGAAGCCGCGAAGGCCCAGGCCGAAAGCAGGCTTCAGGAAGCATTAGCCGAGGCGGAAAGGGATTCTCATGCAAAGCATCGTTTGCTTCGAGAAACCGAGCAGCGGCTAGGTGCCGGCCTTCAGTCCCTCAAGACTGAAGTCTCCGAGAAAGAGCTGCTACTTCAAGTTAGGGACGAGGAAGTAAAGTCACTCAAGTCTGAAGTCAAAGCCGTGTCGCTGCGGCTGAGCGAGGTGGCGGATGGAAGAGCTCGAGCGGAACAAACGCTGCAGGAAGAGCTCAAGCGGGAAAAGCAGCAGCACGATGCGGCGAAACTAGCGTATCAAGAGCTAGCTTCCCGCTATGACGGTGAGATCAAACCGTTGAAAACTCAACTGAACGAACGCGAAGCGCTTTCAAAGCGCCGTGATGGGGAAATTCGCGCGCTCGAACAAAAACTCCAGGCCGTATCGCAGAGCTTGAGAGCGGCTGAGGAAGGCAAAGCGCAAGCCGAGCGATCCCTGCGTGAGGAACTCAAAAAAGAACAGCTTCAACGCGCGTCAAGCGAAACTGCCAAGCGCGAGTTGGAGCAACGCTACGACAAAGAAGTTCACACGCTGAAAGACCTGCTCAGCGAAGCGCAAGAGTCACGCAAGAGCCGCGATCAGGAGATCAAATCGCTCAAGGCCCAGGTTGCCTCGCTCGCTGACCAACTCGCCAAGGTCGGGTCGGCAAAGGAGCGTGCCGCGAGCCTGCTCCAGCAAACGATTAAAAAGGAAAAGGAAGTTCTTCAGGCCAATGATTCCGCCGTTCGGGAGATTGAAGAGGCCTTTAAGGCGAGGATCGCAACTCTCGAGGAGCAGCTGCAAGCAAAGCAGGAGCTTGTTGGCAGCCGGGAGTCGGAGGCGGCAGAGCTCAAGTCCGAGCTGTTATCTCTGCAGCAGAGAATGAGTGATCTGGCAGCGGCTAAGGCGCGGACAGAAAGTCTGTTCGAGGAGGCAGTCAAAGAAAGAACCGAGCAGTTACAATCGAAAGACGCTGGCATAAAAAAACTCGAGGAGGATTTGAGCGGAAAAATTCGGCGCCTGGAAAACCAGCTCCGTGAGAGGGAAGAACAACTCGATAGCCGCGAGTCAGAGTTGAATGGGCTGAAGAATCGAGTCGACGAGCTTACGACGGCAAAAGAGCGAGTGGCGCACGAGCTACAGGACGACCTCCGCCGAAAAGCTGATCTGCTCGGTGAGAAAGAAGCGGCGATCAGCGCGGTGGAGGAGCGCTTCGGTCATCGAATCCGCAGTCTGGAAAGTGAGTTACGGGAGAAGCAGGAACTGCTGGGAGCCCGGGAGGTCGAGCTGAGAACGCTTCTTTCCAAGGTCACTGATCAGGCCGGCCGGCTGACCGAGCTGGAAAATTCTAGAGGCCAAGCCGCGCGTTTAATCGAGGACGAGCTTCGGCAGACAACGGAGTTGTTGCAGTCCAAAGAGGCTGCGATGAAAGCCGTGGAGGAGCGGCTGACCGAAAGACTCCGGTCTGTGGAGAGCCAGTTGGGCCAAAAGCAAGAATTGTTGGAATCGCGCGATGCCGATGTCGATCTGCTCATGGCCAAGGTGAACGAGCTAACGCAGAAGCTTAACGAAACGGGAGCGGAGCGCGAACGGTCCGAGCGTCTGACCCAAGAGGAGCTTCGCGAAAAGGCGGCGTTGCTTCAATCGAGAGAGGCTTCGATCAGTGAGTTGGAGGAACGCTTGGGCGGAAGGGTCGAGTCTTTGGAGCGTCAAATCGCCGACAAACAGCGGCTCCTGGAAACCAGCGGTACGGAGCTGAGCGAGCTCCGCGCCGAAATGAACGCTCTGGCCGAGCGGCTCAATGAAGCGGAGTCCGCCAAAGTCAAATTGCAAGATTTGTTACAGCAGGAACGGAACAAAGAGGACAAGGCGCTCATCGCTATGAGCGCTTTCGAAGCGCAGGCAAGCGAGCGTGTCAATGGCGAGGCAAATGGTTTGGAGACATTGTTAAGCGAAAGGGAACAGCTACTCCAGGCCCGCGATAAGCTGATCCAAAACCTGATGACTGAGCTAAAGGAAAAGAAGACGCAGTTGGCCAGACAGGAAATCGAAGTTTGGAAAAATATCGAGCGGCGTGAAGCCTGGAAGCATCGGCTCTCAAAGTTCGGCATTCGGCTAAAAGACTAGCTAGACTAGCCGGCTTGCTGAAAAAGCCTCATAGACTTCAATCGTCTCGCGTCAGCGTACTACCTAAGCACGCCTTCACTCGCGATTTTGCGCGCGCCTCGCCTCTGAGATCTTTTTGAGCAGCTGCAATCAGAGTTTTTCAGCAACCTGCTTGCGAGCCGAAATCGGCATCGTCATCGAGAATCGGAAGATTAAAACAAAGGCTTTTCGCTATTTTTGCAGATAACTGGCGGACGTGGGTACTCGCAGGATATTGATTCCTTCAGTCTGCTCGACGTAACGAATGAAGTGGTACTTGTTTTCGAGTTCGTCGTATTGCAGTGGCGGTGCTTCGGCGCGTCCGGCTTCGATGCGCGCCCAGATGAAATGCGGGCCATCGTGACCCAGAGCGTGAGTGACGGCTTGTTTGAGCTCGTCCACCGTCGCTGCGGTATGAGAGCTTTTGATACCGGCGCTGCGCGCAATTCCCGCAAAATCGAGGTTGCCGGCGGTCGCCACCGTGGGCTCGCCGCCGGAAGATTCGTACTGCTGGTTGTCCCAGCAAATGTGCACTAAATTTTTCGGCTGATGCAGACCAATGGTAGCGAGCGAGCCGAGATTCATCCAGAGAGCGCCGTCGCCGTCAAACACGAAGACTTTGCGCTTAGAAAGAGCGATCGCTAGGCCAAGCCCGATCGACGAGCATAAACCCAAGGTCTTCACCTGAATATTGCCGTCGCTCGGACGAACCGCGTTCCATTCCGCCGTGGCGCCGCCAGCCGTGGTGACGAACAGTTCATCGGAAAACAATGGCGCGATCGCCTGCAGACATTCGAAGCGCTTCATCATCTCCTCACAGTACCGCACGGGAGAGCAGCAACGCGACTGGTCTTTTCGAGCTATTCGCCAAAGTGACCGCCCCAGCTATCTCTTGTTTCACCTTTGCGGGATCGCGCATGACGATGTACTTGATACCCAGACCGTCGAGCACCGGCTCGGTGACCAGCCCAAGCATGTGGAATGCATTGTCGCCGATATCACCGGCGTAGTAGACTAGCAACAATATCGGCATGCCGAATTGCAAGGCTGTGGTGGTGAGGCCGTTGCAGCTGTTTAACAGCCCGCCGTTCTGCATGAGCATGGCGGTTTTTTTTCCGCCCAGATGCGCGCCGGCACAGACGCCGATCCCTTCTTCTTCGCGCCCGACCGGCACGTGGCGGATGGTGTCGTCTTCATAGAGCAGATTGATCAGCTGCAATAAATTGATGTCAGGGACGCTCGAGACCAAGTCGATCCCGGCTTCCTTCAACCCGGCAAGAATCTGCTGTGCCCCGGCGACGGTTCCCATGCGGACACCTCGATTATACGCTGAGTGTCACGTCGAAAGATCGGACGGACGGATATGGCCGGCCCATGATTCCTCTCCACTTGAGTTGAATACGCCCTTCTACCAATCCCCAAGCTAGGTGGTCAACCATGGAATTGAAAATGACGACAGAGAAGCGCGTCCCCCCAGGCCAAATCTCACATTTTCGCTGAAAGTCACGATTTTTGTTCGAAAAACTGCCA
>Ga0210113_1000208_pt1 | contig 14060 bp, 14 predicted proteins | sample MayberryNW_Catta_5_FD_185523 | JGI IMG/M metagenome (GOLD analysis project Ga0210113, IMG submission 185523) | Wetland microbial communities from San Francisco Bay, California, USA, that impact long-term carbon sequestration -... | ecosystem: Environmental > Aquatic > Marine > Wetlands ...
CCTCTTCACGCTGTTTCAAATCATGACGCTTGAGAGTTGGTCGATGGGCATCGTGCGACCGGTGATGGAGAGTCACCCGTGGGCCTGGGCGTTCTTCGTGCCTTTCATCGTGATCGCCACCTTCACGATCCTCAACCTGTTCATCGGCATCATCGTCTCGACCATGCAGGAGCTCTCGATGCTGCCGGAGCCCCATCATCCCGAGCCGGAACTCGCCGCGCTTTTGGAACGCATGGAGGCAGATCTCAAAGTCCTGCGCTCCACCGTCGAGCGCATGCGCTCATCCGGGGACAACCGCTAGCGGGCCGGGCCGGAGCGCCTCTGATTTGGCTTTCCGCCAGCGCGATCAACCGCCATGGGCGAAAGCCGTCAGGATCATAACTTGGATCATCGACGTGGATTTGAATACCGGCGCACAGCTTGCCCCAATGCTTGTGAAACGTCGGCTCGAACCAACACTCGCGCAGCCGGCAACCGCGCATCCATTCAGGCGCGAGCGATTGCATTTTTGCAATTAGCGCGCGCGGCTCCAGATCCGGCGCGCCGAAGAGTTCCAGCGGCCGCGTCGTGCCGCGGCCTTCAGACAGCGTCGTGCCTTCCAGCATCACCGTCCCGGCGTAGCAGCGCGCCATCGAAAGATTCGCCGCGTTCGGACTCGGATTGACCCACGTGCGCTCGCCGAGCGGCCAGCCATAACCAGGCGCGCGCCCCGGATTCCACCCTTCCATTTTTACGACGTCGCACTGCACGTCGAGCCGGAGGGTGCGCACGAACCAGATCGCCAACTCGCCCACGGTCAGACCATGACGCATCGGCAGCGGCCCTGCGCCGACGAAACTTTCCCAACCCGAACGAAGGCGCAGTCCTTCCACTGGCCGTCCGGCGGGGTTGGGCCGATCCATTATCCAGACTACTTTTTTGTGTTGCGCTGCCGCCTCCAGAACGTAGCGCAACGTAGTGATAAACGTGTAAACGCGGCACCCCACGTCTTGCAGATCGACCAGCAGTACGTCGCAGCTATCCATCATCGCCGCCGTCGGACGGCGCACCTCGCCATAAAGGCTGTAAACTGGAATGCCGTGCACTGGGTCGTGAAAATCCGGCGATTCGACCATATTGTCCTGCTTGTCGCCGCGCAGCCCGTGTTGCGGGCCGAAGGCAGCGGTGAGCTTTAGATCTTTGAGCGCCGCCAGCGCGTCGAGGGAATGGAGCAAATCAGCGGTCACGGAAGCGGGATGGGCGAGCAATGCAACCCGCTTCCGCGCCAATGGTTTTCGGAGTTTGGCGTCCGCGATCAGGCGATCGATGCCGAACTTCATCGCTTGTCATTATAATCGATAGCGACACCATCGACCACCGCAGGTTCGATCTGCAGAGCAAAATTGTCAGGATGATGGAAATCAGGCTTCCCCGGCGGATGGTTGAGCGCCCAATAAGAGAACAAACCGTTGACATCTTCGATCACGGCAGAAAGCCCCAGACATAAACAGACTTCGGGCTGTATTCCCGCCAAGCTATCCAAGCGAACAATGGCGTCTAGCTCCAATGTCCCGGTGTCTCGCTGCACCGTGACCTTCGGTTCGATCTCGTCGCCGTTGAACGTCCCGCCGTCCCGGTAATCGCGAAACTCGTAGGCCGCCCATTCACCCGACGGAGAGAAATTGAATTCGTAGTATTCCGCGTCGTTTTTCGCGCCGATGAATAATTCGAAACAAGTGTGTTGCCACAAATCGTTCAATCTGCGGGTGGATCGAACCGGCGGAATCCGCAATTGATCGACAGCTCCGCTGAGCACGTAGCTGACCATGAGAGCTTTGCCTCGATCCCAACTTATGGCTGATTTGATACTCTCGACAGCCGGACAGGGCGTGTCCGGATGACACTGGAGTACCGCCGAAGCTTGCGCGCGAGATGACATAGGAAATGCCGTTGGCGAAACCGGATCAGCTTTTCCCGCCGATCTTTTTAAAAAACCCTTCTCGTTCCAGCTCGTCCATCAAGCGCTCGTCGACATATTTGGAAACGTTGGTATCGAATTTGGTTTCCGGCGAGCGCTGCTGGAGCATCTCGATGGCGGCGCGCATGCCTTCGTGCGACATGCGCGGTGGTGACGAGAACGTTTTCGCGAAGAACTGATACGTCTCTTCGACCACGGCGGGGTTTTTCTGTTTCATACATCCACACCTTGATTGATCGCGGCAATCAGCGCTGTCCCATCGATTTGGCCGAAATGGATGCTGCCGCCAAGCAGCGCCTGCGCTCCACGCGCGGAGCCGGGAATCATTACGAGATCGGTGTTGACGCCATACTTTGACAGGAAGCCGAAATCCTTGGCCGACCACAAAGGCGCCTGGAATCCCGCAAAGCCGGCATAGCTGGCGATATACTTTTCCTGCGCGCTAAGGGGCTCGATCCACCAAAACAGGATTAGAAGCACCACGCACGCCGTTTTTTTCATAACGCTTTCCTCTTCACTGGTAGAAATCACCATGGAATTAGCATCCGCACGCCAGTTGTCAAGCCGAAAACTATCTGACCCGGTAGTGCCCGCCCGTAGAACCGATCTCAAATCCGATTTGGGCTAGCAGCAGCTATGGCTTCAGTAATACGATTTCCCCGCTTCCGCTCTCAGCCGACTCATCAAACAAGCAATATGACCTGAGCCGGGATTGGCGCGCGCCGCACTGCTTGACAGCCTCACGGGTCGCGAATAGATTCGCAAAAAAGATACATAAATTTAGCAATCCCATTAGCAACGGAGCACTCATGAGCGCGCGTGAAAAAAATGTGCCCACCATCGACTCGTCCGAAATGAAAGAGCTGACGGAAAAGTTGATGACCGCCTGCCACATCCTCGATCACGAAGGCGTGACCGACGGTTATGGCCATATCAGCGTGCGCGTTCCCGGAGCCGACGCGTTTATCACGATCGCCAATGTAAGCCCGGGCTGTGTCACGCGCGATCGCTTGATCATGCAGGATCTGGATGGGCACTACCTCGACGGCGCCAAGACGCCGCCCAATGAGTGGCCGATCCATTCGTGCATTTTACGCGCTCGCCCCGAAATCGAGAGCGTCGCCCACACACACTCGAAATGGAGCACGATCTTCAGCGTCTTGCCGATCAAGCTCAAACCCATGCATCATTACGGCAAGTTCCTTTCCGCCGACGGTCCGCCGGTGTATGAAGGCGTCGGGCTGGTACGCACGGTCGAGCGCGGCAACGAGTTGGCGGCTGCCCTGGGCAGTGGCCCGGTGGTTTTGATGCGCGCGCATGGGGATGCAGTGGTCGGCGAGAGCATCGAGCAGGTGATCGAAAGAACGACGCGGCTAGCCATGCTCGGAGAATGGAACCATCTGGCCATGCTGCACGGAGAGCCCCGATACTTGACCGCCGCGGAGCTCGAAGTCTATAACGCCGATCAAAGATTTCCGATGCGCGGCTGGGAGTATTTCGTCAGCCGGCTGGCGGGACGAAGATAACTGGAGTGGCGGAGTGATGGAGTGATGGAATTGACAACACTCCAGTCCTCCAACATTCCATCACTCCAACGAGTTGGAGCCACCAAAGTTCGGGAGGAAACACGATGGCCACGTCTAAAGAATTTGTTGATCAGCTGAAGAAGGACATTCAGGCATTCCCCAAGATCCGCATTAAGCACCCCTTCTTGAAGGCCGTGTGCAACGGCAGTGCGACCATGGACCAGATTCGCGCCTGGGCGATTCAAGACTATCAGTTCCGCGCCGCCGTTCCGCGCATCGCCATGTTGCGCTATTTAGCCTGCACCGATCCTGAGATCGCCCAGCGATTGTGGGGCGTCGTCGAAGAAGAGACCCGCGGTCTGGACACCGGCAGCGCCGGTCACAACGAATTGGCGATCCGCTTCGCTGAATCCATCGGCTTGTCGAAAAAGCAGTTGGAGAATGCCGAGCTACGCCCATCCACCGCAGCTCATCTTTACTATGTCGAGTTGATCATACACACCTTGCCCTGGTTCGTCGTTATGTCGATTCAAATCGGCGCGGAAGGGACATTCGGTCCGGCGGCGGCGGCGATCGGCAACGGCTTGCTGAAAAATTACAACATGAGACCCGACGACGTGCGCTTCTTTACTGTCCATTCAGAAGCCGATGAGGATCACAGCAGCCTCGCCGAAGAGATCGCCGTGCGCTACCTCCACTCACCGCATTTGCAGGAGCAAACGCGCAAGCACACCTTCCGGCGCATGGAGTTGCTCTACGATATCTGGTCAATCGAGGGTTTTGAGCGTTAGCAGGCTGCTGAAAAGGACTCATATGCTTCGTTGCGCTTAATCGCCTCGCTACAACGTACGAGCTAAGTACGCCTCCGCTCGTCGATTTTTCGCGCGCCTCGCCTCTGAGATCCTTTTGAGCAGCCTGCAATCAGAGTTTTTAGCAATCTGTTAGGATTATACTGGAGCGAATAGAGTAAATGTTGCTACAAATCAGGAATAATTGCCGAAGAAAGATTTCTCCTCGCTTCGCTCCTCGAAATGACAAGGCAGCTTGTCTGCAGGAGAAATCTTTGGCGGTAGCGGGAATCGTTGCGAGACGATCCGTAACTTCCTCTCCCTTGACGGGAGAGGATTGAGGTGAGGGTGAAAAGACCGAGCCCCTCATCCTTGCCTTCTCCCGCAAAGGGAAAAGGCAAATAGCGGACGAACAGGACAAACAATTTCTTTAAGTCGTCGATTTTTTGACATAGAAAGCTAAAGCTCACCCCATGCCTAAACTCACTCTAGGATTTATTTCCGCGTTCAACGAGCGCGTCGAGCCGCTGATGAACGGCACGGTCCAAGCGGAGGGTATCGAGCTGATCCCCACCTACTCCCATCCCGCCGAAACCTTTTGGCGCCAGCTAAAGTTCGGCGAGTTTGAAGTCGCGGAGATGTCGATGTCGTCTTATTTGATCGCCAAATCGCAAGGCTCGGACATGATGGCATTGCCGGTATTTCCCAGCCGCCGCTTGTTTCAAACCGAGCTGTCGTACCACGTCGACTCCGGTATCACGAAACCTGAAGACCTGGTGGACAAGAAACTCGGCGTGGCGGAGTATCAGCAAACGGCGGCGCTCTGGATACGCGGCATCTTGGAACATGATTTCGGGGTCTCTCAGTACAAGATTCATTGGTACATGGAGAGAAGCGAGGAAATGAGTCACGGCGGCACCACGGGCTTCAAGCCGCCTGCGGGTATTTCTTTCAATCGCATCGCGCCGAATAAAAGCTTGGCTTCGACATTGTTGGAAAATGAATTGGACGTGGCTCATGTCGCCAGTCCCTTTGCGCTCCAAGCGAACGCTCTGGACCGTTCAAGCCGCATCACCGGCAAAGGCGATTGGAGCAAAATCAAATTGCTCTTTCCCGACCGCATGGCCGAAGGCGCGCGATTCTACGGAAAGCATGGATTTCTGCCGGTCAACCACACCTATATTATCCGCGGCGACGTCTATAAGAAGTATCCCTGGGCGGCATTCAACCTGTACAGCGGTTTTGTCAAAGCCAAGATGCACGCCCGCGAGAAAATGCTCGAGCGCATTCCGACCGCGCTCGTCTTCGGACCCGAGTACGCCGCCATGACACGGGAGATGATCGGCGATGACCCGTTTCCCTTCGGCATCAAGGCCAATCAGGCGATGCTCGACACGCTCACCGGCTATTCGCACGAGCAGGGGCTGACGCCGCGCAAGATGAAGGTCGAGGAGCTGTTCGCAGAATCGACTCTCGGTTTATGACCAACTTCGGGCGCCGTATGCCGTGCCCGTGCACCAGGCTGGGACCTGCGTAGCCTCTGCAAGGACGGAAACATGGCGGAACTACTAAGGAGTTCGTTAGTTAGTAGACATACCGGAAGGGGGCGAGTCGTGGAAAGCGCGGGCACCAGGACTCAAAGACGCTTTCGCACCCACCCCAAAATTAGGCACTCGGGGCGTGGATCGGGTGGTGGCCGATGACCCACGGACGCTTTGCCTGGGCTTGGAACGAGTCGTCCCTTCGTGTCCAACAAATCCTGTTGTCTAGATACTTATGAATTCATCAATAACTCTCAGCTTCGTGTCCAATTTCAACGAGCGGGTGGAGCCGCTCATGAACGGCGCGGTCAAAGCCGACGGCATCGAGATCATCCCCACCTACTCTCATCCTTCGGAAACATTCTGGCGCCAGCTCAAGTTTCACGAATTCGAAGTCGCCGAGATGTCAATGTCGTCGTATTTGATTGCTCGCGCGCGTGGCGCGGACATGATCGCATTGCCGGTTTTTCCGAGCCGCCGCTTTTTTCACGCCGAACAGTCCTATCATGTCGATTCCGGCATTAAGGAACCGGCCGATTTGAACGGCAAACGCATCGGTGTCGGCGAATACCAGCAGACCGCCGCGTTATGGGCGCGCGGCATTCTGGAACATGACTTCGGTGTGTCGCAGTACAACGTCCACTGGTACATGGAGCGCACCGACGAACTGAGCCATGGCGGCGCCACCGGTTTTACGCCGCCACCCGGCATCTCTTTCAACCGCATACCGCCGGACAAGAGCCTGGCGACCATGCTAGTCAATCACGAGATCGACGTGGCACCGATCGCCGGGCATCTATCGCGAGCCGTCAACGTGATTGACCGCTCGACCCACATTCGCGGCGGCGAAGGCGACTGGTCCAAAGTCAAACCGCTTTTTCCCGACGAGATCAGTGAAGCCAGGCGTTTCATCGCCAAGCACGGCTTTGTTCCCGTCAATCATACCTACATCATCCGCGGCGACGTCTACCGCGAACACCCAAATGTCGCCGTCCGATTGTACGATGCCTTTGTGAGAGCCAAAAAGCAGGCGGCGGAGACGCTGCTTGAGCGCATCCCTGCCGCGCTCGTTTTTGGTCCCGAGTTTCTCGCGATGACGCGGGACGTCTTGGGCGAGGACCCGTTTCCCTACGGGATTCAAGCTAACCGCGCGATGTTGGAAACCCTCGTCGACTTTTCGCACGAGCAAGGGCTGACGCCGCAAAAAATGCAAATAGAGAAACTGTTTGCGGCGGAGACGCTGGGACTGTGAATCACGGCGCTTGACATAGTCGCACGCCGGCCGTGACAGCAAAATAACAGGAGCAAGACAAGATGCCCAGATTACGACTTAGCTTGATTTCCGCTTTCAACGAACGGGTCGATCCCTTGATGAGAGGCGAAGTACAACCCGAGGGCATCGAGATTGTTCCGACCTACTCGCACCCGTCGGAAACATTCTGGCGCCAGCTCAAATTTCAGGAATTCGAAGTCGGCGAGATGTCGATGTCGTCCTATCTGATCGCGCGCGAGCGCGGGTTCGATATGATCGCGCTGCCGGTGTTTCCAAGCCGTCGCCTTTTTCACACCGAGTTTTCTTATCACACCGACTCGGGCATCCAGAAGCCCGAGGACCTGGCCGGCAAACGCGTCGGCGTCGGCGAGTACCAACAAACCGCCGCGCTGTGGCAGCGCGGCGTTCTCGAACATGATTTCAGCGTGTCACAGTTCAAAGTCCACTGGTACATGGAGCGCACCGAAGAGCTCAGCCATGGCGGCGCGACCGGCTTCACGCCGCCGCCGGGGATTTCCTTTCAGAGAATCCCGCCCGACAAGAGCATGGCTTCGATGCTGATGAACAACGAACTGGACGCCGCCGCGATCAACAGTCCCTGGAAAAATACGCCCAACATCATCAGCCGCTCGCATCGAATCCCCGGAACCGGCGGCGACCCGAGCAAGGTTAAGCTGCTCTTCGACGACCGCAAGGCCGAGGCTAAACGGTTTTTCCAGAAATGGGGTTTCCTGCCGGTCAATCATGCGTACACGATTCGCGGTGACATTTATAGAAAGTACCCGTGGGCGGCATTCAATCTCTACAGCGCTTTTGTCAAAGCCAAAGCGCATTTCAACGCCAAACTCATGGATAGCATTCCTTCGGGACTGTTTTTCGGCAAAGAGTATTTAACCATGACCCAGGAGATATTCGGGAGCGATCCATATCCTTATGGGATCAAAGGCAACCGCAAGATGCTCCAGACTCTTATTGACTTTTCCCACGAACAAGGCCTGACCAGTAAGAGGGCAAGGGTCGAAGAACTGTTCGCCGAAAGCACGAGAGATCTGTAAGCGATGGAGTGATGAAGTGTTGGAATACAAAGATTCTCCGTCGAGGTTCTACGGCAATTCACTAAATCTATCCTTCCCGATGCGAAGGATAACAGGTGGTGATCGATGCTCGATATACGCTGCACCCTTATCGTAAGTCGCACAAAAAGCAGATGCTTCGCCTGGCCTCAGCATAACACCGAGGCGAAGCATTGCGATACTCGAGGCGAAGGAAGAAAGACGGCGTCGTTAACCTTCATTCTGCTATTGTTTGCGTCATTGACCGCATTGGCTGGCAGCGATGCCGCAACAATCAAAAACGTGACCTTCGCTTATAACACGCCCACGTTAAGCGGCACGCTGCCGATCGTCGTCGCGCAAGACTTCGGCTTCTTCCGCGCCGAAGGACTGGAAGTCAGAACGGTTTTCATTCGCGGGGGACCGACGGCCATGGCGGCGCTCGTCGGCGGCGGCGTGGATTACACCTTTGTGGCCGGCGTCGCGGCGGTTCGCGCCATCGCGCAAAACGCACCGATGATCATCGTCAGCGGCATGCAACCGTATATGGACTACACGATGATCGGCGCCAAAGGAATGAGCAGCGTTAATGATCTCAGAGGCAAAATCGTCGGAGTCACCGGTCCCGGCGGAGTCGCGGAGTTCGCGTCGGTAGAAGGCTTGGCCAAAAAAGGCTTGGTGCGCGACCGGGATTACAAAATTCTCTACGGCGTTGGTAACAGCCCGGCCCGGGCCCAAGCTTTGGAATCGGGAAAAATTCATGCCTCGCCGTTTTCGTTTCTGGAACGATTGGAGCTCGAGAAGAAGGGCTACCCGTCCCTCTTCGACATCGGCGACGTCATCCCCGGTTTTCCTTTCGTGGTGATCGCTTCGAGCAAACAAAAAATAGAGACTGACCCGGAAGGTATCGTTTCGTTATTGCGGGCGATCAATCGCAGCCTCGATTTCCTCAAAAACAACCGCGAAAAGGTCGCGAACAACGTGATCAAGAAGAAGACCTTTGGCGACCCGGAAACGGTGCGAAAAGTGATCAACCAATTCGCCGGACTTTACTCGATCGCCATCGCTAAAGAAGATGTCGATGCCCTCATCGCCGCCACGCGGATCGAAGGCGAAGCAAAAAAGCTCGGCGGCGCTGAGAAATTTTTCACGCGCCAGTTTTTGCTCAAGGCGAACGGGCAAGAACGATGAAGAGAAATTGGAGTACTGGGGTGGGGCGCAATTTTCAAGCATCACTCCAACACTCCAACGAACACACGCAGTCAATGATTCCAAAGGAGAAGACATGCCACGCGACTTGGAACTAACCCTCCTGCTCGCCGACTATCACCGCACCCGCCCTCTTCTGTCCGGCGAAGTGACAGTCGCAGGAGTCAAACTGCAACCGCGCCGCGCCGAAACCGGTGAAGCTTGTTTGCGGCCGGTCTATGAGGAATTCGATATCGCCGAGATGTCGCTCTCCTGGTACATGATGGCCCGCTGCCGCAAGGAACCGGTCATCGCCCTGCCGATCTTTCCGCTGCGCATGCAGATTCATCCGTACATTTTCTGCGCCGCCTCCGCCGGCATCGAGGCGCCGCAAGACCTCAAGGGGAAAAAAATCGGCATGGACGAGTATCGGTTGACCGTGGGACTTTGGGCGCGCGGAATCCTTCAGGAGCATCACGGCGTGCGGCCGGAGGACTGCGAGTGGTTCACTTCGGCGCCCGAAGGCGCCGGCTACCACCCGCCGGCGGGTATCAAAGTCACGGTCGTCGACGAGCCGACCGAGGAGCTGCTGCTCCGCGGCGAGATCGATGCGCTGATCCCGCCCAATATCGTGCCGTCGTTTCGCGCCAAAGATCCGCGCATTCGCCGCGTCTTCAAAGACATCCGGGCGACGGTGAACGAGTATTTTCACAAGACCCGCATCTTTCCCATCACTCACACTCTGGTCGTGCGCCAGTCGCTGTTCGACGAGCATCCGTGGCTCGTCTCGAGTTTGCTCGGAGCGTTCAACCAAGCCGAGGCGGCTTGCCGGAGATCCTACGATTACGCCAAGCGTTCGGCTTTCCCATCGGCGGTATTAATTCTCGAGGAAGAAGAAGACTTATTCGGCAAAAACCCGTGGGGCCACGGACTGACCCCGGAGAATCAAATCGTGCTGGAAAAGTTCGTCCAGTATGCCAACGAGCAAGGCTACATTTCCAATCGCCCGCCGCTCAGTGACCTCTTCGCGCCGGTCGGGACCTGACGTTCGTCATTCCGGCAACCCAGATCAGAGAGTTCGTAAAGATCGAACAGAAGGCCGTTCGTACCTTTCTCGCAGGGTGGGCGACGGACAAGAAAAATAGCCGCGGTACTACTCCGTTACGCAATCATCGGGTCGTCCGAACACCATCGCCCCAACACTCCATGACTCCAATACTCCAACTCTCTTACAAAGCTGCGATTACTTTGCTACCGGTATCTCCACCTTTCCTACGCGTTTGATCGCGTCAGCGAGCATCTTGGCGTCCTTGTCCCAGAATTTTTGAAATTCGGGCGCGTCGAGATAGGCGATCGGCGTCTGGAGCTTTTCCATCGCAGCTTTGAACTCGGGCGTCTGCACCGCTTGGCGCACCGACTCGCGAATCCTCTTCATCACCGGCTGCGGCGTTCCGCGGGGCGCCAAAAGTCCCGCCCAAATATAGAACTCGATGTCGTAGCCCAGTTCTTTGAAAGTAGGAACGTCGGGCAAAGCCTCAACCCGCTTAGCGCCCCATCCGGCCAGCGGTCGCAATTTGCCGGCTTTGATCTGCGGAATCAGGACCGCCGGGCCGGAAGCGAGCGAGTCCACATGGCCGCCGAGAATCGCGGTAAGCGCCGGCCCCGCTCCCGAGTACGGAACGTGCTTCAAGCTGATTCCGCCGGCATGTGAAAGCATCTCCGTCGCCATGTGCAAGGTCCCGTATACGCCGGAAGAAGAATACGAGATCTGCCCCGGCCGTTTCTTCGCGTCATCGACAAACTCTTTCACATTCTTCCATGGACGATCAGCGCTTACGACGAAGATGGTCGGGTCGGCCGAGATCAACGCGATGGGAATGAGTTGGTCCATGGTGTAAGCGGGTTTGCGCTCGAAGAGCTTGTCCGCTTCCGGAATGATCGAAATACTGGAGAGCGCCATGAGAAGGTTATAACCGTCCGGCTTGCTATTGGCGACAAAGGCCATTCCCACCGCGCCCGCCGCTCCGGTCTTGTTAACAACCACCACCGGATTCTTTAAAACCTGTTCCATCGCAGCCGCCACCGGGCGCGCCGTAAGGTCGGCGACACCGCCAGGTGGAAAAGGAGCGACAATGGTAATCGGACGGCTTGGATATTTCTCTTGAGCGTAAGAGACAGTGGTGAGGGCGCAAAGCAAAGTGAGTAGAACCGTCAAACCAACGCGTCGGTAAGTCCCGTTTGTGCGCCCGTCCCAACAATGAACACGCACTCCAGGATGACTTTTTGTGCTCCCCGTGATGCAATGGTGTTGCTGTCGAATGGCCGTCATTTTTCACCTCCAGGATCCGCTGTTAGCGAATCGAATTTCGTCCCTTGGGCTCCGGGCTCCCCATCTATTGTTTAGCTCCGGCAAAACCGAGTCGTTGCCGCCAGTCCGCTTTTCTCATGACAAACGCAAGGATGCTCGACAGCAATAGTGCGATCCCGACCATCAATAAGACCAGCGCGATGGGCCGGGTCATGAAGATGCTATAGTTGCCCGAAGACATCGATAAAGATTGACGAAAGCTCATCTCGATCATCGGCGCCAGCACGAGTCCCAATACTACCGGCGCGGTCTCGAAGTCAAACTTACGGAGCAGGTAGCCAAGCCCGCCCATCAACGTCATGATGCCGACATCCACCACGCTGCCGTTGACGGCATAAACGCCGAGAACGCAAAACATCAGGATCCCGGGATACAGAAGAGGATAAGGAATTCTCAGGAGATTGACGAAAATGCCGACCAGCGGAAGGTTCAGAATCAAAAGCACGACGTTGCCGACGTACATGCTGGCGATGAAACCCCAAAAGAGCTCCGGCTGCTGCGAGATCAACAACGGTCCGGGCGATATTCCGTGCACCATCATCGCCGCCATCATGACTGCTGGAATGGGACCCGACGGGACACCTAGCGCGAGCATCGGAACAAAGGCCCCGGAAGTTGCGGAATTGTTCGCTGACTCCGGTCCGGCCACGCCCTCGATCGCGCCCTGTCCAAAGCGATGCGGCTGCCTGGAGAGACGCCGCTCGAGCGCGTACGAAACAAATGAAGAAATGATATGGGCGGAACCCGGGATGATACCGATCACGAAGCCAAGAGCGGTTCCGCGCCCGATCGGCCAAAGCGAAGCGCGCCATTCCTGCCGTGATGGCAGCAATTCCCGCAGTCGTGGTTTTGTCACCTCCGGCGCCGTCGCCTGGCCCGCGGTCAGTAAAATTTCCGAAAGCCCGAAAAGTCCCACAGCGACCGGGACCACGCCCAAACCGTCGCCGAGCTCAACTAGTCCGAAACTGAAGCGAGAGAATCCCGTCATCGGATCGATGCCGACCATGCCGAACAAAAGCCCTAGCACGGCCATCGCCAGCGCCTTGAGCATGGAACCGCCGCTCATATAGGCGAGCGCCAGCAAGCCCAGTAGCAGCAGCGCAAAATATTCCGGCGGACCGAAGCGCAAAGCAAAGCTCGCCAAAGGCGGTGCCAAAAACATGAGTGCGATGACGCTAATGGTCCCGGCGACATAGGAACCTACCGCTGCAATAGCCAGAGCCGGTCCTGCCCGGCCGTTGCGCGTCATCGCATAACCGTCGATACAGGTCATGACCGAAGCCGCCTCACCGGGGATACGCATCAGTATCGAGGTCGTCGATCCACCGTACATGGCGCCGTAATAGATCCCGGCAAGGAGGACAATGGCCGAAGTCGCGTTCAGGCCGAAAGAAACGGGCAGCAGCAAGCTGATGCCGGCAAGCGGCCCCACTCCCGGCAATACACCGACCAGTGTTCCGATAACACAGCCGACAAACGCGTATATTAGAACATTCGGCGTCAGCGCGACCGAAAACCCAACGTAGAGATTTTGCAAAGTTTCAGTCATCGCGTGCGCGGCTTTCGGACGATGGGAAATGAGGATCGAAGATCATTATTCCTCTATTGTCGAATCTAAGACTTCGCTTTGAAGGGTTTACTCGCTTCTCTGCAGATCGCTGAAAAAGGCTGGTCAAAAAGATCTCACAGGCTAGTGAGCGGAATGGAGTTTTGGAGTAGAGGAGTATTGGAGTAGTGGGTTTCAGTCCATTACTCCAGCACTCCACCACTCCAGTACTCATAAGGTCTAGTTTGGAGCGCGTCGACCGGGCGCAACGAAGCATATAAGGCTTTTTCACCAGTCTGTTAAAAGCCGAAGGGTCCTTGCGGCAGAGGAACCCGTAGCAGTGTATAGAACAAATAGAACGAGCCAAATGCCAGAAAAAAGGCAAGACTTGCGGTCAACAACCAGCCGCGTCTTTCGACGGTCCTGAGGAGAAAACTCAGCACGAGCATCAAAGTGAGTCGATACCCCAGACGCTCCATGCCGAAGACCGCAAAGACACAGGCAGCCAAGATCGCCACAGCATGGCGCAATTCGGTCCACCGAATCGATGAAAGTTTGGGCGCGCGGCCGCCGGTACCGGCAAGGAATGCTCCGAAGATCAAAAGAAGTAACGTCAGCAGGATGGGAATGTAAGCGGGTCCGGGTTGACGGAAAGTGCCGAGCGGCAGAGCGCTGCTCTGCCACACCACCAGAAGCGATAAGATGACTAGCACTCCCCCTGAGATCCGGTCGGTAGTCAACTCAGCGTTCCTTTCAATTCGGCGATTCCATGTGGATAATCCTGCACTATCTCATTCTTGCTGAGCAACTTCGAAATCCGA
>Ga0210113_1000211_pt1 | contig 13830 bp, 8 predicted proteins | sample MayberryNW_Catta_5_FD_185523 | JGI IMG/M metagenome (GOLD analysis project Ga0210113, IMG submission 185523) | Wetland microbial communities from San Francisco Bay, California, USA, that impact long-term carbon sequestration -... | ecosystem: Environmental > Aquatic > Marine > Wetlands ...
GAAGGAGCGAGTCAAGGCGAGGTGGAGCGGCCTCTCGAGCTGAGTGCGGAGACCCTGTGGACCGAGGTTGCCGAGCGACTTCGGGGCGCACTGAACGACCACACGTACTCGACCTGGTTCGAGGCCGCACGCGGGTCGGCGCTGGACGACGAGGTGTTCGTCCTGGGCGTCCCGAACGACTTCACGCGCGAGTGGATCGAGAACCACTTCCGCGGCCTCGTCGAGGCGGGCGTCCGCGACACGCTCGGCAGCGAGCGCCGCGTCGAGCTCCAGGTGGAGGACGGCGCCGCCCCGGCGACGCAGCCGCTCCCGAGCCCGGCGGCGAGCTGGGAGCCGGCTCCCACGGCCCCCCCGCCGGCACCGGCGTGGAACGAGGAAGCCCAGCTGCCGCTCCGGCGCGAGCGCTCGGGCCTCAACCCGAAGTACACCTTCGACCGGTTCGTGATCGGCTCGTCGAATCGCTTCGCGCACGCGGCCGCGCTCGCCGTCGCCGAGGCGCCCGCCCAGGCCTACAACCCGCTCTTCATCTACGGCGGCACCGGGCTCGGGAAGACGCACCTCCTGCACGCGATCGCCGCGTACGTCGGCGAGCACGGCGACGGACTCACCGCGCGCTACGTCACGAGCGAGACGTTCATGAACGACTTCATCAACTCGCTCCGCGACAAGCGGATCGAGGGCTTCAAGCACCGCTACCGCCACTACGACGTCCTGCTCGTCGACGACATCCAGTTCTTCGAGCACAAGGAGCGGATCCAGGAGGAGTTCTTCCACACCTTCAACTCGCTCTACGAAGCCGGCCGGCAGATCGTCATCTCGTCCGACCGGCCGCCCCGTGACATCGCCACGCTCGAGGCGCGGCTGCGCTCCCGGTTCGAGTGGGGGCTCATCACGGACATCCAGCCGCCCGACCTCGAGACCCGCATCGCGATCCTGCGCAAGAAGGTGCACGCCGACGGCACCCACGTGCCCGACCCGCAGCTCCTCATGTTCATCGCCGGCCGGATCTCGACCAACATCCGGGAACTCGAGGGCGCGCTCACGCGCGTCGTCGCCTTCTCCTCGCTGACCGGCCGGCCGATGACGGTCGACCTGGCCCAGGAGGTCCTGAAAGACGTCTTCCCTCAGGGCGAGCTGCCCGAGGTGTCGGTCGAGCGGATCCAGGAAGCCGTGATCGAGCGGTTTGGGATCTCGCTCCAGGAGCTGACGGGCGACCGGCGCTCGCAGGCGATCGTCTATCCACGGCAAGTCGCGATGTACCTCTGTCGCGAGCTCACCGACTCGTCGCTGCCCAAGATCGGCAAGAAGTTCGGCGGGCGCGACCACACGACCGTCATCCACGCAACCTCCAAGATCGCGAAGTTGATCAAGGAGGACCGCAGCGTCTACAACCTCGTCCAGGAGCTCACCGCCCGCATCAAGCAGGCGCGCTAACAGGCAGATGGGGACAATGCGCGCGCACCGTGGGGACAAGCCGGCCGATCTGGCCGATCTGGGGGTAACCGCCGGGTCCCCACAGGACCCGTCCCCAGCGCGATCCCGCAGCGCGCCTGGGCGACCCGCCGTCTTCCCCGTAACTCACACTCCCTATTGCTACTACGAGGTTTCTTAAGACATGACATCTCTGGATACCGTTGCCGGCACGCAGATGAAGATCACCGCGCGCAGCGAGGAGCTCGCCGACATCCTGGCCGTGGCCGGACGGGGCGTCTCGACGCGGACGAGCGTCCACGTCCTGACCGGGATCCTGCTCCGCGCGGAGGGCGACCGGCTCGCGGTCGCGGCGACGGACATGGAGCTCTCGCTCCGGCTCGAGCTCGACGCAACGGTCGAGGAGGAGGGCGCGGTCGTCGTACCCGGCCGGCTCCTCGTCGACATCGCGCGCCTGCTGCCGCCGGGCGAGGTGACGCTCGAGTACCGCCCCGAGGAGGGCGTCGCACGGCTCACCTGCGGTCCGGCGACCTACTCGCTGCACACGTTCGCGGTCGAGGACTTCCCGCGCCTGCCGGAGCTCGAGGGCGAGAACCGCTTCTCGGTCGACCGGCAGGCCTTCCTCGAGACGATCGCGAAGGTGGGGCGCTCCGCGTCGCGCGACGAGTCGCGCCCCGTCCTCACCGGAGTGCTCGTCCGGTTCGAGGGCGGCACGCTCGTGATGGCGGCGACCGACTCCTACCGCCTGAGCGTGAAGGAGACGGACCTGCCCACGGGGCCGGGCCGTGAGCTCGAGGCGATCGTGCCGGCCCGCGCGCTCCAGGAGCTCGCGCGGCTGGGCGGCGCCGCGACCGCCGACACGATCGAGGTCGGCATCCTCGAGAACCAGGTCGTCTTCGCGCTCGAGGGCGTCACGCTCACGGCCCGCCGGATCGACGGGCAGTTCCCGAACTACAAGCAGCTCGTCCCGGAGAGCTTCGAGGCGGAGGTCGAGCTGCCGCGCGAGGAGTTCCTCGACGTCGTGCGCCGCGCGGCGCTCATGGCGCAGCGGAAGTCACCGCTCCGGCTGCGGTTCGAGGAGGGCGAGGTGACCGTCTCGGCACAGACGCAGGACGTCGGCGAGGCGCGCGAGTCGCTGCCCGTCCGCTACGGGGGGGAGCCGCTCGAGATCGGCTTCAACGCCGAGTTCCTCCGCGACGGCCTCGAGTCGGTCGAGGACGACAAGGTGCGCCTGAAGCTCATCAGCCCGCTGCGGCCGGGGCTGATCCAGGGCGAGGGAGACGACTTCCTCTACCTGATCATGCCGATCCGGCTCGCGGGCTAGCCGCGCCCGCTGCGGGGCGTGGTCGTCTCGCACGTGACGCTTCGCGACTACCGCTCGTACGCCGGCCTCGAGCTCGACCTCCCGGCGGGGCTCGTCCTCGTCACGGGGCGGAACGGGGCCGGGAAGACGAACCTGCTCGAGGCGCTCCACGTGGGCGCGCAGGGCTTCTCCCCCCGGACGCGCGCCGAGGCGCAGCTCGTCCGCTTCGGCCGGCCCGCCGCCCGCGTGGGCCTCCGCGGGGAAGAGGCGGACGTCGCCGTCGAGACCGAGGTGACGCTCGTCCCGGGCGAGCCGAAGCGGCTCCGGCTGAACGGTGCCGCGCTCGCGGGCGCCGAGGAGCTTCGAGCGCGCCTGGCCGCGCTCGTCTTCGTCCCCGACCGGCTGGCCGTCGTGAAGGGCGGCCCGATCGTGCGCCGTTCGTACGTCGACCGGATGCTCGGTCGACTGGAGCCCGCGCAGGCCGCCCTGCCGCCGGAGTACGGCAGAGCGCTCGCGCAGCGCAACGAGTCGCTTCGCCGGGTGCGGGCCGGCCTCTCGGGCCGGGACGCGCTCGACCCCTGGACGGAACAGGTGGCGGAGCTCGGCGCCGCGCTCGACCGTGCCCGCGCCGAGCTGGTCGCAGGGCTTCGGCCCGCCTTCGCGGCGCAGGCGGACGTACTCGGTCTCGAGGCTGCGTCCCTCGGCTACGAGCCGGATCCCCCGACGGTCGAGGCTCTCGAAGGCCGGCTCGAGCAGGACCTCCGTCGTGGCACGACGTCGCTCGGCCCGCACCTCCGCGACGTCCGTATCGCGTCGGGGGAGCGAGATCTGCGGAGCTTCGGCTCGCAGGGCGAGCAGCGGACCGCGGTCCTCGCGCTCGTCCTCGCCGAGGCCGAGCTCCTCGCAGACCGGCGGGGGACGCCGCCGCTCCTGCTCCTCGACGACGTCCTCTCGGAGCTCGACGCGGGACGCCGCCGCGCGCTCGTCGAGGCGCTGCCCGCGGCGGGGCAGACGGTCGTGACGGCCACCGGGCGGGCCGCGCTTCCCGACGGGATCGAGCCGTCCGCGCACGTCGAGGTCGTGCCGGGGGAGGCGCGGCTCGCGTGACCGACCGCTGGCGCTACCCGCGGACGATCGGCGAGAGCGTCCTCGACGAGCTCGGTCGCTTCGGGCCCGCGGGTGCGATCGGAGAGGTGGTCGCCGCCTGGCCCTCCGCCGTCGGCGAGGCGATCGCGCGCGAGGCCTGGCCGGCCCGCGTCGCCGGCGACGGGACGCTCCACGTCGCGACGAGCTCGAGCGTCTGGGCGTTCGAGCTGACGCAGCTCGAGGCCACCGTCCTCGACCGGCTGCGGGAGGCGCTCGGCGACACCGCTCCGACCCGGCTCCGGTTCGCCGCCGGGCGCGTTCCCGGGGCCGCGGGGGAGGTCCCCGAGGAGGGTCGAAACGAGCCCCCGCCCCCCGTGTCCGACGAGGCGCGGCGGGTCGGCGAGGACGTCGCCTCGGCGATCGAGGACGAGGAGCTCAGGGCGCTCGTCGCGCGGGCGGCGGCGCGAAGCCTCGACCGGCCGGACGACCGGTCGCTCTGATACACTTCGACTAGCCCGGAAGTGCCTCACTAGCAGGGCTTTTTTCATGGCCGAAACCACGTACACCGCAAAGGACATCACCGTTCTCGAGGGCCTCGAGCCCGTTCGCCTGCGGCCCGGGATGTACATCGGCTCGACCGGCCAGCGAGGCCTCCATCACCTCATCTACGAGGTGGTCGACAACTCGGTCGACGAGGCCCTCGCGGGGCGCAACGACCGGATCGAGATCACGCTTCATCCGGACAACTCCGTGAGCGTCCGGGACTACGGCTCGGGCATCCCCGTCGACGTGATGCCGGAGCAGGGTCTGCCGGCGCTCACGGTCGTGCTGACGAAGCTCCACGCGGGCGGGAAGTTCGGCGGTGACGGGTACAAGGTCTCGGGCGGCCTGCACGGCGTCGGGGTGTCGGTCGTGAACGCGCTCTCGGAGTGGCTCGTCGCCGAGGTTCGCCGCGACGGGAAGGTCTACCGCCAGGAATTTGCGCGCGGCGCGCCGACAACCGAGATGGAGGTGGTCGGGAAGGCGCCGAAGGGCGACACCGGCACGCTCATCACCTTCCTCCCGGACGCGGAGGTCTTCGAGGAGCTCGAGTACGCCTCGCAGCTCCTGACGCAGCGCTTCCGCGAGACGGCGTTCCTGACCCGCGGCCTGCGGATCGTGTTCGTCGACACCCGCGAGGTCGAGGAGCGCGAGGAGTTCTACGCCGAGGGCGGCATCCGCGACTTCGTGGCGTACGTGAACGACGCGAAGGACTCGGTGCACAAGCACGTCGTCTACCTCGAGGGGGCGAGCGACGAGGGCACCGTCGAGGTCGCGATGCAGTGGAACACGTCCTACGTCGAGTCGGTGTTCTCGTTCGCGAACAACATCAACACGCACGAGGGCGGCACGCACCTGTCCGGCTTCAAGGCGGCGCTCACCGGCACGCTCAACAAGTACGCCCGCGAGAAGGCGCTCCTCAAGGAGAAGGAGGAGAACCTCGAGGGCGAGGACGTGCGCGAGGGCCTCGCCGCCGTCATCTCCGTGAAGCTCCGCGACCCACAGTTCGAGGGGCAGACGAAGACGAAGCTCGGCAACCCGTGGGTGCGTGGCCTCGTCGAGCAGACGGTGAACGCGCGGCTCGCCGAGTTCCTCGAGGAGAACCCGGCCGAGGCGAAGCAGATCATCTCGAAGGCCGTCGCGGCCCGGAACGCCCGGCAGGCCGCGCGGAAGGCCCGCGAGCTGACCCGGCGGAAGAGCGCCCTCGACAGCGGCTCGCTCCCCGGCAAGCTCGCGGACTGCCAGACCCGCGACCCGGCGGAGGCCGAGCTCTACCTCGTCGAGGGCAACTCGGCCGGCGGGTCGGCCACGGACGCGCGCGACCGCCAGTTCCAGGCGATCCTGCCGTTGCGCGGCAAGGTGATCAACTCCGAGAAGAACCGGATCAACAAGGTCCTCTCGAACGCGGAGATCCAGGCGATCATCACCGCGATCGGCACCGGGATCGCGGACGAGTTCGACCTCGAGAAGCTCCGCTACCACCGCGTGATCGTGATGACGGACGCCGACGTGGACGGGTCGCACATCCGCACGCTCATCCTCACGTTTCTCTACAGGAACATGACGGAGCTCTTCGACAACGGGCATGTCTACATCGCCGTTCCGCCGCTCTACCGGGTGAAGATCGGCAACCGGGAGCAGTACGTCGAGAAGGAGGCGCAGTTCGAGGAGCTGCTCGTCCGCGAGCGCGTGAAGGACATGGAGGTCGCCCCGCGCGGCGGAGAGCCGTTCCGCATGACCGAGGCCCGCTGGGCGCGCTTCACGCGTGACCTGAACACCTTCGAGGGCTGGTCGGCCAAGCTGCAGTCGGAGCTCCGCGACTACCCGGCCGCGAGCCGCTTCGTCGTCGAGCACCGGCTCGTCGAGCTTCCCGCGGCCACGGCGGACGAGATCATCGCCCAGCTCGGAGCGCTCTCCGAGAACGGGTACGAGCTCGAGTCCGTCCCGCCGCTCGCGGACGGCACGTTCCGGATCAAGGTGGTCGAGCGGTCGACGAGCGCCGCGCACCACGTCGACGTCCCGGCGAGCGTCTTCGAGTCGACGTCCTACGCGAGCCTGCGCCGCGCCTACGAGAAGGTCGTGGACGACGTCGGCCTCCCTCCGTACACGATCACCGTCGGCAAGAAGACGCGCGCGGCCGAGACCTTCGAGGAGCTCCGCGTCGCGCTGCTCGACCTCGCGAAGGAGGGCATCCAGGTCAGCCGCTTCAAGGGGCTCGGCGAGATGAACCCGAACGAGCTCTGGGAGACCACGATGGATCCGGCACGGCGCACGCTCATGCGCGTCGACGTCGAGGACGCCTCGATGGCCGACCGGATCTTCTCGACGCTCATGGGCGACCAGGTCGAGCCGCGGCGCCAGTTCATCGAGCAGAACGCACGTGACGTCAGGTTCCTCGACGTCTAGGAGGTGACGGCGTGACGACAGTGGAGCCCCTCGGCCCCGGCCGGATCGAATCGCGCGAGCTCGAGCAGGAGATGCGCTCGAGCTTCCTCGACTACGCGATGAGCGTGATCGTCGCGCGCGCCCTCCCGGACGTGCGCGACGGCCTGAAGCCGGTGCACCGGCGCGTCCTCTACGGGATGCACGAGGCCGGCATGCAGCCGAACCGCCCGTACAAGAAGTGCGCGCGCATCGTGGGCGACGTGATGGGCTCCTACCACCCGCACGGCGACCAGTCGATCTACGACACGCTCGTCCGGCTCGCGCAGCCCTTCTCGATGCGCTACCCACTCGTGGACGGGCAGGGGAACTTCGGGAACATCGACGGCTACCCGGCCGCCGCGATGCGCTACACGGAGTGCCGTCTCGCCCGCCTCGCGACCGAGCTCTTGCGTGACATCGACGCGGACACGGTCGACTTCGTCCCGAACTACGACGAGTCGCGGCGCGAGCCGTCCGTGCTGCCGTCGCGCTTCCCGAACCTGCTCGTGAACGGCTCGTCCGGCATCGCGGTCGGCATGGCGACGAACATCCCCCCGCACAACCTCGGCGAGACGATCGACGCGGTCGTCGCCCTGATCGACGACCCGGCCATCGACGTCGACGGCCTCGCGAAGCACGTGAAGGGGCCCGACTTCCCGACGAGCGGGATCATCGTCGGGCGCAGCGGCATCCGCGACGCGTACCGCACCGGCCGCGGCCGGATCGTCATGCGCGCCCGCGCCCACATCGAGGAGCTGCGCGGCGGCCGCACTGCCGTCGTCGTCAGCGAGCTGCCGTACGGCGTCAAGAAGGGCGGCGACGAGGGCGTCGTCTCGAAGATGGCCGCCCTCGTGAACGACAAGGTGCTGTCGGAGATCGCCGACATCCGCGACCTCTCGGACCGCACCGGGATGCGGCTCGAGATCCACCTGAAGCGCGAGTCGGTTCCGCAGGTCGTCTTGAACAAGCTCTACAAGCACACCGCGCTCCAGACGACCTTCGGCTACAACGCGGTCGCCCTCGTGGACGGCGTGCCGCGCACGCTGACGCTGCTCGAGCTCGTCCGGCACTACCTCGACTACCAGCGCGAGGTCGTCACCCGCCGCTCGAAGTACGAGCTCCGCAAGGCCGAGGAGCGCGCGCACATCCTCGAGGGCTACCTGACCGCGCTCGAGAACCTGGACGCGGTCATCGAGTTGATCCGCAACTCGGCCGACTCGGACGAGGCCCGGGAGGGCCTCATGGAGCGCTTCTCGCTCTCGGAGATCCAGGCGCAGGCGATTCTCGACCTGCGGCTGTCGCGTCTCACGGGGCTCGCCCGGAAGGAGATCGAGACGGAGCACGCCGACCTCGTCGAGCGGATCGGCGAGCTGCGGACGATCCTCGGCGACCCGGCCCGGATCGACGGCCTGATCCGCGAGGAGCTCGTCGAGATCAAGCAGGTCTACGGCAAGGGCGACGAGCGGCGCACCGAGATCGTCGCCGGCGAGGACTCGCTCGAGCTCGAGGACCTGATCGCGGAGGAGGACATGGTCGTCGCGATCACGCGCTCGGGCTACATCAAGCGGCTGCCGGTCACGACGTACCGCGAGCAGCGCCGCGGCGGCATCGGCGTCATGGGCATGGACCTGAAGGAAGACGACTACATCGAGCACCTCGTGGTCGCCTCGACGCACGACTACCTGCTCTTCTTCTCCACCCGCGGGAAGATCTACCGGCTCAAGGTGCATGAGCTGCCGCTCGGCTCGCGGCAGTCGAAGGGCCGCGCGATCGTGAACCTGCTGCCCTTCCAGCAGGACGAGTCGGTGCGCGCGCTCATCCCGACGCGCGACTTCAAGGAGGCCGAGTTCCTCGTCCTTGCGACGCGGAAGGGCGTCGTGAAGAAGACGCGCTTCCTCGAGTACGACACGCCGCTCAAGGCGGACGGGATCATCGCGATCAAGCTGCGCGAGGGCGACGAGCTCGTCGACGTGCTGCACTCGTCCGGGGAGGACGACATCCTCCTCGTCTCGTGCAGGGGCCAGGCGGCGCGCTTCTCGGAGCGGCAGGTGCGGCCCATGGGGCGGGCGACCGAAGGCGTCATGGGCATCCGCCTGCGCGGCAGCGACGCCGTCATCGCCGCCGCGATCGCCCGCGACGACGAGGACTTGCTCGTCGTGACCGAGAACGGCTACGGCAAGCGGACGCTCATCTCGCAGTACCCGGTCAAGGGCCGCGGCTCGATGGGCGTGAAGACCGTCCAGCTGACGGAGGCGCGGGGCCAGCTCGCCGGCGCGCTCGTCGTGCGCGACGGCCTCCAGGTGATGCTCATGTCGAACGGCGGCACGGTGATCCGGATCCCGGTCGAGGACGTGAAGCGGATGGGCCGCTCGACCCAGGGCGTGATCGTCATGCGCCTGCGCGGCGACGAGCAGGTGTCGACCATCGCGTCGGTCGTCGAGCAGGCGAGCGAGGAGGCGACCGAGGCCGCCGCGGCCGCCGCCGAGGCCGCGGGCGCCGTCGTCCAGCCGGAGGAGACCGTCGATCCCGAGGAGACGATGGACCCGGCCGGAGCTGGTGGCATCGACGAGCTCGAGGCGGTCGAGGCGGACGAGGCCGACGACGACTCGGACGAAGCCTAGGCGCCCGCTGCGCGCAGACGGTCGGCTGCTTCGTCCGGGTCGAGCGTGTTGACGTAGATCCCGGCGCCGAGCTCGAGGCCGGCGAGGATCGAGAGGCGCGGCACGACCTCGACGTGCCAGTGGGGGCCGTCGTGCACCCAGACGTTCAGCGGGACCGGGCCGCCCTCCGCGGCGTGCAGGCGGCGGAGCGACTTCGCCAGAAGCTCGAGCGCGGTGGGCAGGAGCGGCGACTCGAAAGCGCTCCCCTCCGGATGCTCGACCGGCGCGAGCCAGAGCTCGTACGGCAGCCGTCCGGCCCAGCGGACGATCGCTGCGACGCCTCCCCGCTCCTCGAGCACGCGCGTCCCGTCCCGCAGCTCGTCCGCGAGATGCGCGCACGCCCGGCACTCGCCGTCGGCCTCGCCGACCACCTCGGGCGGCCGCTCGCGGAGCCACACGAGCTGTGAGTGCGAGTGCCCGCGACTGGCGCCGGCGTCGCGGCCCTCGTTCACGAGCACGTGGACGTACCGAAAGCCCTCGTCGCGCGCGGCCGTGGCCCGGAGCGACCACGCCTCGGCCACGAGCGCGAGCTCCCCGTCGGCGAGCTCGGCGACCGAGCGGACGTGGCGCGGTGTGTGTACGACGACCTCCTGCCGTTCGAGCGCGGGGTAGAGGTTGGGGACGACGCGCACCTGCCAGCCGGGCGTGTCGGGCCGGCCGTCGCGGCGGCCGATCGCGAGCGTCTCGGGCGGCGTCCGGTCCTCGTGGCCCTCGCAGAACGGGCAGTCGTCGCCCTCGGTCGGGTCGAACGCCTCCGGCCGCCCGGCGCCCGGCCGCCGTGCCCGGCCGGGGGCGACGGCGACGAGCCGGCCCGAGATCGGGTCGCGCCTGAGATCGGGCGCCGGCGTCGCGCTCAGGCCGAGTCGCCGGGCTTCCGCCCGGCCTCGAGGAACGGACGGAAGAGCTCGAGCGGCAGCGGCAGGAAGGTCGTCGTCGAGCGCTCCGACGAGATCTCGAGCATCGTCTGGAGGAAGCGCAGCTGGAGCGTGATCGGGTTCGCGCTCATCACGTCGGCCGCCTCGCGCAGCTTCTGCGAGGCCTGGAACTCGCCCTCGGCCGCGATCACCTTGGCGCGCCGCTCGCGCTCGGCCTCGGCCTGGCGAGCCATGGCGCGCTGCATCCCCGTCGGGATCTCGACGTCCTTCACCTCGACGATCGAGACCTTGACGCCCCACGGCGAGGTGGCCTCGTCGATGATCTGCTGGAGGATCGTGTTGATCTTGTCCCGCTCCGAGAGGAGCTCGTCGAGCATGTGCTGGCCGAGCACGGACCGGAGCGTCGTCTGCGCGATCTGCGACGTGGCGACCATGAAGTTCTCGACCTGCACGATCGCCTTCTCCGGGTCGATGATCCGGAAGTAGGCGACGGCGTTCACGCGGACCGGGACGTTGTCCTTCGTGATCACCTCCTGCGGCGGGACGTTCAGGGTGACCGTCCGCAGGTCGACCCGCACCATCTTGTCGATGATCGGGATGAGCAGGAAGAGGCCCGGTCCCTTCGGCGGCGACTTGAGCCGGCCGAGCCGGAAGATGACGCCGCGCTCGTACTCGCGGGCGACGCGGACCGACGCCGAGAGCAAGAGCAGGACGAGGACGACGACTGCCGCGATGGCGATCAGGGCTACCGACACGGAGCCATCCTATGTGGAATCGCTCGCCGTTCCCGCTCCGACGGGCTCGCCCGCCTCCACCGGGTCCGCGCGGCGGACGTCGAGGCGGAGGCCGTCGACGCGCTCCACCGCGACCCGGTCGCCCGGATCGAGCGGGCCGTCCTCGGTCCGCGCCTGCCAGAGCTCGCCGTGCACGAAGACGAGCCCGGTCGGGTCGAGCCGCTCACGCACGACGCCGACCGCTCCGAGCATCTCGTCCTGCCCGGTTTGCGGCCGCGTGCGCCGCACCTGCCAGACCTTCGTCATCGCCCCGCCGATCACGACCGCCAGGGTCAGCCCGATCGCGAGTGCGACCCAGATCGACACGTCGTAGATCTCCCCGGCGGGGTCGAAGAGGAGGAGCGCGCCGAGGACGAACGAGACCGTCCCCGCGAGCGCGAGGGCGCCGTGGCTGACCACGAACGCCTCGGCGACGAAGAACCCGAGCGCGAGCAGCATGAGGAGCAGGCCGGCCCAGCTGATCGGCAGCACCTGGAGCCCGAAGAAGCCGAGGATGAGCGAGATCGCGCCGACCGTCCCCGGCAGGATGAGCCCCGGATTCAGGATCTCGATCGTGAGCCCGAGGAGCCCGATCGACATGAGCAGCACGATCAGGTTCGGATCGACGAGGAAGTCGAGGATCTGCTTCCAGAGGCTCATCTCGATCGTGTCCACCTGGGCGCCCGCCGTGTTCATGACGATGCCCTTCGGCTCCGTCTTCATCCCGTCGATCTCGTTCAGGAGCGTGGGTAGATCGGGTGCGACGACGTCGACCACGTTCTTTTCGAGCGCCTCGGTCGCGCCGAGGTTCGATGCGACACGGACGGCCGACTCGGCCCACTCGGCGTTCCGCCCGTGCTCCCGCGCGAGCTCGCCGATGAACGCGGCCGCGTCGTTGATCACCTTGCGGCGCAGGTCGCTCGGGATCTCGCCGCCGGTCGAGGAAATCGGCGTCGACGAGCCGATGTTCGTCTGCGGCGCCATCGCGGCGATGTCCGCGGCCATCGCGAGGAACACCCCGGCCGACGCGGCCCGCGAGCCCTCCGGGTAGACGTAGAGCACGACGGGCACGTCCGACTCGAGCTCCTTCTTGATGATCTTCCGCATCGAGGAGTCGAGGCCGCCCGGCGTGTCGGTCAGCAGGACGACCGCGTCGTAGTTCTCGCGGTTCGCCTTGTCGATCGCGTCGGTCAGGTACTCCTGCGTGATCGGGTTCACGTCGTTCTCGAACTCGACCGCGAGGACGCGCGGGCGCTCGGCGCCCTCCTGTGAGAACGCCGAGTCGACGGCCGCAAGGCCTCCGGCCGCGAGAGCCGCGAGGAGCACGAGGGAACGCAGGAAAGCCGCCATCGGGGCTGTAAGGATTGTATCTGCAGGACTTTTGTTCACTTGCGGGCCGGGCCGATGTCTGCTCTGTTCGCCTCTCTCCCCCCGTGAAGCTGCCGCGCCTTCACCTCCTGCTCGTACTCGTCGCGCTCGCCCTGCCGGGCGTCGCGGAGGCCGGCGTCCGCGTCGTCGCGCGTGACGTGCCGGTCGGTGGCGCGCCGGCCGCGCGAGGGCTTTCGGCGGCACCGGTTCGAACGCTTGCGGCTCGCACGGCTCCGCTCCGGTTCAACCTCGTCGGGCTCCACTGGCGCGGCTCCGGGCAGGTCCTCTTCCGGACGGCTCGCTCCGGCGGCGCCTGGAGCGCCTGGTCACCGGCTCGTCCGGAGGCGGAGGACCGGCCCGACGCGGGGAGCGCCGAGGGCCGGGCGCGCGCCGGCTGGAAGCTCGGCAACCCCTACTGGACGGGCTCCGCCCGGCGGATCCAGATCCGCGTCCGCGGCACCGTCTCGCGGGTCCGGGCCTTCTACCTCTGGAGCCCGGTCACCCGTGCGCCCGCGTCGCGTGCCCTCGCGGCGGCGCCCACGAAGCCGGCGATCATCTCCCGGGCGGCCTGGGGCGCCGACGAGCGGATCGTCCGCGGCACGCCGTCGTACGCGAGCCGGATTGCGTTCGCGGTCGTCCACCACACGGCCGGGGCCGTGCCGACGAGCAAGGCCCAGTCAGCCGCGATCGTCCGCGGGATCCAGAGCTACCACGTGCGCTCGAACGGCTGGAACGACATCGGCTACAACTTCCTCGTCGACCCCTTCGGCCAGGTCTTCGAGGGCCGAAAGGGCGGTGTCGCGCAGGCCGTCGTCGGGGCCCACGCGCAGGGGTTCAACACCGGCAGCACCGGCGTCGCGGTCCTCGGCACGTACGAGTCGAGAGGGATCGCGAAGGCGGCCCGCGCGGCGCTCGTGTCGCTCCTCGCCTGGAAGCTCGACCTCGCGCACGTCGACCCCACCTCGAAGCTGACCTGGATCTCCGGCGGGAACCCGAAGTACCCGGCCGGGCGGGCGGTGTCGATCCGGGCCGTGTCCGGTCATCGCGACACCGGGCCGACGGCCTGTCCCGGATCGGCGCTCTACGGCACGCTCGGCTCGCTCGCCGCGGACGTACGCGCGCTCGGCGGCGCCAAGATCTTCTCCCCACGGGCGACCGGCTCCGTCGGCAGTCCGGTCCGCTTCTCGGCGCGCCTCTCGACCTCGCTCCCGTGGACGGTGACCGTGCTCGACGGGGCCGGCACGCCGGTCGCGACCGGCTCCGGGACCGGGCTCGTCGTCGACTGGACCTGGGCCTCGGCCGGCGCGCCCCCCGGCCACTACCGCTACCGCATCGAGGCGGGCACCGGCGTGCGGGCCGCGACCGGAGCG
>Ga0210113_1000213_pt1 | contig 13809 bp, 11 predicted proteins | sample MayberryNW_Catta_5_FD_185523 | JGI IMG/M metagenome (GOLD analysis project Ga0210113, IMG submission 185523) | Wetland microbial communities from San Francisco Bay, California, USA, that impact long-term carbon sequestration -... | ecosystem: Environmental > Aquatic > Marine > Wetlands ...
GACGTCGCGGTCATCGCCCTGACCGGCAACCCGAACCCCACACTGATGGACGGCGCCGACCCGGCCCGGCTGGCCGCCTCGCTGCCGGTGGAGCGGGCCAAGGCCGCGATGCAGGTCCTCGGCGCCGACCACGTCGCGTGGTCGGTGGTCGCGGCGCCCAACGCCGGCTGGGCCGAGAGCATCTTCGGCACCCCGGACGTCGAGCGGCTGTGGCAGTCGGTCGCCCTCGCGACCCGGCTGGACGAGGACGACCCTGTCGTCTCCTGGCAGCAGCACCTGGCCAAGCTGGCCCACCGCCGGGACCTGCTCAACGAGCGCGGATTCGACCGCATGCGCTTCCGTGGCCCGGGCACCGACCTGGTCGTCGGCCTGGCTCCTCGCTCGCGCTGGGTGACCGCCGAGCACACCAACGACGCCGGGACCGCGTTCGTTGCCAACCTGCCGACCGAGGAGGTCTACACGTCGCCGGACTGGCGCCGCGCCGACGGGTCGCTGAGCACGACCGCCCCGTTCTTCCTGCAGCAGATGAACGTGCTCGTTGACGGCTTGGTCCTCGAGCTGGGCGACGGCAGTGTGCGCGCGGCGAAGGCCGAGACCGGCGAGGAGGCCGTCCACCACCAGCTCGACAGCGTGCCGCGGGCGCGGCACCTCGGTGAGGTGGCGATCGTCGACGGCGACTCTCGGGTCCGGCGCACCCAGCTGACCTACCGCGACATGCTCTACGACGAGAACGCCGCGTCGCACGTCGCGTGGGGCGCCGGCTTCCCCACGACGATCGAGGGTGGCACCGAGCTCGACGTGCAGCAGCGGATCGAGGCCGGGGTCAACCAGTCGGCGACGCACGTCGACGTGGTGGTCGGCAGTCCCGACGTCGAGGTGCACGGCATCGCCGCAGACGGGACGACCACCCCGGTGCTGGTCGGCGACGAGTTCGTTCTCGGCTGACCGGCCGCCATCACGGGCAGTCCGGCGCGGTGCCGTCGTCCGGGCTGTGGGCCCGGCTCCAGGTGCGAACCCCCGGTCGTCTCTCGACATCGGGAGGAGGTTGGCCCTACGGTCCTTGGCAGTCAGGGAGAGGGATGTGGTAGCAGATGCGCAGCCTGCCCCGCCGGTTCAGTGACTGGGTCGTGGCTCATCCCGTCTTGTGGGGCGTGGGCTCCGGAGTCGTGCTCGTGCTCCTCGGCTTTGCTCTCAAGCTGGCACCGATCGTGGTCATCGCTGCCGGAGCCGCCATCGGCGTGCTGAACATCCTTCATGCGAAGAGACGGGGCTATTGCCCACTTCCGGCGGAACCGGGTTCTCACCCGGTACGAGCGGAGGCCGAGTAGTCGTCCCGGGAGTGCTGTGACGACTGACCCACATGGACCGCTCCCGATCACTCGCCAGGTGGCTGACACAACCGTCCGGTCTCCTTTGGCGGGGGCGAGCACGAAACACGGCACAACCGGGTGCTCCACGCGTGCAACCGGCCGGCCGGTGAAGACCGCGTTCTGCCGTGATTCGTGTCCGCGATGCCTACCTTCACGGGCCGTCGCACAGGTGCCGTTTCCACTCGGAGACGTTTCAGCGGGAACCGGGATCCGCGCCCGCCTCTACCCGATTGATCGAGCGTCGGTGTCTGTCTCGAAGGACGTCGGGCGCCGCCGAGGATCCGAGGTGACAGCTTGCGCGGATCCTTCATGATCGGAGCGGATCAACGCAGGCCGATGGCCGCACGACGCTCCAATGTCGTGAAACCTGCGCAAGCAGCGGCTGCTCGCCTCGATCGTGCGACAGAGGTGCCGCTGCGGAGCGCAGATGATCCGGCATTCCCCTGTGCGCTGTGCCTTCCAGTCCACCGGTCGTCCGTCTGAAGATCGCCGCCCCGCCGCACGATGGCCCCGCATTCAGGCACACACGAGGGATCTCGAACTGCGATGTGGAGCACTTCGCGGCGGCGGCCGACGCACCGTGGGGTCAGGGATTGAATGGCCGGTGCGAGCCTGCTCAGAACGCCCCGTGAGTCGAACTCGGTCGCCGCATCCTGCTGTCGCACTCAGGTCGCGATCAGCACGACGCCCACGACGGCCGGGTAGGTGTGCGCCCAGAAGGGCGGGTAGACGGCGTACGCGTACCGGCCGCCGACCGCGAGCAGCGCGCCGAACGCGCAGCCCCACCCGATGCCCAGCCAGCCCAGCCACGCCGGCCGGCCGTCGTCGAGCACCACGGCGGCACCCAGCACGGCGAACGTGGCGTAGGCCGAGAGCATGTGCGCGCGGTACAGCAACGACGCCCAGGGCTCGGTGGCGAGGTAGAGGTCCGGCGGGCTGCCGTCCACCACGGCCCGCGCGGCGGCCCACGGCACCACGGTCAGCCGGTAGGTCAGGGAGACCACCCAGCAGGCGGCGCCGACCGTGAAGACGACTGCTGCGGCCCACGAAGCGGCGACTGCGTCGTCCCGCCGGGCGAGGCTGGCTGCCATCACCAGGCCGGCCGGCGTGACGAACATGGCGACGGCCATCCACGCGTGGATCCAGGTCCACCTTCGTGGGTCCGCGTGCATCGCCGGGAGCGCGACCTCCGCCTCGGCCTGGAACTCGGGTCGCCAGCGCAGGGCACCCACCAGGAAGACCACCAGGCCCGCGGCCAGCACCAGGCCGGCTGCCGTCTCGGCGTCCATGCCGCGATCGTGCACGGGCGGCCCGGCCGAGCGCCAGTGGAGCGGCGGGCTTCAGCTGGGGTCGTCGCGGGTGGCGAGGTGCTCGCGGCCGGGCGGTGGGTCGTACGGCTCCGGCCACCAGTCGGTGATCTCGACCAGCCGGCCGCCTGCGGCCTTGACGAACACGAGGGCGTCGACCGGGTTCGGCTCGCCGTCGATGCGCACCGACAGCCGGGCGGCCGCGCCGCTCCCGTCGCCGTAGGCCTCGACCAGCCGCAGGTGCCACACGTCCGGGTAGTCGATGTTCCAGCGCAGGTATTCCTCGCGCCCGCGCACCACCTCGCGGGTCTGCGGCAGCCGGTAGACCACGTCCTCGTGCAGCAGCGCAGTCAGTGCGGACCAGTCCCTCGCCTCGAGCACGTCGACGTACGTCCTCAGCAGCTCGACCGGGGGGCTCGGCGGCATCAGCCCTCCAGCGGCCGGACCCAGGTCGCGGCGCCCGCGTCCAGGTGCAGCTCGGCGTCGCACTCGGCTGCCGCGTCGGGGTCGTGCGTGGCGAGCACGACGGCCGCCCCGCGGTCCGCCTCGGCGCGCAGCAGGGCCACGACCCGCGCCCGGTTGGCCGCGTCGAGCTCGCTGGTGGGCTCGTCCGCGAGCACGACCCGGCCGCGCTGGGCGAGCCCGCGAGCCACCGCGACCCGCTGCTGCTGGCCGCCCGAGAGCTCCTCGATCAGCTGGTCACCGGCCGTCGCGAGCCCGACCTGGTCGAGCGCCTCGGCGGCCCGCTGCTGCGACGCCTCCGGCTCGACGCCGGCCGCGAGCAACGGCACCAGGACGTTCTCCGACGCGGTCAGCACGCTGGCCAGCGCGTTGTCCTGCAGGATCAGCACCACGCCGGCGCCGCTGGTCGTGTCACGGTCGGCGGCCGGCGCGTCGCCGACGTGCACCGACCCCGCGTCCGGCCGGACCAGCCCGGCCAGGGCCCACAGCAGGGTGGTCTTCCCGGCGCCCGAGGGCCCGGTGACCGCGACGATCCGGCCCGGCCGGGCGGTGAGGTCGATGCCGCGCAGCACCTCGTGCTCGTCGTAGGAGACGTGCACCCCCCGCGCGGTCACCGTGAGGGGAGCCCGCTCGTCTGCCTGGGTCATGGGTTCGGTCACCGCACTCATGCTGCCCCCTCCCCGGTCTGGGTCTCGGTCTTGTCGAGGCGGACCGCCTCCTCGTCGACGATGGTGACCCGCAGCAGCGACCCGGGCGGCACCCGCTCGAGCACGTCCGGCGGCAGGGTCAGCGACCCGTCGCGGCCGACCACGGCGTACTCCTCGCCCCGCCTCCCCTCGGCGCCGACCCGGCCGTCGCGGATCGTCACCGTCCGGGGCAGCCGGTCGGCGACGTCGGGGTCGTGGGTGACCGCGACGACGGTCGTGCCGAGGTCGCGGTTGACCTCGGTGACCGCGTGCAGCACCTCGTCGCGGCCCTCGTGGTCGAGCTGGCTGGTCGGCTCGTCCAGCAGCAGCAGGCCGGGGTTGGCTGCGAGGCCGACACCGACGGCCAGCCGCTGCCGTTGGCCCGGCGACAGCGACCCGAGCGGGCTGGTGGAGTGGTCGGCGAGACCGACGAGCGACAGCACCTCGTGCGGCTCCGGCAGCTCGGTGCCGCCGAAGTCGTCGTCCGCCTCGCGGGAGGACCGCACCTTGCGCGCGCCGCGCTGGGCGAAGCGCACGTTGTCGATCGGCGTGGCGTAGGGCAGCAGGTTGCGCATCGCGCCCTGCAGCACCACGCCCACGTCGGTGGCCCGCATCCGGGCCAGCCCCTTCTCGTCCATGCGGGCGATCTCGTGCGGGCCGACGTGCAGGCGCCCGGCACTGGGCCGCAGCAGCCCGGCGAAGAGGTTGAGCAGCGTCGACTTGCCGGACCCGGACGGGCCGAGCAGCCCGACGACCTCGCCGGAGCCGACGTCGAGGTCGACACCGGAGAGCGCGACGACGTCGTTGCCCTCGAGGCGGTAGATGTGGACCAGGCCGTGGCAGGCGACCGGGATGCCGCTCATGTCAACGGACTCCTTCCCGCAGCCGGTCGGAGCGCCCGGCACGCAGCTGGAGGGTGGCGACCGTGAGGCCGACCAGGACGAGGAGGCCGGCCAGCGCGCCGACGGCGAGCCAGCCGGCGGCGGCCACCGGTGCGTAGCGGACCGGGATGCTCGACGACGGCGCGTCGAACTGTGGCAGCGCCGGCAGCACGGCCCACACCGCGAGAAGGGACGCGAGAGCGCCGCAGGCGAGGGCGACCAGCACGGTGCCGACGTTCTCGCGCAGCAGCAAGGCGCGGACCGTGCGCCGCCGGAGGCCGACCGCGCGGAGGGCGGCCACCTCGTACGCCCTCTGGCGCCGGCCCACGTAGGCCGCGACGAGGAGCGCTCCCACCGAGACGACGACCGCCGCGGCGCCGCAGACCAGGAGCAGCCGCAGCGCCAGCACCGCACCGTCACCGGCGTAGACCCGTTCGAGGGCGGCAGCCGTCTCGCGCGACCGGACGGTGACGCCGGACTGACGCAGGGAGCGCACCAGCGCCTGCTCGTCCCCGGTGTCTGAGCGGGACAGCCAGACCTGCTGCTCGCCGACCCGCGCGTCGTCGTCGAGACGCAGCGCCAGCCCGAGGTCGACGATGACGGCCCGGTCGCCGGCACGCGGTGCGTAGTCGACGACTCGGGACACCGTGAACCGGGTGGTCGTCCCCGACATGCCGGTCGTCTCGCCCACCGGCACCCCGCCCTGGGCCGCCGACGGGCCGGCGGCCTCGCGGGTGACGACGGCCGGCAGCGGCTCGGGGCTGTCGCCGCGGACCACCTCGGCGTAGGGGCCGCCCGGCGCCTGCAGGTCGACCAGCAGCTCCTTGCCGGCCCGCAGGCGCACCTCCGGTCCGCCGACCGTCGGAGCACCCGGGCGCCAGCCGCCGGGAACGCCGAAGCTGCCCTCGAGCTGGGCCAGGTTGCCGCCCTCGTCGGTGCCGCTCAGGCCGGCCACGTGCAGCCGGGCGGTCGCGCCCGCGATGTCGGTGCCGGGGTGGTTGAACACCAGTCCGGCCAGCCGGCAGCCGCCCCGGCACTCGGCGGGCACCTGGCCGCGGTAGGTGTGGTCGCCCCGGCGCAGCTGGCCGAGGGCGACGTACTCGAAGCTGCCCTGCACGTCGAGCTTGGCCGACACCGTCAGCGGGGTCGGTGACCTCATCTCCTGCAGGTCGAGGTCGACCTCGACCGGCCCGGGGTGCAGGTGCAGGGACGGGACGGTCGCCGGGGCCAGCGTCGAGCCGATGCCCCGCGACGGGCCGGCGTCCGGCGCGCCCCACGCGAGGACCCGGTCGGCGCGGGTGCTGTCGACGGCCAGCATCGAGGGCAGCTGGCTGGAGGACGCGACCTGGACCGCCGCCATCGCGTAGCGGCCCCCCGGGTCGGCCTTGCGAACGGCGTCGACCAGCGCCTGCGGGTCCTTCGCGCGGGCCTGCAGGACGACCGCCGCACCGGTCTCGGCGGCAGCCCGCTCGCTGCGGTTGCGCTCGGCGACGGTCCAGGCCTGCACGCCGACCAGCAGCAGGCAGGTCGCGACGGCGAGCACCGACGCGATGCGGGCGGTGCCGGGACGGCGGGCGACCCCGGCCCAGCCGACCAGGCCGGGCGTACGGCCGCGTGCGGTGGATGCGGCGACCCGGCGCCGGGCCACCCGGACCAGGACTCGCGCGGCGAGCAGGCCGCCGGCCACCGCGATCATGCCCGGCGCGAGCATCGCGACCGGGCTCGGCCGGGTGCCCCGGTCGTTGACGAGCTGCACGACCCCGGCCGCGGTGAGCACGACGACGACCGCGTCGACCAGCCCGGCCGCGCGCCCGGAGGCGCGGGTCGGGACCCGCCGCAGCAGCTCGGCCACCGGCCGCCGGAACACCTGGCGCGACGACAGGGCGGCGGTGACGAGGCCGCCGCCCAGGGTGAAGAGCACGGTCAGCAGCACCGACGCGGTCAGCACCACCTCGGTGCCCGGCGCGAAGACCCGACCTGCGGCCGACCGCACCGCGGCCCAGCCCAGCGCCGTTCCCAGGGGGGCAGCGACGAGCAGCAGCAGGAAGACCTCGGCGAGCCCGAAGCGCCGGGTCTGCCGACCGGTCAGCCCGCGCAGCTTGGCGAGCCCGAGCTCGGGGGAGCGTTCCTCGGTCGCCGAGCCGACGACGAGGTAGAGCGTCCACCAGCTCAGCAGCACCAGCTGGATGACGGCCAGCGGAGCGGCGATCCGCACCAGCCGCCGGCCCTCGTCGGCCCGGTCGAGGGCGGCCGGCAGCAGGCTGTCGGTGTTGACCAGGAGCCGCGGTGTCTCGAGCGACAGGGCCCGGACCTGTCGGCGCAGGGGCGTCGTGTCGTCGAGCCGGACCCCCGAGACGCGCAGGGGCACGTCGATCGTGTACGTGGCGATGCGGGCCGCCCCGGCCCCTCCGGTTCCGAGGAAGACGGGGTCCGCCGTCGGCGGGACATCCTCGAGCGCGACGATGGACGCCTGGGGGTTGAACGCGTCGAAGTACGGCCGGCCGACCCAGTAGTCGTCGTCCACGGGCACCGGGTCGTACGCGCCGACGACCTGGACCGCCACCACCGGGGCGATGCCGCCGTCCTGCAGCGTGGCCGAGTTGGGCAGCTCGGCCTCCACCACGTCGCCGACCTCGGCACCGAGGATCTCCAGGCTGCGCCGCGACATCATGCCCTCGGCCGGCGCCTCGGGGCAGCGGCCGGTCACGGTGGGCAGGTGCTCGCACACGCCGGGCCGCTCCACGACCTGGCCGACCACCTCGCCGCCCGCGTTGTCGCCGACGGTCGGGTGGTACTCGCCCTTGCCGACGTAGGCCAGCCGGCGCGGCCCGAACGCCGGGTGGGTCAGCGCGTCGCGGACCACCCCGTCGGCCGTCGAGGCCGGCGGCGCCGCTCCCTCGCCCACACCGGCGCCCACCTGCGGCGCGGACACCTGCACCGACAGGTCGAACGCGTCGGCCCGACGCAGCGTGTCGCGCAGGATCGACTCCTCGGCGGCGCGGGCGTAGAGCGGCGCCACCACCGAGGCAGCGCTCGCGACCGTCGCGAGCACCAGCACGATCAGGGCGGTCGAGCGGCGGAACCACAGCCCCTGCACCGCGAGGCGGGCCCCGGTCAGGTCCGGGCGCTTCATCCGCCCTCCCGGAGGCGGTCCGTGGTCGCCGACGCCGCGAGCAGCCGGCCGACGACGACCGACACCGCACACAGCAGCACCAGGCAGCCGAGGGTCGTGGCCACGACCGCCGGCCAGACCGGGTCGAGGACCAGCGGCAGGCGGGTCGCCTCGGTCGCGAACAGCGGGATCTGCGGTAGCGCCACCTGCGCGGACACCACCCCCAGGACAGCCCCCACCACGACGCCCAGCACCGCGACGACCAGGTGCTCGCGGACCGCCGCCCGGCGCACGGTCCGCCGCGGCACGCCGACCACCCGCAGGCCGGCCAGGTCGCGGGCCTGGGACGCGCCGGACGTGGCGACGCCGACCACGAGCACGGCAGAGGCGAGCACCACGGACACGAAGCCGGCCAGCACGGCCAGCCGCAGCGCGAGGGTCGGCCCTTCGTCGGCGAAGGCGGTGCGATGCGCCGCCGCCGTGTCGCGTCCGGTCACCCCGATGCCCCGGTCGGCGAGCTCGTCGCGCAGCCGTTCCTCGCGCCGGGGGTCGTCCGCCGCCAGCCAGACGTCGTACGTCGTCTGGGCCGGCGCGGCCGAGGGGCCGCTCACGACACCGGCGAGGTCGACGAGCAAGCCGCGGGGACCGCTGCGCGGCACCCGCGGGAGCTCACCGCGGACCTCGTAGGCCAGGTCACCGGCCTCCAGGTCGGGCGCGACGACTCTGTCCGACGGCACGCCCGGCGCCTTCGGGAGCCGCGGGATCGCGCCGGCGATCAGGGCCCGCGGCTCCGCCGCGACGTCGCCGCGCTGCACGGACACCGCGTTGCCGAACGACTCGTCCGCGAACGAGAGGCTGTCGCCCGCCGCCACCGACCCGCTGGGCGGCAGGTTTGCCTGGAACGGCAGCACCGACCAGGCCCCGGCCTCGGCGGTGTCCAGGTCGACCGGCGTGGTCGCGGCTCCGGTGCCGACCCGCAGCCCGGTCACCTCGGTCTCGACGTAGGCGTCGGTGAAGTCGCCGAAGGTGCGGTTGACGGTGACCCGGCGCAGCCGGCAGCCGTCCTGGCACGGCAGCGCGGCCCGGTAGGTCCCGGTGCCCTCGCGGATCCGGCCCAGGTCGACCTGGCGTGGCCCGCCGTCGTCGCCGACGACGGTGAGCGACATCGACATCGGCCGCAGCTCCGGCGCCGGCGCGCCCTGTTGCGGGGGCAGGCCGCGGGCCTTCAGGCGGGCGGTCACCTCCACCGTGTCGCCCTCCAGGTCGATCGGGTCGGCGAGCGTCGGCGCGAGGTCGGCGAGCTCGGCCGCGGTCGGCCGCGATCCGGGCGCCCACGTGGCGATGCGGGCGAACGCCCCGGGGACCACGGCGGTCGTGCGCGGGCCGGTCTCGGTGGCCGTCCGCACGGTGACGACCGGGGTCGCGAAACTGCCCTGCGGGTCGATGTCGAGCACCGCCCTGCGCAGCGCCTCCGAGCTCTCGGCGTCGACGGTGAGGACCACCGGCGCGCCCGCCTCGACGGCCGCGCGGGTGGTGCGGTTGCGGTCCGAGATGGACCAGGCGTCGACGGCGAACACGAGCAGGGCGCAGGCGACGGTGACGATCGCGATCAGCCGGCGCAGGGCCGGTCGGCGGGCGATCTGCACCCCGGCCAGCGCCGGCGCCACCCGCCCCCGCTTCAGCGACCGGCGGGACAGCGGCCCGGCCGCAGGGATCACGGCCTGCGAGAGCAGCAGCCCGCCGGCGATGGCGAGCAGGCCGGGCGCCAGCAGGGCCACCGGCCCGCTCTCGCCGGAGAGCAGCGTCACCACCCCGGCGCCGGCGGCCGCGACGACGGCGCCCTCGGTCAGGCCGACCTGCAGGGTGGAGGCCCGCGGCGGCACCCGGCGCAGCAGGCTGGTGAGCGGCTGGCGCAGGGTGGGCGCCCCGGCCACCACCAGGGCGAGCAGCCCGGCCACCGCGGCGCCGGCGACGGCCAGGGCGACCGGGAACCGGGCCTCGAGCACCACCCCGTCCTCGAGCCAGAGAGCGGTCGCGGCCGTCGCGACCAGCCAGCCGACGGCGGCGCCCAGCGCGGCGCCGACCAGCACGAGCAGTCCGAGCTCACGCAGCAGCAGTGCTGCCGCGCCCGCGGTGCCCTGGCCGCGCAGCCGGGCCAGCGCGATCTCGGGCCGGCGCTGCTCGGTCGCGGCCGCGCATACGAACGCGAGCACCACCACGCCGAGAACGGCGAGCTGCACGGCGAGCAGGGGGATGACGGTGCGCGCCTGGTCGCGCTGCGAGGCCGTCGAGGCCAGCAGGGCCGAGATCTCGCTGACCGCCGACCCGCCGACCGTGCGGGCGGCGGCGTCGACGCGCCTGGTGGCGCCGGCCAGTGCGGGCAGCCGGTCGATCTCGACGGCGGCCACGTCGACCGGGATGTCGAGGTGGGTACGCAGCGCCGGCCACTGCACGGACGTCAGGGTCGGCCAGGTGGTGAGCACGTCGTCGACGGCCGGGACGTCGCTGCCGGCCCGGGCCGGCTGGGCCGCGGCAGGGCCCGCCTGGCTGCGGCCGGACCAGAACGGGTCGCCCGGTCGAGGTGGCTCGTACACGCCGACGACCGCCATGGCCCGCCCGGGCGCCTCGGTGTCCGGCTCCTCCGGGCCGCTGGCCTGGGCCGACACCCACAGCCGGTCGCCCACCCCGACGCCGGTGACCCCGGCGGCGAGCCGGCTCACCAGCAGCTCGCCCTCGCCGCGGACGCACCGGCCCTCGGCGAGCTCGAGCTGCCGGCACAGGCCCTCGCGGCTGACCAGCCGGCCGCGGGCGGCCGGCGGCCCGTCCGGCGTGGTGCTGCCGGCGCCAACGCCGGCGGTCGCGGCCCGCAGGTCGACCGGGGTGTCGGCGCCCTGGATCGGCGGCAGGAACTGGACCGGCGTCCGGCCGCGCACGGTGGTCGCGAGCTCCTGCGGCGACGGCGGCGCCTCGCCGGTGGCGGTGACCGCGATGCTGCTCCGGGCGACCGGCGCGTCGGCGAGCACGTTCTTGAGCACCGACTGCTCGACGGCCCGGGCGTAGAGCGGGCCGAGGGCCGCTGAGGCCGACACCACGGCGGAGAGCAGGACGACCAGCAGGGCCTGCCGTGGCCGGTGGCGCAGGGCGGCGACGGTCACCGACCCACCCGCCATCGTCCGCGTCCCTTCTGTCCCGCCGAGTCCTGGCGCACCAGGTCGCCGGGCCACGATGCCGGACGCCCGGAGCACGCGGAAACGCCGGGGTCGTGATCGTGACGGGATCGTTGCGGGTCCGGCGCCCGGCGTCACAGCCCCGGGGTGGTCAGCCCGGGGCCGTGCTCACCAGGACCTGCGCGACGTGGCGCTCGAGCTCACCGACGGCGGAGGTCAGCTCCTCGCGTGGTTCAACGGGATGACGGGGCACTCGAACTGCTTCACGACCCCGGTGTCCACGGCCGCCCCCGAGGCGATCGCGTCGGAGATCTCCGCCGCGGCGTCCAGGACGCCGTCATGGTCCATGTCACCGGCGGCGAGGGCGGCCGAGTAGCCGTTCGGGAACGACAGCGCGTGCACCTGCCAGCGCCCACCGTTGTAGCCGGCGTCGCCGGGCGCCGCGGTGGCGACGTTCATCTGCGCACCCCCGAGGTCGTAGATCACGTCCCAGGCGTGGGCGGGCGCACCAGTGCTGGACAGGTCGGTCGGGGTCCCGACCGTGCGGTAGAGCTGGTGGTCGACGTAGAACGCCGGCCCGCTGACGCCGGCTGATGCCGCTCCGCCGGAGAGGATCGTGGCCGCGACCACTCCGGTGGCGAGACATGTGGCGGCACGTCGCTGCGTGGTGTTCATCGTTCCTCCTGTGCGTCACGCCGGCGCCTGGTGGGCGGCACCGGCTGGGTCGTGCCCAGCCAACGCGGCGCCGGCACACAACACCATGACGGCGATCTCACCGAGTGCTTACGGCCCGATGACGTCGCTGCGTTCCGGTGGGCGGCTGCCGTGGGAGGTGGTCTGATGGATGCGTGTCCGGTCCGGTGCTCGTCGTCGACGACGACCCGATCATCAGCGACGTGCTCTCCCGCTACCTGGTCCGCGCGGGTCATGACGTGCTGACGGCGCACGACGGGCTGGGAGCGCTGGACCTGGTGACCCGCGCCGAGCCGGAGCTGGTCGTGCTCGACGTGATGCTGCCTGCCCTGGACGGGTTCGAGGTCTGCCGACGACTGCGCTCGACGTCCACGGTGCCGATCATCATGCTCACGGCTCTGGGCGCGGAGAACGACCGCCTGGCGGGACTCGAGCTGGGGGCGGACGACTACATCGTCAAGCCGTTCAGCCCACGCGAGGTCGTGCTCCGCGTCGAGGCAGTGCTGCGCCGCAGCCGCTCCCAGCTGGTCGCGAGTGCCGCCGAGATCCTCCGGGACGGCGACCTGGTCCTGGACCTGGCGGCGCATGACGCAGCACTGGACGGCCGGGTGCTGGCGTTGACCACCCGCGAGTTCGACCTGCTCGCCTTCCTCTTGCGGCACCCGCGCAGGGCGTTCACCCGTGAGCAGCTGCTCGAGCAGGTGTGGCAATGGCACTTCGGGGACGTCTCCACGGTCACGGTGCACATCCGTCGCCTGCGGGAGAAGATCGAGCCGGACCCCGCCGAGCCGCGACGGATCGTCACCGTGCCGCGGGTCGGCTACCGGCTCGATCCGTCAGAGGTCCAGGAGCACGCGTGATCAGCGCCCAGGACGTGCTGGTGGTCAGCGCCCTGTCCGCGATCGTCGCCGGCCTGGGCACCGGCCTCGGCTGGCTGCTGCTGAACCGTCAGGTCCGCCGATGGTCCCTGCCGGCTGCGCTGGCGACGCTGGTCTGGACGCCGGTGCTGGTCATGGCCGTCGGCGTCTCCGCCGCCGCCGCACTGATGATCGTCTCCGGTCACGTCCTCGTCGTCCTGCTGACCTCGACCGTCGCTGCCGCCATGACGGCAGCTGCGACCGGATGGGTTCTCGCCGCCCGGGTCCAGCGGCTGGCCGACGCCCACCGGCGCCTGACCGAGGCCCGCGACCACGAGCGGGCCGTCGAGGCCGGCCGCCGAGAGCTGGTCGGCTGGATCAGCCACGACCTGCGCGCCCCGCTGGCTTCTATCCGCGCGATGATCGACGCGGTGGACGACGGCGTGGTCACGGACGACGCGACCGTCGAGGACTACCACCAGCGCATCCGGCTGCAGATCGACCGACTCAGCCGGATGGTCGCCGACCTCCTCGAGCTGTCCACGATCACCACCGGCCGGCTCGACCTGCACTCGAGCGCGGTCGACGTCGAGGACGTCGTGACCGAGGTTGTCGCTGCCCACGACTCGCTTGCGCAAGGTCTCGGCGTGCGGTTGTGGACCGAGGTCATCGACCGCCCCAGCGTCCACGCGGACCACCGGCACCTGGTCCGCGTGCTGACCAACCTGGTCGGCAACGGGCTCCGGCACACACCAGGGGCCGGCTCGGTGATCCTCCGCTGCGCCCGTGACGGCGACGCCGTGGTGCTGTCCGTCCGCGACGGGTGCGGCGGCATCCCGCGACAGGACCTGCCCCACGTGTTCGACACCGGATACCGGGGTGAGCCGGCCCGCACGCCTGACGTCGGCAGCGGCAGCGGCCTCGGGCTTGCCATCGCGAGGAGCCTCGTCGAGGCGCACGGCGGCACCATCGATGTCACCAACGTGGACGGTGGGTGCCGCTTCGACATCCATCTGCCGGCGTCGGACACTTCCACACGGGGTGGCTCGCCGGCCCAGCCACTGGCTCGTCCACGGCACCGGGAGACCGCAGGGGGATGATCCTGCCGGGACGCTGCGGCTCCGGCGACGGGCTCACCGCCCCGTCAACCCCGAGCGGCGGTCTGGCGACGTACGTCGTAGGCCAGGTGCACCGCCCCGCCGGCGAACCGGCGCTCGGACCGCAGCCGCAGGTCGAGGCGGACCCCTCCGGGTAGGGCCGGCGTGCCGCCGCCG
>Ga0210113_1000215_pt1 | contig 13768 bp, 15 predicted proteins | sample MayberryNW_Catta_5_FD_185523 | JGI IMG/M metagenome (GOLD analysis project Ga0210113, IMG submission 185523) | Wetland microbial communities from San Francisco Bay, California, USA, that impact long-term carbon sequestration -... | ecosystem: Environmental > Aquatic > Marine > Wetlands ...
CGCACCGCCGACTGCGTGGTGGGCGGCTTCCGCTGGCACAAGAAGGACGCCGGCACGATGGTCGGCTCGCTCCTGCTCGGCCTGTACGACGACGCCGGCACGCTCCACCATGTCGGCGTCGCGGCGGCCTTCACCACCGCGACGCGCAAGCGGCTCGTGGCCGAGCTGGCGCCGCTGCGCGAACGCGCCCTCGAGAACCACCCGTGGCGCGACTGGGCCACCGCGCAGGACGAGGCGAGCGCGACGGGACAGCGGCTGCCGGGCGCGACCAGCCGATGGAACCGCGGCAAGGACCTGGGCTGGGAGCCGCTCCGGCCGGAGCGCGTCTGCGAGGTCGCCTACGACCACATGCAGGGAACGCGCTTCCGGCACGCGGCGCGGTTCCTCCGCTGGCGTCCCGACAAGCGCCCGCAGGACTGCCGCTACGATCAGCTCGAGGTCACGCCCGCCTACGAGCTCGAGCGCGTGTTCGGCGCGCTCGACCCGGACCGCCGCCGCCCCGACGCTCGCCCGGGGTCATAGTCCGGCGCGGGCGCATCGCCCCGAGAGCGCCGCCGTGACGGCGCGACGCGCGGCGGCTCGTCGCGCTGCTTCCGGTAGTGCGGAGGCCAGGGCGCATCGCCGTGACCCGCCGCCTCCTGCGATGCGGCCAGCGCGAGCAGCGCGTCCAGCGACCCGGCGGCGCGATCGATCCCGGCCGAGGCGTCGCCGCGCGCCGCGAACCGCGCCGGCGCGGTGGTCAGGGTGAACGCGGCGGGATCGCACCCGGCCACCTCGTCCCAGTCGAGCGGCATCGAGACGCGTGCGTCCGGCGTGGGTCGCACCGACCACGCCGAGGCCACCGTCCGGTCCTTGGCGTTCTGGTTGTAGTCGAGGAAGACGCCGTGGCGCTCCTCTTTCCACCACTTGCTGGTGGCGAGCGCGGGCGCGCGCCGCTCCACCTCGCGCGCCAGTGCCAGCGCCGCGCGACGCACCTGCTCGAAGCCCCAGCGACGCTCGAGGCGCACGTTGACATGCATGCCGCGCGAGCCGGAGGTCTTCGGCCAGCCGCGGAGCCCGCGCTCGTCGAGGACCTCGCGCACGAGGAGGGTCACGCGCCGCACGTCGTCCCAGGCCACGCCCGGCCCCGGGTCCAGGTCGACGCGGAGCTCGTCGGGATGCTCGAGGTCGTCCGCGCGCACGGGGTGGGGGTTGAGGTCGATGCACCCGAGGTTCACGATCCACAGGAGCTGCGCGGCGTCCCGGACGACGACTTCCCGGGCCGTCCTGCCCGACGGAAACCGCAGCTCCACGGTCTCGATCCACTCGGGGCGCGCCTCGGGGGCCCGCTTCTGGAAGAACGGCGCCCCGCCGGCGCCGTCGACGTAGCGCTTGAGCACGATGGGCCGGCCGGCGATCCCGCGCAGGGCACCCTCCGCGATCGCCGCGTAGTACCGGACGAGGTCGAGCTTCGTGTGGCCCGCCTCCGGGAAGAACGTCTTGTCGGGGTTGGTGATCACCACGTCGCGCCCGGCGACGTGGACGACGGTCTGTCGCGCCTTCCCCATGCCGACAGTGTGGCCCTGCCACGTTTCACCGCGCAAGCTGCGCGGCGGCGGCGAGCGATCGGCGCGCCCGCGCGCGTCCGGCCCGCCGGCCGGCGCCCCCGTGAGTCATCGCGTCGAGGCACGCGCGTCGCATGGCGTATAGTGCACCGGGGCGTGGCGGCGAGAGCCGCCGTCGAGGCGAGGGCCCCCGAAGGAGCGACGTCATGGCAGATGGGCAGCGCCGACGCATCAGCAGCCCGCACGTACCCGAGCCGCCGCCGGGCACGTTCTCACGGGCCATCCAGGTGGGCAACCAGCTCTTCGTCGCCGGCATGACGGCCGGCAGTGCGAGCGGCGTCGAGGGCGGCGACAGCATGTACGACCAGACGCGCGCGGTCTTCACGAAGATCAGGCACCTGGTAGCGGCGGCCGGAGGCACGATGAACGACATCGCGAAGATGACCGGGTTCATCACGGACATGAAGCGGCGTGACGAGTACCTGCGCGCGAGGCGAGACTTCTTCACCGCGGATCCGCCGGCATCGACGCTCGTCGAGGTGACCGCGCTCGCCGCCCCGGGCCTGCTCATCGAGGTCGAGGTGCTGGCCGTCATCGGCTCCGGCCGCACGCCGCCCGCCGCGGGGCACCGACGGAGGACGTCGGTCCGCGCCGGGGCGACCGGCCGCCGAAAGGCCGGACGCTGATGGGGACGCCGCGTCCGTGCACGTTGACGGCCGCGACGCTGACGGCGCTCGCCCTCGCGAGCGGAGGCGCCGCGGGCCAGGAGCGCGGGATCGTGCGCCCCGATCCCACCGTGCTTCGCGAGATCGTCACCGGCATGCCGAGGGGAGATCGGCAGGAAGTACGCGTTCTCACCGCGCGGTTCAAGCCCGGCGAGCGGACCGTGTTCCACACGCACCGCTTTCCCGTCACCGTGTACATGCTGGAAGGGGCCTTCACGCTCGAGATGGAAGGCAGGCCCCCGGTCACGATCAAGGCCGGCCAGGCGATCGTCGAGCCGCCGAACGTGAAGATGACGGGCTACAACCGGAGCCAGACGGATTCGATCCGGCTCGTCATCTTCTACGTGAGCGATCCCGAGACCCCGTTCCTGGATCCGATCAAGTAGCGTCTTGCGCGGTCGGGTGACGCGGCGGCCGATAACCTCAATAACGACTGGGGCTTCGATCCTGGGACTACGTGTGGATATGTGGACAAGTTTTGCCTTGACAGGAAGGTGACGGCACCCGCATTAGAGCACCCAGCATGGGCATCACCCGCGAGTCGGAGCTGCTGTCCGCAGCCGGGTCGCTTTGCAGCGCCGCGGACAACCTTCGCGCGGTCGGCCTCGTCACCCTGGCCGACCAGCTCGAGGCGTTCCTCGCGCTCCTCGACGTCGAGATCCTCCTGAACACGCTTCACGGCGAGTAGCGCTCGCCGCACACGATCGCCGCCTCACGCGTCCCCGGCGCCGCCTCCGCGCCGCGGATCCCGGCGTCAGCTCCCGCGGCTCGCTGACGCGCCCGCCGCTCGGCGTGCCCGGGCGGATGCCTCCATAGCGGGCAGCCCCCCCGGCGCTGCTCACGTCTTGCGCTCCGCCGGTCGCGGCAGCGGGACGTAAGTGCCCGCATCTGCGGCCTACCCCGTACGGCACGCGCCTTGCTGACGCACCGGAGCGCCGCGCCGGCGATGCCGCGGCCCCGCGGTCAACGACGATCGTGATCGGACGTCACGCGTGGTGCGTGACGGCACCCTCTCGAGGAGGCGGTCATGGTCGTCGTCAGAATCCTCTCGATGCTGCTCATGCTGGTCTTCGTCGTCGGGGCCGCGGTCGCGCAGGCCCAGTCCCCGACCCCGGCGCCGGCCGCGGACGCGAAGCCGGCGGTGCCGCCGGTCGATCCGGTGACGGAGCTGGCCGCCAAGGTGGGCGACGCGAAGGTGGCCCTGGACACGCTGTGGGTCATCGTGGCCGGTTGCTTCGTCTTCTTCATGAACCTCGGCTTCGCCTGCGTGGAGTCCGGGTTCTGTCGCGCCAAGAACACCGTGACGATCATGGCGAAGAACTTCGTCGTCTTCGCGGTGGCGTCGGTCGCGTTCCTGCTGCTGGGCTTCGGAATCATGTTCGGCGACGGCAACGCGCTGTTCGGCACGCAGGGCCTCTGGTTCGTCAACGGCGCCGACAACAGCCCGGCCACCGGCGACGCCTACCAGGGCGTGTACTCGGCGATCAACTGGACCGGCGTGCCGCTCTGGGCGAAGTTCTTCTTCCAGCTCGTCTTCGCCGGGACCGCGGCGACCATCGTCTCCGGCGCGGTCGCCGAGCGCGTGAAGTTCGGCGCCTTCTACGTCTTCTCCTTCTTCATGGTCGGGCTGATCTACCCCGTCATCGGCCACTGGATCTGGGGCGGCGGCTGGCTCGCGAAGCTGGGGATGTGGGACTTCGCCGGCTCCACGGTCGTGCACTCCGTGGGCGGCTGGGCGGCCCTCGTCGGCGCGATGATGCTCGGCCCGCGCCTCGGCAAGTATGGCAAGGACGGCCGCATGCACCCGATTCCGGGCCACTCGATCGCGCTCGGGACGATCGGCGTGTTCGTGCTGTGGTTCGGCTGGTTCGGGTTCAATCCGGGCAGCACGATGGCCGCCGATCCGGGCGCCATCGCCCGCATCGCGGTGACGACCAACACGGCGGCGGCGGGCGGCGCGATCGCCGCCTCGATCCTGGCCTGGCTGCTGCTCGGCAAGCCGGATCTCACGATGATCCTCAACGGCTCGCTGGCGGGCCTGGTCGCCATCACGGCGCCGTGCGCCTTCGTGAGCATCCCGTCCTCGCTCGTCATCGGGCTCATCGCCGGCGCGCTGGTGGTGCTCGCGGTGCTCTTCTTCGACCGCGCGAAGGTGGACGACCCGGTCGGCGCCATCTCCGTCCACCTGGTGTGCGGGGTGTTCGGCACGCTGGCCGTCGGCGTGTTCGCGCAGGACCAGTTCTCACCGGGCACGACGGGCAATGGGCTGCTCTTCGGCGGCGGCGCCGGCCTGCTCGCCACGCAGGCGATCGGCGTGGCGACGGTCGGCGCGTTCGTCGTCGTCGCGTCGTTCGTCGTGTGGGCGCTGCTGCGCTCCACGCTGGGGATCCGCGTCTCCGCCGACGAGGAACGCGAGGGCCTCGACGTCGGCGAGCACGGCATCACCGCGTATCCCGAGTTCCACATGCCCGTCTTCGCGGGGACGGCGGCGTCCGCAGCGGCGGCGCCGATGGCAGCCCGCGTGACGGCCCCGGCCGTCGAGACCGGGCGTTGACCGCGAGCAGCACCAAGGCGCCGTCCGGGCGCCGGGACACCCAGGGAGGACAGGGACGATGAGGCGACAGGGGGGCACGGGCATGCGGTGCGCGATCGTCGCGATGGCGCTCGGCGCGCTGGTCGCGGCGGCGGCGCCGGCGGACGCACAGACGCCGGCAGCGGCGCCGAACACGGGGCGGGTGTCGCTCGCGGCCGGCGTCGACTGGACCACGGACTACTTCTTCCGCGGCATCTTGCAGGAGGACGACGACTACATCTTCCAGCCATACGGCGAGATCGCGTTCAAGCTGCTGGAGGGCGGCCCCGCCTTCGGCAACCTCGCGCTCACCGTCGGCACCTGGAACAGCCTGCACGGCGGGCCCACGGGCGTCTCGGGGAACGCCACCGATCCGGATCTCTGGTACGAGTCGGACTTCTACTCGAAGCTCGGCTGGACGTTCCTCGAGGACTTCTCCTCGGCCGTGATCTACACCGCGTACATGAGCCCGAACGACCGGTTCGGCACGGTGCAGGAGGTGGCGTTCAGCCTCGGCTACAACGACGCCAAGCTGCTGGGGCCCTTCGCCCTGAACCCGAGCGTGCTGGTCGCGTTCGAGTTCGACGGCCAGGCGGATGCCGGCAGCCATCGCGGCGTGTTCCTGCAGACCGGCGTCGCGCCCGGATACACGTTCAATGCCGGCGGGACGTATCCCGTCACGCTGACGGTACCGCTGGCCGTCGGTCTCAGCCTGAGCGAGTACTACGAGTTCGGCACCGGCGAGGACGACACCTTCGGCTTCTTCCAGGGCGGCGTGGGCATCGGCGTGCCCCTGGCGTTCATTCCCGCCTCGCTCGGGACGTGGACGCTCAAGGGAGGCATGACCGTCCTCCAGCTCGGCGACAACCTCCGGGAGATCAACCACCGCGACCGCACGGAGGTCATCGGCACGGTCGGCCTCGCGTTCACGTACTGAGCCGCGGGCCGATGGCGGGTACGCGGCCGGCCCCCTCGACGGGGCGGGTCAGCGCTGGCCCTGCGCGCGGTTGGCGACCTGGACGGTCTTGCCGGCGACGTCGAAGCGGAGCGTCTCCTTGCTCTCGACGTCGCCGCCGGTGACGCGGATGAAGAACGTGTCGTCGCCGTACTCGATGGAATGGATGTCGCCCACGGCGAACGCGGCGGCGTGCCCCGGCTCGTTCACGAACTCGCGCTGCAGCTCCAGCTCCGCGTGTCCCGGCCGCGTGCCGTCGTCGAGCCGGCGCCAGCGCCGCATCCGGGTGGGGTTCTTGTAGTTGCCGTAGACCACCCAGCACGGGCCATGGTCGTGCACCGACGACTTTCCCGCCTTCTCCCGCCCGTGGACGAGGACGTGGACGTCCGTCTCCGGGTCGTGGCCGATCGTCGTTCGCTCGGTGTAGGGCGGCGGATCGCCCAGGTGCTTCTTCAGGAGCTCGGGGTTGTGGAGAAGCCGCTCCAGGTGATCGCGGATCTCGGCGAGACCGGACGGCACGCCCTTCGTCCTGATGGTGGCCCGGGTGTCGGCGAGGAACTGCTCGAGCGTGTACGTGCTGTCGGTGGCCATGACGGCCTCCTTCCTCGAGATGGGATGATTCTCGCCCAGGTCCGGCCGCTTGGCCAGGGCGGACGCTGCCGGTGGGCGTGTCGTGGCGTATGATTGCCGGACACACGCCGGAGGAGGACGGGATGGCGCACGCCGATCTCAAGGGACTCGAAGTGTCGACGACCTCGGCCGATGCGCTGGCCGCCTACGAGCGCGGAGTCGATCTGTTCCTGCGCTGGCGGAGCGGCGCGCTCGAGGCCCTCGACGCCGCCGGGCAGTCGGACCCGTCCTTTGCCCTCGCGCACTGCACCCGCGCGTACGTCGGATGGCGGATGGGGCGAGCCGACGTGGTGGCGACGGCGGCCCGGCAAGCCGTGGAGCGGGCCGACGCGGCGCACCACGAGCGAGAGCGCGAGCACGTGCGGGCGGTCGCCGCGCTGCAGCACGGTGACGCGGCCGCCGCGCACGACTGCCTGGGACAGCTCGCCGCCCGGTACCCGACCGACCGGATCGCCGTGCGCCTGGTCGGGCTGAACTGCATCACCCAGGGGGACTACCGGGGCGGCATCGAGATCGCGCGCCGGAGCCTCGAGGCCGATCCCGGCGAGCCGCAGTTCCAGACCATGCTCGGCTTCTTCCTCGAGCAGTCGGGCTACAACGACGAGGGGCTGGAGATGAGCACCCGCTCCCTGGCCCAGGACCCGACCAATCTCTACACGTATCACGCGGTCGGCCACGCGTATCAGGCACGGGGTGACTACGGCAACGCGCTCGCCACCTTCCAGCGAGCCGCCTCCCTCGAGCGCTATCCGCACGTCCTCTGGCATTTGGCCGAGGCGAACGCGCTGCTGGGGCACGTCCGCATGACCCGCGAGTACTGGAGCTCCACCACGCCGGTCCTGCCGCTGTACGAGCGCATCGAGCTGCTCTGGCGCCTCGAGATGCTGCGGGGCGCTCCTCCCGATGCGGCGATCTGGCGGGATCTCGCCCGGCAGGCCGATCGGCTCCTCGAGCATGCCGACTTCCAGACCGTGTGGATGCACCACTGGATCGGGGTCGCCTACGCCCGCGCCGGCGAGTGGGACAAGGCGCGGCGGCAGGTGGAGCGGCTGCGGGGCCTGCCCGAGGGCCGCGCGAGCGGCCACTGGTCGACGCTCGGCGCCTCGCTCCTCGACGGCGAGCTGGCGATCGTCCAGGGCGATCTCGCCGCGGCCGTCTCCTCGATGGCCCCGGCCGTGGAGCAGATCCACACCATGGGCGGCGGCAGCCGGGAGCAGAAGGACATCTTCGTCGACGTCTTCGTGGAGCTGCACCGCCGGCTTGGCCACGTCGAGCAGGTGATCCAGCTCGCCCAGCAGCGCCTGCTGGCGAACCCGTACCACGTCCAGTCCCTCGCGGCGCTGGCCTGGGCCTACGAGCGGAGCGGCAACGCCGCCCTGCAACGACAAGCCTGCCGCCAGCTCGTGCAGCGCGCGGCGCAGATCGGCGTGTCGCCCGACGCGCCGGAGCTGCTTGCCGCGCGGCAGACGCTCCAGGTGGCCGCCTGAGCGAACCCGTTACGCCGCCCGCCGCAGCGACACGTCGGCGCGCCGCGTGTCCGACCGGGCCAGCGCGTAGCCGGCCACCACGAGAAGCGCGCCCACGGCGAGGAAGCCGATGTCCCACACGAGCGGGTTCGCGGCGGCCTCCCGGACGTGGTGCAGACCGAGGATGTGGTGATCGACGACGCCCTCCACGAGGTTGAAGCCGCCGAACCCGAGCAGCATGCCGCCGACCAGCCGGCGGCCGGACCAGATGGCGCCGTGGCGAACGGCCCGGTGCAGGAGGTAGAGGCCGATGGCGGTGGCGATCCACGTGGCGGCGTGGAAGAGGCCGTCGGCGAGCGTGTTGAGGGTCAGGTTCGGCACGCTGTCGGCCGGATAACCGGCGCTCGTCAGCATGTGGTGCCACTGGAGGATCTGGTGCAGCACGATCCCGTCCACGAAGCCGCCGAGGCCGATCCCCAGCATGACGCCCGGGGAGAGCGGAAAGCGGCGCACCCGCTCGATGTCCATCAGGAGCTCGTCGTCGTGGAGGCGGCCTCCAGCGCGGCGGCGACGCGCTCGCTGGTCACCTCTTCGGTCTCGGCCGGCACGGCGCGGAAGTCACCGCGCAGCGCTTTCAGCGCGTAGCGCTCCTCCTCGATCTCCCGCGCCGTCCGGACGCCCCGGCGCCGGAAGACGGGCAGCGGGGGACACCAGCCTTGCAGGGCGTGCTGGAGGAGGAAGATCGCGACGATGGTCGGAAGCGCGTAGAAGGTGCGGTGGACGAGCGCGCCGAGACCCAGGCCCACCAGCGAGACGGTGGCCGCGTTGCTCTCGAGCGTTCGCTCGATGTCCCACTCGCGATCCAGCTCGCGCAGTCGCCTGTCGATGTGCCCGGCGCCGCCGCGCGCCGCCCGGGCGACATTGCGCTCGGTCGTCCGCCTGATGCGGTCGTTCACCTCGTCGGGGGTGCTCTCCGGAACGCGATCGACCGTGGCCGGCAGCGCCTGGCCGCTCATGATCCCCGGTCGGCGCAAGGCACATGCCATCGACCCGCGCGACTGGCCGTCCGGCTCTCAGGCGGCCCGCGTGCGCGGCCCCCAGAGCCCCGCGATCGCGGTGGCGCAGTCCGGGCAGCGGCCCGCCACGAGACGGACGTCGAGGGTGCGGTAGCTCTCGCGCGCGACGAGCACGGCGTGGCACGCGGGGCAGCGCGTGTGCTGGAGCGCGGTGACGGAGCCGCTCACGTTGCCGACGTACACGTGCCGCAGGCCGCGGGCGTAGGCGGACCCCGCCGCGGTGACGAGCAGACCCGCGGCCTGCGGCGGGCGGTCACGCCAGCGGTAGCGCGGCTGGAATGCGTTCAGGTGCCACGGCATGCCAGGGTCGATGTCGGCGAGCGTGCGCGCCAGCCCGCGGAGTCCCGCGAGATCGTCGTTGAATCCGGGGACGACGAGGGTCACGACCTCCACCCAGTAGCCGAGGCGTCGGGCCGTGGCGATCGCGTCGAGCACCGTTGCCAGACGGCCCCCCAGCTGCCCGTACTGCGCCTCCGTGAAGGCCTTCAGGTCCACGCGGTACACGTCGGTCACCGGCCGCAGGTAGGCGAGCGCCTCCGGCGTCGTGTTGCCGTCGGAGACCACGACGGTCGCGAGCCTCCGCGCGTGCGCCGCCGTGAACACGGCGCGCACCCACTCGGCGGCGATCATCGGCTCGTTGTACGCCGCGCACACCGCCTTGCACCCGGCGGCGCAGCCCCCATCCACGAGCGCGCTCGGGGTGATCGGCGTGGGCGCGACGTCGACGCCGTCGCGGAGCGCCTGCGAGATCCGCGCGTTGTGGCAGTACGGGCACGCGAGGTCGCAGCCGTACATCCCGAAGGTGAGGGCGAGAGCCCCGGGGAGGACGTGATAGACGGTGTTGATCTCGATGGGCCGGATGCGCGAGGCGGCCACGTATCCGAACGGGACGCGCAGCCGATCGCCGGCGCGATGGCGCACGCCGCACCGTCCCGTGTGCCCGTCTCCGAGCGCGCAGCGGTGGGCGCACGCGACGCACTCGAGGCGTCCGTCGACGCGCTGGTGATACAGCGCGCCCGGCGCGGTCGCGAGCTCGGCCCGCGGCATGCTGTCATCGTACCGCCGCCGGCCGACCGGCCAGGGCGAGCACCTGCCGACCCGGGGCAAGCGCTGCCTGCCGGCTGCAATCGGCGGCATCGTGCATGCACGAACACCCGGCATGCGGAACCTCAGTCGGGCCGAAGCGCGCGCCGTCCGTCTGTTCGATCGCGCCCGGACGATCGCGGTGGTGGGAGCGGGCACCGACCAGCGGAGCCGCGCGACGACCGCACATCTGCGGCGCGGCGGCTACGATGTCGTGCCGGTGGCGGGCGGCGGAGTCGCCGGCATCCCGGGCGCCGTCGACCTCGTCCTGGTCTTCCGGACTCCCGCCGCGGTCTCGACCCTCCTCGAGCAGGCAGCCGCCAAGCGGGTGGATGCGGTCTGGTTCACCGAGGAGCCGAGCCGTGCCGTCCGGGCGCTCGGCCACCGGCTGAAGCTTCCCATCGTCTTCGATCCCGCAGTGGCCGAGCGCCACGATCAGCGGCTGAGTAACGCGGGCAGCGCGGCCACGCTCGGCATCCGTGGCCGGCGCCGGCGGCGCAAGGATCCCGCCCACGGATCGCTCGCGTCCCAGGGCGGGTGGGTCGAGGCCGGCGGCGGGGGTCGGCGCGGTGGCGGCGGCGGACGTGCGATCATCGACGAGAAGAAGATGATCGAGGGCAAGCCGGGGCGTCGCGGCCGCCGGCGGAAGGCCGGGAGAGGGCGCGCGGCCTGAGCCGCGGCGCGTGTGATGCGTCGTTACGCCGCGCCCTCCGGAGTCCGGGCTGTCGCCGCGTGGCTGGGCGCGCTCGCGCTGACGGCGCTCGTGATCGTCCCGGCGCTGCGCGTCGTGCAGTGGGCCTGGGCGGCCGGCAATGCCGCGGGCCTCGCCTCCGGCACGACCGTGTCGGCGTGCCGCGCGTCCGGAGGCCGCTGGGTCCCGAACATGTGCATGTTCGACCACGAGCCCGACCCCGCGCGCGTGCCGCACGGCCCACGGCCCGCGACGGCGTCGGCAGCCTAGACGGCTGCCGGAGTGTTTCAAGGGACGCCACGGCTCCGCCGGGGGCCCCGAGCCTCAGGGGCATCGGGGCGCCCGGAGTCCCCATGTCGACTAGAACCGCAGCGAGGCGCCGAGGAACGGCCCGGAGAGGGTCAGGTCCGCGAAGTCGTCGTCGATCTCGATGCGGGCGTCGAGCACGCGATAGCCCGCGGAGACGCTCAGCAGCGGGAAAGGGATGATGCGGACGCCGGCCTCCGCGTCCACGACGTGGCCGAGGTCGCCGAACGGGATGCCGGAGATTTCCGCGAACACCTCGAGCCACGCGAGGGGCGTGACATTCGCCATCGCGCCCACGGTCGGGAACGCCATGGCCAGCACCTGCGACTCGCGAACGTCCGATCCCGCGCCCCGGCCTCGCAGCGAGGCATCGACAACGAGCCCCTTCAGCTCGAACAGCGGCCCGATCTTGAAGATGCCGGGGACGGCGATGAACTGCCACGCCCAGCCGATCCGGCCGTAGTGCAGCTCCAGCTCGCTCTCGACGCGCGAGGTCGCCGCGAACGTCGTCCCGGCGAACTCGATACCGCCCTCGAGCGTCCGGGCGCCCTCGACCTCGCCGTGCGTGTACGCGAGCCGGAGCCTGCTGTTGAGGCCGGTGCCGATGCCGAGCCGGATCTCGGGGAGGTCGCCATCGTCCATGCCGAGATCTCGGTCCAGGTCGATGCGGGTCCCGGGGATGGAATCGCTCTCGACCCTGGTGGCGGCGTCGAGATCCGCGAGCCAGTAGCGGCCCTCGATGTCGACGACCTGGGCGTGCGCCGCGCCGAAACCGGCCAGCACGAGCGCCGCGGCGATGACGAGTCGTCCAGCCATGGGCGCCTCCCTAGGACCAGATTACCAGGGAGGTCATTGCCGCGACGGTGGGCCGAGGCCTAGCCTGTTTCGTGCGATGTCGAGCGTCCTGATCGTGCTCGCGGCGATCGCGGGAGCGGCGACGGGCATCCGCGGCGTCACGCTCGTGGCCCGGGGCCTGCGCGCCGCCGACGATCCGCGCGCGTCGCTGTGGCTGATCCGGGGGATCCGCGGCGTCGCGGTGGCCCTGGGGACCACGTCGCTCGCGGCCGGGCTGGTGCTCGATCAGACGTGGCTGCTGGCCTTCGGGGCGGTCTTCCTGCTCGAGGAGCTCTACGAGACGGGCGTCGTGGCCCTGCTGCTGCGCGCCGACGCGAAGCGCACCTCGTCCGGCGCGCCGTCGCCGCGCACGCCGGCCCGCGCGTTCGGCTGCCAGGAGCCTGTCGGAGTATCTCGAGGGGCGCCACGGCTCCGCCGGGGCGTCCCGAGCCGCCCACCGGGGGCTTGGGGGGCGCCCGGAGCCCCCCATGTTCGCTAGATCACGCCGAGGAGCGGGCAGAGCAGGCGCAGGCCGATCCAGATGAGGATCATGCCGGCCACGTCGAGGTAGACGCCGGACCGGATCATCTCTCCGAGCGGGACGAGGCCGGACCCGTACACGATGGCGTTCGGCGGCGTCGAGATCGGCAGCATGAAGCCGAAGCTGGCGCCCAGCGCCGCCCCGAGCGCGGGCGGAATGGGACTCAGCCCGGCGCTCTGGGCGACGGCGATGACGACCGGAACGACCATGCTCGCCGAGGCCGTGTTCGACGACGTCTCGGACAGCACGACGCCGATGACGATGGCGACGGCGGTCAGGGCCCAGAGGCTCTGAACGCCCGAGACGCGCACCATCGCCTCGCCGATCGCCCGCGCGAGGCCGGTGTCGAACATGAGCCGTCCCATCGCCAGGCCGCCGCCGAAGAGGAGGATCGTGCCCCAGTCGATCCGGCTCGCTTCTCGCCAGGTGAGCGTGAACTCCGCCCGGCTCCAGCGCGTCGGGAGGACGAAGAGCAGGATCGCCGCGCCCAGCGCCACCACCGACTCCGGCAGCCGTGTCTCGAAGAAGCGAGGCAGGGCGGCCGCGGGCGAGGAGACCATGGCCGCGGCCCCCGGCAGCATCCACAGCAGCGCGGCCACCAGGAAGACGACGAGCACGTTGACCTGCGCGCGGGTCCACGCTCCGAGGCGTGCGCGCTCGCCCGCGACGTAGGCGCGGAGCCGGTCCGACGCGCGGGGCGCGCCGCGGTAGAGGGCGCCGAGGAGGAGCCAGCAGAGCAGGAGCATGGCCACCGTGAGAGGCATGGTGACCGCCGTCCAGTCGAAGAACGTGAGCCGGCGGTCGGTGAGGTCACGAAGCATGCCGATCGCGATCAGGTTCGGGGGCGAGCCGACGGGGACGCCGACCGCGACGGACGACGACCACGTCAGCATCAGCAGCAGCCCGACCGCGAAGCGGCTCGGGGCGGCGCCATCGGCCGTCTCGCCGAGGGCGCGCAGGACGCCGACGCCGACGGGCAGCATGATGGCGGTGGTGGCGGTGTTGCTCATCCAGAGGGAGAGGCCGCACGTCACGATCCCCATGGCGAGCAGGAGCCGCGGCGCGGACCGCGTCGCCCACTCGTGGCGCAGGAGCGCCAGTGCGAAGCGCCGATCGAGCCCGCTGCTCTTCATCGCCTCCGCCACGATGAAGCTGCCGACGAAGAGGAAGACGACGGGGTCGGCGTAGGCCGCCAGCACCCTTGCCGCGGGCGCGACGCCGAGGACGATCGCCAGCACCGAGGACAGCAGCGCGGTGACCGCGACCGGCAGCGCCTCCGTGACCCAGTAGGCGACGGCCCAGAGGAACACGGCGAGGAGGGCGTGCGCCTCGCCGGTCAGGCCCG
>Ga0210113_1000216_pt1 | contig 13708 bp, 11 predicted proteins | sample MayberryNW_Catta_5_FD_185523 | JGI IMG/M metagenome (GOLD analysis project Ga0210113, IMG submission 185523) | Wetland microbial communities from San Francisco Bay, California, USA, that impact long-term carbon sequestration -... | ecosystem: Environmental > Aquatic > Marine > Wetlands ...
GAACATGGGTCCCAAGGTCACGGTCGACTCGGCGACGCTCATGAACAAGGGCCTCGAGGTGATCGAGGCGCACTTCCTCTTCGGCCTCGAGTACGAGCGGATCGAGGTGGTCGTGCATCCGACGTCGGTCGTGCACGCGCTCGTGCGCTTCCGCGACGGCGCGGCGCTCGCGCACCTCGGCTACCCGGACATGCGCGTCCCGATCTCGTACGCGCTCACCTACCCCGAGCGCGCCGCCACGCCGGTCGACCCGCTCGACTTCTCGCAGGGCCTGATCCTCGAGTTCGACCCGCCGGACGAGGACGCGTTCCCGTGCCTGCGGCTCGCGCGCGCGGCGGGGGAGCGGGGCGGAACCGCGCCGTGCGTCCTGAACGCCGCGAACGAGGTGGCGGTCGATGCGTTCCTCGCGGGCGAGCTGCCCTTCACCGGCATCCCCGAGGTGGTGGAGCGGACGCTCCGCGCGATCGACACCGCACCGGCGGCCGACCTCGACGACCTGGTCGCCCGGGACGCGGAGGCGCGCCGGGTCGCATCCGGGCTCACCCGCGAGGCCGTGCGGTGAACGTCGGCGTCGCGATCGCCGGTCTCGTCTTCCTGATCCTCATCCACGAGGCGGGCCACTTCGTCGTCGCGCGCGCCGTCGGGATGCGGCCGCGGAAGTTCTACATCTTCTTCCCGCCGGCGCTCTACAAGCGGGTGCGGAACGGAATCGAGTACGGGATCGGGGCGATTCCGCTCGGCGGCTACGTGAAGATCCCGGGGATGCACAGGCCGGCCGGGGGCGACCTCGGGGCGCATCTCGCGCGCGCCGTCGAGGAGGCGCCGTGGCTCGAGGGGCCGCTCGCGCGGGCCTCGAAGGCGCTCGACGACATGCGCTACGACGAGGCGGGCCCTGCCCTCGCCGAGCTGCGCGCGGCGGTCGGTCGCGCCGACCTGACCGAGCCGGTCCGCCACGCGGCCGAGCGCGGGCTCACGGACGTCGAGGACGGGCTCTCCTCCGACGCGTACTGGCGCGCGGGGACCTGGAAGCGCGTGGCCGTCATCTTCGCCGGCCCCGGCGTGAACCTCCTGTTCGCCGTCGGCCTCCTCGCGGTGGTGTTCGCGCTGGGCGTCCCGGTCGCGAACACGGTCGAATCGGTGAACCCGGACTCGCCCGCCCAGGCAGCGGGGCTCGAGCCGGGCGACAAGATCGTCGCGATCGACGGGAACGAGGTCACGCCCGTCCTCACCGACCGCGTCCCCGCGCGCGTGTCCGCGTCCAAGGGCGACCCGATCCAGCTGACCGTCGAGCGCGACGGGCGCCCGGTCGACCTCCGGCCGGCCCGGACGGAGGAGGTCGACGGCGCCTGGCGCCTCGGCTTCGTGCTGCGCGGCACGGAGGAGTCGTTCGGCCCCGTCCAGTCGGTGCAGTACGCGTTCCAGGAGACATGGGCGATCACGGAGGCGACCGGCTCGGCGATCGCCCGCCTCGTGACCGGCGACTCGCGCGACGAGATCTCGAGCCCGGTCGGGATCGTGCAGGGCTCGAGCGACGCGCTCGAGGTCGACTACCGGATCTACCTGCGCATCCTCGCCCTCATCAGCCTGTCGCTCGCGCTCCTGAACCTCCTGCCGCTCCTCCCGCTCGACGGCGGGCACATCGCGTTCTCGCTCCTCGAGGGCGCCCGCGGCCGCGCGATCCCGCGGGTGGCGTACGAGCGCGCCTCGGCGATCGGCATCGCGCTCGTCCTCATGCTCTTCTTCCTCGGTCTCACGAACGACGTCAACAGGCTGAACGGCGGGTAGCGCCCGCGCCTAGACTGGTTGCCAGAAATGGCGAGCGAGCGACAGATCAGGGTCGGAGGCGTTGCGATCGGCGGCGGCGCGCCGGTGGCCGTGCAGTCGATGACGCTCACGAAGACCCACGACGTCGACGCGACGATGGCGCAGATCGCCGAGCTCGCCTCGGCCGGGTGCGAGCTCGTGCGTGTCGCGGTGCCGAAGAGCGAGGACGCCGACGCGCTCCCGAAGCTCGTCTACCTGAGCCCGCTGCCGATCATCGCGGACATCCACTTCAACGCCTCGCTCGCGCTCAAGGCGATCGAGGCGGGCGTCGCCGCCGTGCGGATCAACCCGGGGAACATCGGCGGGCCGGACAAGACGGAGCTGGTGGTCGAGGCCGCCAAGAAGGCCGGGACCCCGATGCGGATCGGCGCGAACTCGGGCTCCCTGCCCAAGCACCTCCTCGAGCTGGCCCAGCGCGACACGGCCGAGGCGCTCGTCGAGGAGGCGCTCGAGCAGGTCCGGATCCTCGAGCGGATGGAGTTCTACGACTTCAAGATCTCCGTCAAGTCGAGCTCGGTGCCGACGATGATCCGCGCGTACCGGATGCTCTCCGAGCGCGTCCCGTACCCGCTCCACCTCGGCGTGACCGAGGCGGGGACGCCGTTCGCGGGCTCCATCAAGAGCGCGGTCGGGATGGGCTCGCTCCTCATGGACGGGATCGGCGACACGCTGCGCGTCTCGCTCACGGCCGACCCGGTCGAGGAGGTCAAGGTCGCCTGGGAGATCCTGAAGTCGCTCGGCCTGCGCGAGCGCGGGCCCGTGATGATCGCCTGCCCGTCGTGCGGGCGCGACAATGTCGGCGTCTGGAACCTCGCCGAGACGGTCGAGGGGCGGCTGGCCGCCTACCCGCAGGCGTTCGAGGTGGCGGTCATGGGCTGCGCCGTGAACGGACCGGGGGAGGCGGGCGACGCCGACTTCGGGATCGCCGGCGGGCGCGAGACCGGCTTCATCTACGCGCACGGCCGCGTGCTCCGCAAGGTGCCGTCCGAGGTGCTCGTGGACGAGCTCTTCGCCGAGGTCGACGCCTGGATCGAGGCGGGGATGGAACGGCCGAAGCGCGTGAAGCTCGCGAAGCCTGCCGCCCTGATGATGGCCGAAGCCGCGCAGAGGCCGTAGTGCCGCGCCTCTCCCAGCTCTTCGTCCCGACCCTGCGCGAGGACCCGGCCGACGCAGAGGCGGCGAGCCACCGGCTGCTCGTCCGCGGCGGCTTCGTCCGCCAGGTCGGCGCCGGGCTCTTCTCCTTCCTCCCGCTCGGCTGGCGCGTGCACGAGAAGGCGGCGCAGATCGTGCGCGAGGAGATGGACGCGATCGGCGCCCAGGAGATGCTCATGCCCGTCGTGACGCCCGCGGAGCTCTGGCAGAAGTCCGGCCGCTACGGGATCCCGGAGCTCTTCAAGCTAGAGGACAGGGTCGGTCGCCCGCTCGTGCTCGCGATGACGCACGAGGAGACGATCACGTTCCACGCCCGCGAGCTGCGTTCCTACCGCGACCTGCCGCAGATGCTCTACCACTTCCAGACGAAGATCCGCGACGAGCCGCGGCCGCGCGGCGGGCTGCTCCGCGTGCGCGAGTTCATCATGAAGGACGCCTACTCGTTCGACCGCGACGAGGAGGGCCTCGAGCGCTCGTTCCGCCTCCAGGAGGGCGCCTACCACCGGATCTTCGAGCGCTGCGGGCTCGAGTTCCACGCGGTCGAGGCGGAGAGCGGAATGATGGGCGGCTCCGAGTCGGTCGACTTCCTCGCGCCCTCCGAGGCAGGCGAGAACACGCTCGTCACGTGCGAGAACGGCGACTATGCGGCCGACCTCGAGATCGCGCGGGGAGTGCCCCGTTCCCCCGAGTTTCCCGCGCCTCTGGCCGCGCCCGAGGAGGTCGAGACGCCCGGGATCACGACGATCGAGGCGCTCGCCGACTCGCTCGGGATCGACACGGCCGCCACGTCGAAGGCGATGCCGGTCGTGAACGGCGACGGCGAGGTCGTGCTCGCGCTCGTGCGCGGCGACGACCGCCTCGACGAGGCCAAGCTGGCCGCGGTGATGGGCTCGGCCCTGCGCCCCGCGACCGAGGAGGAGATCCGGCAGGCGTTCGGCGCCGACCCGGGCTCGCTCGGGCCGGTCGGCTTCGCCGGCCCGGTCCTCGCCGACGAGACGCTCCGTGAGGGCCAGTTCGTCGCCGGCGCGAACGTCACCGGCCGCCACCTGCGCGGGGTCGAGCACGGGCGCGACTTCGACGCCCGCTTCGCCGACGTGCGCCAGGCCCGCGAGGGCGACCGCTGTCCCAGGTGCGGCGGAGCGCTCCGCTTCCAGACCTCGATCGAGGTCGGCCACATCTTCAAGCTCGGGACGCACTACTCCGAGCCGCTCGGCGCCCGCTTCCTCGATGCCGACGGCACCGAGCGTCCGATCCTCATGGGGTCCTACGGGATCGGCCCGGGGCGCATCATGAGCGCGGCCGTCGAGCAGAACCACGACGAGTGGGGGATCGCCTGGCCGGAGGCGCTCGCGCCCTACGACGTCGAGATCGTGGCGCTCGAGCAGGCCGGGCCCGAGGCGATGGGGATCGCAGAGCTCCTGGCCGACGACCTCGAGCAGGCCGGGCTCGACGTCCTCGTGGACGACCGAGACCGCCGTCCGGGCGAGAAGTTCGCCGACGCCGACCTGATCGGGCTCCCCTGGAGGATCACCGTCGGCAAGAAGGTGCTCGAGGACGGCAAGGTCGACGTCGTCGCGCGGGCCGGCCGCGCGGAGGAGCGGGTCACGGTGTCGGACGTCGTCGCGCGGGTAACGGGACCCTGATGGCCCGCCGCCGCCGCTTCAGCGAGAAGCCCTTCGGCGACACCGTTCAGGACCTGATGCTCGAGCGCGGGACGACGTACCGCGCGCTCGCCGACCGCACCGGCCTCTCGGCCGGCTACCTGAACCACCTCGTCCACGGGAACCGCCCCGTCCCGTCGAACGACGTCATGGCCACGCTGGCCAAGGCCCTCGGCGTCGAGCCCGAGCACTTTCGGGAGTACCGCGTTCGGGTGATCACGGAGCGGCTCGAGGCGATGCCGGAGCTCGTCGACCGGCTCTACAAGCGCTACGCGGGCTAGTTCCGGCGAGAGCGCGTCGGCATGAGCAGCCGGACGCCCCGGTGGCCGGTCACGGGCGGCGCTCCCTGCGGCGAATCGTCGGCGGCGAGCGAGCGCTCGAGCGCGTCGAGCACCGAGACGGCCAGCGCGCTGCAGTGCGCGGTCCCGAGCGAGTCTCCCCCGGCGCGCATGGAGGCGACGAAGTGGTCGCACGCCGCGGCCATCGGGTCGACGGCCCTGACCCAGGGGCTCGTCGTCTGGCCCACCTTCACGAACATGCTCCGCGGCGAGTCCGGGTGCGCGACGACCGTCTTGTCGTGGATGGTCAGCTCCCGGCCGCGGTCGTGGGCGTCGAACACGATCATCCGCTTCGACCCGACGAACGTCAGGCGGCTCGTCGGCGTCGGATCGAGGCAGGAGACGTGCAGGTGCGCGCCGACCCCCGTCGCGAACGCGAGGTGGGCGAACACGAGGTCCGGCACGGGAGCGCCGACGTAGGACTCAGACCGGGCATGCGCCTCGACCGGCTCGTCGGCGAGCAGGTGGACGATCGTCGTCACCAGGTCGGCCCCGACGTCCCAGAGCGGGTCGCGCCCCTCGGCGCGCAGGCGGAGGTCCCGCTCCTCGGCCTGCACGTAGTGGAGCTCGCCGAGCGTTCGCGTCGTCGCGAGCTCCTTCAGCTTCGCGACGGCGGGGTGGAAGAGCAGCCGGTGGGCGACGACGAGCGCCCGGTCGTGGTGCTGGGCCGCGCGGACGAGGTGATCCGCCTCCTCGGGGCGACGGGCGACGGGCCCGACGACCAGAACGTGCTTCTCGTGCCCGAGCGCGTTTCGCACGAGGTCGTAGCGCGTCGGCCGCGGCGTCGCGATGACGACGCCGTCGATCGACTCGTCCGCGAGCACCTCGTCGAACTCGCTCGTCGTGCGGGCGGTCGGGAAGCGCGTGCGCGCCCCGAGCCGGACCTCGCCGCGGTGGTCGCAGAGCCAGCGAAGCTGTGCCTGGGGAAGCTCGGCGAGCACGCGGGCGAGCGCGGTGCCGCGCTCGCCGAGACCTACGATCCCGAGCCGGACAGGTGCTCTCACGATCTGCGCCGCCGGAGCGTGACGGCCCCGAGCGTCACGAGATTTACGAGAGATGCAAGCGCGAGCGCCAGGCTGATGCGCCAGAGCGGCTCGCCCGGTACGACGAAGTAGAGGACGACGAAGAGGAGCGCGGCGACGGTCCAGCAGGCCGCCGCCTCCCGGCCCTCGTCGAGGGCCAGGAGCGCCTGGGAAAGCGTCGACGCGGCGAGGTAGAAGCCGACGCCCGCACCCAGGAGGACGAGCTCGGCGCGGCCGGCCGAGAAGCCCGAGCCGTAGAGGATCTCCATCGTCTGCGGCCCGATCAGCGCCGCAACCGCGACGATCCCCGCGCCGATCAGGAGGAGCACGCCGGTCGCGTGCATGACCGCCCGGCGGAAGCGGCGCGGGTCGGCGACGACGTTCATGTGCGTGAGATTGGGGAGGAGCCCGGCGGCGAGTCCCTGGAAGACGTAGGTCGGGACGCGAACGAGCATCGTCGCGGCGAACACGATCCCGGCCGTGCTGCTCGCCTCGCCGCCGCCCTCGAGGATGACGAGGAGCGAGCCGCCGTTCACGAGCAGCTGGTCCGCGGCGGCGATGAGGCTCGCCGGCGCCGCGAACGCGAGCGCGCTGCCGAGCTCGAAACGCGCCCCATCGCGCGGCGCGAATGCACGCGCGACGCGCGCGCGGCCGAACCAGAGCGGTACGAGCGCGCCGATCGCGCCCGCGGCGACCACCGCGGTGGCGGCCGTGGCCTTCGAGGCGGCCACGAGGAGCGGCGCGGCGATCAGGAGCCGAGCGACCGCGTCGACGACGAGGCTCAGCCCGTAGCCGTTGAACCAGCGCACGCCGGCAAGCACGCCGCGGATCACGTACGCGATCCCGTAGCCCGCGACCCCCGCGACGAGGAGCGCCGTCATGAGCGAGTCGCCCAGGAAGAGCCGGTCGGCGAGCGTGTTCCAGAGCAGCGCCGAGGCGCCGACGAGGAGCGCGAGGATCGCCGCAGCGAGGATCGTGACCGACCGGACGACCGTGCGGCCCTCCTGCCCCCGGGCGAAGCGGTCGGCCAGCGCGCGCGAGGTGGTCTGCTCGAGCGGCCGGAAGAGGACGATGACCGCGAGGAACATGGCCACCCAGAGCACCGCGATCTGGCCGTAGGCGGCCGGCCCGAGCGCCCGGGCCGCCACCACGTGGAAGACGTAGATCAGCAGGCCCGAGAGGAGCATCGAGCCGGAGAGGAGCCACGCGCCCGTGAAGACGGGGCGCCGTTCGGCGGCAAGCGTCGCCGGCGCCTCGATGGCGGTTGCGTCGGTGCTCACGCTGCCCCCGTCCGGGAGCACGGAACGACCGGCGACAGGCGGGCGGCTCGCGCGGTCACGTTGCTACGCATGATCTCGCGCCGCCACCCCCCGGCGGAATTCCCCGGAGGGACAGGTTCGCGCGGGCAACCGACGCCCGTCACCCCCCGAAGGGTTAGCTGCCTCGCCGGGTGGCCGGTTTTCCAGGTCTGGCCTGGTTTCGCCCCGTCCCGGGACCTAGATTCGAGCCCCAGTTCGACGGGCGTTTCCACCACCGGAGCGGAGGCCGGATGCGGCGCACGGGACATGCGGTATCGCCGCCCAGGGGCGGTTCCAGCAAAGGGTCGCGATGACCAGCGTCGCCGTACCCGTCCCGCCCCTGCTCGAGTCCGGGCCGATCGCGGCCCAGCCGAGCAGCCCGCCCGAGGTGGCGCGCGCCCGGCATTTCATCATTCCGGCGTACAACGAGGAGGAGAATCTCCCGCGCCTGCTGGCCGACCTCGAGCAGCGGATCCACCTCTTCCCGGAGGGGAGCCGCGTGCTGATCGTCGACGACGGCTCCCAGGACGGGACGGCCGCCCTCGTCGCGGCCTACCGCGGGCCGGTGCCGATCGAGCTGCTGCGCATGGGCACGAACCAGGGACCCGGCGCGGCCTTCCGCGCCGGTTTCCTCGAGGTGCTCGAGCGCTGTGAGGAGGAGGCGTACGTCGTCACGCTCGAGGCCGACACGACGAGCGACCTCGACGCCCTTCCCGGGATGCTCGAGCGGGTCGACCGCGGCGCGGACGTCGTGCTCGCCTCGTGGGTGATGCTGAACGTCAAGCCGCTCCGCCGCCTGCTGAGCGCGGGCGCGGGGTACGTCGTCCGCCACTCGCTGGGCGTCCAGGCGACCACGGTCTCCTCCTTCTTCCGCGTCTACCGCGCGTCCGCGCTGCGGGCGGCCCACACGACGTACGGCGACCGCCTCATCCGCGAGCCGGGCTTCGCCTGCAAGGCGGAGATCCTCGCCAAGCTCGCCCGGCTGGGCGCGCACATCGAGGAAGTCCCCGTCGGCCTCGACTCGACCCGGCGCGCGGGCAAGAGCAAGATGCCGATCCTGCGGACGATCCTCGCGTACTGGCGGATGCTCGCCAGGGCCCGGTTCGCGCGCGGGACCGCCCCCGCATGACCCCCTCGGTCGGGATCGTCGGCGGCGGGATCCTCGGGATGACCGCCGCTCTCCGCCTCGCGCAGGCCGGCGTCCGCGTGGCGCTCTACGAGCGCTCGGAGGACCTCGGAGGCCTCGTCGGCACGTTCCCGCTCGGCGAGCACCGGGTCGACCGCTTCTACCACGTCATCCTGCCCACCGACCACCGCGTGATCGGGCTCGCGGAGGAGCTCGGCCTGGGCGACCGCTTCCGCTTCCGGCCGACGAAGGTCGGCTTCTACGGCCAGGGCCGGCTCTTCTCCATGACCTCGCCGCGCGAGTTCCTGACCTTCCCGATCCTGCGCCCCCGCGACCGTGTCCGCCTGGCCGCGTTCGTGGCCCGGTGCCAGCTGAAGAAGGACTACGCCGACCTCGACGACCGTCCGCTCCTCGACTGGCTGCGGCAACTGTGCGGGCGCGGCGTCGTCGAACGCCTGTGGGAGCCGCTCCTCGACTCGAAGTTCGACGGGGTCTACGACGACCTGCCCGCCACGTACATCTGGGCGCGCTCGCGCCGCATGTCGACGACGCGCGACAAGCGCGGCAACGAGGTGATGGGGTGGCTGGAGGGGGGCTACCAGACGCTCATCGACGCGCTCGAGCTCGAGATCCGCCGGCTCGGGGGCGAGGTCCACGCCGGCACGGCCGTCCAGCGGATCGCGGGAACGGACGGGGTGACCGGGCTCGTCGTGGGCGACCGGTTCCGCCCGTTCGACCACGTCCTCTGCACCCTCGTACCGCCGCAGGCGCGCCGGCTCCTGCCGGCCCGCGTCGCCGTAAGCACGCCGGACCACTGCCGCTACCTCGGGGTCATCTGCCTCGTCCTGCGCACGCGGCGGAGCGTCAGCCCGTACTACCACCTGAATATCACCGACCGGAGCGTTCCGCTGACCACGGTGGTCGAGACGACGCACGTCGTCGACCCGGAGGCGGTCGGCGGATCGCTCCTCTACGTCTCGAAGTACGTCGATCCCGGTCATCCCGACCAGGACCGGCCGGCGGACGAGGTGGCGGAGAAGTACCTCGCGCACGCGCGGCGGATCTTCCCGGATCTGGCCGAGGACGACATCCTCGACTCGAGCCTCCAGCGGGCGCGGATCACGGAGCCCGTCCACCTCCTCGGCGGCGAGAAGCGGCTGCCGGACATGTTCCCGGCGCCCGGGCTCGCGCTCGCGTCGACGGCGCACGTGTACCCGGAGATCGTGAGCGGCCAGGCCGTGATCGGGGTGGCCGACCGGGTCGTCCCCGGGATCCTCGCGCGCCTCGGCGCCGAACGGCGGGAGGCCGCGTGACCGCGGGCGCCGTCGACGTCGGAACGCGCGCGACGCGCCGCCTGCGGCTCGCCCTCGGCGCGGACACGCTCGCGCTCGCCGGACTCGCGACGCTCGTCGCCGCGCTCGCGGTCGCGACGTGGGGGACGTGGGGCGACCTCGACAGCGACACGGGCTACGACGTCGTCGCCGGCGGGCTCGTCGCGCAGGGAGACCTCCCGTACGTCGACTTCGTCTACTACTACGGCCCGCTGGCGCCTCTCCTCGCCGGCCTCGTCACCTGGCTCGGCGGCGCCGGGGTTACCTCCGTCGCGGCGCTCGGCCTGCTCCTGACAGCCGGGATCGTCGGCGCCACCTACGCGCTCGCCCGCACGTTCGTCGCGCCGCTCGGCGCCTTCCTCGCGGCCGCGCTGACGACGGCCGTCGCCTTTATCCCGAACAACTACTCCTACGTCCTGCCGCACACGACGGCCGCCACCCTCGGGACGCTCCTCCTCCTCTGCGTGCTGCTCGCCCTCCGCCAGCTGGCGCGGAAGGAGGGGCCCCGCTCCGCGGTCGCCGTGGGCGCGCTGCTCGGGCTCCTCACCTTGACGAAGCCCGAGCCCGCCCTAGCGGGCATGGCGGCTGTCGCGGCCTGGCTCCTCGCCGAGCGGTGGGCCGGCCGCGGCGTCGGCCGCACGACCGCGTGGATCGCCGGCGTCGCCGTCGCGGTGCCGGCGCTCGTGTACGGCGCCTTCCTCCTGACCGTCTCCCCGCACAGGCTCTTCCTCGAAAACCTCTACCCGGCCGACACGATCTCGGCGGGCGGCGACGTGCTCCTCCGCGCGCGTATGCCACTGACCCTCGAGAGCGTCGTCGAGCTGGGCGGGCGTGCGGCCATCTACGCGGTCGGGCTCGGGATCCTCGTCGGCCTCGCGAAGCTGGCCGAGCGCCCGGGCCTCGGGCGCGGCGTCGCGGCCGGGCTCGTCCTGACCGCCGGCCTCGCGGCCTGCGCGGCCGCCGTCCTCAACCCCGAGGCGCTCCGCCACGGCCTCCAGTTCGTCTACGGGTGGATCCCCTTCGGCGCGGTCGCGGGCGCCGTCTGGCTCCTCGTCCGGGCGCGCCGCCGGCGGCTCGGCGAGCGCGACGACCTTCGACTTGCGGCCGTGGTCGCCCTCGCTGCGGTGGGGGCGACCGCCTATCACGGCTTCTACCTCCACGCGCACTTCCCGCAGATGGCCGTCTACTACGCCCCCCTCGTAGCCGTCTTCCTCGCCGAGCTCCACCTCCGCGTGCTCGGACGCTCGCGGCCGGCCGCGCTCCTCGGAACCGCATGGCTCGTGTTCCTGGTCGCGGCCGGCGTCGGGCTCACGCTGAAGGACGCCCGGGCCGAGTCGGTGGTCGTCCACGGGGCCGAGGGCTCGCTGGCGGAAACGCCGGCGCAGGCGCACATGTACGCGACCGCGCTCGCGGCGATCCAACGGGACACGGCGCCGGGCGAGCGCGTGCTCGTCCTGCCGCTCCTGACGGGGCTCGAGGCGCTTTCCGGCCGGACGCCGGCGCTGCCCGAGGTCTCGGTGCTCCCGGGCGTCTTGGAGCGCGAGGGCGGCGAGCAGGAGGCGATCGCATACCTCGAGGCCCATCCCGTTCGCCTGGTCGTGACGGACGACCGGGCGTGGCCCGCCTACGGGCGCGGAGCATTCGGCCAGGACTTCGGACTCGCCCTGGCCGCCTGGATCGAGGACACCTACGAGCGCGTCGCGACGGTCTCGGCAGGGACGACCGAGCCGCGGACGCTGACCATCTGGAGGAGGACGGAACCATGAGGAAAGTCGGGGTCACCGGCGCGGCCGGCTTCATCGGCTCGCATCTCTGCGAGCGGCTCGTGAACGAGGGCTACGAGGTCGTCGGGGTCGACGACCTCTCCTACGGCTCGATGGCGAACCTGCGCCCGGTGCTGAACAGCCCGCGCTTCACCTTCGCCGAGCTCGACTGCACGAGGCGCCGGCCCCTGCGGGCCGCCTTCGACGGCTGCGACGCGATCGCCCATCTCGCGGCGAAGAAGATCCCGCGCTTCGGGGGCGTCGTCTCCACGCTCGAGGTCAACGTCGCGGGCGCGAACGCGGCCTGCGGCGTCGCGCTCTCGCTGGGCGCCGACCTGATCATCACGTCCACCTCCGACGTGTACGGGAACGCCGAGCCGCCCTTCGCCGAGGACGGGACGCTGGTGCTCGGGCCGCCGACCTCCAAGCGCTGGTCGTACGCCGTCTCGAAGATGTACGACGAGCACCTCGCGCTCGCGCTGGCCGAGGAGCGTGGCCTCAAGGTGACCGTGCTCCGCCTCTTCAACGCCTACGGCCCGCGGAACCACCTGAGCTGGTGGGGCGGCCCGCTCGTGACCTTCATCGAGGCGCTCCTGGACGGCCACCCGGTCGAGATCCACGGAGACGGCCGGCAGACCCGCACGTTCACGTACGTGACCGACACGGTGGACGGGTTCGTCCGGGCGCTCGAGCGCCCCGAGGCCCGCGGCGAGGTCGTGAACATCGGCGGCACCGAGACGCTCTCGATCCTCGACCTGGCCCAGACCGTGCAGGAGCACCTGGAGATCCCGCTGCCCCTGCGCGCGACGTTCATCCCGTACGACGAGTTTCCGGGCAACTACCAGGACGTGCGGCACCGCGTGCCGGACATCACGAAGGCGCGCGAGCTGCTCGGCTTCGAGGCGACCACGTCCCTGGCGGACGGGCTCGCCGAGACGGTCGCCTGGCACCGGGCCCAGCGCGTGCCCGTGCAGACGGTCGCCGGGCGCTAGCAGTCCGGCGGTCTAACCCGAGGGGCGGGCGGCGGCCCGAACGTCGCGGCCCGGCTGGTCGATCGCCACGTACGCCGGAACGGCGGACTCGTCGAAGAACGCCTCGACCTCGTCGGCCGCGCGGCCGCCGGCGAGCCCGTCCCAGAGCGGGGGCGTGAGCGCCGGGCGGTGCGTCTTCAGGCGCTCCGGGATCTCGGCCAGGCGGGCCGGGTCGAGCCCCAGCAGCGTGTTCGTCCCGTGCGTGACCGTGACCGGGCGCTCCGTGTTGTCCCGCAGCGTGAAGCACGGGACGCCGAGCACCGTCGTCTCCTCCTGCACGCCGCCGGAGTCGGTCACGACCGCGGCCGCCTCGGCCTCGAGCGAGAGGAAGCGGCCGTACGGCTGGGGGTCGACGAGATGCACGGAACCCGGGGGGATACCGAGCTCGTCCAGACGCGCGCGGGTCCGCGGGTGGACCGGGAACACCACGGGGAGCTCGGCTGCGATGCGGAGGAGCGCGCGCATGGTGGCGCGCAGGAGCTCGGGCGAGTCCACGAGCGCCGGGCGGTGAAGCGTCACGAGGACGTAGCGCCGGGGCTCGAGACCGAACTCCTCCCAGACGGCCAGCGCGCGCGCGGCCCCGACGTTCCCGAGGAGGGTGTCGATCATCGTGTTGCCGACGTAGCGGATCCGCATGGACGGCACGCCCTCCCGCGCGAGGTTCTCGAACGCCTCGGGCGAGTGGGTGAGAAGCAGCGAGGAAAGCTGGTCGGTGAGCCGGCGGTTGTGCTCCTCGGGCATCGCCCAGTCGAAGCTCCGCAGGCCCGCTTCGAGGTGGCACACGGGGATGCCGAGCTTCACGGCGGCGAGAGCGCCCGCGAGCGTCGAGTTCACGTCGCCGGGCACGACCACGAGGTCGGGCCGGAGCTCCACGAACGCCTCTTCGAGGCCGGCGAGCGCCCGGGCGGTCTGGGCGCCGTGCGCGCCGGAGCCGACCTCGAGCTGCACGTGCGGGCGGGGGAGGGGGAGCTCGTCGAAGAACACGTCCTTCACGGACGCGTCGTAGTGCTGCCCGGTGTGGATCAGGCGCTGCTCGACCGTTCCGCGCTCGGAGAGCGCCGCGTAGAGCGGCGCGATCTTCATGTAGTTCGGCCGGGCGCCGACGACGTGGACGACGAGCGGACGCGTCATGCGCCCCTCACCACGATGCGCTCGCGCGGCT
>Ga0210113_1000225_pt1 | contig 13509 bp, 14 predicted proteins | sample MayberryNW_Catta_5_FD_185523 | JGI IMG/M metagenome (GOLD analysis project Ga0210113, IMG submission 185523) | Wetland microbial communities from San Francisco Bay, California, USA, that impact long-term carbon sequestration -... | ecosystem: Environmental > Aquatic > Marine > Wetlands ...
ACTGCCTGCACGAGCTCGCTCTCTCGTGCCAGGGCCCCATCGTGGAGGAGCACGGCGATCGGTCCGCCCGTGCTGTCGAGGATCATCGTCGTGGCGCTCTCGCCACCGCCGGACGGCAGTTGCACGGGCAGACCGTCCAGGTCCGCGAAGGTCTGGCGCTCGGGTAGCCAGAAGACGAGCTCGAGCGAGGGATCGCGAAGCGCCCGGGCCAGGGCGGTGCGCAGATCGCCCGTAGCCAGCGGACTACCCAGCGCGACGACGAGATCCACCGCGTCCGCGGTCGGCCGTTCGGCCCCCAAGAGCAGCTCCTTTCCGGGGCGTGGAGCGCCGACGCTACTCCAGGCGGAACCGAAATTCCACAGGTCGCGCCGCCACAGCGTGAAGCGGGACCCGCGACGTGCTCAACTCGATGAAGACGTGCGTCGTCTCCGACAGCCTCGGGGCGGCGGCGTCATCGCCACCTCCGGCAGCGCGACCACCGTCCGCTGGTTGCTGCGCCACGGGCTCGTGGACGAGCTCCGGCTCATGGTCGACCCGGTCCTGCTCGGCGGCGGCAAGCGCATCTTCAGCGACGACGGCGTGCTCAGAGACCTCGAGCTCGTCGACAGCGCGGTGACCAGCACCGGCGCGATCCTCGCGAGCTACGCGCCGGCCGCGTAGCGCGAGCCCGTGGCCGGAGCACGGTCGCGCTTCGGCCCGACCAGGTACCACGCCTCGACCTCGCCCTTGCCCTTGACGGCGATCGTCCCGCGCGGCTCGCACTCGAACTCGTCGGCCAGCAGCTCGTACGTCGCACGCGTGATCTGGATGCGACCCGGTGTCCCGTGGGACTCCATGCGGCTGGCGGTATTCACGGCGTCGCCCCAGAGGTCGTACAGGAAGCGCTTGCGGCCGATCACGCCGGCGACCACCGGGCCCGAGTTGATGCCGACCCTGAGCTCGTGGCCGAGGTCCCGGACGTCGTCTGCCGAACGCATCGCCTCGAGCATGTCGAGTGCCATGAGCGCGAGCGCGTGAGCGTGGTCCGGGCGTGCGGTCGGCACGCCGGCGGCGACCATGTAGCAGTCCCCGATGGTCTTGATCTTCTCGAGGCCGTGCCGGTCCGCGAGCTCGTCGAAGTGACTGAACAGGCGATCGAGGTAGCCGACCACCTCCTCGGGCGGTCGCTGCTCCGACCAGGGCGTGAAGTCGACGACGTCGGCAAAAAGGATCGAGGCCGACCCGATCTGGTCCGCGATCGGCTTGGCGTCGGCCTTCAACTTGTCGGCGATCGAGCGCGGCAGGATGTTGAGCAGGAGGTCCTCCGCCTTCGCCTGCTCTTGCTGCAGTGCCGCCAGCGCGTCTCGGCGCTCTCTGGCGAACACCGCGAGCAGCGTGAACACGATGGTGCCGCCGACCGTGATGTTGAGCGCCAGCATCGTGCTCGTGAACCAGGTGGGGAGCGTCGGCCCGACCGGGCCGACGAGCTCGCCCGCGATCCCCGAGCCGAGGAAGACGACGACCCACGCGGCGAACCAACGAGCGGCCGAGCGGACGTCGCTGAACACGAGCGCCGCGAGCGGAGCGAGGATCCCCCACAGCCCGACACCGGCCGAGTCGAGGAAGCCGCCGAGCGGGATCATCGACAGCGTCGGCGCCAGCAGGATCGCGACCTGGCTCACCCGCAGCAACCAGACGTAGTCACGCGTGCGGGAAAACACGGCGATGCCGGCGAGCATGACGCCGAAGTAGACGAGCGGTACCACGCCGACCGGCGATCCGAGCGCGAGGTAGAGCACTCCCCAGAGCGCCGCGATCGGGAGGATCAGCACGGAGATCAGGACGAGCAGCGCCTTCCGGGCCCCCAGGTCGGCGTCGTCCCTCGGATCGGCGCCGACGCGCACCACACGCTCGACGACTCGATCGGCTGCCGCGCGGCTCCGCTCCAGGGCGTGCATCGGCGGAGACGTTACTCGCGGAGCGACGTCAGCCGGTCTCAGGGACGGGTGGTGAAGCGGCGTCTCTCGGGACCGAGGCGTGGCGCCCACTCCAACCGGCTCGCTCCGGCGAACCGCAGGTAGGCGCGGAGCGCGTCCCGCATCGCGTCCACGAACCCGTCCGCGCGTCCCGGGGCGAAGCCGTCCTCCCACCACAGGTCGAGGACCTGCACCCGAGCCTCGTCCCGGTCGATCCTCGGCTCGATGCGGCCGACGAGGCGATCCCCGAAGACGATCGGCAGCACGTACCAGCCCCAGCGCCGCTTCTCGGGCGGCAGGAAGAGCTCCCAGACGTAGTCGAAGCCGAACAGGCTCTGCACGAGCTTCCGGTCCCAGACGAGCGCGTCGAAGGGGGAGAGGAACGCGACCGACGAGGCCGGCTCGGGCGGAGCCTCGAGGAACCCGACCTCGTCGCGGAGGACGAAGCGCTTGCCGCTCACGCCCTCGACCGAGACCGGCACGAGCTCGCCGCGATCGACGAGCTCCTCGCGGAGCGCGTTGCGGCCGGGGTAGCCGGGCAACCGGGGATCGGGCTTCGCGGGCCCGATGCCGCCGAACACGTCGCCGGCGCCGCTCACCCCGAGCAGGCCGTGCGCGCGGTACCTGGAGAGGAGCTTGTAGCTCATCTGCTCGTGCAGGGAAACGTCGCGGGCGAGCACGTCGGAGGGCAGCAGCCGCTCGAGCAGGTCGTAGTAGCGCCGGTTGCCCTCGCGCCTCGCGAGGCCGAGCACGCCCGTCACCGCGTACGCCTCGAGCACCGCGCGCACGGTGTTCGTCGGCAGCCCGAACCAGTCGGTCGTCGCGCCCTGCGCGCGCTCGAAGTCGAGCGCCGAGAGCGGGCCGTCGGCACGCACCCGCGCGAGCACCTGCTCCGCGACCTCGGCGTTGTCGGCGAGGGTCCGCGCGGGCGCCCGGCTCAGGATCCCGCGGAACCAGGGAAACTCGCTCGTCGGCACGAAGGAGAGGCCCTTGTTGTACGCCTCGAAGATCTCTCGGCGCTCGTAGAGCTGGTCCGACCAGCCGGGCTCGTAGCCGGCAACGCGTGCGTGCAGCACGAGATCGTGGCTGCGGCCGGCGACCGCGATCGGGTCGAACTGCACGGAGCCGAGCCTGCGGACGACCTCGAGCGCGCCCTCCGGCCCGCCCGCCACCGACCGGGCGGGGGAGAGCAGGTGGCGGGAAACGAGGAAGCGGCGCGCGGCCTCGGCGGCGACCTTCACGGGGCGGACGCTACCGAGAGATCGTCAGCGCACCGCCTTCTGGACGAGCCCTGCGATCAGCTTCTCCTCGGTTGCGGTCAGCTTCTTCAGCGCGAACGACGTCGGCCACATCGCGCCGTCGTCGAGGCTCGCCGTGTCGTTGAAGCCGAACGTGGCATACCTCGCCTTGAACTTGTCGGCGCTCTGGAAGTAGCAGACGATCTTGCCGTCCTTCGCCCAGGCTGGCATGCCGTACCACGTCTTCGGTGAAAGAACGGGCGCCCTCTCCTTGATGAGAGCGTGCAGCCGCTCGGCCATGACGCGATCGGCGTCCGGCATCTCGGCGATCTTCGCGAGCACGTCGCTCTCCCACTCCGCCTTCGTCTTGGCCGCTTTCAGCTCTCGTGCACGCTCCTTCATCGCGGCTCGCTCGGCCGCGGAGAACGTGTCCTTCTTCGCGGGCTTCCTCTCAGCCATTGCGTTGCACCTCCGTGGTCTCGCTCAGCCGCTGGAGCAGCGAGTCGACACGGGCGAAGCCGCTCCTCGCGCCCTCCTCCACGCCGTACTGCATCGTGGTGTCGCGCTCCTCCGTTGTCGCGAAGCTCATCGTCTGCGTCAGCCGCGTCCGGTCGCCCAGATCCTCGAACTCCAGGGTCTGCAGGTGGTTCTGGAACGTCTGCACGAGCCGCGCGGGCGGCTCGACCTCGCGGAATTCGCCCTCGACCGCGCCGTGGGCGGTGCGGAACCGATACGTGCCTCCGGGACGGACGTCCATCTCCTCGACGACGGTACCGTCGCCCCACCACTCGGGGATCAGCTCGGGATCGGTCCAGACGGAGAAGACGTGCTCGCGAGGCGCGTCGAAGATCCGCTCGACGCGGATCTCGAGGTCGCTCGGGGTGGTGACGGTCGTGCTGTTCATCGTGCTCCTTTCGTCCGCTCGACGACCTGCGCGAAGCGGTCGAGCCGCTGCAGCCAGGTGCTGATGCCCTCGAAGGCGTACGGGGCGAGCGTGCAGCTGCGCACGCGGCCGACCTTCTCCGTCGTTACGAGCTCCGCCTCCTCGAGCACCCTGACGTGCTTCTTCATCCCGGTCAACGACATCCCGAACGGCTCCGCGAGCTCGCTGATCGTCGCGCTGCCGGCGCCGAGCCGTTCGAGGACCGCCCGCCGGGTGGGATCGCCCAGGGCGGCGAAGGCGCGATCGGTGGTCGTCTGATACTGAACCATTGAGTTCAGTATTACAGCTTCGGCTTCGCCTGCGCAAGCGCTCGTCTTCCAGTCGTGGAGTGCCTGGCTGGTCTCGAGACGCGGTCTCGACTGCGGTTCTCCCGAGAATGCTCCCGGTTCCGCGGTCGCCGGGCTCGCGGGCGGGATTCCGACCGTTTGCCGGGGCCTGGGGCGGGAAAGGCTCGGGTCGTGCGAGCGACAGGGATCGGGCGTCCTCTCCGGACCGCGGGCGAGGTCGCTGCCAGGCGACGGTTGCGTGAGGCCGTGAAGGCGGCCCACGTCGGATGCGTCGAGTGGATCGAGTTCGCACGCCCCCGTGTGCATGCCGAGCGCACCGAGCTCCCCGTCGGGGCGACGCGGCGATGAGCGCCGGCAGAGGGTCCTGGGCGCGGAGCGCCGTCGTCTACCAGATCTATCCGCGCTCGTTCCAGGACTCGAACGGCGACGGGATCGGCGACCTCGAAGGGATCCGTCGACGGCTGGACTACGTGCGCTGGCTGGGCGTGGACGCCATCTGGCTGTCGCCGATCTATCCCTCTCCGCTCGCCGACGGCGGCTACGACATCTCCGACCACGCGGCGGTCGATCCGCTGCTCGGGACGCTCGCCACCTTCGACGCGCTGCTCGGCGACGCGCACGCTCGGGGGTTGAAGGTGCTCCTCGATCTCGTCCCCAGCCACACCTCGATCGAGCACCGATGGTTCCGCGACCATCCCGACTGGTACACGTGGGCCGACGACGGACCGCCCAACAACTGGCTCTCGGCGTTCGGCGGGCCTGCGTGGACCCGAGACGAGCAGAGCGGGCGCTGGTACCTGCACTCGTTCTACCCCGAGCAGCCCGATCTCGACTGGCGGATTCCGGAGGTGAGACGCGCGGTGGGCGACGTCGTGCGCTTCTGGCTCGAGCGCGGGGTGGACGGGTTTCGCGTCGACGCGGTCGACCGCATCGGCAAGGACCCGGAGCTCCGGGACGACCTCCCGAGGACGGGGCCGTGGCTGCTCCCGCTCCCGCCCGAGTACGCGACGCTCGAGCACGTGCACTCGCGAAACGCGGAGGACATCGGCCGGCTGCTCGACCCTCTGCGCGAGGCGGCGAACGGCGCGCCGCTCGTCGGCGAGGTCTTCCGGCCGACAGCCGAGCTCGGGCCGTTCCTCGAGCACTTCGACCTCGTATTCGCCTTCGAGTTCATGTTCGCCTCATGGCATGCCGAGGACATCGCCGGCGTCGTCGAGCCGGCCGCGCGTCTGCCCCAGGTCGCCTGGGTGCTCTCGAACCACGACTTCAGCCGGCTCGCGAGCCGGCTCGGCGAGGAGAACCTGCCCCTCGCGGCGGCACTGCTGCTCACGCTTCCGGGCGCGGCGTTCGTGTACCAGGGCGACGAGCTCGGCCTGCGCGACGGGCCCGGAACGTATCCGCCCTTCGACCGCGCGGGACGCGACGGTGCGCGCCATCCGATGCAGTGGGACGGGAGCGAGACGGGCGGCTTCACGACGGGCGACCCGTGGTTGCCGCCCGTCGACGCCGAGCACCGCAACGTCGCCGACGCGAGCGACGACCCGCGGTCGCTCCTGAGCCTGTATCGGCGGCTGCTGGCGCTGCGGCCGCGCCTGGGCGAGGGGTTCGAGATCGTCGTCGCCGACGAGCCGGTCCTCGGCTACCGCCGCGGCGAGCACGTCGTCACGCTCAACTTCGGCGACGAGGAGGTCGAGGCAGCCGCGCGCGGCAGCATCGTGCTGACGACGGCCGGGGACGAGCAGGACGGTCGCGTCCCCGCGCGCGGGGCGGTCGTCGCCCGCACCGTCGCCTAGCGAAGGGACGGCGGCCACCGTGACCCCGGCTGCCGAGTTTCCGGCTGCCTTCCCCGTGGGTACCGACACGCTCGACCACACGAGCAAGAGGAGGCATACCATGACGACCGCCCAGGAACAGCTCGTCGAGCACATCGAGGACGCCTACGCGATGGAGCAGAACGTCCTGCGGATGCTCGACAGCATGATCGGGACGACGAAGGACCCGGAGATGAAGCGACACCTCGAGCACCATCGCACCGAGACCGAACAGCAGGCCGCGCGCCTGAAGGAGCGTCTCGAGGCGCACCACGCGTCGCCCTCGAAGATCAAGGAGGCCGGCGGGATCATGGGTGCGCTGATGAAGAGCGTGGTCGACATGGCGCGCGGCGAAAAGGCCGGGCGCAATGCGCGCGACGGGTACGCGACCGAGCACATGGAGATCGCGAGCTATCAGCTCCTCGAGCGAGTCGCCACGCGTGCAGGCGACGCCGAGACGGCGCAGGTGGCGCGCACGAACCGCGCCGAGGAAGAGGCGATGGCGACGAAGATCGACGAGAGCTGGGACAAGGCGGCGGCCCTTTCGCTCGAGGAGGCGGGCGTGCGCTAGGCGGCCTGCAGGCTCGTCTCGCTCATCGTTGCCATGACGCCGATCAGCCCGCCTCCCGTGAAGGAGTGGCAGCCGCGATACCTCCCGGCATACCTCTCCAACGGGATCATCGGCCTCCGTGTCCGAGCGATCCCGATGGTGAGCGGCGTCGCCATGCTCAACGGCTTCGCGGGCGAGGATCCGGACAGCGGCGCGGAGGCGTTCGCGCGTGCTCCGTACCCAGTCGCCGGCGAGCTCGAGATCGACGGCCTCTCGGTGAGGCATGCGCCTGAGCGCGTTCGCCTGCGCGAGCAGTCCTACGACTTCGCGACCGGAGAGCTCACGACGCGCTTCCAGTTCGACGCTGGCGCCGCGCGGGGGGAGATCGAAGTCCTCACCTTCTGTAGCCGCCAGTTCCCGATGCTCGCGCTGCAGGAGGTGCGGGTGACGGTCGACCGTGCGTGCGACCTGACGATCGCCGGCGGCGTCGACCATGGCGGAGTGCCCGGCACGCTCGAGGAGCGCGGGACGCGGACCCGTGGCAGCGACGAGAACGCGGTTGGCGGCTCGCTCCGGTGGCGCAGCCACGGCGGGCTCGCGACCTGCGGCGCCGCCTACGTCACGGAGTTCTCGGACCGCGCCGCCGAGCACACGCTCGAGTACAACGAGCTGAAGCCGCTGATGACCCGATACCGCGTCCGCGCCAGGGGCGGCAGGCGCTATCGGCTGCGCCAGATCGGCGCCCTGGTCTCGGAGGCGATGCACAGTCAGCCGGACCTGCAGGCGGTCCGACTGGCGTGGGCGGGACAGGAGCGCGGCTTCGACTCCCTGCGACGGGAGAACCAGGACCTGTGGAAGGAGATCTGGCGCGGTCGGCCGGAGCTCGTCGGCGCTCCACGGCGCTGGCAGGCGCTCGCGGACGCGGCGCACTTCTACCTCCAGACGTCCGTCCATCCCTCCTCGCCCACCAGCACGTACATGTTCGGGCTCGCGTACTGGCCGAACTACCACTACTACCGCGGTCACACGATGTGGGACATCGAGATGTTCGCGGTACCGCCGCTCGTGCTCACGAACCCGGACGCAGCCCGCACGCTGCTCGAGTACCGCTCGGATCGCCTCCCGGCGGCGCGTCACAACGCCTCGATGAACGGCTACCGGGGCGCGCAGTTCCCCTGGGAGAGCAGCCTCCGGTCGGGCGACGAGGCGTCGCCCGGCGAGGGCGCGGCGAGTGCGCACGAGCACCACGTCAGCCTCGACATCGGGTTCGCGTTCAGCCAGTTCCTCCATGCGACCCACGACTGGGAGTGGGGCCGCGAGCGGGCATGGCCCGTGCTCCGGGACGTCGCCGAGTGGGTCGAGAGCCGTGTCACCCCGACGAAGCGCGGCTTCGAGATCCACCGCGTGAACGGGATCGCGGAGACGGAAGGCGTCGTCGACAACAACGCCTTCGTGAACATGGCAGCGGCCGTCGTCATGCGCGAGGTGAACGCGCTTGCGGAGCCGCTCGGGCACGCGCCGAGAAGCGAGTGGGATCGCATTGCCCACGAGGTCTTCCTGCCCATCCGGGGAGACAAGGTCATCGCGAACTACGACGGCTATCGAGCGGACGCCGAGAAAGGGGAGACGCCGGAGGCGCTCGCGGCGCTGTTCCCACTGACGTATCAGTGCCCCGACGAGGTCGAGCGCGCCACGATCGAGTTCTATCTCGGTCTCGCCGACCAGTACGTCGGGGCGCCGATGCTCTCGGCGCTGCTCGGGGTCTACGCCGCCCGCCTCGGTGACCGCGAGCGGTCGCTGGAGCTCTTCGAGCGCGGGTACGGCGACTTCGTCATCGACCCCTTCTCGATCACAGCGGAGTACCAGCCGCAGGTCTTTCCCGAGCAGCCCGTGGCCGGCCCGTTCACGGCGAACATCGGCGGCTTTCTGACGAGCTGCCTGTATGGCCTCACCGGGCTCCGCATCGGGGCGGGTGATCCGCCGAGCTGGTGCGAGCGTCCGATCTCGATGCCGACCGGGTGGGACGGCGTGCACGTCGAACGGATCTGGGCGCGCGGACGGCCCGCGAGCCTGACGGCCCGCCACGGCGACACGCACGCCGCGCTCGAGCTCCTGGACTAGGAGCCGAGAACGATGATCGCGCGCGCTCTCGACTACCGCCGCGGCAACACGGTCAGAACGCGAACGACGTAGTCCCGGAACTCCGCCATGTAGTTCGCCAGGAACGCCGTCGTCGACTCGTCCGTGACGACGCCGTCGCCGGGGAAGAGCTCCGCGGTGTAGCGGATATACGCCTCCGGCGCCGTCATCTGCCGCGCGTTGCAGAAGCTCAGCACGCCGCGCAGGCTCTGCTGCGCCAGCGCCGTCCCGATGGAGCCGGTCGACGCGCCGATCACCGCCGCCGGGATCTGGTCGAAGGCGTTGTCGCCCCACGGCCGGGAGGCCCAGTCGATCGCGTTCTTCAGGGCGCCCGGGATCGAGCGGTTGTACTCGGGCGTGACGAAGAGCACCGCGTCCGAGCGGCGGATCGCGTCCTTCAGCGCGACCGCCTCGGGCGGGTAGTTCCCGTCGAAGTCGGGGCTGTAGAGGGGCAGGTCCCCGATCGGGATCTCGTGGAACTCGAGCTCCTCCGGCGCGAGGCGCAGCAGCGCCTTCGAGAGCTCGCGGTTGATCGACCTGGACGAGAGGCTGCCGACGAAGTACCCGACGCGGTAGCTGGTCCTCGGCGCCCGGTCGGCATCGGCCATCGGACTGCACTACCCGGTGCCCGTCGCCCGGAAACGAGTCCGAGCGCGCGGCTGCCGACGAAGCCCCGACCGTTGCCGGGAGTCGTGGACGTACGGGTTGGGCAGTCGAGCGATCAGTCCGGAGCACGTCCGCTCGGAAGCATGCGGTCCGACCCGTTCACTCGGCGATCAGCGCCAGTCCGAGCGCGAGCAGTGCGGCGAGCGAGGTGACCGCGCGAGCCGGGTGGCGAAGCACTCCGCTCGTCGCGAGCGCGAGCGTCGTCAGCAGGAACAGGATGGCGATCGCCGTGAACATCACTCCGAGCCGGAAGGTCACGGTCGTCCCTCCCTCGGAACCGGCCTGGGCGGTGCCTGTCCGCGGACGGCGTGCGGGTCGTCGTGCGCGCGGGCGGCGTTCGCGGGCGGTGGCGCCGGCGCAAGCGGGCGCGCGGCGACAGACGACCGCGGCCGCGAGCGCGAGGACGATGAGGAGGAGCGAAACGTGAACAGGGATCTCGTAGACGTCGGCGAGCGTCATCTTCAGCCCGACGAAGACCACGGCAATGGGGTCACGACCCCATACCGCTGCCGAAGGCGCCTTCCGGGCGGCGCGCCGCGACGAGCGACGCGACTAGGCGGAGGACGTCACCGACGAGCGGATGCGAGCCCCTCGCGGCGGGCTGGAGCATGGCGCTCCAGCCCGCGGAAGGGAGATCGAGTCACGCGTAGCGCAGCGCGTCTCCCGGCTTGAACCGGACGGCCCGCCGGAGCGGCAGGCGCATGATCAGCAGCGCCAGCACGACCGTGCCCACCAGCGCGATCACGATGTTCAGCGGCGGGAAGGTGAACGCGAACTCGATCTTGACGACCTCGAGCAGCAGCCAGTTGAGGAGCCTCGCGAACGCGTAGCCGACCGGGATCCCGAGCAACCAGCCGGCGAGGGAGAGGACGATGCCCTCCGCCGCGAAGATCCGGCGGATGTCCCGGCCGCGTGCTCCGACGCAGCGCAGGACGCCGATCTCGCGCGTCCGCTCGAGCACGTTCATCGTGATCGCGTTGACGAGCCCCACCATGCTGATCGCGACGATCAGGAAGCCGAGGACCCCGATCGCCATGCTGATCTGACGGTTGGCGTCGACGTTGCGGGCCTGGTCGACGTACCGGACGTTCGTCCCGATCGAGTAGCCCGCGGCCGCGAGTCGATCCTCGAGCGCAGTCGTCGTCCGATCGATGAGGCCGTGCTCGCCCGAGCTCGTGCGCACCCAGTAGCCGTTGACGGTGTCCGGGCTGTCGAGGACGGTACGCAGCGTCGAGAGCGGCGTCAGGAGCAGCAGCCCGTTCTGCATCTGCGTGCCGGTCATCCCCACGACGCGGAGCTCCGCCGGTCCGGCTGCGGTCCGGATCGCGACCGTGTCGCCGACGTCTGCGCCGATCGCACGCGCGATGTTCTTCGCGATCACCGTCACCGGCGCACCGGCGCCTTCCTCGGCGCTCGTGAACCAGCGGCCCTGCTCGACCTTCTGATCGAACATCGGTTGCGGGGAGAGCCCCCAGAGGAAGGCATCCTTGCCCTCGGCCTCGACCGCGTTCGTGAGGACCGGCTGGGCGATCTCGACGCCGGGGGTGGTGCGGATCAGGCGGTCGGCTTGCGCGTCGAGCTGCTTGCCGACGACCGTGTTCAGATCGAGGTCGTAGTGGAGCTGGTTCCAGGCTTCCTCGGTCGTGGAGGTCACGCTGTTCATCAGTGCGAGCACGCCCACCAGCGTCCCGACCGCCAACGCGATCTGGACGACGGTCGCGATCGTGCGGCGCGTCCGACGCGTGACGCTGCGGACGCCGATCTGGGCGGTGCGCGGGAGGAAGGTGAGCTGCCGGAGCAGCCGGTCGACCGTGCGGACGCCTCCCTCGAGCGACGGCACTTCCTCGAGTCCCTCGCGAACTGGGATTCGCGTGCCCCGGCGGATCGCCGGCAGCGCGGTGAGCGGCGGGCCGAGCACGCCGAGCACAAGGCTCGCGACGACGACGGACCTGCTCACCGACCAGCCCGGCTCGATGGCGAAGAACGTCGAGCCGAAGAAGCCGACGATCAGGTTCGCGATGACGACGCCGAGGGCGGCGCCGAGCACGGACCCGATCGCTCCCAGCAGCAGAGCGGTGCGGAGGTACACGCGACGGATCTGCCGACGCGTTCCGCCGATCGCCTTCATCATCCCGATCTCGCGGCGCTGCTCGCCGATCAGCGTTCCCATCGTGTTGGCGACCAGCACCCCGGCGGCGAGCAGCGCGAGCACGGTGAAGACGTTCATGAGCGTGGCGAGCTGCTCGAACAGCTCCTTCCCCGGGTAGCTTCCCGGCTCACGGATCGTGGGGAGGTCCGAGAAGCGCGTGAACGAGGTCTCGGCTCGGAGGTAGCTCCGCACGTCGTCCACGGTGCGCTTCGCGGTCTGCGTCGACGTGTCGGCGAGGCGGAAGGCGAGCAGGCTGTAGCCGGGCTCGCCCACCAGCTGCGCAGCGGTCTCAGGTGTGGCGTAGAGCACCACGAAGTCGCCGTTGACGCCGAGCTGGCTCCACTCGAGGTTGCGACCGACGCCACTCACGCGGAGCGCGTGCACGCGGTCGTGAACTCCGACGACGCGGACCGTGTCGCCGACGGAGCCGTCGTACCGGCCGCCGTCCGCATTCCGGACGTCCGTCAGGACGGTTCCGGATCGCGGTGCAGCGCCGGAGGTGATGCTGACACGGTCGACTGGCTGGCGTCCGTAGTCGGGGACGCCGACCACGATCGCCTTCTGCCGCCGCTCGCCGAGCCAGACGCGGGTCTGGACGACGCTGAGGGCCTGCACGCCGGTGACGTTCGGAAGTCGCCCGAGCGCTGCGAGCTGTGCGGGCGTGACGAGGAGCGGCTTCGTCTGCAGCGTCACGTCGGCGAGGCGGCTCGCCCGCACCTCGTCCTGCATCGCCTGGTCCATCAGCGACGGCGCGGCGAAGATGCCCACGCTGGCGACGGCGATCGCGAGCGTGAGCACCGCGAAGACGGCCCGCGCCCTGCGCCTGGTCAGATCCGTGATCGACTTCCTGAAGAGTGTCGATGCCATGACCGCCTCCTCACGTTCCGACGACGACACCGTCTCGGATCGTCACCACCCGGCCGGCACGCGAGGCCAGCTCGAGGTCGTGAGTCACGTAGAGGACGGTCTTGCCCGCGTCGTTCAGGTGCTGCAGGAGCTCGAACATGTCCGCGGCGGTCTGGGTGTCGAGGTTGCCCGTCGGCTCGTCCCCGATGATCAGCTTCGGGTCGGGGGCGAGCGCACGTGCGATCGCAACCCGCTGCTGCTCTCCGCCCGAGAGCTCCGCGGGCAGATGATCCAGCTTGTCACCGAGTCCGACGAGGCCCAGGTTGTGCCGTGCCGTCTCAAAGCGCGCTCGCTTGGACCCCTTGCGCGCGAAGTCGAGCGGGAGCATCGCGTTCTCGACCGCGGTCAACGTCGGCAGGAGCTGGAAGAACTGGAAGACGATCCCGACGTTGCCGCCGCGCCAGACGGCCAGCTGCTCCTCGCTCAGAGTCTCGATCCGCCGCCCGTCGACGATCACGGAGCCCTCCGTCGGGCGGTCGATGCCGGTGATCATGTTCATGATCGTGGTCTTGCCGCTGCCCGAGGGGCCGACCACCGCGACCATCTCGCCCGCGTCGATCGTCAGGTGGACGCCTCGCAGCGCCGGGTACTCGAGCTTGCCGGTGCGGTAGACCTTGACCACGCCCTGCAGCTCGATCAGAGGCTCATGCGTCGGCAGCTCGACCGGAGCCTCGCGGGTGAGCGTGACGCTCATCACAAATCACCTCCTCCCGCGCAGCCGGACGGCTGCACGTCTGCGACCGAATCTGCCCGCGCGCGCAGAGTCGGCCATCCGTGTGGATCCCCGAACGGGCGGGCAAGAACTACTGAACTCGACACCGCAGGCGGCTCTGAGTGCACGCTCGAGGCGGCGATGACTTCTCGT
>Ga0210113_1000226_pt1 | contig 13508 bp, 15 predicted proteins | sample MayberryNW_Catta_5_FD_185523 | JGI IMG/M metagenome (GOLD analysis project Ga0210113, IMG submission 185523) | Wetland microbial communities from San Francisco Bay, California, USA, that impact long-term carbon sequestration -... | ecosystem: Environmental > Aquatic > Marine > Wetlands ...
AGGAGCTGAAGGATCGGGTCTTCGCCACCAACTTCGAGGAGCTGTATGGCCACAAGGGTTGAGGCCGCCCCGGGCCCCGCTCACGGCCCGGAGTTCGCCCGGCTCCTCGCGGAGGTGCAGAGCCACGGCGTCCGCGTCGAGGACCTGATCGACGCCCGGGCATCGGGGGCGGGTCCCTCCGACGCCGGCATGGTGTACATCGACGGCACCCCGGTCACGTTCCCGTTCGTCTCCGAGTTCGTCGAGGACTCGCCGTTCACGATCCGCCGCGCCGACGACACCGGATGGGCGCTCTACCGCGACGGGGAACGGCTGGCGTCGGCCGACATCCCGCCGAAGCCCCGGTACTACGAGCTCGAGACCGCCGACGGCATCCCCTACTGGCAGATCGCGCTGCTGCACCTGGACTCGCTCGCGAGCACGGTGATCCAGACGTGCGTCTACTGGGGCAACGACGACCAGTGCGCGTTCTGCGCGATCGAGCGGTCGTTGGAAGCCGGCCGCACGATCCCGGTCAAGAAGCCCGAGCAGCTCGCCGAGGTGGCCCTCGCCGCTCAACGGCTCGACCACGTCGCCGACGTGACGCTCACCACGGGCACGACGCGCGGCCCCGACAAGGGTGCGCTGTACATCGCCAGATGCGCCGATGCGATCAAGCAGGCCACCGGCCTGCCGGTGCAGGCCCAGTTCGAGCCCCCCGATGACCTCTCGGTCCTGGAGACGGTCAAGGAGCTCGGCGTCGACACCGTCGGCATCCACGTGGAATCGCTCGACCAGGCGGTGCTCGACCATGTGGCGCCGGCGAAGGGCCGAACCGGCGTCGAGGGGTACTTCCGATGCTGGGAACGGGCCGTCGAGATCTTCGGGCCGGGACAGGTGACGACCTACGTGATCCTCGGCATGGGCGAAGACCCGCGGCTCACCGCCGAGCTCTGCCGGCGCGCGGTCGACATGGGCGTGTACCCGTTCGTGGTGCCGCTGCGCCCGGTGCCCGGCAGCCTGATGGAGGACCTGCTCCCGCCGCCTCCCGACTACGTGGAGTCGATGTACCGCGAGGTCGTGCCCTACGTGGTGGAGCGAGGTCTCGGGTCGTGGGACGTGAACGCCGGATGCGCGCGATGCAGGGCGTGCTCGGGCATGAGCGCGTTCGAAGGGATCGCCGATGGGCGAGACGAGCAAGGCCGTCGTCTCCTCCCCCTCGTCGAGCTTCGCTGATCATTCGCGGGCGGAGCTCGGCCTCGCGTGCCGTGTCGCCACGACGGCCGAGGATCTGTCGGTGCATCACGGGATCCGTCACGCCGTGTTCGTCGAGGAACAGGGCATCTTCCGGGACTCGGACCGGGACGAGCGCGACGACGACCCAGCGACGATCAAGGTGCTCGGGGTCGGGGGAGGCATCGCGGGGGGCGCCGTCCGCCTGTACCCGCTCGACGGGCCCGGGCTGTGGCGGGGCGACCGGCTGGCCGTGCTCCCGTCGTTCCGTCGGCACGGGCTCGGGCCGCCCTTGGTGCGCTTCGCCGTGCGGATCGCCGGGGAGCGGGGTGGCGAACTGATGGACGCCTTCATCCAGCCTCGGAACGTGGCCTTCTTCCGCAAGCTGGGCTGGCGCTCCGAGGGCGAACTCGAGGATCACGTCGGGCTGCCGCACCAGCGGATGGTGATCGAGCTCGGCGGTCGTTGACCGATCGTCAAGCCCCGCCCAGCCCGGTCACGCCACCCTTCGCGAGATCGAGCAGCACGGCCTCCTCGTCGCCGAGCCGGACCCGGAGCGTCGCCGTGTCGTCGAGCGTCCCCACGGCCGCGCAGGCCAGTTCTCGGTCGGAGAAGGCCCCTCGGCACCGCTCGACGTGGTCCCGGGGCACGCACAAGAGGAACCCGAAGGAGGGGAAGACGTCGAGCCAGGTCCCGATCGGCACGTCGTCGGGGCGCGGGATCGCCTCGAGATCGACGACGACGCCCGACCGGGTGGGTTCGAGGAGCATCGCGAGCGATCCGAGCAGCCCCGCCATGCTGATGTCCTTCGCCGCGAGACACCACCCCCGCTCGGCGATCGCGGACAGCACCTGCACATCGGCGGCCACCCGCTCCTCCCGCTCGCGCAACGACGAGAAGAACGGGAACTCCGGGTGCAGCCGCCCCTCGGGAGCCGTCGCCACCAACAGGGTGAGGCCGGGACCGGCGTTCGACGATGCCGTGACGTTCGCGGCCCGCCCCACGATGAATGCCGACACCGAGGGGGGCCCGTCGCGCAGCGTGAGATGCCCGCCGACCACGGGAACCCGGTAGAGGTCGGCGGCGCGGCGGATGCCTTCCAGCACCGCTCGTGCGATCGTCTCCGGGCCGACGATCGTGTCGACGAGAGCGAGCGGTCGACCCCCCATCGCCGCGATGTCGTTCACGTTCGCGACGACCGCTGCCATCCCGGCGCCGTGAGGGTCGGCCTCGATGAACGGCGGCCAGATCGCCTCGCCCGCCGCCAGCGTCGATCCATCGGGGCCCTCGGCCACGACCGCCGCGTCGTCACCGGGGCCCGTGAGCCAGTCCGTGGGACCGAACGCCTCGGCGACGAGCCCGATCGACGCCTTGGCTCGCCGACCAGGGTGTTCACGGAAGCGCCGGATGATGTCGGCCAGCGCCGGCTGGACCACATCGCCGGACATGGTTCGGAGCCTATCGGGCCCGATCGCGCATCGGCGATCCTTCCGTCAACATGAGCGGCTCGCGACCGCTACAGTGGTGCCATCGACATGTCCCCCCGTGAATGGACCGATCTCGCGTACGTCGTGCTGACGGCAGCGGCCGCCGGCGCGGCGCTGGCGTTCGCATACCTGGCGGGACAGCGGGTGATGGGCTCGGCCAGGTTCCGTGTGTGGGCCGGCGCCGTCCTGGTCGCGATCCCCGGCGTCGTCTTGGGCTGGTTGCTGACACAGCCCGAGCTGGGGGTGCGCTCGGCCTACGGGGGGTTCACCGACGCCATCTTCGGGACCGAGACGCCCGGTGCCCAGAGCACCCCGGTATCGGGAAGCGAGCTCGCCCGCCCACGCCCCATGAGGGATCGGCCGGCGGAAACGGTTCCCTTCACGAAGCCGACGAACACCGAGCCCGCCGATCCGGGCCATCCGGGCACGGGTCCGGCCCCGTCACCTCAACCGTCGGTCACTCCGTCGCCGTCGCCGACGCAGACACCGAGCCCCACTCCCACGCCCACGCCGAGCCCGTCGTCGACTCCGACCCAGTCGCCCTCGCCTTCACCGTCGCCGTCGGCGTCTGCCTCGTCGACCGACACCACGCTGCCGCGAGAGCTGATCTCGTTGGACGAGTTGCTCCCGCTCCTCGAGGGCCTCGAGGTGCTCGAAGGTCGAACGACCCAGCCGTAGGTCGGTCCTCAGGCTCGGCAGGAACTGGAGCCCGAATCCCGGACGCCGCCGCTCACGGTGAGGAACGACCAGGAGTAGTCCGACGCGTTCAGGTCCAGCTCGGCCACGCCGTAGGCCTTCACCCCGGCGTCGGCCCCCGACCGTGGCGTGCCGAGCGATCGCCCTCCGGTCCCGACGATCAGCTGACGCATCGGCAACCCGTAGACGCGGTCCCAACGCTCGTACGTGTGGCGATGCCCCGAGAGCATGAGCTCGACTCCCGCGCCGGCAAGGACCTGGGCGAAGGACTTGGTCGGATGATGGGAGAACGCCAACTCGCATCTGTGGCCATCGGCCTGAAGGTCCGACTTCAGCCACGACCGCTCGGCGGAGCAGTTGACCCCCGACACGGAGCAGTTGGTGTTCAGTGCGACGATGTGCCAGTCGCCGAGGTTGAAGGAGTAGTAGCCCTTCTTCGGATCCGTGGCTGTGGAGCCATATGCGCTCAGCACGCTGCCGAAGTACTGGAAGTAGCCCGCCGCGCCCGCCGTCTCGTACTCGTGGTTGCCGGGGACCGGCGCGCTCGTCGATCTGAACGAGCCCCACGTGGGATGGTACGACTTGAGGAACTGGGAGTACTCGCCACGCTCGTATTGGGCATCCCCGAGCACCAGCACTCGAGCGGGGCGGATGACGCTCGTGATCAGGTCGGCCGTCTGGCGCTGCGCGGTACCAGGGCTGTTCGGCTTGGCGATGTCTCCCGCCGCCACCACCGTCACGCTCGCCGCCGACGCCGCGCCCGATAGCTGGATGCACGCAGCGAGGGAGCATGCCAGCACGGCGACGGCCCGCCGCTTCCGACCCCAACGATCCATCGGAGCCTCCTGTTCTTCCGGGGGGAGGCTCACGAAAGCGCAACTCGGGCGCCGAGTCAATGGGTCGGCTCAGCCGACGTGGAACTTCAGGGTGCCCACCGGTTGCCCATGGGAACGCCAGACGACCCGGTACACACCGCGACCCTCGAAGGGGTAGTGCTCCCTCCACGCGATCGTCGAACCCCACCCTCCGCCGAACAGCCTCCTCGTGCGGTAGGTGTGACACGTCCGGTCGCCTTCGGGCCCCTTCACGCAGACCTCGTGCTTCGGGAAGTACCGGAAGAGCAGCAGCAGGCGCAATCTCCTCACGCCGTTGATCCTCCTGACGCTCACGCACGAGTCGCCGCTGAGATCGCATCTGGTGTGCGGGAAGTGGGAGGCGCCGGCGGAACCGGCCGGGAGCAGGGTCGCGCTCAAGACGAGCACCACCGTGACGATGAGTGCCCTCTTCATCCGATCGTCTCCACGCTCGAGAGCCTAGTCCTGCTCGGCCGAGCTCGCTCGCGGCGTGGTGCTCGAGCGCGCTTCGCGCGACCTGTCGGGCGATCAGCGATGCTCGTGCTCGAGGGAACCAGGCGGCGGTGATCTCCAGATCCTCGGGCGGTGGATCGCACGCTCGGGGTCGGCGATCTGATCCAGGATGAATCGCTTCGGGACGATGCTATCCTCCGCGCCGTGGAAGACCCATAGGGAACCTGGCCGAGTGCACACGCCGCTTCTGGAGCGCATCCATGGAGTCCTGCGGTCGGCGCTCAGGACGAATCTCGGCATGCCTTTTCTTCATCGCCTCCCTGGTGGTCTCGTACACAGTCAGTGAACACCCTCAGCCAAAGCGCTGTGCGAGGGATCCGGTGAACCTCCCTCACGGGGTAGATGGTGATCCCTCCCCAGCTCCTCGTGCTCGGTTGGACTAGTCGCAGAGCAGGTAGGTGATGAGGTGGTCGCGGAGCGCGGGCGGGATGTTCCCAAGCTCCGGCTTGTTCTCAGCCATCGACCGACAACGGAGCCGACTGAGTCGCCAGCTCGACGTACGGGCAAACAAGCGAGGACCTTGCTGGTTCGAGGAAGTCCACCTCACAGGAGCCGCCGTTGAACCCGCCGTAATGCATTCGCAAGGAGACCTCGAACACCGCGACAGCACCCGCCGGGACGAGGAATCCGTTGTAGTGAAGGTAGTGGGAACCCAAGAGTGTTCGAGCCTCCCCTCCGAGTTTCGCGCCCCAGGAGCCGAGGGTGAACCCGCCCTCGACGCGCAGTTCGGCGATCTCAACGCTCTGAGCTGGTTGCTGCAGTGGCTGCGACGCGGGCTGGTTCCACCATTCGAGGAGCTTGAGTTCTGCGTCGATCCCGAGCTCCATCTCTCCGAAGGTGCCCGTGCCCCACCAGATGGGCGGGATCCAGCCTGATTCGGCATAGGCCCAACAGGATCCATTCAGCAAGAGGTGCGACTCGACATCGACGACCGCGTCGCCAGGGGTGTCGTTCTGCCACATGAAGTAGAAGACGACCTCGTCCTTGGGGCCGATGACCCCTTGCTGTTGCCACCTCGTACGGAACCTCGCCCAGCTGTTCAGCGGCTCTATGTGCGTTTCGTCCAGGATGCCGATGGGGCGACCATCGCGGAACGCCCAGATCAGGAAAGGCTTCTCCAGCCTCGTGTAGATGGGAGTGGCGGGCAGTCCGGGGGAGGCGAGCAGATCATGGGCCTTGAGCCTGCTCGACACTCCACCGCGGAAGGCTGTCTCCTCGCTAGCGAAGACTTCTGAGAACCCCGTCAGCTGGGACTGCGTCTCTCGCCTGAACTCGGCCAGGCGGCCCCCTCGTCTTCGCCCCTGCCTGATCTTGGCGACTCGGGCGTCTTCCCTCTTCAGCGCGGCGAGGGCGTCCCGCATGTCGGAGATGTCGGCGTCACGCATCCATGCCTCCCTCTGTGCCCATGCCCGTCGGACCCTACCCCTTCGGGCCACCCGGACAACACGATGATGGCCTCGTTACAGGTCGTGGTCGATTTCATGACTCGCCAGCTTCGGTAGGTCCGACAGACTCCGCCGCCTTCGAATGACGCTGTTCTTCGAGCAACGAGATGGCGGTCGAGCGGGACTGAACATCGGCAGCTGCCGAAGGGCAAACGGGCATACGTCGACGCGATCCCCGCGCGGCTCCATCAGTTGACCGACGGCACCTTGTGCGGCCCAGCCGACCACCCTCCTTGAGGTCGACGAGGGGGCAGGTGACGCAGATGTCAGCCCTGAGCACGTTCATCACTTCCTGGCCTCTGACCCGCGGATGTGGGGACTATCGGTGGACCCAAGGGGAGTCGAACCCCTGACCTCTTGGCTGCCAGCCAAGCGCTCTACCAGCTGAGCTATGGGCCCGGTCTCGGAAGATTCTATCGGGCGGTCGAGGCGGCGTCCGAAGCTTCCCACGCCACCTGGGGGGCGTCGGACCACAGGCGTTCGAGGTCGTAGTACTCGCGCTCCTCCTCGCCGAAGACGTGCACGACCACGTCGACGTAGTCGAGCAGCCACCAGCCGGCCTCGGGCTCTCCTTCGCGACGCAGCGGCTTGACGCTCATGCTCCGGAGCGCTTCCTCGACGGCGTCGATCACCGAGCGGATTTGTCGCTGGGTCGATGCCGTGCAGATCACGAACTGGTCCGTGATCACGATGATCTTGGAGACGTCGAGCACGACGATGTCGGTGGCTTGCTTGTCGGCGGCGGCACGGGCGGCCGCGATCGCCACTTCACGGCTGGGCGGCAGCGCCTGCGCGCCCCCGTCCCCCGTGCCCTGTCCCTGCGTCAAGCTGTGAAGTCCTTCCCCACCACGATCGTGATGTCGCCGACGTTCGATGGTACCGCCGCGACGCTCACTCGGCCGACCCCGAGCGCGGCCTTGACGGACCGTGCCTCGGACTCGTGGCCGGGGCCGTTCGCGAAGACATCGGTCCTGACCACATCGAAGGTCTGCGCGTTCTGGGCCAGCACCACCCGGAATCCCTCGGGGATGATGCGAACGGCCACGGCCTCGCCCACCCCGGGCTGGCCGCTCCCGTTCTGCACGATCGTCGGCACCGGCATCGGGGTGCCGAGCGAGCCTGAGATCAATCCGTCGAGGGCCGGGTAGACGGGGACGACGATCGTTGCGGTGACACGCTCCGTGGGCATCTCCAGCACCTCGGCCCCCTCGGCACGGGAGATCACGGATGTCGCTTCTCGGGTGTCCTCACCCTCGGCGTCGCCCGCCGCGACGAGCTCGGGCGGATCGGCCAGCAGAGCCGTCAGTAGGATCTCCCAGCGCACCATCGCGTCGTCGGTGGACCCCGCCAGGAATGCCCTGGCCTGCGCGCCGGTCATGGTCATCTCGCCGGGGCCCAGCACACCGGTCGTGGTCGGGTACGCCGATGGAAGGTTCACGGCGAGCCCGCCCGCGGCATCGACCGTCGCCGCGAGATCCCTCAGGGACAGCACGGCCTGGTGCGGGATCCAGACGCCCGCCATGTTCGAGAGCGCGGTGCGCATCGAGTCCGGCGGCAGGGCGGCGACCCCCGCCGCCGAGGTCTCCCCCTGGCCCGGCACGACGACCGTGAGCTCAGACGACACGGGCATCACGAACGGCGTGCCGTCGGGCGGTACGCCGATCACGGCGAGCAGCGGTGCAGGGCCTCCCTCGACCTGCAGCGCGATCAGGGAGGGCTCGTCGGGTCGTGCCGATCCCCTCCGATCGTCGCCCGGCTGACCACTCTGTCCGCCTTCCCTGCTCGCGAGGAACACGGCGATGGCGAGGGCCATCAGGGTTACGGCGACCGCAGCAACCACGAAGCGTCTGGTGCGCCTCGAGCGGGCGGCCCGGTCGACCCGGGTCGGGCGGACCGGCCCGGTCGGAGGCGCCGAGGCGCTCACCGGTAGAGTCCCGCCTTCTCGACGTAGCTCTTGACGCCCTCGGGCACGAGGTATCGGATCGGACGCCTCGTGTGCACACGAGCGCGCACGTCGGTGGACGAGATCGCCAGCGCCGGCACGTTCATCACCGTGATGCGCGGATGCTTCGTCGGCGCATGGGACTCGAACGCCTCGAGGTCGAAGCCGGGTCGCGTCGCCGCGATGAAGTGCGCGAGCGCGAACAGCTCCTCGGGTTGCTTCCACTGCTCGACGATCTCGAGCACCGCATCGGCCCCCGTCACGAAGAAGAGATCCGTGTCGTCGCCGCGTTCGAGATGGAGCTCACGCAGCGTGTCGACCGCGTAGGTCGGACCATCGCGATCAACCTCGATGCGCGAGACCCCGAACAACGGGTTCGACGCTGTGGCGATCACGGTCATCAGGTAGCGGTCCTCGGGGGGCGAGACGACGTCGTGTGCCTTCATCCATGGCCGGCCGGTCGGGACGAAGACCACCTCGTCGAGCTGGAACTGATGCAGCGCCTCCTCGGCGGTGACCAGGTGGCCGTAGTGGATGGGGTCGAACGTGCCACCCATGACGCCCAGGCGCGTCCTCACGCCGCCCATCCTAGTCGGCGGGTCCGACGGCTCCGGGAGGGTCCCGACCTTGGTCGCGGCGCTCATGTCTCACCCTCACCGAGGAACCTCCGCAGGTCCTCGGCGTGCGCCGCGTAGTGGAGGGTCCCCGATTCCTCGAACCACTCGACCGCGTCTGGCGAGACCTCCTCGAGCGCTCGGAACGCCTCGAGCATGCGCAGCCGCGCCGGCACGAAGCCGGCGCGCACGTCGCCGGACGGCATCGAACGCGAGACCTCGAACCACGCCTGGTTCCGGCGCTCGATCGACTCCCGCGACTCCTCACCGGGATCGAACCTCCCCGCTCGCATGCGCGTGAGCTGCTCTCCGCAATCGGCCATCCACCCCGAGATGTGGAACATGGCGTCCTTCGGTGACCAGCCTTCCGGAGTGAGGGCGGGCTCTCCGAACCGCGACTCGGGAACGGCGTCGAACCGCTCCGCGAGCAGCCGCCAGGCGTCGTCTTCCTCCCGGAGCAGGCGTTCCCGGTCGATCATCTCGCGCCTCCCTCCGATGACATCTCGTCATCGGGCACGTACTCGAACACCCTGTCCAGGATCACGACGTCGTCGCCGGCGCGGGCGCCGAGGGAAGCGAGCTTGCGCTCGATCCCCTCCCGACGGATCCGGCCCTGCAAGAGGGCGACGGCACCCTCGTCGTCGAGATCGGTCTCGAGGACCCAGCGCTCGACGGAGCGGCCGGCCACACGCCAGCGCCCGCCCGCTTCCCGCTCGACCGTGAACCTGGGGCGACCCGGCCGCAGCACCACGTGGGCCCGCCGCTCGGGCCCGGACGCCTCGGCGCCGCGGGTCAGGGCGCCGGTTCGCTCGAGCAGCTCGTCGACGCCCTCGCCCGTCATCGCCGAGAGCGCGATCGCGTCGTCGCCGAGCGACGCCGCGATCCCGGATGCATCGTCGACGAGGTCGGCCTTCGTGCCCACGACGATCGCCGGCCGATCGGCGAGCGCCGGATCGTAGGCAGCCAGCTCCGCCCGGAGCGTCGCGAGGTCGCCGGCCGGATCCGGTGCGGCGAGGTCGACCACGTGGAGGAGCGTGCGGCAGCGCACGATGTGCCGAAGGAACCGATGCCCGAGCCCTCTGCCCGTGCTCGCGCCCTCGATCAGCCCGGGGATGTCGGCGACGACGACCCGGTCCTCATCCTCGCCCGCGACCCCGAGGTTCGGGGTCAGGGTCGTGAACGGGTACTCCGCGATCTTCGGCTTGGCCGCGGAGATCCTGGCCAGCAGCGTCGACTTGCCGGCGTTCGGCAGCCCGACGAGGCCAACGTCGGCGACCGTGCGCAGCTCGACGCGCAGGCGCCTGTCCTCGCCCGCCTCGCCCGGCTCGGCCGTGCGCGGCACGCGGTTTCGGCCGGACGCGAACGCCACGTTGCCCCGGCCGCCGCGGCCGCCGCGGGCGACCACACCACGCACACCCTCCCCCACCATGTCGGCGAGCAGACCCTGTTCGTCGAAGACCACGGTGCCGTCGGGCACCGGGATCACCAGGTCCGTGCCCGCGGCCCCGTCGCGCTTCCCCTTCCGTCCCGACCCTCCCGACGAGGCGACCAGGTGCGGATGGTCGGCCAGCCAGGACAGATCGTGCATGCTCCGAGAGACCTCGAAGATCACCGACCCTCCGTCGCCTCCGTTGCCGCCGTCGGGGCCACCGCGCGGCTTGAAGGGCTCCGAGTGCATCGACGCGGACCCTTGGCCTCCCCGCCCCGCGCGAGCGAACACCGTGCACTCGTCGACGAACGCCATGGCATCAGCCTACGGTGGTCGTGTACCGTGCGGCGGGCGATGATGGTGCCGTGGTGGAGCCGGTGACCGTCTGGCGCGTGCAGCTGCGCAAAGGCGACGTGCGTGATCGGGAAGGCACGTTGCGCATCGACCCCGACGCCCTCGTCTTCCGGGACAGCGGGTCGACGAGCGAGATCAGGGTGGGCTTCCACGAGATCAGGTCCGCTCGTCGAGTGCGTGCCTCGCCGATCCTGATCGTCGTGCACGACGACGACGGGCGACGCACGGAGACCGCCTACTACTTCTCGCGGCCGCCACCCCTGGAGGCGCCGCCACCGGGGAGCGCGGGAGCCACGTCGGCCAGCCGGCCCCTCGGCCCGTTCGGGGCGATGCGGCGAACGTCGAAGCGACGTCATCAGCGGGAGAACGTGCGATACCTGTCCACCAAGGCGGCCGGACTCAAAGCGACGATCCAGGCGTGGGCCGACGAGATCGAGGGTCGCGCGCGGCCCTGAGCCTCACTCCGAGGGCAGGACCGAGGCGAACTTCCTGCCGCGGGACTCGGTGAAGGTCACCCGGCCCTCGCGCAACGCGAACAGCGTGTCGTCGCCGCCCTTGCCCACACCGTCACCGGCGTGGATGCGCGTGCCGCGCTGGCGCACGATGACCGAGCCCGCGGTGACGCTCTCGCCGCCGTAGGCCTTCACGCCAAGGAACTTGGCATTCGAATCGCGGCCGTTCCGGGACGAGCCGCCGCCCTTCTTGTGTGCCATGACTCCTCCAGGGTAACAGCCGGCTCGTCGGCTACGACTCGCCGGAAGCCGCGTCTGCCTCGTCGGCGGCGTCTTCCTTCTTCGCCGACGACTTCTTCCGGCCGCCGAGGCTGACATCCTCGATCTCGAGCAGGGTCACGAGCTGACGGTGACCCGCCCGCGTCGCGTACCCGCTCTTGGGCCGGTACTTGAAGATGCGGACCTTGTCGCCCTTCTTCTCGCCGAGCGGCTTCGCGGTGACCGTTGCCTTCGCGGCCTCGCCACCGACGTGGGTGGCGCCGTCATCGTCGACGACGAGCAACGGCCGGAACGTGACCGTCTCGCCCTCGTGCACGATCTTCTCGACCTCGATCACATCGCCGGCCTGCACCTTGTGCTGCTTCCCGCCGGACTTGATCACCGCATACATGGTTGCCTCCGCCGACGCCGCGCGGACATCCGCCCGGCGTTCACGATCCGTAGTTGACGATGATTCCCCGTCCCTCACATGTGGGGCAGGTCTCGGAGAACGATTCGACCAGGCCAGAGGATACGCGCTTCCTCGTCACCTGCATCAGTCCCAGGGGACCGATCTCGAAGACCTGGCTGCGCGTCTTGTCGAGCGCCATGGCCTCCTTCATGGTCTCCTCGACCTTCCCCTTGTTGTCCTCGAGGAGCATGTCGATGAAGTCAACGATGATGATGCCGCCGATGTCGCGCAGCCGGAGCTGCCGTGCGACCTCCTTCGCCGCCTCGAGGTTCGTGTTCACCACGGTCTCCTCGAGGTTGGTCTTCCCCACGCTCTTCCCCGTGTTCACGTCGACGATCGTCATGGCCTCGGTCCGCTCGATGACCAGGTAGCCGCCCGACGGCAACCACACCTTGCGGTCGAGCGCCTTGTGGATCTGCTCCTCGATTCGGTGCTCCTCGAAAGCGGGGAGCTTCCCCTCGTGTAGCGTGACCTTCGGCTCGAGGTCCGGAGCGATGTCGCGGACGTACTCGAGCACCCGCTCGTGGATGCGCGGCGAGTCGGTGACCAGCCCCTTGAACTCCTCGTCGGTGAACAGGTCGCGGAACACCCGCAGCGTCAGCTCGGGCTCCTCGTAGAGCACGGCGGGGGCCTTCACCGTCTTGGTCTGCTTCTCGATGCCGTCCCACAGCGCGATCAGGCGCTCCAGGTCGTGCACGATGGCCGCTTCGGACGCGCCCTCGGCGGCCGTCCTCACGATCACGCCGTGGCCCGGGGGCTGCACCTTCTTCAGGATCGACTTCAGGCGTCTGCGCTCGGTATCGGGCAGGCGGCGGCTGATGCCGGACAGGTCCTGGTCCGGTGCCAGCACGAGGTAGCGACCGGGCAGAGAGATCTGCGCGGTGAGTCTGGCGCCCTTGCCCCCCATCGGATCCTTCGTGACCTGCACGATGACGGCCTGTCCCGACTTCAGCACGTTCTCGATGCGCGGCGCGGGACCTTCGAGGTCCTCCGGGCGGTAGTTCACCTCGCCCGCGTACAGCACGCCGTTGCGCCCTCGGCCGATGTCGATGAACGCGGCTTCCATGCCGGGAAGCACGTTCTGCACCCTGCCCCGGTAGACGTTGCCGACCATCGACGTCGCACCCTGGCGGGTGACGTAGTGCTGGACCAGCACGTCTTCCTCGAGTACCGCGATCTGATCCCGCTCGCCGTGTTCGGTGATCACCATCAGCTTGTCGGTGATGCGCGGCGGCACGATCACGGGCTCGCGGCGCCGACGCCCCGCCCGCCCCGTGCGGGTCCGACCGCCGCGGATGCCACGCGTGGGGCCGCCGGCGGCCACCTGCTCCTCGACGGACATCTGCGACGAGGAATCGGCACGCGAGCGCTGCTTCGTTCCCGTCGACCGGCCGTTCCCCGAGGGCTTCGGTGAACCCGAGCCGCCGCGGGAACGGGAACGGCTCGACGATCCCTTCTTGGTCGTAGGTGTGGTCGTGGGTGTATCGGGGGTCGCGTCGTCGCGCTGGGATCCGGGGGTCTGAGGCTCGGGCGACTCGTCGAGTCCGCCGTCGGCGAGCTGCTCCGCCCGGGCGGCCGCGTCGGCGCCGCCTCCTCGCCCACGGCCGCGTCCGCCGCGGCGACGGCGCTTCCTCGTCGCCGAGGGAGCCGACGACGACGGTTGGGCATCCGACCCCGAGGCCTTCTCCGGCGTCTCGTGCGATGACGACGTGCTCGCCGTCTTCGGGCTCCGGGACGCGCCCGTGGCAGCCGGCTCGCTCTGCGCGGCGTCACCACGCTC
>Ga0210113_1000229_pt1 | contig 13479 bp, 15 predicted proteins | sample MayberryNW_Catta_5_FD_185523 | JGI IMG/M metagenome (GOLD analysis project Ga0210113, IMG submission 185523) | Wetland microbial communities from San Francisco Bay, California, USA, that impact long-term carbon sequestration -... | ecosystem: Environmental > Aquatic > Marine > Wetlands ...
TTTCCCGGAAGCGAATAATAAGATCACCGTCTTCGGATCCAGCATTCGGTGGATCAGACCTGGAAATTGTTCTGGCTCATACATGCTCCTGGGAAGTACCCTAGCTGCGAGCTCGAGATGAATTTTCCCGCCCAAACTTGCTGATGCAACTATATTCTGTATTTCAATGAATGGTTCGTGCTCGATAGCGATGCCTCCTTTTTTCAATTTTTGGACTACATTCTTTACCGCTTTAATTGCCTGTTCCTCAGATTTAGCTCCGGTACATACCATCTTGCCTGAACTGAAGATTAGGGTGGCAGTCTTGGGTGATTTCAATCTAAAAACTAATCCTGGGAATTGATCTGGATGATATTCCACATCTGGAAAAATCTGAGTAATCAAATTAAGATTTACTGTTTGGCTGACCGTGGCTGACGCTACTACATTCTCTATGCTAACGATAGGTTTAGTCTGAGGCATACCCTATTCAGCCTTTATAAAGGAGAACTATATATACTGTTTACATTCACATTCCATCAAGTTTTAGTGAATTATGCCTGAATCATCTGCCGAAATAGCGATGAATACTACGAAGATAATTATGAACTTTTCCTTATGGAAAATAAGGAAAACAATCATCTGGTTATTGAAGCCTGAGATCAAATCTCAATCCAACATTTATTAATTAAGGTGGTTCTTCATTAAATCAAACTATGTATTTTTGTTCAAATACACGACTCGGCTCGTACAGGATTAGTCATAATAACAATGGTCCTACATCAGACTTGTCGTCAATAAATAAGACTCGAGCTCAAATTAAGCATCTTTTTGTTTGACAGATAATATGGTTTCTCTATTCTCAAATTTTCAGCCATACAAAGGACAAGGAGCTGAACAATAAAAATAGAAAATATTACCTGCTCAAAATTGGATCGACCTACCTTTGGCTGAAAATAATAAGATCGAGGATGTATTTTTTGCAATCTGCAATGGAATTCCGCAGATATAGGGTCTTGGGCATTTTCGTGGCCAAGAATGAAGACATAATCAGACTTTGTCAAGCTAAAAATAGGCGAGTGATAGTAGTCATCAAGAAGATATCCAAATGATTTGGCTCCAAAAAACTCATGCATTTTGAGTGCCCCATAACTCGCGATTGGATATGACGTTCCGTTTCCAAGAAATATGATCGACTGGAATTTTCTCGGCAAGTCGATCTCGTACTGATGGATCTGTTCGCGAGCATCCCTCATTATTTTGGTTAAGATATTCATATTTATTTTAATGCCTATTAACGCCATACAGGTTATTACTGTCGCCGTGAAATCCAAAATTCCAGGATTTGACGATTGAACGTTATGCAAGTATTCTAGATTGAATGTCTTTTTACATACCTCTTCAAGGATACTCTTGGGGCGGGCAGTTATAGCGGTAGTTTTGAGCCCAAATCTTTGAGCTATCTTGGCAGCTTCAATGTTCGACTGCGTTCTTCCTGACGCTGATACAAAGAAAATCTCATGATCCAATAGCGTTTTTGGGCTACGGAGTATATCTGAAGGATGATAGGCAAGTACTGAATGTCTGGATAGATATTCAAGTAGAAGAGCGCAAACATACGAGTCGCCTGCGCCCACAAATAACCCGCTTCTAATTTTCACTGGTTTCGGAAGCCTGAGTCCCCGGAGATATTTTACTTGAGAATATACGTCTTCTCTAAAATGGCTAATCCAGCTGGACATTGTCAGATATATTCAGTAGGTTTGAAATGCTGTTAGCATACATGTGTCTAAGAACACGAGTAGATGAATGCCTTTCCACTCTAATATTCTTCTTCAAGTTCTTCCTCTCCTTCTTCTTCAATGTCCTCAATGTCTTCGTCGAGCTCTTCTCTCTCTTCTGCACTTTTATATGGCAGATCAGTTTCACCAACCGTACCACAGACAGGACACTTGAATTCGATTGTCTGACCTTCCAAGTCTAACAAAAAATCCTTTGAGAAAACTTGGTCACATTTAGAACAAACCAAGGTAGTTTGAATATTATCTTGGCTGAACTTGTGAGACTGGACTCGAAAAATCGTGCCTGCCATTCTTCTTACCTATAGAAAATACTCTTTTTTATAAGCCTTTGTGATTATTACACACATTCACTGTCCTGAAATGTTTAGAAAGATCTTAAGCCCGGTTTCGAGTTAGAAATGAGTGTGAGAATATTTTCTCGGAGCTCTTTTTGTTCCATTAAGCCTCGGTGTGCCATTGTGACAACAAGGCTATGGTTTCTGACTCCTCGCATTTTCATGCACAAGTGCTCGCCCTCAGCTATGACGACTACCCCTCGAACCCCCATTTTAGTTATCTCGTCCGCGATCTGCTTTGTCAATCTCTCCTGTATTTGCATCCTTCGCGAATACTTTTCTACGAGACGAGTTAGTTTAGATATGCCAAACACCTTGCCTTCAGGCAAATATGCAATGTGAACTTTGCCATAGAAGGGCAGCATGTGGTGTTCGCACATACTATAAAACTGAATATCTTTGGCAATTATAGCATCAGTTTCCTCAGAGAAGCTCACATCGAGTCCGGAACTCATTGTGTAACCGGCAAATATCTCCTCAAACGCTTCTGCCATCCTTCTTGGTGTTCCGATTAAGCCTTCTCTGTCGGGGTTTTCACCTAATTCTATCAATAGTTTTCTTAAAATCTTTTCAACTCTCTTTTTGTTAATGGTTCTACCCTTCTCCCTTTCCTGTAACAATATCTTACTATAGGACTCCATACCCAGTACACATTTGTTCAGATATTATTCTTACTCTCCGGACAGAAGCATTTGGTCTCCAAAACAATGGAATATGACAAGTTGAGAGACTGGTTCATGTAGCATATATTGTTTTATCTTGGATATTCGCAATGTTAAAGCTAGCTTTTCGATTGATACACGATTCGCACGCACCGCAATGTACTGGATTATTTAAACTATGTAACGCTTCATCGGAATAGCAGCTCCAAGTATCGAATATCTTATCCCCAATTAGATCGTACCCTATTCTGATCAGCTCATCCTTGTGGATGTCCTCTTTCGCCGGACACCAGATCTCGATCCGCTTTCGCAAACCAAGGTGTATGGCGTCAAGGTCAGATTCGTACAACATGTCCGCAAGAGAGCTAACGAACTTTGGTCGACAATCAGGATAATTCTGATCGTCAGCATGTGCTCCGTATACTATGACACCAATCTTGAGGCTAGCGGCCCACGCCGCGCTTATTGTCAGAAAAATGGAGTTTCTGTGGGGAACAACAATCGAGTGATGAAATTTTTCAGGAATAATGGTATTCTCTCCAGTTAGTGCATTATCATTGCCGTAAAGATCTTTCATGAAACCTATATCGATCTCCTTATGAACTTCAGATCCTAACAACTTAGAAAATAACCGTGCTCTTCTAATTTCCTCCGTCGATCTTTGGCCGTAGCGAAAGGTAATCGTATATGGTGAAAGATTCTTAACTTGCTTCACATAAAATGCAGAAACCACAGAGTCTAACCCCCCACTAAGTATGCAAACCGCCTTCCTTGAGCTCATATTCTAGATGTCAAGGCAGATATTATGGACTTTTCGTCTTCACTACCTCACCTCACAAATTAACATTCAGACATTCAACCAAATTCAAATAATGTTTTAGGCGAAAAAGATCGCTTCGTATTGACAAACACCATCTATTACTAATTCGGACTTTTCTAGAGGCCAGGGAGGTCTTATAAGAAAGCGGCATGTACGACTGGCGCATGATTGTGCAATATGATCCACACCGTCAAAGCGATCGTTGCTTTGAAGTATATACAGATTATCATTGTATAAATCAAATGAGGTATTTCAGTAAGGCCGTGAAATGACTTTCATTTACTACCGATATAGTCAGGATGTAATTCAAACAATTGCAATACATTTTCTTATTAGTAGCATCCTCACGAATTAGCAAAGTGGTAACGTAGTTCAGAGGACGAGATCAATTTTTATCATCCATTCTCGAAGGTTAACTCATGACAATTGAAGAAGGATCTTACGTACTTCTTTACCACTCTCCTCAAAAAACTTGGTTGGTCGAGGTAAATTCTGGAAAGAAGTTCCATACCCATTTAGGCGTGCTCGAAATAGGAGAGGCAGTAGGTTTGGAATATGGTTCACATCTCGTATCTTCTAAAGGAAAGAAGATCGTTTTACTAGAACCATTGATATATGATTTCGTAATGAAATCAGAAAGACTAACTCAGATCGTATACCCCAAAGATTTAGCGTATATAGGGATACGCAGTGGGCTCACGAGTGGTTCCCGGGTTCTAGAAGTGGGTACAGGCAGTGGAGGATTGACAACATACATAGCAAGTATCGTTAGGCCCTCAGGACATGTATATACGTTTGACGTGAATCCTCAGTTTAGTTCTATTGCCAAGAAAAATATCAGGAAGGCTAACCTTTCTAATTTTGTAACGTTTCATGACCATACGCGGTTCGATGAGGCAAACTGTGGTGCGGTAGATATAGTTGTTGTTGATATTGGAGACCCTTGGACGATGATCGAAAAGACGTACGAATCACTTAGACCAAGTGGGACCCTTTTGGCGATATGCCCTACTATGAATCAATTAGAAAAAATGGCCTCGACCCTCACCGACTTCGGTTTTGTCTTCGTTGACTCCATGGAGTTGTTGATGAGGACCATCGAAGCCAGGACAGGAAAAACACGTCCAGCGATGAGAATGATAGGTCATACAACCTATCTTATTTTTGGAAGGAAAGCTGAACATGGTATGAGTGACTAGGCATTACAATAGGTCCTGAGCACAAGTCTAAAATTCTGACTATACACCAAGAATCTGTTTGAGTAAAGCGCGGTAATCTACAGCTTCTTTGGTGCTTCCAGGTGATGGAAGCTCAAAGACAAGTGGAATTGGTTTTTTAGATCGCAATTCAGTTAACTGGTAACGTATCTGCTTCCCATAATCATCACTAACGAGAATGAGTCCAACATCATCACTATTACTAATACGGCCGATCTCGTTCAAAACATCTTCCGCAGAGTTTGCTTTTACACCTTCTACACCTGCCAATTGAAAGCTGGTAACGAAGACCCTACTACCCACAGCAACTACTCGCAACCTTGATCAAAAAAACACTGCTACAGTTCCCCTTTTATTCCTTCTGCGGTGGAGTTATTTAAGTCATCATCAAAAGGGGAGACACTCCCAAGCCTTAGGAATATGATTTCCAAAACTATAGTCTTGCAGTGCTGAGGTGTATTGACTCGATAACTTTGCACAGCGTGTTGACAAATCTTACCTAATCCACAATATGAACGCAACCAGACCTAGTAGTCCCACAAATAACAACAATGTAGCCTTCCACAAACTCCCGCTAGCACTGTCGCTAATATCCCACATGCCCCCCGCTAAATGAGATCGGTCGTATTCTTTCTTCAAATGTTCATAGCTGTAGACTTGTTGCCAATCAGCAGGGGGTGTCCATTCTCGATTCACACCGAAATCCTTATACTTGTAAGTCCGATCGTATTCTTTCCTTGATTGATCATCCGACAGAATTTCATAAGCTTCCACTACTTCCATAAACTTTTTTCTAGAATCTTCTGAATTTCTATTCTTGTCCGGATGATGCCTTAACGCGAGCTGCCTAAATGACCGTTTAATATCTTCGTGGGATGCCGATCGATGCAGGTTCAGTATTTCATAGTAATCGGACACGACTTGATAGTCAGACAGGCCCCATAAATAATCATTCTTATGTGGCCCCTTCTTCGGAATATCCTCTGGACAGCCCTACCTCAGAGCTGCTCTTGCCACTCTTATTTCGTTTGTGGCAGATTCTTACCTCACATTTCGAGGAAATCAAATAAATATGCAAAAACTTGCATAGAACGAATCGATGAATGACAACTTATCAGGATCAGACCTTAGTTGTATCGTTCAGTTGCAAGAGGCGGGTTTTAGATTTTCCAAGCTGCACAGAAACCTGCCCCCTCCGTCATTGATTGAAGCTGCCATTCGTAGGTGCGAAGGGGAATTATCCACAACAGGGGCACTTTCCGTTAGAACCGGCAAGTTTACGGGCAGATCACCCGATGACCGATATATAGTGGATGATGCCATAACACATGATTCAGTTGATTGGGGAAAAACAAATCATCCGCTGTCTGCTGAGAAATTTGATCGAATTTTCGATAGGATGAAAAGATCCCTCGAGGGAAAGGAAGTATTTGTCTTCGATGGATACATAGGAGCAGAGAAAGAGAACAGGCTCTCAATTAGGACAATAACAGATAACGCGTGGCAGAATCTTTTTGCGATGCAGATATTCATCCGTCCAACATTGCCAGAACTTCTTAGTCATAATCCATCGTTCACTGTACTATCTATAATTAATTTCCAAGCTCGCCCAGATGTAGACGGAACAAAAAGTGAGACCTTCATTATCCTCAATCTCACTAAACGTCTTGTATTAATTGGCTCTACTTCCTATGCAGGAGAAATAAAAAAATCAATGTTTTCTGTAATGAATTATCTCCTTCCTCTCAAAGGTATTTTTCCTATGCACTGCTCTGCGAACATAGGTAGAGATGGAAAGACCGCTCTTTTTTTTGGCTTGTCAGGTACTGGAAAAACAACACTCTCGGCTGATCCTGAGAGACGGCTAATTGGGGATGACGAACACGGATGGTCAAATAATGGCATCTTCAACTTTGAAGGTGGTTGTTACGCAAAATGTATAAACCTCCAAAGATCCATGGAACCACAGATCTGGAATGCAATAAAATTTGGCTCAGTTATGGAGAATGTCATCCTCGACCAAAATCGTGAACCCGATTTTGGTGACGAGTCGCTAACAGAAAACACCCGGGTTGCTTATCCGATTGAATTCATACCAAACACTATTTTGCCAAGTGTAGGGAATCATCCAGATGTTATAATTTTCCTAGCGGCTGATGCATTCGGGGTACTCCCTCCGATTGGAAGATTGTCAAGAGGACAAGCTATGTATCACTTCATGTCCGGTTACACTAGCAAATTGGCTGGCACAGAGAGGGGCATCACTGAACCACAGGAGACTTTTTCTCATTGTTTTGGCGCACCTTTCATGATGCTGAAACCAAGAGTATACGCGGATATGCTTGGAAAAAGAATTGGCGAACATGAGTCAAAGGTTTATTTGATAAACACGGGATGGGTGGGAGGACCATATGGAGTTGGACGCAGGATGAATCTTCAACAGACTAGATCCATGGTGAAAGCAGCAGTCAATGGCGATTTAGAAAAAGTTTCCTTTACAAGGCACGAAATATTCAATGTAGAGATTCCAATCTCATGTCCAGGTGTTCCAGACCATATCCTTGATCCGATTAACACATGGTCTGATAAACAGAAATATATGGAATCGGCTAAAAGACTCGCTTCTTTGTTTATCAAAAACTTCGAGAAATTTGGAAGTATGCCGTTGGAAATCATAAATGCAGGTCCTAGAATAAAGTAAATTTAAAGTAGCCCGGAGCAGATTCGAACTGCTGTCCTCAGGTTTCTTTTCATTTAGATCCAGAGCCTGAAATCCCTAGCCCTCAAGTAAGTTTGGCCACTAGATTCGGCGCACGTTTCTGACGTGCTCGACCGGGCTTCCGAGCTGTATGGATCAGTAATCCAGGACTAATATTTGACTGTAACGCTAAATTCATTTAATCTGTGGTTGTAATCGGGTGCTCATGTTCACAGCGTAAAGAAATCTAAAATGCCTGGTATGTTATATGGCTCTAAATATACTCTTCTAAATCTTTTTTTCAACGAGGTATCTTCTCTTCTGATATAACCAGTAGGTAATTAGAACGAGCAACGTAGCTAGAAAGGTGCTACTCAGTAGTGCACTAGGATTTTCATAGGACATGCACTCATATTCGCCAGCGTAGCAGCCTGCTAGAAAGAAGAAGCAATTCCAAACGGAATGAGATACCACTGCAAACCAACCCTTTCCAGTAATCCACACACGAAAACTGAAAAAAAATGATGGAATTACAAAGAGCCAATTGACATATGCTAGGCTCGAAATGGATAAATCTTCAGTATTAATTAGATGAAGGAAGGTCCAAACTAATCCGCCAACCAGAGCTGCATTTCCATTCGCTAAACCGTACAAAGGTATCCCAAAAAATAATGACTCCTCTATGGGGCCAGCTAGCACTACAGAATCCAGATATCGAGGAACAATAGGTTCGACGTAACCGGGAATAGTTGTCTGAATCAACATCGTACCAGCAAAGGCACCAATAAGACCTAAAGAATGATAAAAACCAAACATTAACAACAAATATGGAATCGATGTGCGCCGAAATTTGGAAAGCCACCGCAGTGGATTCAAGTCATATTTAAAATGGTCTAGCATTCTGATCTTGCTTCCAATTTTTGTGTCAGCTGTTATAAAGCTGCATGTTTGCCGATTGATTGGTACTTAGCAGAGGATATCCTCAAATTGCATTGGATTATCAACACGAAAGAAGTGTTTCAAGAACTACCATGGGGGTTCTGTTGACTTGACTGGTCCTCAGTGTGGGTGTTAATTCCCGTGTCATGATTTATCAGTGATGTTAGTTAGACTCTTCTCGATCTTGTCCAATATTTCATTGGCCAGGCGGAAGCCTTTGGTCATTTGACCAGTCATGAATCTGGTTTCATATCGATTCCAATCTATATCCGGTCCGTCGTAGTCCACCAGTCCACTAACATTGTGTGGCGTAGATGAAGTCTTTATTTTGATATCATTGTTTTTTATATGATCTACGAATTCATCAATGCTCTCAGTATCCCCATTCACAATGACATGAACTTTGTTCTCGGCTACTAAATTGGTAGCATGAAGCTGTCGCACACTTTATTGTTCTAAAGGCATTAATTCGTCGAAAGTGCAGAATTTTTTTAGCTCCACGCCTTAGACCACTCCAACAAACTGTACTTAGACATTCCGTCATGCTCCTACAAGCTACAAGTTATTGGACAAAAACCTTGACATCAATGAGAGGTTATCGTTATAACACGTCTGTATTCATCCTGGTTCCTGGAAAGCTAAGAGTAAAATGCTTTGTATATCTGAATTATTGTCATCCCCTTCCATGAAACCTAGGTCTTTGTGAATGTATAGCGCTGATTGCGCTATTCACGTTATTCCCTGAATCCTCTACAACTACTAATATTCTCGACGTTTCCTCTTGTGCATCTAGATTGAGAATGTTAATACCATGCTCACCCACAGTGCTACTTACCAAAGATGCAATTCGAGGACTCTTCCACATATTGTCTCCTATCATTGTAACCACACCTCTTTGATAAATTATTTCCATTCTTGAATTATAAGCTCTGAAGTACCGCTCATTTCTTCTTACAAAATCCGCATCCAAAAAGAGGATTCTTGAGATCTCTAGGTCGTCGACTCGGTAAGGAGACAGTTTCACGAACTCATGATACTCTCTTACTTTCTCAAGCATTGCTAACAAATGTGAAGCAGATATTGATTCCATTCTCACGATAGCACAGTTTTTTTTACCAGTAACGATCTTGATGAGATTCTCGTCCTCACCATTTGGCAATGTCCTTTTTATGATCGTGAATCGAGAAGGAAATGACATATCAGTTACCGTGATTGGGATATCGAGTCCGTTGTCATCGATCTCCTTTATCGCCACTGGATCTAGAATCTTCATACCAAACATCCCTGCTAACCTAGCTTCGTTATAAGATAAATGAGTGACGTAATGCAAGTTGTTTTTGACAACCCGTGGGTCAGCGCTTTGCACTGCGCTGTCTTTCTCGAAATCTAATCGGATGTCATATTTGTCATCAAGAAGGATAGCAATATCTGCAGCTGTCCTATCAGAGCCGCCGCGTTCGTATGTAGTTTCAAGCCCATCGATTGTCTTTCCTATGAAACCACCCATTGTCACAACTTCATTATGTTCTATTAGATCTAGCAAGTATGAGATGTTTCTTCTAGAATCTTCTAAGCTGAAGTTTGCCCCTTCGAAATTATCATCCGTAATAATAGGCCATTGCGTGATATTGACGTGTCCAGATTTAAAGCCTCTACTCCTTAAGACATAATCCATTAAGTAAGACATGGGAATTTCACCACTGTATGCTAGTGTCCTTGATCTAACAACATCCACAAAGCGCTTATTTTCTGCAGCTTGTTTAAGCGATATAGTCACCTCATGAAAAAAAGAGTTTAATAGATCCATGAATTCATGTTTGTAGATAGAGTTGAGATAATTTGATGATAAATCATCGTAGATTTTTCTAAGCACTTTTAAATCTACAAGTCGCGAAGCCGCATAGCCCTTGCCTTTGCTCAAAGCTACATCGGTCATTGAAACTTTCTTTGAATCGTATTCAATGATGGGTGCAGAAAAAACAGCAACTATTTTTGCGTTTGCCTTAAGTTGACCTATCCTGTCTACAACTGATGGAAGTAAAGATCCATGTAATCCAAGAGCACTCCCACCGAATTTCGCTACAACAACCCTAACCAAATCAGCTATTCGTAAAAATTGCTACATGTCAAACCATATATTTGCTATCCCTATTTGATTGGGTCGGGTTATCTCTGTCTACATATTTTTCGTGCACGAGAAAAGGCCTTGAATAATTCTAACCAATCAATCTCGGAGCTAGATGCAATACATTATGCCTCCCGAAACAATAGGAATCTTAGTCAGATCAGATAACTCTTTGATTCTAGCTACGATTGCATTAAACCAGAGGCTATCAATTCCTTGGCTCCAAATGGTCACCTTCTTGAATCGCCTCTCTGCTCCCCCTGCAAAATATCCGGTGCAATCTTCGGCGGTCATGTTATTGTATTTCTGACCAATCTCCGCCACGATAGTCTCAGCTTCCATTGGCAAGTATAGTATGGTCAATGTCGGGAAAGGAACAGTATTCTGCGTCGAAGAGGTTCCATCTTCCATATGACAGATATTTCAAAGTCACAGTTATATCTGGATTTCGAGAAGCCACAAGAAGTTTGCCTTTGAAGGCTAGATCAAGTTTTAAAGTGGCAAGAAGCGCAGCTAGCGATTGGCATCACTCAATATTCAATAATTAAGAAGGGGTACGGGATAGGCAGGAAATGAACACCAATCATCAGAAGATTAGTGGTGAATATGAAGACTCGCTCAGGAATATCTAGTAATTGCGATCTGGCAAATCGAAAGAAATCAGCTTGTTTCTGGTGTTCTTAAGAATTGAGATAGTGTAGTAGTGTTGTGATCCTCTTGCCAAAGTAATGAAAGTATGATGGTGATTTAAAATTTAGCAATGAATACAGGCAAAAATAGTAGTCTCATCTCGGCCATGCCGCTCCATATCTCAGATCCTTCAGCGTTAGAATGTTAAAAAGCCAATATCAAAGTGCTTTGAGGCTTGATTAAGCTTGTATCATGATAAATTTCATTTTGCAAATGTGATCATTAAGCTAACTACCATCTTTAAATCTTGTAACTTTACGCATCAAACGTTGAGGGTCAACCTGACGAAATTAAAGTATAGGATTAATTATAATCCGATAAATTACGACGTACAATTAGGCATGTATAACACCGAATCAGAAAACCATATTCGATATGAAGATGCTAGAGCAAATCAGTGGAGATGCGACAAATGTTTTGATACATTTTCCACGTTCAGAAAGCTGAAAACACACAAATCTCAATTTCATGCATACTAGACTACTCTACATAGGGGTTATAAGATCGCTATATATAGCAAGTTAAGTTTTATACGATCCAACAAAATGAGTTATGCTGAGTACATATCCCAATTGATCCTGTGTACTCCGGCTGAGCTGAATGACCCAGAAAAATCGTTGTTGCTAAAGATCATTCAATTATATAATAGGAATGAAGGCATTCATTCGTATTTATGGTTCAAAAAGCAGCCACCGATAGACTCTGAGGATGAAAAGCACCTTGCTACTCTTCTCGACCGGAACCTAATAGAGGTAGTTCACGGCAATAGATTCAGGAAAGGTGGCCGAAATTACGCATTAACCACTTGTGGTTTATTCTACATTTTGAGTGAAAAACAGATTTTTACTGTCTTTCTACTCTCGAAATACTGTGAAAATATTGTCCTAAGGCTATTATTATTCCAATATATTAATGAAAATACTGTGAAAAATTGGAGTCCAACAGTTCTGACTATAATATCAGAGTACTTGCATAAATGCTGCGTTACCACCAAACGTACTATCGAAATAATAAGATCTTCAAAGATATCTGAAGAAAAAGAGAGGTATTCGAAATTACTTGAATTAGATATTAAAGCACTCGCATTCTATCTTGGAATCAGATTAACGCGATTATATTCCCACTATTTGAGCATATTTAAAAAAAAGGGTTTAACTCATAGGGACGAATTGAGCCACGAAGAAGCTAGAGTGTTCAATTTGCTGTCAGAAGATGATAAATTTTCCCGATTTCGAATTAATATACTGAAAGAATTAGATGAGGCGTTCGAAGAACTCGCTAGATTAAAGGCAGAATAGATTACTGTCTTTGTGTGGTCAATTGAATTGATAGAACCTGTACAATTAGTTGACTTGGTCCGCAACAATGATAATATCATACGGGGTTGACATTTGTGTAGATCAGATAATTATGGATAATTACTTGAATGAATTCACGAAAGTAGGCTTGTCTAAACTAATGAGGCCATTTGAAAATTCTCCTGATGACATATACAAGTTGACGAGAGCGTTCAGTGTAGCATTCAATCTACATGCCGGTCTTTCTAGAAACAACAATAAAAATGATCCTTACATTAATCATTGCCTAAGAGTGTCGCTCATCTTAAGTGAAGAGATTTGTTGTCGAGATATCAATGCATTATGCGCGGCTCTTTTGCACGATGTCTTCGAGAAGACGAGAATTCCAAGCTACGATTCGACAAAGCTGTTAACTGACTTCGGTAAGGATGTAGGTGATATCATAATTACCCTATCACGCAATTCCCCGGATGATAGAAGGATTGATTATCTACAGACCTATTTTGAGAAAATTGCGTCTAGTTCTAAGACTACTAGATATGTAATGCTAGCAGATAGGCTAGACAACGCTAGGTATATGAGAACTGTTAGTCAGCGTGAAAAGGCATTTAGGTATAGGGAAGAAACCGAAAAATATGTGATTCCAATCGCTCAAAATACTGACGAAAGATTCGCAGTAAAATTGTCAATAGCCTTGTATGAGATTAAGTGACTATCTTCGCTTTTCATTAGTCCCTTTGAACACAAAAACCATCTCTTCCTCTCGTATGCTTCACCCAATGCGTAATACATCCTATCCATGTATGGTCGCTGCATCCACATATCCTACATGCTCGATAATCATTCAATTGGAGGAGAATACTCACTTATGCTTATATACCTTCTAACAAATTATCCGATTGACAACGCCACAT
>Ga0210113_1000233_pt1 | contig 13356 bp, 17 predicted proteins | sample MayberryNW_Catta_5_FD_185523 | JGI IMG/M metagenome (GOLD analysis project Ga0210113, IMG submission 185523) | Wetland microbial communities from San Francisco Bay, California, USA, that impact long-term carbon sequestration -... | ecosystem: Environmental > Aquatic > Marine > Wetlands ...
CGCCAAGAAATGGATCGATGATGGAAAGCCCGACCATACTCCAGAAGAGCGATGAAGCAATTGTTCTCAATTCGAAATAGCGGTCGTTTCAAATGTTCAGCCGTTCAAACCTTCAACGCCGTAGGTAGAGCGAGCTATCGCTGTTGTCAACCGTGCGAGCAACATCCGATCGCGGTCGGGAGTTTGGGATTTGTCGAGCGCGTCAAAAGCGAGCTTCGCAGTAGAGCCATGCATCCAACGGAGCTCGGAGCCTCTATGCCTTGCCTTGCGAGAAGAGGGGGAGCCTTATAGTGGCGGCGCTCCGATGGCTGCGAATTGATTGAGTACACCCGGCTGATGCTCGAAGGATTGCGCTCTAGCCTCATTTCGCGTTTTTCACGTTAACAACAGCTGGCGGGTATTTTTTCAATGCTGCTTTGCTTTCAATCCGCGCGCGCCTTTCGTTCCATTCCCCCGGCGTAATCGCGCTGCCCGCTCGTCTCGCCCCAGGCAACCTCCACCAACTTTTGAGGTCGTAGCGCCGCAAGCCGCTTCAGATTCGGACAATCGCGCCGGTGAATCGAAATACCGCCTCCCTGCGCGGTGACGTAGCCGCCAATGGGCTCGCCTGGCACGGGCCTGCAGCAACCTGCCATCTTGGTCAAAACGTTGCTGGCACCCTGCACCAGCAGGCCTGCCCGTGAAGGTGTTGGAGGCGATGATGGCGGCGTGCTCGGCGCTCGAGGAGGAGCCTGGACGCCGAGTGCATAGCCGAGCTCTATAGAGCTGATGTCGCCGCGTCCAAGCGCTGCCAGCAGGTCTTCGGGCCGCCGGATTTTAAAACGTTTGGCGAGTTCGGCAATGTTGATCTCGCTGAGGCCGAGCCGCCGGTGCTCACGCTCCAGCAGAGCCCGCCCTTGGGCTACATGTGCGTCATGATCCTGCTGCTTGAGCCAGCGACGGACCTTCGCGCGGGCAGAGGCGGTTTTCAAATATCCGAGGTTGGGATTCAGCCAGTCACGGCTAGGCCGGCCTTCTCGTGCCGTCAGAATCTCGACCTGTTGGCCGCTCGCGAGGGTCTTCGTAAGCGGGACCATAACCCCGTCAACCTTGGAACCGCGGCACCTGTGACCCACCTCTGTGTGAATCACATAGGCAAAGTCGAGCGGCGTGGCGATAGCCGGCAGATCGATGATATGACCCTGCGGTGTGAGCACGTAGATCCGATCGTGAAAAGCCGCTTGCTTGAAGCGCTCGATAAGGTCTATGCCATCGGACGTGCTATCTCCGGTTTCCAGGAAGCCGCGCGACCAGGCGATGCGCCGTTGCAGACCTTCCTTGTATTGCCAATGGGCCGCCACCCCCAGATCGGCGTAGCGGTGCATTGCGAAGGTCCGGATTTGCACCTCTATCGTTACTCTCTCCGGACCGATCACTGCCGAGTGCAGCGACTGATACCCATTGGGTTTAGGTTTGGCGATGTAGTCGTCAAACGCATCCAGGATGGGCTCCCACAACCCGTGCACCACACCCAGCGCCGCGTAACAGTCGCTCACGTCGTTCACCAGGATCCGAAAACCGAGAACATCGAAGACGTCGCTGATCTCGAGCCCCTTTTGGCACATTTTATTCCAGACGCTGTAAACGTGCTTGGGGCGCCCGCTAATCTCGGCGCTGATCCCGGCGCGATGCAATTCTTCGCGCAACCGCGCAACGACCTGTCCGATGTAACGCTCGCGATCCGTGTGCCGCTGGTCGAGCCCGTCCGAGATGCGTTGATAAGCCTCCGGCTCCAAGTGTCGAAAAGCGAGATCTTCGAGCTCCTGTTTGAGCTCCCAGACGCCCAAGCGGTTCGCGAGCGGAGCGAAGACTTCGAGGGTTTCCTGAGCGAGGGCGCGTCGCGTCTCTTCATGGGCGTTACCGGCTCGGCGCAGAGCACAAAGCTGGTGTGCCAGGCTCACGAGCACAACCCGCGGATCCTCCGCGATCGTCAAAAGCAGTTGCCGCAGACGATTCGCCTGTAAAGTCGCGGTTGCGGTTTTGCGCAGATCTTTAAGGCTGACGATACGAAGAGCCCCTTGGGTGAGGCGGGCAACTTGAGCGCCAACCCGTTTCTCAATCACCGCCGCATCGAGCGCACTCCCGTCGACGAAAGGAAACAGCAGGGCGACTGCACGGGTCTCGGCATCCATCCCGAGTTTACCGAGGAGCTCAGCGGCTTCCGTGCCGCGATCCATAGACTCGCGGGAGCGTTCATCCTCGGAAAACTTGCTTGTGACCAGCATCCGGGCGTGTTCCAAGCTGCTCGGATCGGCACCGTGAACATGCGGCGGGGCCGCATCGAGGACATCTTCTGAGCCGGCTAAGGCTTTTCCCTGCAAAGTATTACCGTCGGAATTCATATCTACAACGCACCGAAAATTACACCGGCTGTGGTTTCCGGTCCGCCACACCTAGGATTACAAACTAGCAGGCAGTTCGCGAAGCGCAAACCTCGGCCGGCTTTTCTAACAAGGACGACTCGCCACTGTGGGTGGACCAAGCCAACGAAAAAAAGAACTCGTTCAAATGGTTCAAGCCGTTGCGTTACGTTCCAGTAGCTCCAAGCGTTCCACTCGTTCCAATTGTTTTTGCCGCTTGGTTCTTTCCAAACACAGTGAGGTATTTGTTCAGTGGATCAAAGAGTACACCTTTCATCCGTGAATTGGCTTGAAGAGCGGATATAAGGAACTCGCATTTCCGCCGCCTAGTCGATGAGTGTATTGAGCCGGTCAAAGCGGCATCACGCCCATTTTCGAGGCTCTTGACACTCGGCGCAATTTCTAGTGAAGTGCGCAAGCTCGATTTCAAATGGTACATGAAGTTCATCGCCTTTTTTGGCAGGACGAAAACAAAGAGAGGATCATTTGAAACATTCTTCGCCCGCACTGGGCATGGTCTGCCCGTTTTGCCGCCATTCTAAGTGTCATTCCTGTGTCGAAGTGTCCTCGAATATTCTTGCCTGCTGCCAATGCAGAGCAAGCGCAATCAACCGGCTCACATATCTGGGGCACACTTACGCCGCAGCGGAGGTCAAATTTGATGATAGAGTCCAATCACAGCAGCTCAATACAGACGAACTCAAAGACCCATGACAATATCCTCCCCGAATCATACGCTCTCAGCTCCGTCTTTCTCGGCAGCCTGCTAGCCTAGCCTAGTGTGCTTCGGGCCCGGCGGGGTAAGATCACGATGATCAAAGAACCAAACAAATTAGTCGCGGCGCGGGCGGCGCTAGAGAAAACGGAAGAGCATCTCAGAGACCCCGGTAAACTCGGCCAAGTCATAAACGCTATCAACTCCCTGTTGCAATTGATGTCAGGAGTCTCTCCTCGAATCGAAAAAGATATCGCCAAGAAGTTGGTCCTCTCATGCAGGAACAGAGTACTTTCAGAAGCGAAGTTCATTCTTGCTGACTTACAGTCGTATGAACCGGGATATCTAGAGCACTGGAATAAGCTCATGGAGGTTTTTGTCGCCCCAAGTCTTACTGATGATCCGGAATTTAACGCGTGTAAAGAGCAGCTACTTGCGAGATGCGGTAATCCGGCTAGTCGTCATTTGGAACCTGCAAATGTTCCGAAGAAAAAAGAGCCGGAGCCAGCCTCTTCGCAAAACGACTTTGCCTTTAGAAAAGCCAAGGAAGTTCGAACCATCCTCCATGCCAAGTCTCTGAGAGCTATCGGCCAGTCCCTGGAAATGCTCCGCCTTCGAGCATTTGAGTTAGAGAAACAAGGGGACTTTTACCTAGTACGAAGCGAGTCGCTGACAGAAAACCATGAATGGATATTGAGGAATAATCTCGCCGAGCAAATTTCGGAGTCACAAGTACCTGACCCGGAAAGCATAGACCTCACTGCAGGTGATGGATGGCTGTGTTACGGGCCTCTCGATATTGCACGCCTGAATGCTCGGGAACTGAAAAAAAGAGACAATCACGGTTTCGCACAGACGTGCGAGACGGATAAGCTGGCTCAGCTTTTAGGCACTCTAGGGGAGCACCTAGACAACAAGAATGCGACTGCCTTTGAGATCTCGTGGACTGCCGATTCGGTGTCGGTTGAATATCAAACGCCGAACGGAGTTCGTGAGCGCAAAGATTTTACTCCTGGAAAATTGCAGCAACTTGCGTTGTACTCAAGATTCCAAAGGTCGAACCGTAGCGATTCAATCGGCTCCCGCTGAGGGTTCCGCCTGCTGATCTGCGGTGACGACGAACCAGGAGAAGATTTGCCTGATCCGGGACCGCCAGCCATCGGTCCCGCCGATCAAGCCACCGGCCTCATCTCTTCGGGAAAGACGTGCAGCGTGATCTTCGTCGTGCGCCGGATCACGGTGAGCTGGCTTTCAGCTCCGATCTTTTGGTCTGCGAGATGAGCGTGGAGATCATCAACGCCCTGGATCGCCGCGCCGTCCATTCCCACGATGACGTCGCCTTCGAGTACACCCGCTTTTTCGGCCGGGCTGTCTTTTTCCACCGACAAGACCAGCACGCCGCTTGTTGTCGCCAAGCTCAGATGGCGCGAAAGCGCGCGGGGGATCGGGACAAGCACGGGCGGTTGCTTTGTGAAGGGTGGGGAACCTTTCCAAATCCTGCTTGACCGAAAAATGCGTCTCAACTAGCGTTCATTCACCGCTGGGATTTTCTTGCAGGTGATGTACTGCATCATGTCATCGAACCAGGACGTCCCTTTCCAGTGACGGATGTTGGCGAAAAATGCTCGTTCGTGAGAAGAGAAAGTTAGAACCGCAGCTTCGATCTTAGAGAGGAGGTCAATGACAATGGTCACACAATCATTCCGACTCGCGGGAGCGTCGTTGGCGTTGATTTTTTGCCTGCTGGTGCACCCCGATGGTTATCCGGCGTATGCCGAGGATGTCAACGTGGCGATCTCGTCGGTGGGACTCTATGAAATTCCTTTGGAAATCGCCAAGCGGAAAGGTTTCTACAAGGAGGAGGGTCTGAACGTCCAGGCCGTCGTCGTCAGAACCGGTTTGCAGGCGACGGCATTGGCGGCAGGTGAGCTCGACTATTCAAGCGTCGGCGGAGCGGTGATTCGAGCTGCGGCGAAAGGGATGCCGGTCAAAGTCGTGATGGGTTGGTGGGACCGACCTTTGCACATCATGGTAGGAAAGCCCGGGGTCAAAGACATCAAAGAGTTAAAACAGAAGAGAATTGCGATCAGCTCCATTGGTTCGACGCCTCATGTGATGGTCCGGGAGGCTCTGAAGGGCGCGGGGATGGACCCCGATCGCGATGTCATTTTCATGACGATTGGCGGGTCGTCCGCCCGGCTGGCGGCTTTGCAGGCCGGCACGGTAGATGCGACACCGCTGGACGTCGCCTTCGTCGAACAAGTCGATAAGCTGGGTTTAAGCAACTTCCTCTATTTCGGCGACATCGTGGATTTGCCTTTGGGCGGCCTTGGTGTCAGCGCGGAAAAAATCAAAAGCAACCCCGAGCAAATCAAGAAAATGATCCGGGCAACTCTGAAAGGTCTCAGGTTCTTTAAAAACAACAAGGAAGAAACGCTGGAGATCCTCAAACATCATCTCAACATCAGCAGCCGCTACGCCGGCAGAGTTTATGACTTTGCCGTCCGGTCGTTGAGCGAAAAGGGCGACGTTGGAAAAAAGAGTCTCGCGAGCGAGCTCCGCCTGGACCGGGAAGCCCTCGCACTCAAGCAGGAGATTTCCGAGGGACAAGTAGTCGATTGGAGTTTCGTCAGGGCCATTGCGGCGAGTCATTGAACCCAATGCGAGTGAAGGCGAGACGAACTGTGGATCGGTTTGTCGGGGCGGACGGCGAAACTACGAACGAGGTGGAAACACATGAACGAGAAAGAAGAGAGCTGTTGCACGATCGACTATCAGCATCACAAGGAGATCTTTGAAAAACGGCGGCAGGTTTTTCTGAAGGATCCGGACAAAGCGGTGACGACGCACCAGGCGAAGATCCGCTTAATACGGGACCACTACAAGGAAGCCAAGGTTCCCGGCGGCTACGTCATCGGATGCGACGAGCCGGCGGAGCGGGGCGGAACGGGTAAGGGCCCCGCGCCGCTCCAATATCTGGTTTCCTCCGTCGGCCTTTGACTGCTGAGCCAGCTGACGCAGTGTGCGTCATATCTCGGGGTGCGGATCGACAGGGCGGAGCTTACGGTCAAGGGGGAATTCGACCAGAGAGGGAAATTTGGTCTCGCCGATGTTCCGTCGGCCTGCCGGCGGTTCACGTACGAGCTCGATCTGCAGAGTCCGGAAAAAGAAGAACGAGTTGTCGAGCTTCTAGAATTCATGGAACGCTCCTGTTACGCAACCAATACGCTGCGCCAGCCTGTCGAAGTGGTGCCGCATCTGATTTTGAACGGGCGCACCGTGCCGGTCACCATCGGTTCTTGACAACAGCCTGATCGCTGCCATTTTCTTGGTGCTTCTTTACGCCGAGATTTCACAGCTGGGGGATCTCGCCACTTTGGCCATTCTAGGGCAGGCCGTCTCACTGGAAGCCTACCTTCTACGGAGGGTGTAGCCGCAAGGCATAGCGCAAAGAGCAAAGCGCACACAGCAAAACAAAACACTTGGTTACTTCCGGATCTGCCGATCCAAAATCCAAAATCGTTTCATCTGATCACCCTGTCCGCTCGCGCCAGCACGTTGGGCGGAATCGTCTTATTTTAGATTTTCGATTTTGGATTTTAGATTTGTCGATCATCGAATAACTCGATCAGCTCGTGCCAGCACGTTGGGTGGAATCCGCAAACCAATTGCTTTGGCGGTCTGTAAGTTAATCACTAGCTCGAACTTTGCCGGGCGCTCTACAGGTAGATCCGCGGGTTTTGTCCCCTTGAGAATCCGGTCCACGTAGTAAGCGGCCCGCCGATGCATCCCCGGATAGCTTGGCCCATAAGACATCAATCCGCCCGCTTCGACCAACTCGACATAAGCATGCACGCCGGGAAGGCGGTTTTTAAGAGCGAACTCCATGATGCGCGCCCGGTTGTGCAGAAAAAGCCGATCCGCGAGAACGAGCAGCGCGCCGGGCCGCTGTTTGAGAACGGTTGCGAAAGCCGTGTCGAAATCTTCCACCGCCTTGACCCCGAGTGAGAGCACCTTTATGCCGAGCTCGCGAGCTGCGGCCTGCAACTCCTTTTCCGACACAACCTGAAACGGGCTCGCCGGGTTCCACAAAACGGCGACATGAGAAACCTGCGGGAGCACCTCTCGCAGGAGCTCCAATCGCTTTCCTTCGAGATCGGAGGCGATCGACGTGAGCCCGGTAATGTTTCCACCGGGATGTGCGAGACTTTTAATGAGATCGGTCCCCACAGGGTCTCCGACGGCGATCATCACCAAAGGGGTCGACGGTGCCGCTTTCTTTACCGCGCCGCGGGTCTTTGACGCAATGACTTTTGGAATATTGCCTTGTGTTTCCACAATTCCTAGCAGCCCATCTTGTAACGTTCGGTTCGGGTGACATACTTAAACCTTGCTAGGTAAGGCAGTGGATTTTGCCGTTTGTCACAAGCCAAAATTACCTCAGCACCAGTCACGGCTGTGTACCCCCCATTCTTTCGGGTTACGAAACGCCGTGATACTGCTCGGCAGAATTGCCTTGGTGAGGGAGATAACGAGCAGTTGCCTTGCGAGAAGAAGCGCGGCATGGTCGAGGCAAGGCAAGAAAACGGCAGGGGCCAGGATGTAAGTCTTGGCCCCTTTTTTTTTCGCTCGCCTGGGAGGCAGGTCGCGTAGCGGATGACTAAAACTCTGTAGGAGCATTTATCAGAAGGAGGACCAAAAATGAAAACTTTTTGGGAAACAGTCATCATATTGAGTGTTTTTCTCGCTCTGTCGGGAATCACATACGCTGATGATAACAACGACAGCGGTCTCGAGTTCAAAGCGCGTCTGACCGCTGCTCAAGAGGTCCCTGAAAATCCTTCCGACGCAACGGGTGACATCGAAGTCGAGTTTGATAAGGGTTTCACGAAATTGGAGTTCGAGCTCAGAGTCAGAAACACTACCGGAACGATTACTAATGCGCATTTTCACTGCGCCTTACCGGGCGAGAACGGCCCGGTTGCGTTTGGAATATTTGCTCCGGGACCGCTTCCCGTCCCAGTAGACGCCCAGAACGTTGAGGTGAAAGGTGTTCTGACGAATGCCGACTTTAACAACGTGGACTGCGTCCCGACGATCGGGAGAGCTGTCAATAATCTTGCCGCGCTGGCTTTCGCAATGCGGGATGGCCTGATCTACGCCAACGTGCATACTACTTTCCAGCGAGCAGGCGAACTCCGCGGACAGATGATAGAGATCGACAAAGTCGACGATCTACTACGGCTCCTAAGGTAGATGGCTCGATTCGGTCGCTTGATTTAGACCGAGCCCTGGCCGGCAGCGAGCTGAGCACCAGGTTGGTGCCTCGGTGCGCCTCGCAGACCCTCCTAGCGAACGTGCACAGGATCGTTATATTGGATTAGAAGCGGAGCAGGTTTTAGAACGGTTTATGGTAAACGGATGGCCGGATGACGCGCGTTTTGAGCAGGTTATTGCTGGTTTTATCAAGCGGGCAAAAGGCGAGAGGAGAAAAGTGCGGGCATTTGGTGAAATGGTCGCCCTACTCTGTGCGCGCGGAGACCAAGGGGCTACTGTGCGTTTGGAGCATCTTTGGAATGGCCTCTGCCAAACCGATACGTTTTCTCTTTTCTGCGCATACCCGAGGGCTGGCTTTACCCGGGATCTTTCAAAGTCAATCAGAGAAATCTGTGCCGCGCACTCGAGAGTTCTTGCCACGTAGTTCGCTTATTTTCGGTCTTCACTCCGACATATTCGCGCCCTACCTTTCGTGGTTCTTTATAATCTCGCAGTTTGTGAAACTGGCATGCCTGAGGTGACCGTCCGGCGTCTGCTCGGTGAACTCGATTTGCGCACGAGCTAGGGTCGAAGCCAACGGCAGTTTTTCATATTTGCTTTTGTTAATCCTACGTCCCACCGATAGCGCTCGGGTTCTCCGGCAGGTTCGTAAACGGCGAGCATTTCAGCCAGGCGTCGCTGCGCCGGCCCGGCTCGTAGAGCGACCCTGCGCGTGGCGATGATGCCCCCCAGCTTTACTTGCTTTGATGCGCCGATCAGGTTAGCCGGCTTAGACATTGAAAGGCTCGAGCGGAGCACCGGGCACCCGATCTTCGCCATCGCCTCGGTCAATCGCTCGAGGCGAGACTCTGGAGGTTAGGGCCGATTGAGTCTTCATCACCTAGGATTCTTTTATTCGGGCAATCCAATCCGCGTAGTGCCGTGAGCATTTGGGAAGAACAGGAGCCGCAGCGCACTTTTGGCCCCGTGGCGTACTCGTTGCAAACATCCTTAGCGGAACGGCATCGTGACCAACAACAAAGTAGTGCGGAAAAAAAAGAAATCAGGCGGCGGAGGCAAAAGGTGCAATGTCCAACCGCTCAAACGGACTGAGGTGTTGCTCGACGCTCTGGAACTAAAGCTGGCTGTAAAATTGGGCGAGGGTGATTTGACGCTTGGCATCCGCCGCGCCCTGATCCTAGCCGGTATGCGTCAGTTCTAACGCGTCATTGGTGATGCATGTTGATACAACTCAAAAACGTCCCAGAAAAGCTCAGATACGTTGGCATCGGCGCTCTCGTCATCCTGTCCTTTATGTCTTTGGTCTTCGTTGTAACTGCCATCTTGTCGCTTGTCCTGAGAATCGACTAAAAGTTACTGTAAAAGCCTGATATCCCGATCGCTCAATCGCCTCAATAGGATTTGTGAGCGAGTCCGTGAGACGTGACCGTGAAATCCGCACCAGCGCGAATACGATCATGCGATCGCAATCGCTACGCCTCGACTCTGAAATCTTTTTGGGCAACCGGCAATCCGGGATTTTCATCGACCTGCTAGTTTTTTCACAGATTGGCGCATTTACGCCGCTCCTGACAACTCGCGAGTGGCTATTTCCAATTGACCGTGCGTGACGCTTGAGCAAAGGCGGAAATCGCCGCACGCTCATGACAAGTTACGTAAACTACGCCAGGGAAAGCGGATGGCTCTGGTTCGCAAACAGAAGCGGTTATCGCTCGCGAGTGAGCATGCTGACGGGGTTTGACAGGCGAGTTCGTCTTTTGTACATGCGCACTGCAGCTTCACGAATAAAACTCATTGGCAGCGTTTCCGACCGTATCTCGCCCGCCCTCGTTTCATACTCAACCTCGACATCGCCATCAGACAAGCAGCAGTTGCTGGCCCGCCGCAGCTGTCCACGTTGATTGTCCACGTATTCCCCAACGGCACGAAGTATTTCCGGAACCGTGTCGAACCGAAACTCGGCCTTTGCCTGACGACGCCGTGTTTCACCTTCACGTTCGAGAATTTTGATGTTGTCGAGCGAAAACTGTAGTTCGACAATTTCAGTGTGAGGCGGATTCGGATCGCCGTATTGGACGACAAATGTGTCGGCACCGGTCTTTAACTCAAACACCTCCGTGTTCTGGCTTTGCAGTGCTTGACCGATGCAGCGAAGGGCACGCGCATACTTAATGGCAAACAGCATACGACCTCCGTGCGCTGGCGTGTATCGCAAAATAGTAGGCAGTGCAAGCGAGAACGGAACAATAGAAATCGGCGCAAGGAATAGGCTAGCGTAGCGCGATCCGACGAAGGCTGAGAACGATGTAAGCGCTCTTTCGAATGACCCAGGCTGCCGTAAGCCCATAATCGAGAAGAGTGCTGTACTGACGGGGAATTCAAAGCAGTGCGGGCGAACTATCTGACCGTGCATTAGGCACGTGTGGCCGTTTTAGCGCGAAATTCAGTTTCCGGGACATCAAAGTTCGCTGGAACCTCTACGGCGAAATTGAGTTTGCGCCGCGGTACAACATCGCGCCGTCTAACGCCACCTGAGAAGGACCCAACGGAGTGCATTCAACCTGTTTCGCTTGATCGCTGGGTTGGCTGGCGGCAGTTGCCGCTGCTATAGACCATCTACTCTCAGAAATCGTCGGTGATGATCTCGAATACGGCCGCGATTGTCATGGCATCGCCGGAGGAGAGTCGTGGCCGGACGCGCAGCGCCCGCTGCCGTCGAACTCCATGGTCCTGCCGCTGAGCGACACATGCACCGGCACCTTGGCCGCCTTCTGGAAGGCCGCAGTCTTGCTGGTCGGTACGACCTTGCCGTCCTTCGTCGCCACCTCGTTCACGTGCGTGGCGATCACCGAGTTTGGCTGCACCAACTCGTTCACAACGAAAGCGGCCTCGCTTGGGCCGGTCATGTTCGGTGCGCCGGCGACGCTCATCACCACGAGGTTTGCGCGGTGGTGCCTGCGCACCACAAGCTCCTGCTCCGCTGTGATGCCGGTATCGCCGGAGAGGTAAGCGACCAAGCCGTTGCTGAAGCGCAGGACGAAGCCTCCCGGCGGCCCGACGTAGGCGGTAAGGCCGCTGCCGGCAAGGAGCTTCGCCTGGTCCTTTTCGAGGAAAGCAGGCGAAAGTCCATTGGTGTGAGAGGCTGGCACCCCCGCGACCACGACCTTCCCAACCGACGTGGTCGCGCCGAAGCGCACCAACCGCACCAGCTTCTCCGGATCGCCGCCGAGCGACTTCACTTTTGCGCGGAAGAAGAAGTGCATCTCCCCGCCCACGATCAGAGGCGCCTGCTTAGCGAGCACGACGTTAACGGTGTTCGAGTTGGGCGCATCGCTGACCGACATGTCGGGTTTCTGGCAGGTGCCGGCGTTGGCGGAGGGTTGGTGCGAGTCGCCGATGTGATCGCCATGGACATGGCTGAGGAGCACGGCGTCTATCCTGCCCAGCCGCGGATCGCTCCCGCCGCGAACCGTGCGCCCGACGTCGTAGAGGATTCGCGTGCCGTCCGGGTCCTCGAAAACCAATGCCCGGTCGAAAGGACAGAGCTCGCCGTCGTGACTGCCGAGCGGCGTGATTTTCACGTTCTGGGCCGCAGCCGGTAACGCGGCCCCGAGGAATAGCGCGGCAAGAAAAACGATTGTTGCGTTTCCCATGTTCCCTCCGATAAGTGCTTATGGCCATGCCTGGCGGCCCGCGTTTCTAACAACCCGCTGAGCAGCGCGCGGCCGGTTTTGGCGGACCATATCCAATAAGGTGATTTTGTGTCAACCTGCGGTGCGAAGGGATTCAATATTTGCCCTAGGTTAGGGCACAGAATCAATAATTGTCTGCAGGAGAACCGAACCTCATCTACTTTATCGAAGGATCTCTTTACGGGGAGGCTGAGCTTCTTCGGATACACAGAGGCGCGAAGAACTTTTTGATGACGCCAGACTGATCATCGAAGCTGTATGGGGACGGGACCAATTCGATCCTGGAGGGACGTACCCGTCAAACCGAGATCAATCGTCACTGCTCGTCTCATAGGTGCTGTGTGAACATTTTCTGCGTTCATTCTGGAGCACAGCCCGGTCGTTTATATCGAATGTCGGGCCGTTGTAATGAACCACCTGGGCCCCCCCGGGACAATCCGAATGAACGTAAACATATTGCGCGTTAATATAGCCGGACGTGCCGGATTCTTCCTTGCTGACCATTACTATCGAGTCGTTGGCTACATCGCGTAGATCAAGACTTTCGAGCGAATTGGTTGCCCCGCCAGAACTTTGCGCCAGAGATAGCATCGGAACACTCAACGAAATCAATACTAGAAATATGCGCACTGCGACCATAAAACTCCTCCCTCAATCGTTTTTTAAGATCCCTCCAGGATCGCTTACAAAGATGCTAATGTGTGTCGGTATGTTAGCAATGAGTTTGGTCGCCAAACCGCACAATTACTGCCAAGGTCGCAGCAAATTGCTATGAAAGTCGCAGGGGTTTGCCCGCATCTCGAAGACCTAATCGGGAGTGTGCTGAGGAATCACGTATGCTGAACATTCGTTTATATGTTGTTTTTTTATTTTTGCTTTCGGCGTGCAGCGCGGCGGGTCCGAAGTTTCAGGATACGCCGTTTGCGTTGCAGCAAGTTCCCGATGACAAGGGCCGAATTATTTTCTTGAGGGGTTTCGACGTTGACTTTCGGTCGGCCACTCTCGCTGTTGACGGAGCGGTCATCGGTGGGCTTGAGCAGAAGGGATTCATCGTCACCGATGTCGGGCCCGGTGATCACGCAATTTCAGCGTCGGTGCGGTATGTGCCGCTTGGCGAATACGCGATTACGATGAACGTCAGAGCCGGCGAAACCCACTACATCAAAGTGTCTCAACGACTCGAGCGCATCACCTATTCGCTGTTAGGCCCGCTTGGCACGACGTTGTTTTTCCTCGACAGAAAAGGCGAATTCAAATTGGAGACTCTCGCCGC
>Ga0210113_1000235_pt1 | contig 13329 bp, 12 predicted proteins | sample MayberryNW_Catta_5_FD_185523 | JGI IMG/M metagenome (GOLD analysis project Ga0210113, IMG submission 185523) | Wetland microbial communities from San Francisco Bay, California, USA, that impact long-term carbon sequestration -... | ecosystem: Environmental > Aquatic > Marine > Wetlands ...
GCCGGACGGCCGCCGGCTGGCGCGGGCGACGCGCCGCCTACTACGCCATCGTCGGGTTTGCCGCGCTCGTGCTCACGCTCGGCGCGGGGCTGTTCCTGCCGGGGATGCACGGCGCCTGATGGCGCTCTTCGCCGCCGGCCTGAGCCACAAGAACGCGCCCGTCGCGCTGCGCGAGCAGCTGGCGCTCGACGAGGACAAGCTGCGCGAGCTGCTGCGGGACCTGCTGGCGGCGGGGTCGCTCCGCGAGGCCGTGGTCGTCTCGACGTGCAACCGCGTGGAGCTGTACGGCGTGGCGGACGCCGCCGGCGCCGCGCGGGCCTCGGCCTTCGCGCGCCTCTGCCGGCACCGCGGCGTCGATCCCGCGAGCGTGGAGCCGCTGCTCTACACGCACGAGGAGGAGGGCGCCATCCGGCACGCCTTCCGGGTGGCGGCCAGCCTGGACTCGATGATGATCGGCGAGCCCCAGATCCTCGGCCAGGTGAAGGACGCCTTCGCGCTCGCGCAGGCGTGCGAGACGGTGGGGCCGGCGCTGCACACGCTCTTCACGCAGGCGTTCGCGGTGGCCAAGCGCGTGCGGACGGAGACGGAGATCGCGCGTCACGCCGTGTCGGTCTCGTTCGCGGCGGTGGAGCTCGCGAAGAAGATCTTCGCCGGCCTCAGCGGCCGCGCCGTGCTCCTGATCGGCGCCGGCAAGATGGGCGAGCTGGCGGCCAAGCACCTCGTCGAGCAGGGCGCGTTTCCCGTCTACGTCGCGAACCGGACGTGGGCCCGGGCGCAGGAGATGGCGCGCGCGCTGTCGGGCACGGCGGTGCCCTTCGACGACCTCGCGACGCCCCTGGCGGCCGTCGACATCGTGGTCACGTCCACCGGCGCGCCGGCGCCCATCGTCACCCGCGCGCACGTCGAGCGCGTGATGCACGGCCGCGGCGCCCGGCCGCTGTTCTTCATCGACATCGCGGTGCCGCGCGACGTCGAGCCGGGAGTGGACGGCATCGAGGGCGTCTACTGCTACGACATCGACGACCTCAAGCAGGTGGTCGACGCCAACATCCGCGAGCGGCTGCGGGAGGCGCAGCGCGCGGAGGCGCTGGTGGAGCGGGAGGTCGCCAAGTTCCGGGCGCGCCTGGGGGACGTCGAGGTGATCCCCACGATCGTCTCCCTCCGCGAGCGCCTGGAGGAGATCCGCCGCGCCGAGGTCAAGCGGACGCTGTCGCGGCTGCCGGACGCCACGCCGGAGACCCGCGCCGCCATCGAGGCCATGTCGGCGTCGCTCATCAACAAGATCCTGCACGCGCCGATCACGAAGCTGCGCGAGTCGTCGCGCGCGGGCGCGCACCGGTCGTGGCTCGAGGTCGTGCACGAGCTCTTCGGCCTGGGGCGCCGGTCGTGATCCGCGTGGCCACGCGGGGGAGCGCGCTGGCCCTGGCCCAGGCCCGTCTCGTCGCCGACCGCCTGTCGGCCGCCGGCGCGCGGGTGGAGATCGTTCCCATGCGCACCGAGGGCGACCGGCTCGCGGAGGCGCGCCTGGCGACGCTGGGTGGCAAGGGCCTCTTCGTGCGCGAGATCGAGGAGGCGCTGCTGCGCGGCGAGGTCGACGTCGCCGTCCACAGCCTCAAGGACCTGCCCGCGGAGCTGCCGGCGGGCCTTTGCCTGGCGGCGTTCCCCGAGCGGGCCGATGCGCGCGACGTCCTCGTCACGCGCCGGCCGCTGCGCTTCGCCGAGCTGCCCGCGGGCGCGGTGCTGGGCACGTCGAGTCCGCGGCGGCGCGCGCTCGCGCTCGCCGCGCGCCCCGACCTCGTGGTGGAGCCGATCCGCGGCAACGTCGACACGCGCCTGCGCAAGCTGGACGGCGGGGACTGGGACGCCATCGTGCTGGCGGCGGCGGGCCTCCGCCGGCTCGGCATCACCCCCCGGCACGCCGAGCCGCTCGCGCCCGACGTCTTCGTGCCGGCGGTGGGACAGGGCGTGCTCGCGGTGGAGGCGCGTGCGGGCGATGCCGCGACCCTGGCCGCGCTGCGCGCGCTCGAGCACGAGGCGACCCGTGCGTGCGCGCTGGCCGAGCGCGCGTTCCTGGGTCGGCTCGGCGCCTCGTGTGTGACGCCGATGGCGGCGCACGCGCGGCTGGCGGGCGGCCGGCTCGTCGTCGACGGCGTCGTCGCCAGCGAGGACGGCCGCACGGTGCTCCGCGAGTCGGCGGAGGGCCCCGCCGAGCGGGCGGCGTCGCTCGGCGCCCGCGTCGCCGAGGGGCTGCTCGCGCGCGGCGCCGCCGGGATCGTCGCGCTCCGGCCCGCGGGAGTCGGCGATGGGCGCTAGCCGCGGCGCCTCGTCGCGATCCGAGCGCCCGTCGCCCTCCGTGCCGCGGCCGCTCGCCGGGCGGACGGTCGTCGTCACCCGCGCCGCCGCGCAGGCGCAGCGCTTCACGCAGCTGCTGGAGGCCGCCGGCGCGCGGGTGATCGAGGCGCCGGCCATCGTCATCGGACCGCCGGCGTCGTGGGAGCCGCTGGACCGCGCCCTGGCGGCGCTCGGCAGCTTCACGTGGGTCGTCTTCACGTCCACCAACGGGGTGCTGATGGTCGACCGCCGCCTGGCCGCGCTCGGGCTCGGCTGGCCGGCGCTCGCCGGCCGCCGGATCGCCGCCATCGGACCCGCGACCGCGGACGCGCTGCGCGAGCACGGCGTGCACGTGGACGTGGTACCCGCCGAGTACCGGGCCGAAGGTTTGGTGTCCAGGCTGCGCACGGTGCTCGGCCCCGGCGATCGCGTGCTCCTCCCGCGCGCGGCGCAGACGCGCGACGTGCTGGTGACCGGGCTGCGCGCCCTCGGCGCGGAGGTCACCGAGGTGGCCGCGTACGCCACCCGCAAGCCGGAGGGCGGCGCCGCGCGCCTCGCCGACGCGCTGGCGGCGGGCACCATCGACGCCGTCACGTTCACGAGCTCCTCCACCGCGCGGAGCTTCGCCGAGGCCTACACGGAGGACGAGCGGCGCACGTGGCAGGGGCGCGTCGCCGTGGCGTCCATCGGGCCCATCACGGCGGCCACCGCCGCCGAGTATGGCCTGCGGACCGACATCATGCCCGCCGAGTACACGATTCCCGCGCTCGCGCGCGCGATCGGCGACTACTTCGCCCGGATCCCGAAGCGCCCCGGCCGACGGGGCAGAAGGAGCGACTGATGGGCCAAGGGTTGATCCGCCCCCGCCGCCTGCGTGAGAAGCCGCTGGTACGCAAGCTCGTTCGCGAGACGGCGCTGGCCGTCGACGACCTCGTCTACCCGCTGTTCGTCGTGCACGGCCGGGGCGTCCGCGAGCCGATCGGGTCGATGCCCGGCCAGTGCCACCTGTCGGTCGACGAGCTGGTGAAGGAGTGCAAGGACGTCGCGGGCATGGGCATCCCGGCCGTGCTGCTCTTCGGCCTGCCCGCGGACAAGGATCCGCGCGGGTCCGAGGCGTACGCGGACGACGGCATCGTCCAGCAGGCGGTGCGCGCGGTGAAGGACACCGTGCCGGACCTGCTCGTCGTGACGGACGTCTGCCTGTGCGAGTACACCAGCCACGGCCACTGCGGCGTCGTCGAGGACGGCACCGTGCGCAACGATCCGAGCGTGGAGCTCATCGCCCGGACGGCGGTGTCGCACGCCGAGGCCGGGGCGGACATCGTCGCGCCGTCGGACATGATGGACGGGCGCGTGGGCGCCATCCGCGAGGCCCTCGACGAGGCGTCGTTCGGCGACACGCCGATCATGGCGTACTCGGCGAAGTACGCGTCGGCCTTCTACGGACCCTTCCGGGAGGCCGCCGACAGCGCACCCCAGTTCGGCGACCGGCAGGGCTACCAGATGGACCCGGCCAATTCGCAGGAGGCGATGCGCGAGATCGCGCTCGACCTCGACGAGGGGGCCGACATCGTCATGGTGAAGCCCGCGCTGCCCTACCTGGACGTCATCGCCCGCGCCCGGCTGGAGTTCGGCGTGCCGCTGGCGGCGTACTCGGTGTCGGGCGAGTACGCGATGATCCGGGCCGCCGGCCAGCTCGGCTGGCTCGACGAGCCGCGCGCGATGATGGAGGCGCTCACCTCCATCCGGCGCGCGGGCGCGGACATCGTCATCACGTACTTCGCGCGCGAGGCGGCGCGCCTGCTCGAGCGCGGCGGGCGGGCCTAGAGGACGCGGCCGGCGATGCGGATCTCGGCCAAGGGGGAGTACGCGATCAAGGCGATGCTCGACCTGGCGCTCCAGCGGGAGCGGGGGCTCATCCCGATCCAGGAGATCGCCGCGCGGCAGGCGATTCCCCAGCGGTATCTCGAGCAGGTGCTGCTGTCGCTCAAGCGCGCCGGGCTGCTCACGTCCAAGCGCGGCTCGACGGGGGGCTATCATCTGACGCGCCGGCCGGAGGAGATCACGGTGGGTGCGGTGCTGCGGGCGGTGGAGGGCGCGGAGGCGCCGTTCGAGGCCGGCGGCGCGCGCCGCAACGGGGCCGCGGGATCGGACCTGGACGAGCTGTGGGAGGAGATCGCCGAGGCCGTCTCCAGGGTGGTGGACCGGCTGACCTTCGGCGAGCTCGTCGAGCGCGCGCGCGAGCGGCGCAGTCACGCCCGGCCCATGTATCACATCTAGCGAGGCGGACATGAAGATCGCAGGCTCGGTGCTCGACCTGATCGGCGGCACGCCGCTCGTGCGCCTGCGCCGCCTGCCGCGCGCCGGCGGTGCGGCCGTCGTGGCCAAGCTCGAGGCGCGGAACCCCGGCGGCAGCGTGAAGGACCGCACGGCGCTCGCGATGATCGAGGACGCGGAGCGCCGCGGCGTGCTCAGGGGCGGCGGCACGATCGTCGAGCCGACGAGCGGCAACACGGGGATCGGCCTCGCCATGGTGGCCGCCGTCAAGGGCTACCGTCTCATCCTGACGATGCCCGAGGACATGAGCGTCGAGCGCCAGCGGCTGATGACGCGCTTCGGCGCCGAGATCCACCTCACGCCGGCCATCGAGGGCATGACCGGCGCGGTGTTCGCCGCCGAGGAGCTGCTGCGCGAGCACCCCGACTACTTCATGCCGCAGCAGTTCCAGAACCCGGCGAATCCCGAGATCCATCGCCGCACGACGGCGCTCGAGATCCTCGACGCGACCGACGGCCGCCTCGACGCCTTCGTGGCGGGCGTGGGCACCGGCGGGACCATCACCGGGGTCGGGGAGGTGCTCAAGGAGAAGACGCCGGGCGTGAAGATCATCGCGGTCGAGCCCGCGAAGTCGCCGGTGCTGTCCGGCGGCCGGCCCGGCCTCCACGGCATCCAGGGCATCGGCGCCTCGTTCGTGCCGGGAGTGCTCAACCAGACCGTGATCGACCGCGTCGTGCAGGTGCGGGACGAGGACGCCACCGCGTGCTCGCGACGACTCAGCCGCGAGGAGGGCCTCCTCGTCGGCGTGTCCGCGGGCGCCGCGGTGTGGGCGGCCTGCGAGGTCGCCGCCGGCATGCGTCCCGAGCAGCTCGTCGTCACCGTGCTTCCCGACACCGGGGAGCGCTATCTCAGCCTCGGCTGACCAGCGAGGAGTCCCATGGCCGTTACCGTGTACATCCCCACGCCCTTCCGCCGGGCGACCAGCAACCGCGACCGCGTGGAGGTCCGGCCCGGCGACGTGCGCGCCGTGCTCGACGAGCTGGAGGCGGCCTACGACGGGCTGCGCGGGCTCGTCCGCGACGAGCGCGGCGAGGTCCACCGTCACATCGCCATCTACGTCAACAGCGAGGCCATCGACGGGCTGGGCGGCCTCGCCACCCGGCTGCGCGACGGCGACGAGGTCGCGATCATCCCGGCGCTCGCGGGCGGGCGATGCTGCTGACGCCGGCGGAGGTGGCGGCCATCAAGCAGCAGGCGGTCGCGGAGTACCCGAACGAGTGCTGTGGCGTGATCCTGACGCGGGGCGCGGAGCGGCGGATCATCCCGTGCCGCAACGTGCAGGACCAGATGCACAGCCGCGATCCGGTCACCTTTCCGCGCACGGCGCGGAACGCCTACTACATGGATCCGCTGGACGCGCTGAAGCTCAACCGGCTCGTCGACGAGGGCTTCGCGATCGCGGTCATCTACCACTCGCACCCGAACGCGGGCGCGTACTTCTCGGAGACCGACCGCGCCCAGGCGCTGATCCGCGGGGAGCCGGCGTACCCGGGCACCATCTACGTCGTCGCGTCCGTGGTCGGGCGCGCCGTGAAGGCGCTCGCCGCCTACCGCTTCAACGCCTCCACCGCGGCCTTCGAGCGCGTGGACGCGGGCGATCTCGACACCTCGCCGGAGGCGGCCCCGAGCGCGGGCTCGCGGCGGCTGCTGGCGGCGGCCGAGCAGCGCATCCCCGGCGGTGTCAACAGCCCCGTGCGCGCCTTCCGGTCGGTGGGCGGCGAGCCGCGCTTCATCGCGCGCGCCGAGGGCGCCCGCGTGTGGGACGTGGACGGCCGCGGCTACGTCGACTTCGTCGCCTCGTGGGGACCGCTGATCCTCGGCCACGCGCCGCCCGCGGTGGTGGAGGCGGTGGCGGCAGCGGCCGCCCGCGGCACCAGCTACGGGGCGCCGACGCCGCAGGAGGTGGAGCTGGCGGCGATGATCACGGCCGCCTATCCGTCCATGGAGATGGTGCGGCTGGTCTCGTCGGGCACCGAGGCCGCCATGAGCGCCATCCGGCTGGCGCGCGGCGCGACCGGCCGCGACCTCCTCGTGAAGTTCGAGGGGTGCTATCACGGGCACGCCGACAGCCTGCTCGTCAAGGCCGGCTCCGGCGGCGCGACGTTCGGCATCCCGGACAGCCGCGGCGTGCCGGCGGCGCTCGCGAGCCTGACTCTCACGCTGCCCTTCAACGACCTGGACGCCGTGCGCGGCCTCTTCCGCGCGCGTGGCGGGCAGATCGCCGCCCTCATTGTCGAGCCCGTGGCCGGCAACATGGGGGTGGTGGCGCCGGCGCCGGGATTCCTGGAGGGACTGCGCGAGGTGACCGCCGCCCACGGCGCGCTGCTCATCTTCGACGAGGTGATCACGGGCTTCCGCGTCGCCTACGGCGGGGCGCAAGAGCGGTACGGCGTGCGTCCCGACCTCACCTGTCTGGGCAAGATCATCGGCGGCGGCCTGCCGGTCGGCGCCTACGGCGGCCGGCGCGCCGTCATGGAGCACGTGGCCCCGCTGGGCGCCGTCTACCAGGCCGGGACGCTGTCGGGCAACCCGCTCGCCGTCGCCGCCGGTCTCGCCACGCTGCGTGCGCTCGAGGACCGCAAGGCCTACGCGCGCCTCGAGGCGCTCGGCGCGCGGCTCGAGGGCGGGCTCCGCGAGGCGGCCGGGAAGGCGGGCCTGCCGCTCGTCGTCAATCGCGTGGGCTCGATGCTCACCCCGTTCTTCTGCGCGGGGCCGGTAGGCGACTACGCGGGCGCGCGCGCGGCCGACAGCGCGCGCTACGCGCGCTTCTTCCACGGCATGCTCGAGCGGGGCGTGGCGCTTGCGCCGTCGCAGTTCGAGGCGGCGTTCGTGTCGCTCGCGCACACCGAGGACGACATCGACCTGGCGGCGCGCGCGGCCGCCGAGGCGATGACCGCCAGCGCCGCGCTTTATTGACTCCCCCCGGACCAAGTGATATGTTTCACGCGCATTTCATTCGGGCTACATCCACGAATCCTGGGAGGGCGTTCGACTGTCGATGGCGAAGGCGAGCGTGGGCGCGCTGGGCGTCGTTCTCCTCGCCGTCCTGATCTTCCTCGCGGTGTCCTCGTGGAGTCGTCAGCCGGCGACGGCTCGGCCGTCGGCGCAGCCGATCGCGTTTCCCCACAACATCCACGTGCAGACGTACAGGATGGACTGCCAGTACTGCCACGCCGACGCGCGACGCTCGGAGTACGCCGGCCTGCCGTCCGTCGAGCGCTGCCTCGGCTGCCACAGGATCACCGCGGCCGACCGGCCGGAGATCCAGAAGCTCGCCGGGTACGCCGCGAAGGGCGAGCCCATCCCCTGGGTGCGCGTCTTCAAGGTGCCCGAGTTCACCTACTTCCCGCACAAGCCGCACGTGCGCAGCGGCGTCGCGTGCCAGACGTGCCACGGCCCCGTCGAGACGATGACCACGGCCGCCGGCACCACCGGCCCGCGGCTCGTGAACGACGTGCTGAACCTGACCGGCCTGCGCCCGGCGTCGCCGGCGCTGACCATGGGCTGGTGCGTCGAGTGCCACCGGACCGAGAACGCGACGCGCGGCACGCGGGCGCCGCTCGACTGCGTGACGTGCCATCACTGAGGCGCGCATGAATCGACGCGACTTCTTCAAGATCGTCGCCACCGGCGGCGCGGCCGCCGCCGCCGGCGGCTGCCAGCAGGCGACGGAGACCATCCTGCCGCTCGTCGTTCCCAACGAGCAGCTGGTGCCCGGCGTCGCCGCCTACTTCGCGACGGTGTGTCGCGAGTGCCCCGCCGGGTGCGGAGTGCTGGCCCGGAATCGCGAGGGACGCGTCGTCAAGCTCGAGGGCAACCCGGATCACCCGGTGAACCGCGGCGCGCTCTGCATCCGCGGACAGGCTGCGCTGCAGGGTCTTTACCATCCGGACCGCTTCGCCGGCCCGCAGCGCCGCGAGGGGCAGGGCCTGCAGGCGGTCGCCTGGGACGATGCGCTCAAGACGCTGGCCGACCGGCTCACCGCGCTCCGCGGCGCCAACAAGGGGCGCGCCATCGCGGTCGTGAGCCAGCTCGAGAACGGCAGCCTCGGCGGGCTGCTCGACCGCGTCGTGCAGGCCCTCGGCGCCCGGCCGCGGATCACGCTGGAGCCCTTCGGCTACGAGGCGATCCGCGCCGCGAACCGGGCGACGTTCGGGCGGGACGCGGTGCCGTACTACGCGCTGGGCGAGGCTCAGGTCGTCCTGAACTTCGGCGCGGACTTCGTCGAGACGTGGATCAACAACGTGCACTACCCGGCGGCCTTCGCGCGGATGCACGCCTTCCGCGAGGGCCGCGCCGGCACCGTGATTCACGTCGAGCCCCGGCAGTCGCTGACGGCGGCCAACGCGGACGAGTGGGTGCAGAACGCGCCGGGCACGGAAGGGGTGCTGGCGCTCGCCGTCCTCAAGGTGCTCGTCGACAAGGGCATGGCCGACCGCGCGTACGCGGCCGCCGTCGCCAAGGTCGACGTCAAGAAGGTCGCCGAAGACACCGGCGTCGACGTCAGGACCATCGAGCACATCGCGGAGACGTTCGGACGCGGCAAGCCGAGCCTCGCCATCGGCGGCGGCGCGGCCGTGAGCGGCTCCAACGCCGCGCAGACCCAGATGGCGATCAACCTCCTCAACGCGGCGGTGGGCAACGTCGGCCGGACCGTCCGCTTCGGGCCCGACTGGGCGTACGGGAAGGTCACGCCCTACGCCGAGGTCGCCCGGCTCGTGCAGGCCATGGCCGCCGGCGAGATCGAGGCGCTCGTGCTCGGGCCCGGCGTGAACCCGGCGTTCACGCTGCCCGGCGGCCTCCGCGTGGGCGAGGCGCTGGCGAAGGTGCCGTTCGTGGTGTCGTTCGCGAGCCAGCCCGACGAGACCACCGCGCTCGCGCATCTCGTGCTCCCGGACACGCACTGGCTCGAGTCGTGGGGAGATTACGCGCCCCGCGAGGGCGTGACGGGCCTGCTGCAGCCGACGATGAAGCCCATCCGGGACGCGCGCCAGATGGGCGACGTGCTGCTCTCCGTCACGCGGACGGTGCTCGGCGTGGAGGAGGGCAAGGGCCCGCTCCCGTGGGCGACCTTCGAGCAGTACCTGAAGGCCACGTGGGAGCCGGTGGTGAAGGGCGACTGGGCGGGCGCGCTCCGGCGAGGCGGCGTCTGGCAGGACGTGCCGACGGCCGGGGTGACCGCGAAGCCGGCGCCGGTCGAGATCCCATCGCCGAGCCTCGAGGGCGACGCGAACGGCTACGCGCTCCTCGCGTTTCCCTCGCACCGGATGTACGACGGCCGCGGCGGCACCCGCGCGTGGCTGCAGGAGACGCCCGACCCGATGACGTCCGTGGCGTGGGACGCCTGGGTCGAGATCGCGGAGGAGACCGCGCGGTCGCTCGGCATCGCGCGCGGCGACGTGGTGAAGGTGACGTCGCCGTACGGGGCGATCGAGGTGCCGGCCTACCCGCGCCCGGGCCTCCATCCCAGGGCGGTGGCCATCCCGATCGGTCACCGCTATGCGGCCTACCACGTGCCGCGCTATGTGGGAGCGGCGCCGACGACGCAGAATCCGGTGGCGCTGCTGCCCGGGGCGCCCGATGCGACGTCCGGCGGTGTGCAGTACCTCGGCGTCCGCGTGACGCTGGCCCGGACGGGCGGGCGCCGGCCGCTCGCGGTGCTGCAGGCGACGTTCGACCAGGATCACCGGGAGCTGGCGCGGCACGTCGATCTCGCCACGGCGCGCGAGCAGGCCCTCCGCGGCAAGACCGAGGCGCACGAGCTGATCAGCATGTACACCGACCAGCAGTACCCCGCCAATCGCTGGGGCATGGCGGTCGACGTCGACGCGTGCGTGGGCTGCGGGGCGTGCGCGGTCGCCTGCGTCGCGGAGAACAACGTGCCCGTGGTCGGCAAGGCGGAGGCGGCGTACGGCCGGCAGATCCAGTGGCTGCGTGTCGAGCGCTGGCTGGAGGACGGCAAGCCGGTGCGGTCGCCGAACTTCTTCATGCCGATGTTCTGCCAGCACTGCGAGGTGGCCCCCTGCGAGCCGGTGTGCCCGGTGTTCGCGGCGTACCGCACCGAGGAAGGCCTGAACGGGCAGGTCTACAACCGGTGCGTCGGCACCCGGTACTGCGGCAACAACTGTCCGTACCACGTCCGGCGCTTCAACTGGTACAACTACGACTTCCCGGCGCCGCTCGAGGTGCAGCTCAACCCGGACGTCACGGTGCGCCAGCTCGGCATCATGGAGAAGTGCACCATGTGCATCCAGCGCATCGTGGCCGGCAAGGACCGCGCGCGCGACGCGCAGCGTCCCGTGCGCGACGGCGACATCCTCACCGCGTGCCAGCAGACGTGCCCGACACAGGCGATCACCTTCGGCAACCTGAAGGACGCGGGCAGCGCCGTGTCCAGGCTCGCGCACGCGCCGCGCGCGTACGCGGTGCTCGACGAGATCGGCACCCGGCCGGGGGTGACCTATCTCAAGAAGGTCGTGAGGGGCCACTGATGAGCGTCGCCGGCCCGCGCCATCCGGGGACGCCGACGTACGGCGACGTCAACCGCGACGTGCTCGCCACGCTGCGCCCGCCGGGCAACCTCTACTTCGCCTGGATGTCGATCGTGGGGCTGCTGCTGACGTGCTTCGTGCTGGCGTGGACGTACCAGATCTTCATCGGGATGGGCGCGGCGGGCAAGCGGACGCCCCAGATGTGGGCGATGTACATCACGACCTTCGTGTTCTGGATCGGTATCGGCCACGCGGGGACGCTGATCTCCGCCGTCCTCTACCTGTTCCGGGCGCGGTGGCGGACGTCCATCTACCGCGGCGCGGAGGCCATGACGATCTTCGCCGTCATGACGGCGGGCCTGTTTCCGCTCATCCACGCCGGGCGCATGTGGTTCGCCTACTTCCTGCTGCCGTACCCCAACCAGCGCGAGCTCTGGCCGAACTTCAAGTCGCCGCTCGTGTGGGACGTGTTCGCGATCTCGACCTACCTGTCCATCAGCACGGTGTTCTTCATCGTGGGCCTCATCCCCGACATCGCGGCGCTGCGCGACGCCTCGACGGGCTGGCGGCGGCGGATCTACGCGATGCTGTCGCTCGGCTGGGAGGGCTCGGACAGCCAGTGGCGCCACTACCGCCGCGCCTACGGACTGCTCGCGGCGCTGGCCACCCCGCTCGTGCTCTCCGTGCACAGCGTCGTGTCGTGGGACTTCGCGATGGCCCTCGTCCCGGGCTGGCACTCCACGCTGTTCGCGCCCTTCTTCGTCGACGGCGCCATCTTCTCCGGGTTCGCGATGGTGCTGATCCTCGTGCTCCCGATGCGCTACTACTTCAACCTGCACGCCTACATCCAGGACCGCCACCTCGACGCGATGGCGAAGCTGATCCTCGTCACCGGGCTCGTGCTGACCTACTTCTACGCCTGCGAGCTCTTCACGTCCTGGTACAGCGGGGATCACTTCGAGAAGGCCTCGCTGTTCTGGCGGCTGACGGACACGTACTGGTGGGCGCTGGCCACGATGTACTTCTGCAACTGCGTGGCGCCGCTGATCCTGTTCTGGAAGAAGGCGCGCACCAGCCCGTTCTGGCTCTACGTGGTCTCGATCCTCGTGCTGATCGGCATGTGGTTCGAGCGCTTCAACATCATCGTGCCGTCCCTCGGGCACGACTTCTACCCGTACACGTGGGGCATCTACGTGCCGACGATCACGGACTCGACCATCGTGATCGGCAGCTTCGCCTGGTTCTTCCTGCTCTTCCTGGGATTCATCAAGGTGATGCCCTCGCTCTCGGTGGTCGAGGTGAAGGAGACGCTCCCACCCCCGATGAAGGACGCGACGCATGGCGCCCACCACTAGCACCGTCGTCGGCGTCTTCGCCCACGTCGACACCACCGTCCGCGCCCTCGAGGAGCTGCGGGCGAAGGGGTATCACGACCTCACCGTGTACACGCCGCTGCCCGTGCACGAGATCGAGGACGTCCTGGAGCGGGATCGTCCGGTCAGCCGGGTGCGCGTCTTCACGCTGCTGGGCGGGATCATCGGCCTGATCGCCGCCTGGCTGCTGACGCAGTGGACGTCGCTGACGTGGTCGCTCTTCGTCGGCGGCAAGCCCCCGATCGGCTTTCCGGTGAGCCCGCCGTACATCGTCATCATGTTCGAGATGATGGTGCTGTTCGGCGGCATCGCCACGCTGATCGGCATGGTCGTCCTCGGCCGCCTCCCCAAGTTCCGGGTGTCGCCGAGCTACGATCCCCGCTTCACCAACGATCGCTTCGGCGTGGCGGTGCACTGCGCCCCCGAGCGGATCCCGTCCGTGCGCGACATCCTCGGAGGCGCCGGCGCCGAGGAGGTGCGTGCGTGAAGTACGTCTTCATCCTCGTGCTCGTCGTGCTGGTGGGGGCCGCCGGGCTGATGGGCGGCGTCGTGGCGTACCGCTTCGTCAACAACATGACCCAGACCGCGCGGATCCAGCCCGGGGAGCGCGTCTTCGCCATGCCGGCGGGCGTGGTGCCGCGCGGCGGCGAGATGATCATCCCGAAGGAGCAGCGCGACCTGGCGGCGAAGGTCGCGAACCCCGTGAAGGCGACCCCGGAGTCGATCGCGGCGGGCAAGCAGGGCTACGACATCTTCTGCTCGCCGTGCCACGGCCCCGAGGCGAAGGGCGGCGTGAC
>Ga0210113_1000236_pt1 | contig 13306 bp, 12 predicted proteins | sample MayberryNW_Catta_5_FD_185523 | JGI IMG/M metagenome (GOLD analysis project Ga0210113, IMG submission 185523) | Wetland microbial communities from San Francisco Bay, California, USA, that impact long-term carbon sequestration -... | ecosystem: Environmental > Aquatic > Marine > Wetlands ...
CGAGATCGCCGCCGAGGCGCCGGCCGATGCGGCGGTGCGCTTCAGCGTCGAGGGCAGCCGGGTCTCCGTCACCGACACCAGCGCGCCGTTCGCCGCCGACCTGACCACCGAGCCGCTGGCCGACGGGACCCACGTCGTGTCGGCGGTGCTGTGCCGGCGGGACGGCACCGTCTGCGACACCGCCCACCCGAGCCGGGCGACCGTCGCTGTCGACCGCCTGCACCCCGGGATCACCGGGCTGTCGGCGAGCCGGATCAGCCCGGACGGCGACGCGCGCGCGGACACGGTCCGGGTGCGCTACCGGCTGGACCAGCGCGCCACCGTGACGCTGCGGGTGCGCGACGCCGCCGGACGGGTCGTGACCTCCCGCAGCCTCGGCAGCCTGCCCGCCGGCGGCCACGACGTGGTGTGGAACGGACGCAAGCGCGGGACGCCGGTCGCCGACGGCGCCTACACCCTGCAGGTGGTGACGGCGGCGCCCCCGCAGAGCGGACTGGCCAGCCGCCCCATCACGGTCGACACGGCGGCGCCGCGGCTGCGCGAGGCCGGCCTGAGCGGCGAGCGGGTGCTCCCCGTGCGCGACGCGTACCTCGACCGGGTCACCGCGACCGCCACGTTGCGGGAGCAGTCCCGGTGGGTGGCCCTCGAGGTGCGGTCGTCGTCGGGTCGCCTGGTCCGCACCGTGCGCGAGGCCCCGCGGCGCGGCGTCGCGCCGGGGCCGGTGTCGGTGGCGTGGAACGGGCGGGACGCCTCCGGAGACATCGTGCCTCCCGGCCGGTACGCCGTCCGGCTGGTCGCCCAGGACCTCGCGGGCAACCGGCGGGCCGGCCGGGCCGGCCCGGTGACCCTGTCCACCCAGCGCCTGGTCAAGCAGAGCGGCTCCCTGACGGTGACCGCCCGGTCCTCGCTCACCGAGTCGTTCTTCGACGACTGCTCGCTGGTCTTCCGGCACACGTCGGGCAAGCGCAAGGGGTGGATCGGCTACGACAGCTCGGCCACCTGCAGCTCCGGCGACGCCTTCGCCGCGGCCGACCACCAGGTGCGGCTGCCCGCAGCGGTCCGCTACGGCACCGTCCGGCTCAGCGCGGTCGGCGGCCGGGGCGACCCGAAGTTCCGCGACGCCGCTCGCGTCCAGCTGCACGACGCGGACCAGAACATCAGCGACACCGCGTTCCGGCTCGCTCCGTCGGTCGGCACCCATGCCGGGCCGGCGGTGCGCGCCGAGCCGCTGCTCATCCGGCACCGGACGCTGCGCTGGACGACGTCCACGACCGGGGTGGCGTGGTACGACGTCGAGTCCTACACGGTGCGCTTCACCTACTTCGTGCTGCGCTGATCGGTCAGGGTGACCCGGTGACCGACCAGCAGCGACCGCTGCACCGCGCCGCTCGCTTCGAGGACCGCGTGCACGCGGCAGCCGAGCGGTGGCTGCGGCGGCGTGGGTGGCTGCCGCGCGTCGTGCCGTTCACCGGCTACGGCACCGAGGGGTGGGTCCGAGTGCTGGCCCGGGTGCTGCTGGCTCCCCCGGACACCGGGACGGGGGAGATCCGGCTCGGGCGCGGTTGGCGCCGCTTCCTGACGGCCACGGCGGCCGACGTGCCGGTGACGGTGCGGGTCGGCGGTCGCGAGCACCAGGTGGTGAGCGGCCGCGGCGGCTACGTCGACGCGGTCCTCGCGGCCGACGTCGAGCCCGGCTGGGTGGAGGCCGGGCTGAGCGCCGACGGGTCACAGGTCTCGGTCGCCCGGATCCGCGTGGTCGACCCGACCGCGCAGGTCGCCGTGGTCAGCGACATCGACGACACCGTCCTCGTCACGGCACTCCCGCGCCCGGTGCGGGCGGCGTGGAACACCTTCGTCCGGCACGAGAGCACCCGACGCCCGGTCCGCGGCATGGCCACCCTCTACCGGACCATCGCGGCCGAGCACCCGGACGCGCCTTTCCTCTACCTCTCGACAGGCGCCTGGAACGTGGCACCGGTGCTCGAGCAGTTCCTCGCCCGGCACGCCTTCCCGCCCGGCCCGCTGCTGATGACCGACTGGGGACCGACGCCGGACGCGTGGTTCCGCTCCGGGCGGGAGCACAAGCGACGAGAGATCCGCCGTCTGCTCGACGACCTGCCCGACGTGCAGTGGCTGCTCGTCGGCGACGACGGCCAGCACGACCCGGAGATCTATGCGGAGGCCGCGGACGAGGCACCGGAACGGGTGCGCGCCGTGGTCATCCGGCAGCTGAGCCCGGCCGAGCAGGTCCGCACCCACGGCACCCCGGAGCCGATCCGGGAGCATGCCTCGCGACCCCGGCACCGGCCGCACGTGGAGGTGCGGGCGGCGGACGGCTTCCGCCTGCTCTCGGCCCTGCGGGACCGGGGCGTGCTCGGCGGTCCCTAGACCGTCGCCGCACGCCGCGACGGCGGCGACGTGCGTGACGCCGAACGGCGTCAGGCCGTCGCCTCGGCGACGAACGCGTTGTCGGTCGTGATCTCCATGAGCATCGCCTGGTCCAGCGACACCGCCACGACGTGCTCGCGCGACACCACGTGCGCCTTGTGCCCGTCGAGCAGGATCACGCAGAACCGGTCGATGCCCCCGACGAGGACGTGCACGAACGTGCGGCCGGTCGTGGTCTCCACGTCCACCCGCATGCCCCGCTGGTGGGCCACGTCCAGCGCGAACCCCACGGTCACCATCGTGCTGCTCTGCACGCCGCCGCCCTTCAGCCCCCGAGCCGGTTGGTGCCCAGTCGCACCGAGTCTGGCCGTGCTTCGGCGGGATCCGCCCCGGACTCGCCAGATCCGGGCCAGAACCACCCGACCGGTCCTGCGCGTGCGCCCGAGGGACCGGGTCCTGCCTAGTCCGGCCGGGCCATCGGGATCGGCCGAACCGCGGCACAGACCAGGACCGGCCCGGGCGTAACCGGACGGGCCGCCCCTCGTTGTGCAGCGCGGACAGCGGACAGCAGGACGGGGCCGGACATGAGTGGTGGGTGCACCGACAGGGACGGACGTCCGTCGCTGAGCGAGTCCGTGGAGCGGCTCGCCCACCGTGCCCACAGCCGGGGCGCGGTCCGGCGGGCGGGCGACCTGCGCGCCGTGGCCGAGCACCTGCGGGCCAAGGAGGCCAGGCGGGTCGTCGTCGACGTACGTCCGCACGCCCTCGCCCGGCAGCGGCGCCGGGCCGACCGGTGGCCGCGGCTGCGAGCGGTGCTGCTCCGGGCGCTGGCACGGGTCCGCCGACTCGTCACCCGCTAGCCACCCGGTCACCCGCGACCCGTAACCTCGGGCGGCCACGCTGGCGGCATGACACCTTTCGTCGTGTCGTGGTTCCGCTTCCGGCACACGCGCGGCGGCCGCCGCCGTTGCGCCTGCTGGATCTGCACCAGCCCCTGACCCGCTGACCCGCTGGCCCGGTTGGCCGCTGACCCGGTTGCAGGATCCTGCATGGTCATTGCGGGTCATCTGCGGCGCGGCGCGACGTCGTCCGGGCCGACACGTCGCATCCTCGGGTCCATGGCGCACACCTCGGACCCCGTCGGGCTGCACGTGGCGCTGTGCTGCGGGTGCGGCACGGTGCGGGTGGTCGAGCTCACCGGCACACCACCACGCGCGCTGGTGCCGCGACAGCGGGCCGTCGCACCGGCCCGGTGCGACACCTGCGGCACCGTCACCGACCACGCCTACGTCATGAACCGCCCGGCAGACGACTCAGCGGCGGCGACCGTCCGACGCCTGGTCCGTCGGCTGGCCGACATGGGGGTCGCCGTGGGACACCTGTCAGACGCCGGGCCGGGCCCCGAGCCTGAGGCACGGGCGGTCATCGTCGAGCTGGCTGACGGATGGCGCGGCGTCGCGCTGCGACGGGACCTGGCGCCGGCCGACGTCGTCAGGACCCTCAGGGCTGCCGGCGCGGCGCTCTTCTCCGAGGAGGGGTGGGTGGCCGCACCCACCGGGAGCCGCAGCGTCACTCTCCACTAGCCCCGACTGCTGTGCTGCCGACGCCGATGACGTCCCAGCTGAAGCCGGGTGGCTCCGGGACGCACGACGCACGCGCCGTGTCCCGCAGCGCATCGACGACCGGCAGCCGTGCCGGGTCGGCCACCTGGTTCACGGTCTCGCTCCGGTCGAACGCGTGGTCGTATAGCTCCTCGAAGCCGTCGCCCCAGCGGACGAAGAGCCAGCGCTCGGTGCGCACGCCGCAGAACGCCGGGTGCGGGACCGACCCGTCGAGCCGCTGCCACCGCCGCCCCTCGAGCACGATGTGGTCTCGCGCCGGGGGAGCCAACAGGTCGACACCGCTGGTCGGCATCGTCGCGCCGGCGGCGCGCAGGATCGTCTCGGTGACGTCCACCGTCGAGACGAGCCGCTTGTCGACGCCTCCGGGGGGCAGGTGGCCGTCCCACCGGAGCAGGAGAGGCACGTCGGTGGCGAAGCGGTAGGGCATGTCCTTGCCGATCGTGTGGTGGTCGCCGATCAGCAGACCGTTGTCCGACATGTAGACCACCAGCGTGTTGGCGAGCCGGCCGGACCGCCGCAGCGAGCGCAGCACGCCCGCCACCGCCTCGTCGACGGCCAGCAGCATCTCCTGCTGCTTGGTCCGGATCGCGTCGATGGCGTGCTGGGGCACCCGCGGCCGGTCCCGGAGGAAGGCCGGCTTGTCCTGGACCGAGTGGGTGACCGAGTCGGGCCGGTAGGACGGCAGGTCCAGCGTCCCCCGGTGGCGTCGTGGCGCCCGGTAGGGCTTGTGGGGGGCGAACGGCGTGAACATCAGGAACAGCGGCTGGTCGGCCGGCGTCCGGCGCACGAAGCGGGCGGCCCGGGCGCCGAGCACGTCGGTCGAGTAGTCCTCGACGTGCGAGCCCAGCACGCTGCCGTCGGTCAGCGTGTAGTCGAGATAGGCACCGGTCTCGCTCGCGAAGGTGAGGAAGAGGTCCCAGCCGGGCGGCCGGTGTCCCGCGGCTGCACCGTGGTCGTTCTGCGCGAACCCGTTGAAGTACTTGCCGACCAGCCCGGTGCGGTAACCCTGTGCCTGCAGCGCCGTCGCGAGCGTGTGCTGCTCGTTGCCGTTGGCGAGGAAGGTGCGCCACCCCCCGTCCGGTGCCGTGTTGCCGTAGACGCCCGTCTCACGGGCGTAGCGACCGGTGACGATCGACGCCCGCGAGGGACAGCAGGTCGGGGTGGACGCGACGGTCCGGGTGAACCTGGTGCCCTTGTCCCGGATCCGCCGGGTGACGGTGGGCATCCATCGGACCGTGTCCGGCCGCTGGTCGTCGGTGAGGACGAGGACGATGTCGGGCGGCCCGGCACGGTCGGTCGTCAGCGGCACGCGGTACGGCGCCGGGCCCGCCGGTTCGGCTGCCCCCACCTCGGCGAGCTGCGGTCGTCCGACGTCGACGGCTATCAGCAGCCCGGCCGCCAGGACGGCAGCAACCATGGCAGCAGCGACCGCGGCAGTCCTGCGCAGCACGGTTCTACCCCCACGCCCCCCGGGGGACCTGACCGGTCCTGCGGACCCGTCAGCACCATTCCCCCTCGACTGGCAGCAAGGACGCGGGCCGGCCCGCGCAGGTTCGAAAGCGGTCAGGCGTCCGGCCGGGACCAGTTGTCGGGGTTGATGCGCGAAGGCTGCACGCGCGGCGGCTCGCCGGGCATCTTGGGGTAGTCCGGTGGGTAGGGCATGTCGCCCAGCCCGTGGTCCCGCTCGTCGCGCTCGTACCACTCGAGCAGCGGGGTCATGTCGTGCTGGACGTCGTCGATCTCGCGGTGCAGGTCACCCTTCGCCGCGAACCGGGCCGGCATCGTGCGCACCGTCAGGTCACGAGGGTCGACGTCGGCGAGCTCGTCCCACTCGACCGGGGCGGACACCGGCGCGTGCGGCAGCGGGCGCACCGAGTAGGCGGAGGCGATGGTGCGGTCGCGCGCGTTCTGGTTGTAGTCGACGAAGATGGTCTCGCCGCGCTCCTCCTTCCACCACTTCGTCGTGACCCGGCCGGGCATCCGCCGCTCGAGCTCGCGGCCGAAGGAGATCGCGGCGTGCCGGACGTCGGTGAAGGTCCACCGTGGCTGCACCCGCACGTAGATGTGCACGCCACGGTTGCCCGACGTCTTGGGGAAGCCCTGCCAGCCCAGCTCGGCGAGCAGCTCGCGAGCGGCACCCGCGACCGCGACCGCGTCCTGGAAGTCCGTCCCCGGCTGGGGGTCGAGGTCGATGCGCAGCTCGTCGGGCTGCTCGACGTCGTCGCGCCGGACCGGCCACGGGTGGAACGTGATCGTGTTCTGCTGCGCGCACCACGCCACGGTCGCCAGCTCCGTGACGCAGACCTCGTCCGCCGTCCGGCCGCTCGGGAAGGCGATGTGCGCGGTCTCGACCCAGTCGGGCGCGCCCTTGCTGATGCGCTTCTGGTAGAACGCGTCCGCCCCGCGACCGTCGGCACGGGTGGCCAGCCGGACGCCTTCGTGCACGCCGGTCGTCCAGCGTTCCAGGGTCACCGGTCGTTCGTACAGCGCCCGCAGGATGCCGTCGCCGACCGCGACGTAGTACTCCACCATCTCCCGCTTGGTGATGCCGGTGGCCGGGAACAGCTCCTTGTCCGGGTTGGTCACCTTGACGGTGCGGGGTCCCACCTCGAGCTCGATGAAGGGCGATGCCATGACGGCACGCTACCCATCCCGCCCGGCATCACCGGCCGCGGCGACGTACTGTCGAGGGATGTTCGGCCGCAAGCACGACAGCCAGCAGGACGGTGCCCAGCGCGCCTACGAGGTGAGCAAGACCGAGGAGGAGTGGCGCGAGCAGCTCAGCCCGCACGAGTACCAGGTGCTCCGCCAGGCGGGCACCGAGCGACCTTGGACCGGCGAGTACAACGACACCAAGACCGTCGGCGTCTACTCCTGCAAGGCGTGCGGGCAGGAGCTGTTCCGCAGCGAGGCGAAGTTCGACAGCCACTGCGGCTGGCCGTCGTTCTACCAGCCGAGCGACTCAGACGCGGTCGAGCTGCTCGAGGACAACTCGCTCTTCATGCGCCGCGTCGAGGTGCGCTGCCGCCGGTGCGGGTCGCACCTCGGCCACGTCTTCGACGACGCTCCCCAGACCCCGACCGGGGACCGCTACTGCATCAACTCCGTGTCGATCCGGCTGGAGCCCGCCGAGCAGGCCTGACCCGCCCCGCACAAACCCGTCGAGTGGTGCAACCTGGGGCGTTCCTTGCGCGGAAAGGCCCCAACTTCCACCACTCCCGCGGACAGGTCGGCGGGTCAGTCCCGCCGACGAGGGTGGCGCCACGACAGCGCACGGGTGACGAGCAGCCGGAGGCCGGCGGACCACCCGTCCCGCTCCTTCACCTGGCGGAAGTCGACGGTGGCCCGGTCGAACAGGATGACCAGCTGCAGCAGCAGGCCACCGACCAGCGCGCCGGCGACGAGGTCGGTCAGCCAGTGGCTGCCGACGTACAGCGATGTGACGCAGGTCAGTGTCGTCAGCGCCGCGACGAGCACCGTGAGCCGCCGCAGTGGCGGGTCCTTGGCGTAGCGCCAGAAGAAGTAGATGACCAGCCCGCCGGACAGCACCATGTTGGACGAGTGGCCGGATGGGTAGATGACGCCGCCGGTGAGCACCGACGGGTCACCGGTCTCCGTCTCGGAGCGACCGATCAGGATCTTCATCGCTCCGACGACGACGTTGAGCGCCACGAACGACACGATCGCCAGCACCACCGGGCGCCAGGTGCGGTGCCGCCGGGCGAAGACGCCGGCCACCACCAGGAGGATCGGGACCAGGACCGAGCGCTGGCCCATCTTGTCGTAGACCCACGCGGCGGTCTTCAGCTCAGGCTGCTCCGCCTCGCCGTCCCAGCGCTGGATGACCTCGTCCAGCTGGGTGAGCGGCCCCTGGACGAAGACGTCGACGGTGACGACGAGGAACAGCGTCGCGAGGACGGCGGTGATCAGGCGGGCTCTCGCGCTGAGCAGGTCGGCGAGCCAGAGGCCGCGCTGCGGCTGCGGCACCGGCCCCTTCGACGGCCGCTGGGGGAATGTCACGTCGACGGCTGTCGGGCGGAGGCCGACCGGCCCGCGCGACACCGTCGAGTCGCCCGGCTCGGCGTCGTGGCCGTCGGTTCCGTGGGGGGACGCGCTCACCAGCGGCTCACGGGAGGCCGGCGACGAGCTCGGCCACCGGCTTGCGTCGGCCGGTGTAGAACGGGATCTCCTCGCGGACGTGCAGGCGGGCCCGCGATCCGCGCAGGTGGCGCATCAGGTCGACGATGCGGTGCAGCTCGTCGGCCTCGAAGGCCAGCAGCCACTCGTAGTCGCCGAGCGCGAACGCGGCCACCGTGTTGGCTCGCACGTCGGGGAAGCCGCGGGCCATCTGCCCGTGCTCCGACAGCAGCGCGCGGCGCTCCTCGTCGGGCAGCAGGTACCACTCGTAGGAGCGGACGAAGGGGTAGACGCACACGTAGGCACGGGGCGCCTCGTCGGCGAGGAACGCCGGGACGTGGCCCTTGTTGAACTCCGCCGGGCGATGCAGGGCCATCGTCGACCAGACCGGCTCGCAGGCGGACCCGAGCGCGGTCCGGCGGAAGCGCTGGTAGGCCTCCTGCAGGTCGTCGCTGGACTCGGCGTGCCACCACACCATGAGGTCGGCGTCGGAGCGCAGGCCCGCGACGTCGTAGACCCCGCGGACCACGACGTCCTTGGCCCCCAGCTGCTCGAACAGCTCGTCGACCTCGGCGGCGGCACCGGCGCGGTCGGGCGGCAGCGCGTCGCGCACCCGGAACACCGACCACATCGTGTAGCGGATCATCTCGTTGATGTCGCGCGCCTTCGGCCTGGCGGTCGGCTCGGCGGCCGCGGCGTCCTGCTCAGTCACCGTCCCATTGTCGCAGCACCTCGTGGGCAGCCCGATCCGCGGTGGCGATGCAGGCGGCGACGCCCACGCCGTCGTACGTCGCCCCGCACACCGCGAGTCCCGGCTGGCGGGCGACCGCAGCGCGCACCCGGGCCACCCGGTCGAGGTGGCCGACGGCGTACTGCGGCAGCCCGCCGCCCCACCGGGTGACCCGTGCGTCCAGCGGCGGGTCGGTCACTCCGAGGGCGTCGGTGAGGTCGGCCAGCGTCAGGTCGACCAGCTCGGCGTCCTCCCGCTGCAGCACCGCCTCCTCGCCGACCCGCCCGAGGGACGCCCGGACGACGACCGTGCCCGGCGCCGCGTCCGCGTACCACCCCCACTTCGTCGACGAGAAGGTGACCGCCTTCACGTTCCGCCCGTCGACCGGCGGCACCAGGAAGCCCGAGGCGGCCGGACGCTCGGCGAAGGCCGCGGACGGGAAGGCCAGGGCCACGACCGCCATCGAGGCTGACCGCACCTGGGTCAGCTCGCTGGCCGCGGCCGGGACCTCGGCGCGCAGGAGTCGGGCGGCCGGCGCGGCCGGGAGGGCGAGCAGCACGGCGTCGGCCAGCACCTCCTCGGCGTCGCGGGTGGAGCCGACCACGAGCCGCCAGCCGGTCGGCGTGCGGTGCAGCTCACGCACGGTCGCCCCGGTACGCAGCTCGACGCCGGCAGCGCGCAGCCGGCCCGCGAGCGCCTCCGCCAGCCGGCCCACGCCGCCCCTCGGCGCGCCGAAGACGGCCGGCGGCGGCCCGGGAGCGGGCGGCCCGGCCGGGCGGTCGGCCTCGCGGCTGGCCCGCACCGCGGCCAGCAGCGAGCGCTCCTTGCGGACGTACGGCATGAGCTGGGGCAGCGTCGCGGCGAGGGAGAGCTGGTCGGCCCGCCCGGCGTAGACGCCGCCGAGCAGCGGCTCGACCAGACGGTCGAGGACCGCGCGGCCGAGCCGGGCGCCGACGTAGCGGCCGACGGACACGTCGTCACGGACCCGGGTCCGGGGCAGCCAGGAGTCCAGCGGGATGCGGGCCATCTCGCGGGTCGTCAGCAGACCGGTGCCGGCGAGCTGGCGGAGGTCGGCCGGGATCCCCATGACGGTCCCGGCAGGCAGGGGGCGCATCTCGCCACGGCTCCACAGCCGCGCGCTGGTCGTGGCGGCCGGCTCGAGAGCCAGCCCGGCGTCGGCGGCGAGCGCCGCGGCCTCGGGGCGGCGCAGCAGCAGCGACTCCGCCCCCTCGTCGACCGGCACCCCGGCCAGGTCGCTGACCCGCAGCTTGCCGCCGAGGTGGTGGCTGCCCTCGAGCACCGTGACGCGCAGCCCGGGGCCGCCGTCACGGCGCAGCACGTGGGCGGCCGCCAGGCCGGCGACTCCCCCGCCGACCACCACGACGTGCCTGCGGTTCGGCGCCGCCGGCGGCGGCGTCGTCGGCCCGGGATCCACGGCGGCCACCCTGGCAGATCGTGACCCGATCGCGACCATCGGACCGGGAACCGGCCTCGCGCTGCTGCCGTCCGACCGCCATGACGACACGACTCAGCCCAGGCCGTCCGACCCGGCTCGGCGCCGCGGTCGCCGCGGTCGTCCTCGCCGCCCTGCTGGCCGCCTGCTCGGGCGGCGCCGACGGAGGTGAGGACAGGTCCGCGTCCGCGGGGTCGGCCGGGTCGGCCGGGTCCGCCGGGTCCGCACCCAAGGCGGTCGAGGACTCCGGCGGCGGCAGCGGTGCGGCCGAGCGTTCCGCCGGCTCGAGCGGGTCGGACTCCTCGAGCGGCCGGCTGGTCAGCAACCGAGTGGTCCCGCAGGGCCGCGACATCGTCTATCGCGGCGGCGTGACCGTCGAGGTCCGCGACGTCGCCACCGCGGCCGACCGGGTGGAGTCGATGGTGCTGGCCGTCGGCGGCGTGGTGGCCGACGAGTCGTCGACGAGGGCGCAGGGGCGGCGCGGGCTCGGCGACGCGCACCTCACCGTGCGGGTGCCGCCGCAGGACTTCGCCGGTGTGCTCGACCGGGTCGGCGGCCTCGGCCGCGAGCTGGAACGCACCCGCAGCGCCCGGGACGTGACGACCGAGGTGGCCGACGTGGACAGCCGGGTCCGTACCCAGGAACGCAGCGTGGCCCGGGTCCGCACCCTGCTCGCGCGGGCGGACACCATCGGCGAGGTGGTGCAGATCGAGAGCGAGCTGGCCCGCCGCGAGGCCGACCTCGAGTCGCTGCAGGCCCAGCTGGCCCGGCTGAAGGACGTCACCGACCTCTCGACGATCGAGGTGCTGCTCGTCGCGCGCGACCAGACCCGCCCGGTGCCGGTGGAGGACGACGACCTCGGGTTCGTGGCCGGCCTGCGCGGCGGCTGGGACGCGCTCGGCGAGATCGTGCTGGTCGTGCTGACCGTGCTGGGTGCCCTGCTGCCGTTCCTCGTGGTGGCCGCACTGCTCGGCCTGCCGGCGTACGCCCTGCTCCGCCGCAACCGTCGTCCCGCGCCCGCGGCGCCCAGCGCGACCCCCGCTCCCTGACGATCCCGGGGAGGGTGCCCGGGGCAGCACGCGGTACGTCGCTCCGGGCCGGAGGGTCAGCCGGCAGAGGCGGCGTGCACCAGGTCGACGACCCGGGTGAGCACGTCGGGGTCGGTCTCCGGGATCACGCCGTGGCCCAGGTTGAAGACGTGTCCGCGGGCGGCCCGGCCGGCGTCGAGGACGGCACGGGTGCGGGCCTCGACCGCCTCCCACGGGGCGAAGAGGGCCGCCGGGTCGAGGTTGCCCTGCAGCGACCGGCCCGGCCCCACCCGTCGGGCGGCCTCGTCCAGCGGCAGCCGGAAGTCGACGCCGACGACCTCGGCGCCTGCCTCCCCCATGAGCGCGAGCAGCTCGCCGGTGCCCACCCCGAAGTGGATCCGCGGCACACCGGTCTCACCGATCGCGGCGAGCACGGCCGCCGAGTGGGGCATCACCGACCCGACGTAGTCGCTCGCCGGCAGCGCACCGACCCACGAGTCGAACAGCTGCACCGCGGCCGCGCCGGCGGCCACCTGCGCGTGCAGGAAGGCCGCCGTGATGCGGGCCAGCCGGCCCATCAGGTCCGACCACAGCGCCGGGTCGCCGTACATCAGGGCCTTGGTGTGCTCGTGGTTGCGCGACGGGCCGCCCTCGACGAGGTAGGACGCCAGGGTGAACGGCGCGCCGGCGAAGCCGATCAGCGGCGTGGCCCCGAGCTCGGCCACCAACAGCCCGATCGCGTCGGCGACGAACGTGACGTCGGACGGCTCGAGGTCGCGCAGCTGGTCGAGGTCCGCTCGGGTCCGGATCGGCCGGGCCACGACCGGGCCGACGCCGGGCTTGATGTCCAGGTCCACCCCGATGGCCTTGAGCGGCACCACGATGTCGCTGAACAGGATCGCGGCGTCGACGCCGTGGCGGCGGACCGGCTGCAGGGTGATCTCGGCGACCAGGTCGGGCCGGCGACAGCTCTCGAGCATCGGCACGCCCTCGCGGACCCGGCGGTACTCCGGCAGCGACCGGCCGGCCTGGCGCATGAACCAGACGGGGGTGTGGGGCACCGGCTCGCCGCGACAGGCCCGCAGGAATGCGCTGTCCTGCACGGCGGGCCAGTCGAGGGCGGGAGCTCAGGCGGCGGGGCGCGAATCCGGCTGGGCGGGTACCAGCGAGGGCCCCTGCCGGTCGAGCCGGCCGGAGGCGAACAGGCGCAGGGTCTCGGCCTCGATCAGCGCGCGCAGCCGGGCGCTGGTGGCCGCAAAGCCCAGCAGCCGGCCGACCTGGGTCGCGATCTCGCCGGCGGCGGCGCCGTAATGAGCGCTCGCCACCTCGAGCACCGCCGCCTGAAGCTCGGCCGGCGGCAGCATCTCGGGCCGGCGCAGGCCCGCCGCCAGCACCGCGCTGCGGTCGCGGATCGGGGTCGGCGCGCCGGGCAGGGCGTAGAAGCGCCCGGCGCGCGCGATCCGCCCCTCGCGCACCGCGCGCGCGAGACCGTGATTGACCGCCTCGGCGATCCGCCGGCCGGTGCGCTCGAGGCCGGCCAGCCGCGTCACCCGGCGGGCGATCTCGTCGCCATGCACCGGGCCTTCGATCTCGACGATGCGCGCCACGGTCTCGGCCATGGCCGCGGCGCTCAGACGATGGGGCTCGACCTGGTCGGGGAGGGAGAAGTCGGCCTCGCGGTAGGGCTGGGCGCGCAGGCCGGTCTCGACCGCCTCCTCGGCCGCCGCCGGCGCGCGCGGGATCGGCGCCTCGAGCCCTTCGTCGGCCTCGCCGGCCAATCCTGTCGCCACCTCGAGGCTCTCGTCGCGCGCCGCCCAGCGTGCCCGGGCCTCCTCGAGCGCCGCCGTGATCCGGCGCAGCTCGCCCGCCGGGTCGCGCAGCCACTCGCTGCTCCAGACCCGATGCAGGATCCAGCCCCGATCCTCGAGCGCCTGCTGGCGCAACCGGT
>Ga0210113_1000237_pt1 | contig 13287 bp, 17 predicted proteins | sample MayberryNW_Catta_5_FD_185523 | JGI IMG/M metagenome (GOLD analysis project Ga0210113, IMG submission 185523) | Wetland microbial communities from San Francisco Bay, California, USA, that impact long-term carbon sequestration -... | ecosystem: Environmental > Aquatic > Marine > Wetlands ...
CCTCTTCGAGACACTCGTCGACGAGACCCGCGCCCACGGCCTGCCGGGGGTCAAGGCCGAGATGCCCGACGACGACCAGGCGAGCCTGGCGACGGCGCTGTCCTGGGAGTGCTCCCAGGTCGGGCACCACCGGGAGTCGGTGCTCGACCTCGCGTCCGTCGACGACGCCCTCGTCACGTCGCTCCGGACCAGGTCGGTCTCGGCCGGCATCACGCTCGAGCCGCTGCCCGACGACGCTGACGACGCAACCTGGAGAGAGATCTACGACATGCAGCGCCCGATCTGGGCTGACGCTCCGGACGCCGACGGGGCGAGGGACCAGATGCCCTACCCGGTCTGGCGAGGCTTCTTCCCTGACCCGTCCTACGTGCTCGTCGCGCGCAGGGACGGCACACCGGTCGCCGCCAACATGCTGATGGACCGGCCCAAGGACGACGCGCTGAACATCCTGTTCATCGCCGTCACGCGTGAGGCGCGTGGTCTTGGGCTCTCTGCTGCGCTGATGGCACGTCACGCCCAGCTGATGCGCGACGCGGGGCAGCACCACCGGCTGTACACGCAGAACATGGACCAGAACGTTCGCATCCTGCGGTCGAACGACCGGGTCGGCTTCCGGGTCGAGAGCGGATACCTCGACGTGGCTTACGACCTGGCTGCGAACCGACCGACGCGATAAGGAATACTCGCCAGTAACATTGCGCCCCCGCGAAGGAGCACCGTCCATGGGTCGTCTCGCGCAGACCGACGGTCTGACCGACATCCAGACCGAGATCCTGGACACGGTGCGGCGCTTCGTGGACAAGGAGATCCTCCCGCACGTCGCGCAGCTGGAACGCGACGACGCGTACCCGGCCGACATCGTCGAGGGCATGAAGGAGATGGGCCTCTTCGGGCTGATGATCCCCGAGGAGTACGGCGGCCTGGGCGAGTCGCTGCTGACGTACGCGCTCGTGGTGGAGGAGATCGCCCGCGGCTGGATGAGCGTCAGCGGCATCATCAACACCCACTTCATCGTCGCCTACCTGCTCAAGCAGCACGGGACCGAGGAGCAGCGCCAGGCGCTGCTGCCGAAGATGGCTACCGGCGAGGTGCGCGGGTCCTTCTCGATGTCCGAGCCCGGGCTCGGCTCGGACGTCAGCGCGATCTCGACCCGCGCGGTCAAGGACGGCGACGACTTCGTCATCACCGGCCAGAAGATGTGGATCACCAACGGCGGCACGTCGAACCTGCTGGCCGTCCTGGTCAAGACCGACGAGGGCGCGGAGACGCCGTACCGCAACATGACGACGTTCCTCGTCGAGAAGCAGGCCGGGTTCGGCGAGACGGAGCCCGGCCTCACCATCCCGGGGAAGATCGAGAAGATGGGCTACAAGGGCGTCGACTCGACGGAGGCGGTCTTCGACGGCCACCGCGTGCCGGCCGCCCGGGTCCTCGGCGGCGAGACCGGCAAGGGCTTCTACCAGATGATGGACGGCGTCGAGGTGGGCCGCGTCAACGTCGCAGCGCGCGGGTGCGGGGTCGCGCAGCGGGCGTTCGAGCTCGCGATCGCGTACGCCCAGCAGCGCTCGACCTTCGGCAAGCCCATCGCGCAGCACCAGGCGGTGCTCTTCCGGCTGGCCGAGATGGCGACCAAGGTCGAGGCCGCCCACTCGATGATGGTGATGGCCGCCCGCAAGAAGGACGCCGGCGAGCGCAACGACGTCGAGGCCGGGATGGCGAAGTACCTCGCGAGCGAGTACTGCAAGGAGGTCGTGGAGGACTCGTTCCGCATCCACGGTGGCTACGGCTACTCCAAGGAGTACGAGATCGAGCGCCTCTACCGCGAGGCGCCGATGCTGCTCATCGGCGAGGGCACCTCCGACATCCAGAAGATGATCATCGGTCGCCGCCTGCTGGAGGAGTACAAGCTGCGGGGCTGAGCGTCCCGCGGTCGACGGCACCGCACGGTCCGGGACCGCCTCGTCGGATAGCGTCCGACGGGTGCCGAGCGACCCGTCCCACATGGTCCGGCACATGCGCCAGCAGAGCGGGTACTGCGCCGAGCTGGGATCCCCGTTCTACGCCGTGCTGCTGCAACAGCTGGCCGACGACGTCGAGGCCGGCGGCCCGGCCGCCCGCGTCCTGTCCGGGCACGAGGCGGACCGCGGGCCGAGCGCGCTGGCCCTCCGCCTCCTGGGCTCGGTGCACCGGCTGGTGCTCGAGCGGGCGGCCCCACGGCTGGCCCTGCACTACCCGTCGGTCGGAGGTGACGGCGACCCGGTGGCGGCGTGGCCGGCGCTGCGCGACGTACTCACCGAGCACGGCACCCGTCTCCGGGCGCTCCTGCACCAGCCACCGCAGACCAACGAGGTGGGCCGCGCGGCCGTGCTGGCCGGCGGGCTGGCGCACGTCGTCGCCTGGCGGGACCGACCGGTGCGCCTGGTGGAGATCGGTGCCAGTGGCGGGCTGAACCTGCGGGCCGACCGCTTCCGGGTCGAGTCGGCAGATGGCCTCGGCGTGGGTCCGCCGGACTCGCCGGTCGTCCTGCGCGACGCATGGACCGGTGCGACGCCGCCCTCCGGCCCGGCGCCGCGCGTCGTCGAACGGCTGGGGTGCGACCTCAGCCCGGTCGACGCCACGTCGACGGAGGGCCGGCTGCAGCTCACCTCCTACGTGTGGCCCGACCAGCTCGACCGGCTGGAACGGCTTCGCGCGGCGTTCGAGGTGGCCCGTTCGGTGCCTGTCGCACTGGAGCGGACGGGTGCGGGCGTCTTCGTACGTCGTCTCGAGCTCGTCCCGGGCACCACGACGGTCGTGTGGCACTCCATCATGTGGCAGTACCTCGACCCGACCGAGCAGGCGTCGGTCGACGAGTCGCTGGACCGGCTCGGCGCCACTGCCGGCGAGGACCGGGGTCTGGTCCGGATCTCCCTCGAGCCGGCGCGGCGCGACCCGTCGGCGCCGCGCGAGATGCTGGTGCGGATGCGGACCTGGCCGGGCGGCGCGGAGCGTGTCCTCGGGGCCGCGCTCACGGCACACGGCCTCCCCGTCGTCTGGGACGCGCTCGCGCGGTGAGCAGGAGCTCGACCCCCGACGGGCTCAGCGGACGAACAGGCAGCCATCCCGCTCGACGACCTCGCCACGACGCAGCGGCAGGACGCGGGTCAGCGCCCGGTAGGCCGGGCCCATCCCCGGCACCTTCGCGAAGGCGCCCTGCGGACCGCGGACCATCCTGCCGGTGTGGACGTCGTAGGCCGACTGGTGCCACGGGCAGACGAGATGGCCCTGGTCGTCGATCGATCCGCCGGCCAGGTCCGCACCGAGGTGACGACACCGACGTGACACCGCGAACAGCTCGCCTCCGGAGTTGCCGACGGCAAAGGGTCCCGCGCCCGTGACCGTCCCTGGCGGCAGATCGGCCGGCGCACCGACCGTGTGCTCTCGCGTCATGGTCCCAGGATGCGCCGTCGAGCCGGGTCGTGGCGTGCGCGAGAATGCGCTCATGTCAGCCCAGGAGCAGTACTCCGACATCCCCCGCGGCCAGGTGGTCGGCACCTACGACACCTACCTCGAGGCGCAGCGTGCGGTGGACTTCCTGTCGGACAAGCAGTTCCCGGTGCAGCACGTCAGCATCGTCGGCTCGGACCTCCGCATGGTCGAGAACGTCCTGGGCCGGCTGACCCGCGGCCGGGCGGCAGCCGCCGGTGCGGCCAGCGGCGCCTGGTTCGGGCTGTTCGTGGGAGTGCTGCTGTCGGCCTTCGCGGACGACGGGACCAACATCTTCTGGCTCATCGTGTCGGCGATCCTCTACGGCGCCGGCTTCGGCGCCGTGTTCGGCTTCGTCGGGCACACCATGTCGGGCGGTCGCCGCGACTTCACGTCGCGCAGCAAGATCGTCGCCAGCTCGTACGAGGTGCGCTGCACCTGGGCCGAGGCGGACCGGGCGCGTGAGGTCCTGACCGGCATGACCCAGCCGGGCTGATGTTCCTGCGGCTCAGCCCGCCAGCTCCTGCTCGTCGAGCAGCCGGGCGAACGCGACGTCCATCGTGCCGGGCGACCGGGTGTGGCCTCGTCCGCCCAACCGCCGGATGCGGTCGAGCCGGCTGAGCGGTCCGCCGGGCTGTGGCGGCGGGCGTGACACGTAGCTGTGCCCGGTCGGCGTCGTGGTGACCACCCGGTGTCGGCCGGGTCGGCTCGGCGGTGCCGGTCGCGACGACCACCCGGGGGAGTCCTTGTCGTAGTTGCACCGCTCGCACAGCCCCTGGCCGTTGTCCGCGGAGGTGGGGCCGCCGTCCGCGGCCCTCCGGGCGTGGTCGGCGTGCCGGATCGGTGCGTCGCACCACGGGGTGCGGCACACCTGGTCGCGCGCGACGAGGAAACCTCGCAACGGTGGCGGGAAGTCCCGAGCCTTCGACTCCATCGAGACCAGCTCGCCGGTCTCGGGGTCGGCGAAGAACCGGCGGAGCCACACCTGAGCCTCGTGGGCGACCGGCGCCATGGCCGGCGCCGCCGACGGCTTCCCCGTCTTCGACGGCGCGGCCGCCACGAGGTCTGGTCGCGACATCGCGAAGCGGGCCGGTCGGAGGACGGCGCGGGCCCAGGTGGCGGGAACGGGGCCGAATCCGGCGAGGAAGGCCGGCTCGTCGTCGCCGTGCAGCATCGTGGCGTCGGTCATGACCAGCCCGACACTGATCGGCACGCCGGCCGCCGTCGCCTGTCCGGTCAGCCGCTCCACGAAGGTGTCGGCCATGACCTGGTCGCGCGACCGGGGGTCGCCGGATGCCCGCGCCTCGTCGGCGGCCCGCCGCAGGGCGGCCAGGGCGGCGACCGCCTGTGCGACGGGGACCAACCCGGCCAGCCGGCCCATCGTGTCGGGGGCCGGTCGGAGGGTGACGCGCCGGTCCTTGCCGGCCCGGCTGGTCCGCGCCAGGGCGGCGTGGGGATCGAGCCGGTAGGCGATCCGGCCGGCCATCGCCGCGACCGCCCGGTCACCCATGCCGTCGAGCACAGCCGGGTCGGCACACAGCTCCCGGTCGACGGTCGACCTGTCCTCGCGACCGAGGCACGCGGTCTCCCGGACGAGGAGGGTGGCGCGCCACTCGGACAGACGGCCGGCCTCGAGGGCGGCCAGGGTGTGCGGCATCTCGCGCACCAAGGCCGTGGCCAGCCCGAGGTGCCGACCACCTCGGTGGGCCGACTCGCGTCGGGCCAGGGCGACCTGGGCGGCCACGCCTCGGCCGCGCTCGCGGTCCGGCAGGCCGCGGGCGGCCCGCTCGGCGCGCACCGACTCGTCCAGGGCGGCCGAGACGCGTGCCTGCGCTGCGGCAGCAGCCGACTTGAGCTGCTCGAGCGCGCTCAGCTGGTCGACCAGCTCGGCCGCCGACGGCTGTGTCGCCGGGACCGGCCCGCTCCCGAGCCGGCGGGGCACCGGCGAGAGGCACCGGAGTCGACCGGCGAGCTGGACGACGCCGCCGGCATCGAGCGGGCCGCAGCTGCAGTCGGGGGGTCCCGACGGGCGATCCGACTCGAACATGTGTTCGATCCTACCCTCTCGACGCGGCAGCGCGGAGGTCTTGTGCACACCCTCTTTGACGGACGTCCGGTCAGACCTGGATCAGCCGTTCGGTCCGACGTGACCGATGCGTGACGGATCGGACGTTCGCACAAGATCCGGCACCTAGGTTGCTGCCGGCGCACCCCGCGCCCTCACTGTCGACGCGCTTCGCGTCAACGGTCAGGCCTTCGACTTCGAGCCGCTGGGCGTCGTACACGCGACGCGAGCTGACCGTTTCGGCTGCGACCGCCGGCCCCCTCCCGCATCCGGGAGGGGGCCGGTTGCGTTGTCGCCCAACGTGATCCGGCAGGATCGGGTCGGACAACCCGCCCGTCCGCCGCGTGCTCCGAGAGGACCGTCCACATGCAGTTCGGCCGCTACTACGAGGAGTTCGAGGTCGGGGCGACGTACAAGCACTGGCCGGGCAAGACGGTGACGGAGTACGACGACCACCTGTTCTGCCTGCTGACGATGAACCACCACCCGCTGCACATGGACGCGAACTACGCGGAGAAGACGACCGACTTCGGCAAGAACGTGGTGGTCGGCAACTACGTCTACTCCCTGCTGCTCGGCATGTCGGTGCCCGACATCAGCGGCAAGGCGATCGCCAACCTCGAGGTCGAGTCGCTCAAGCACGTCAAGCCGACCTTCCACGGTGACACGATCTACGGCGAGACGACGGTGCTCGACAAGACCGAGTCCCGGTCCAAGGACGACCGCGGAGTCGTGCACGTCGAGACCCGCGGCTACAACCAGGACGGCACGGTCGTGTGCGTGTTCCGGCGCAAGGTGATGGTCCCGAAGAAGTCGTACGGCGACCAGCGCGGCGGAGAGCAGCCGGGGCGGCCCGAGCCCGCGGACGGCTAACCGGCCGCGTCGAGCCACTCCCGCAGCGCGTCGGCCGCCCGGTCGAGGGCCACCTCGAACGCCGGCCAGACCTCGACCACGTCGTCCAGGTCGCCGAGCAGGGCCGATGCCTCGAGGTGGGAGCTCAGGTTGTGCAGGTCGCGGGCGCCGAGCAGGGCGCTCACCGACGCCAGGCTGTGCGCCACCAGGCGCACCCCGGCCAGGTCGGCGGCCATCACCGCCTCGACCAGCTGTCCGCGGCGCGCGTCGACCCCGTGCAGGAAGATCAGCACGGTCTCGCGGGCCGGCGCGACGTCGCCGAGCTGGTGGGCCAGGTCGGCCAGGCAGCTGGGGTCGAGTGCCGGCAGCGGGCCGGTGCGGTCAGCCGTGATCGGTGCCATTTGCCCTCCCCGGTTCCGTGTGTCCTCACCGGGTTGATCGGCGCGCGAGGGGGCGGACCTGAGCAGGAGGGTCAGGCTGCGGCCGGGCGGGTCGCCCGGTGGGCGGCCCAGTGGCGGCGCAGGTCGTGGACCTTGTCCTGGAAGGCGTCGTCGCGGCCGAGCGGGCCGGTGGTCGGCGCGCTGAGCCGGGTCCGGCGACGGACCGTGGTGCCGTGGTGGACCGCGTCGTGGTGGACGACGACCGTCTTGACCCCGAGCTGGGCGCTGACCTCGATCTCGCGCACCTCGTCCCACGGGATGACCATCGTGGGCACCGCGTGGACGACGATGCCGCGGGTCGTCGCCGACGTGCCCACCCACCAGGTCGCGGCCGCCATCAGGACCAGCGCCAGGCCGGCCAGGGCGGTGCCGGGCCCGCCGCCGAAGCGGCCGTCGTTGAGCAGCACGTCCGCCCACACCAGGGCCTGGAAGCCCAGCACCGTCAGTACGAACGCGCGACGCTGCGGCCAGGTCAGGCGCAGCCGCAGGGTGGGGTGGGCGGGCATGTCAGCACGGTAGGTCGACACACCGTCGTCTCGGGCGGAAACGGCGACATCTTGACCGGCTCAGCGGGGAAGCATGCCCCAGTCGTGCAGGGCGTCCCACAGACCGTCGACCAGGTCGAGCGCCTTGAGCCCGGCCCGGTCCGCCCACCGCACCTCGGTGGCGTCGTCGCCGGCGACCGGGGAGGTCGTGACGGCGAGGGCGCAGGCGTAGTCCCGGATGTCGTAGAGCACCCCGCCCGGTCCCGGGCGGACGACCGTGCCCACCAGCAGCCCCACCATGACATGGAGCCCGGTCTCCTCGAGCACCTCGCGACGTACGGCCGCCAGGTCGTCCTCGCCGGCCTCGACGCGGCCACCCGGCACCGACCAGAGCCCGGCACCCGGCTCGTGCCGGCGCCGGACCACGAGCAGCCGACCGTCGTCGTCGTGGACCAGGGCCCCGACGCAGGGCACCCGCGGCCCACCCGTCGACCCACCCGTCGACCCACCCGCGAACGCCATGGCCGCGAGCCTAGGGTGGCCGCTCGCGCGGGCCGCGCCGCTCACCGGCACCTGACCCTCGGCCCTTGACGCCGGGACGGCCCGGGCAGCACCGTCGTCCTCATGAGGGTGGGTCCCGGCTGTCCCCGCTGCGGTGCCGGCCTGCACGCGCCCGGACTCTGGTCCAGCGCCTGGCAGTGCGACACCCACGGGGCGGTCCATCCGCTGCAGCCGGTCGTGCAGCCGACCCAGGAGCTGGTGCGCACCGTGGCCGCGCACGCCGGCGTCCCGGTCTGGCTGCCGTGGCCGCTGCCTCGCGGCTGGCTGGTCACCGGGCTCGCCGTCGCCGGCGACGACCGCACCGGTGCCCGGGCGGCCGCGCTCGCCTGCTCCGGCCCGGCGCCGCTGGGCGGGGTCGCCGAGCTGGTGCTGGTGGCCGAGGAGCCAGGCATCGGGCTGGGGGCGCGGTTCGCCGGTCTCGACGGGCCGGACGGCGGCGGCATCCCCGACGACCGGCCGCCGGACGCCAAGCTCGAGGCGGCCGGGCACCCCACCGCGATGTGGTCCCTCCCGTCGTCCGACGACCGGGCCGTCTACGTCGGCGAGGCCCTCGGCTGCTGGGTCTACGCCATCGTGTGGCCGCAGAGCGCCGGCTTCCTGCTCATCGACGACTTCTCGCTGCGCGACCTGCGCGACGGCACCACCCCGGACCTGCCTCTCGGTGCGTTGTCCCCACGCCTGGGCACCTGACCGGGGACCGGTGCTCCCCGCCCCTACGCTGTACCGGTGCCAGCCGACCTCACCGACGCCGACAACGTCGCCGACCTGCACACCCACAGCAACGCCTCCGACGGCACCGACTCGCCCGCCGAGCTGATGCGCGCGGCGGCCGAGGCCGGGCTCGCCGTGGTGGCTCTCACCGACCACGACACGACGCGTGGCTGGGCCGAGGCGGAGGCCGCACTGGCTGGGCACGACGGGCTGCGGCTGGTGCGCGGCGCCGAGATCTCCTGCGTCTGGGAGGGTGTGAGCCTCCATCTGCTGGCCTACCTGTTCGACCCGGCCCACCGGGAGCTCTCCGACGAGATGGCGATGGCGCTCGACGACCGGGTCCCGCGGGCCAAGGCGATCGTGGCCAAGCTCGCGGCGGCCGACTACCCGATCACCTGGGAGCTCGTGCTCGCCCAGCTGCAGGACGGTGCGACCGTCGGCCGCCCGCACATCGCCGACACCCTGGTCGCGGCAGGTGTCGTCCCCGACCGCGCCGCGGCGTTCGACACCCTGCTGCACGACGGCAGCGAGTTCTTCGTCGGTCACTACTACGTCGACGCGGTCCGCGCGGTCCGTCTGGTGCGCGAGGCGGGCGGGGTGCCGGTGTTCGCCCACCCGGCCGCTGCCAAGCGCGGCCGGACGGTGGGGGAGGACGCCATCGCCGCGATGGCAGCCGCCGGGCTGGCCGGCCTCGAGGTGGACCACCGGGACAACCCGCCCGAGGCCAGGGCCCGGCTGCGCGAGCTCGCCGCCGAGCTCGACCTGCTCGTCACCGGAGCCAGCGACTACCACGGCAGCGGCAAGGAGAACCGCCTCGGGGAGAACACCACGGACCCTGCGGTCGTCGACGCGCTGCTGGCCCAGGCGGCCGGCACCACGGCCGTCCTGACCGCCTGACCCGGTGTCCGCCTCCGACGGCAAGCTGTTCGGCGAGGTCTTCGTCACGCTGTTCGTGATCATGGACCCGCCGGGCACCATCCCGCTGTTCCTCAGCCTCACCAGCGGCCGCTCCTCGGCGATGCGCAAGCGGCTGGCCGCCCAGGCGGTGCTGGTCGCGTTCGTCGTCATCGTCGTCTTCGCCCTGTTCGGGCAGACGATCCTGACCTACCTCGGCATCACCCTTCCCGCCCTGCAGGCGGCGGGCGGGCTGCTCCTGCTGCTGGTCGCCCTCGAGCTGCTCACCGGCCAGGCCGACGAGCCGACCGAGACCGCGAACGTCAACGTCGCGCTGGTGCCGCTCGGCACGCCGCTGCTCGCCGGCCCGGGTGCGATCGTGGCGACGATCGTCTTCGTGCAGCGCGTCGACGACGTGTGGGAGGGCGCCGCCGTCGCCCTCGGCATCGTCGCGGTGCACATCGTGCTGTGGCTGTTCCTGCGCTACTCGGTCGTCATCATCCGGGTCATCAAGGAGAGCGGCGTCATCCTGATCACCCGCATCGCCGGCCTGCTGCTCTCCGCGATCGCCGTGCAGCTGGTGGCCGACGCGGTGACCGCGTTCGTCCAGGAAGCCTGACCGGGTGAGCGCGCGCCAACCCGAGCTGGCCCTCGAGGGGCTGCCGAAGCGGCTCTTCGCCTGCACGCCGACCCGGCTCACCACCTGGCTCGGCTGCCGCCGCCGCTACCGCTTCACCTACCTCGACCGGCCGCAGCCGCCCAAGGGACCGCCGTGGGCGCACAACAGCGTGGGGTCCGCCGTGCACCTCGCGATGGCCGGCTGGCACCGGCTCGCCCCGGCCGCCCGCACGCCCGAGGCAGCCGGCCGGCTGCTCGACCAGGTGTGGCTGCACGACGGCTTCCGCGACGACGAGCAGTCCGCCCGGTGGCGCGAGCAGGCACGCGGGATGGTCACCCGCTATGCCGCGACCCTCGACCCCGACGAGGAGCCGCTCGGCGTCGAGCGCACGGTCGCGACCCGCACCGGCGCACTCGCGGTCTCCGGCCGGGTCGACCGCCTGGACCGCCGGGTCGTCGAGGGGCAGGACCAGGTCGTGGTCGTCGACTACAAGACCGGTCGCCGGCAGCTGACGTCGTACGACGCCAGGAGCTCGCTCGCGCTCGCCCTGTACGCGCTGGCCGTGACCCGCACCCTGCGACGCCCGTGCGTCCGCGTGGAGCTGCACCACCTGCCGACCGGTGACGTCCTGGCGCACGACCACACCGAGGAGTCGCTGGACCGGCACCTGCGCCGCGCCGAGTCCCTGGGCGGCGAGGCGGCAACGGCCGACCACGCCTACCGGGCGGGTCTCACCGACGAGGAGGCCGACGCGGCCTTCCCGCCGGACGTCTCGCCGTCCTGCCGGTGGTGCGACTTCCTGCGGGTCTGCCCCGCGGGGTCGACCGCCGTCGCGCCGGCCGAGCCGTGGTCGGGGCTGGCCGAGCCGGTGGCGTGAGGCCGGTCGGTCAGGACACCCGCACCGACGCGTCGACGTCGGCCCAGAACGCCAGCAGCGCGGCGGCGGTCTCGGTCGGCCGGTCGGCCGCGGGGGAGTGACCGGACCCCTCGACGACCGCGGTGCGGGCACCCAGCCGGCGCGCCATGTCGGCCTGCAGGGCGGGCGGCCAGGTGTCGTCGTCCGGCCCCCACACCGCGAGGGTCGGCAGGCCGAGGGCGGCGACCTCGGCGACCCGGTCGGGCTCGGTCAGCAGCTGCTCGGCCATCCGCAGCAGGCAGACCGGGTCGTGGGACAGGAAGCGGCGGTGCAGGAACTCCTCGATGTGCGGGTCCGGCGAGACCGGCTCGACCTGCGACTCGAGCTCGCGCTTCGCAGCCCAGATGGTCTGCAGGTCCATCACCGGCAGGGCCTGCGCGATGAGCTGGAGGTTGCTCGCCGCGGGGTGCGGGACCGCTGCGGGGCCGGATCCCATGACCGTGAGGGTTCGCAGCGCACCCGGGTCGGCGAGCGCGGCCGCCCGCGCGACGAGCCCGCCGAAGGAGTGGCCGAGCAGGTGGACCGGCCGGCCGAGGGAGCGGGCCACCGCGAGGACGTCCTCGGCGAGCGACTTCACGTCGTACGACGTCGCGGCGCCGTCGCCGGGCGACTCGTACTGGCCGCGCAGGTCCAGGGCCACCACCCGGTGACCGCCCGCGGCCAGCGGCTCGAGCACCGCGATGAAGTCCTCCTTGGACCCGGTGAAGCCGGGCACCAGGACGGCCGGCGACCCCTCGGCCGCCTCCTCGGCGCGGGCCGGGGCCACCAGGGCGGCCAGCTCGCCGCGGCCCGCCGGCACCCGGACCGGGTCCACCCCGGCGGGCCGGTCGACGAACGGTGGGGTGCTCACAGGGCAGAACGCTACCGGCGGCGGGTGACGCGGCCCCGCGGAGGACAGGCACAATGGCCGGCGTGACCCGGACGATCGCCGTGGCGAACCAGAAGGGCGGGGTGGCCAAGACCACCACCGTGGCCTCCCTCGGGTCGGCGCTGGCCGAGCAGGGGCGCAAGGTGCTGCTCGTCGACCTCGACGCGCAGTCCTGCCTCACCTTCTCCCTCGGGCTCGACCCCGAGGCCGTCGAGCTGAGCGTGCACGACGTGCTGCTCGGGCGGGTGGGGGCCGCGATGGCCATCCAGCCCACCGAGGACGGCGTGGACCTGCTGCCGGCCACCATCGAGCTGGCCGGCACCGAGGCGGCGCTGCTGAGCCGGGCCGGCCGCGAGTTCGTGCTCCGCACCGCGCTGGCCGAGGTCTCCCCGGCGTACGACGTCGTGCTCCTCGACTGCTCGCCCTCGCTGGGTGTGCTCACGCTCAACGCGCTCACCGCCGCCGACGAGGTGATCATCCCGCTGCAGTGCGAGATGCTCTCCCACCGCGGCGTAGGCCAGCTGCTGGACACCATCCACGACGTGCAGCGCATCCTCAACCCGTCGCTGCGGGTCCTCGGGGTCCTGCCGACGATGTTCGACGGCCGCACCAACCATGCCCGGGCCGTGCTGGCCGACGTGGCCGACCGCTACGACCTCGACGTGCTCGAGCCGTCGATCCCGCGGTCGGTGCGCTTCGCCGAGGCGCCCGCCGCCGGCCGGTCGGTCCTGGCCACGGCGCGCCGGACCCGCGGGGCCGACGCGTACCGGGTGCTCGCCGAGAGCCTCTTCGGGTGAGCGAGCAGGGATTCGACCGGCTGCGCCGGCGCAGCATCGAGCCACCGGCGGTGCGGCGACCGGCGTCGGACCCGATGGGCCGGCGGGCGCTGTACAGCGTCGCGGAGCAGCCGCCCGCTCTGGGCGCGGTCGAGGTCGGGTGCTCCCGCTGCGGCCAGACCACGGTGGTGACTCCGCGCGCGCTGGTCGGGCTGGCGCTTCCGTCGGTGCACCTGCCGTTCCTGCACGGCCGGCACTCCTCGTGGCTGCGCTGCCCGGCGTGCCGGCGACGGACCTGGGTCCGCCTCCGCCTGCGCCTGTGACCACCCGGCAGCCGATCCTCGACCACCGGCCCGGGCCTTCCCCTGCGAGGCCCGGGCCTGCGGCCCACCCACGCCCCCGCTAGCAGCAGGTCGGCGGGTGCTGCAGCGCCGGCCGGGCGCCGACCGTCGCCTCCGTGGAGGGGGCGAGCAGCAGGGCGACGACGAGACCGGGCACTGCGAGCGCGCACAGGATACGACGCATGATGACTCCTCTGGTCATAGGACTTGACTCAAGGAGTCAAAGGCTTGACCTCGGGTTGGTCAACGGCGAGGTCAATCTCTGTTAGGTAGCCTCGTGACGGCGCCGATGGA